>Ga0209520_10000213_pt1 | contig 31157 bp, 26 predicted proteins | sample Rifsed16ft1_FD_184009 | JGI IMG/M metagenome (GOLD analysis project Ga0209520, IMG submission 184009) | Soil microbial communities from Rifle, Colorado, USA - sediment 16ft 1 (version 2) | ecosystem: Environmental > Terrestrial > Deep subsurface > Rock core/Sediment | place: Rifle, Colorado...
AGTTGGAGTCCTGGAAATGCCACTTCCCCACATTCAGATACTTGCTCAGCGGTTTGGGAGGAGAAAAACCAAGCTCGGGGGGATAGCTGTCGGCGAAATAGGCCCCGCTATGAAAGTCGTTGGCGAGCACCGTTCCTCCTTTGATGGTGAGAAGTGAAAAACCGGTAATAAAACCGCCGGTCGGGCGGAGCTCCGCTGCATTTTGAAAAAGGACCAGATAGGTCCTCTTTGGGGAACCGAGAAGAGCCGGAGCAATCTCCAAAATCTCTCGCCCCCGCGAAATAATCGGCGCGGTTTCGTCCAAAATCTTCTGCGCCTCGCTCAGCCAGAAGCGAATTCTGATCCCGCGGAAATCTTCCGGATAGCGGGAAGGGTTGATGCTCTGCAGCTCTTCCTTAATGAGAGGAATGTTTGTCCAAACCAGGTCCAACTTATCGGCAAGCGGTGGAAGTGTGTCCAACAGATTCTGCAGCCGCTGCTCCACTGTGATCTGGCTGCCAAAACCCTGAACCAACCCCAGGGTTTCTTGATAGGGCCTCAGGACGGTCACGATCTCTTCACCGGTATCGACCGCCAGGCGCGCCGCCTTCAGCGCGTGCATCCCGTCCCGGTAGTAGTCCCCCACCAAAGGAACCAACCGAAAAACGAACATGCCGGAGAAAGCGGTTTCAACCTTTGCTAACTGGGAATCAACGGCACCGAGCGCTGTCTCGATCCGAGGAAGATCCTGGCCCTTGATGGCGTTGTTCAACTCACTCCCCAACGCCGGAAATCCCCGGACTTGGAAGAAAAGGTAAACCCCGGCCGTCGCGGGGAGAGCGATCAGAATAAGCAAAATGAGAAGAATTCCGAAGGTGAACCAGCGCCGCCGGCGCGTCTTGAAAGGAAACCGCAGGATCGTGCCGAGCCTCCCCTGTCTTTTTTTCCGAAAGGGAACGGCCGGAAGAAGGTCTTGGGATGGGGATTTTTTTCGGGAGGACGGCTCGATAAGTTCCACTTTTTAAGGATAGCAGAGGTGATTAAGCGTTAGTGCTGTCTCGGCTAAAGCCGAGTTGCAATAAACGCTCTGCGTTTAATAAGCCCCTTTCCCGGCAATCATCGCCCAGGGAGTCTTGAGGATGATTTTTAGATCCTCCCGGATCGAGCGGCGGCGAACATAGCCGGCGTCCAGTTTGGCTCGTTGGGGAAAATCCACCTCGGAACGGCCCGACACCTGCCAGACCCCGGTGATCCCGGGCTTGACCTTCAGCAGCGTCTCCACATCACTCTTGCTCTGGGGATATTCTTTGAGTTTGTATTCCAGTTCGTCCGGTTTGTAGGCGCGGGGACCCACCAGCGACATGTTCCCCTTAAGAACATTAAAAAACTGGGGCAGTTCATCGACGCTGAAACGGCGGATAAATTTTCCGACCTTCGTGATCCGAGGATCGTTGCCATTTTTAAATTTAAAATTGTTGCGCCTGTACTCCTCCAGCAGACGGGGATCGTCTTTCTCCAACTGAATAAAGAATTCTTGTTCCTCTTCATCGGTGGTCGTTGTCATTGAGGAGAATTTGTGAAATTTAAAGGTCTGGCCGTTCCGACCGACCCGCGTTTGCGAGAATATCACCCGCGTTGCTCCCTCCGATTTTCGCGCGATCCAAATGGCGACCAGCAGCGGGCTGAAAAGCAGGATTCCGAAAACGGCGGCGAAAATATCGATCAAGCGTTTGGCCGAGGGATAAATAATGTCTCGATAAAAGGGAGACACGGTGCTTTATTCTACACCGACCGCTCGAGAGGCAATTTCAACCAATTCTTTTTGAAAACGGGTTTTACTGAACCTCTCCGCATTTTTCCGGCAATCCTCCGGTCGGTACCTCTTCGAATCGAATTTCTTAAGAACTTTTGCTAGGGTTTCAGAATCCTGGGACTCAAAAAACTCCCCGGTCTTTCCGGAAATAACGGTCTCCAACGCCCCTCCCCGGCCGTAGGCGATTACCGGCTTGCCGCAGGCCTGTGCTTCCAGCGAGGTAATCCCAAAATCTTCCTCCTGGGTCATAATCAGAGCGGAGCAGTTCTGGAAGAGCTCTGTGACTTTTTCGTCCGGCGCACCTCCCAAGATTTCTATATCTGACTTCTTATCCTTTACTTGCGCCAGCTTTTGCAGGCGCTTAAGGTCCGGACCAATGCCCACTACTTTCAGCTTTACTCCGACCGCATCGGCCGCCGCCACCGCGATCTCTACCCTCTTCCACGATGCCAACCTCGTCACGACCAAATAGTAGTTTTCTGGTTGTTCTGTTGTCTGGTTGTTTGGTTTGAATCTTTCTAAGTCAACAAATGGGTAGATAACTTCCGCTTCTCTTCCGTAGTAGCTCCTGATCTTGCCGGCAACGTTATTGGAGTTGGCGATGATTTGGTCCACTCTTTGCGCCGCGGTGTGATCCCAGAGGCGAAGATAACTTAAGACGGGGGTCAAAAGAGTCTTGAGCCGCGAATCCGGACCAAAATAAAAATCCGGCTCCCAGAACATTCTCCCGGGACTGTGCATATAGCAGATGTGTTTTGTTTCCGGACGGGTAATCACTCCGTGGGCGAACCGCGAAGAGGAAGAGATCACCAAATCGTAATCGGAAAGGTCCAACGATTCAAAGGCCAATGGGTAGAGGGCGAACAGCGGTTTCTGCAGCTTCCTCTTTAGAGGAAAGCTCTGCATAAAAGTGGTGAGGATCTTCCGGCCCGGCAGCCGGGACCGCCACTGGTCGGTAATCATGCTGGTAAAAATATCCGCCTCGGGGAAGGCCTCGGCGATCGCCATAAAAACCTTCTCCCCTCCCGCGTATGGAACTGTCAGGTCGTCGTGGCCGACCGCAATTTTTAAATCCGATAATTTCATCGCAAAACACTCTCGTAAACCTTTAGAGTCTCCCGCGCCATCTTCTCCCAGGAGAACTCTTTCGCTCGTGCCAGCCCCTTCTTCACTAATCCCTGCCTAAACTTCTTGTTGCCCAACAACTTAGCTAGCTTATCGGCGATGTCCCGGGAATCGTCAGGGTCAAAGTACAGCGCCGCCTCTCCCCCGATCTCCGGCAGGCAGGAAGTATTGGATTGGACCACCGGCACTCCCAGCGCCATCGCCTCCACCGTCTGCAGACCAAACCCCTCCGACAGGGACGGCTGGACGTAGGCCTCGGCTTCCCGGTAGAGGTCGATCAGATCGGCGTCGGTGACGTGATCGGTTAGAGAGATATATTTTAGCGCCCCCACTTCCAAAGCTTTGCGAACGACTCTTTCCAAGAAAGCGTCCTTCCTTCCCGCCAGCACCAGCTGGGCCTGTTTTCTCAGTTTCTCATTCAGGATTTTGACCGCTTCGATCAGCCGATCGACATTCTTGTGCGGGTAGAAGGCACCGACGTAGAGGAAGTAGGGCTTGGTGATCCGGTACTTTCCGAGCACGTCCTCGACCTCCCTTTCCCGATCGGCTCGGCCCTTTCCCGCCAGGATTCCCGCCTCGTAGGTCACGGAGATCTTTTTAGCAGGGATTCCGAACGTTTTAGCGATGTCGTCCTTCACAAACTGCGAGAAGGTGATGACTGCGGCGGCTCTCTGAGCGGCGTCTTGAAGGATAAATCTCAGCCCCGCCCGCTTCACTAGAAAAATAGGAGCCGGGAGGGTTGAGGTCTCCCTCCCGCCGAACTTAAGCATCGTCAGGTCGTGGATCGTCACCACCATTTTTCCCTGGTACAGAAGAGGAACATTAAAGTGGGGAACGTGCAGGAGATCAAGATTCGAGGCGGAAAAGATTCCCGGCATTATCACCTGCTCCTTGGCACCGTACCAGGTCACGTCCGCTAAAACCTTGTGGAAGTTTTTGTTTTTCGGCTGATAGGAGTTGAATCCGGGTTCCCGCAGAAAGATAAAGTACTGGTTTTTGCGGTCGATCTTTTCGAGGTTCTCGACCAGGTTCTGAACGTACCTCCCCACCCCGCGGCTGGAGGAACCCCAGATCCGAGCGTCAATCCCAATGCGCATGTTGATTGAATTTTAGCAGAGGGGTAATCTAGTTGAGTGCTTCTTTGTATACCGCCAGCGTGTTTTTAACAAATTTTTCCATCGAGAACTTCTCCTCGACGAGCCGTCTACCGCGCTCCCCCATCCGGCGGCGCAGCTGCGGAGACTGAACTAATTTCCTAAAGGTTTTAATAACCTCAATCTTGTTATCAAAATCGACCAGGTAACCGTTTTCGCCGTCCTGCACCAGATCCCGAATTCCCACCACATCGCTCCCCACCACCGGCAGATGGCAAGCCATCGCCTCTAGGACCGTCAACGGCATTCCCTCGTGATACGACGGCAGAATCGCCGCATCGCTAACTTTGAAAATCTTAAAGACATCCGAACGCTGGCCCAGAAACCGGACCGCTGAAAATACCCCCAGATTCTTCGCCAATCTTTCCGTACCGGAGCGCCGCTCCCCGTCTCCGGCAAAAACAATCTTCAAATTAGGAATATTTTTGAGAATATCCGGCAGCAACTTTACTAACCGTTCGTGGCCTTTAACAGGATCGAATCGAGCGATCATGGTTGACACAAAGTCGTTCGGTCCCAACCCCAACCTTCTCCGAAAGGCGGTCTTGTCTATCTTAACCCTGTCAACCACGGTGGTATCAACACCGTTCACAACCACCCGAGAATTTGACTTGGGGAAAATCTTCATCGCCAAGCCTTCTCGCTGCTGTCCGGCAGAAACGTTGATTACCAACCTCGTAAACAGGAATAAGAATCGCTCCAGCCAAAGGTACAAAAATCGAGCCAATGGGTTTTTGCGGGAATAGTGCAAGCCGTGGAAAGTTTGGACCACCGGCACATTCAAGATAAAGCCAACCTTTCGCGCGTAGAGTCCGGCTCCCTTGCCGTGAGAGTTAATTAGATCAACTTTCTCCCTCCGGGCAATTTTCAAAAGCTGCGTAAATCCTTTGACCCCAATCTTGTCTAACGGAACCCTATAAACCCTATACCCCAAACCCTTAAACCTACTAACAAACTCCCCCCCGGCCGGCGCCGCCACCACAAATTCAAATTTGTTATCCCCCTGACCCCTAAACCCTAAACCCTTAACCCTAACCTGCTTCAGCAGGTCGTACACCACCTTCGGTGCCCCACCCGGTCCGGAACTCGTCAACGCAATTAAAATTTTTGTTACTTCTGAATTATTACTTCTTAATTCTGACAACGCGATTGTTAGTCCAAGTACCCCCCAGAAAGCGATCATCGGGGCATCCGAGAAAAACTGTTCGCCGGAGATAAAATTATCCAAAAACCACCCAGCCAAAAACCCGCCTAGTACAAATCCAAAAACCTGGATATCCCTGCTCCGAGAACGCAAGAAATCGAAGATCTTTTTAAACAACAGCCCCCAGATGGCAAGCACCAATCCCAACGCCGCCAAACCACCCCGCGCCCAAAGATCTAGAAATAAGCTGTGAGTTAAAGAAACACCAGTGAACTTTTCCAAGTTTTTCTGGTTGTAGCCAACTCCGAAAACTGCAAACTTTGGATTTTCGCCAAAAAATTCAAAAATCTTTCCCCATCTCTCAAACCTCCCCATGGTCGAGGCATCCACGATAACGGACGTGGATGTGGAATCCGGCTTGGTGACGTCGTCCTGGATACTGATGGTGGAGAAGAACTTGCTGTAAACCTGGGGGTTGAGCTGAATAAGAACAAGACTCACCATTACGAGAGTGGCGGCGAAGAAACTCAGAGTTTTGACCATTCTCTCTTTGAGAAGCCAGACGAACCAGGCACCAAAAACCGCAAAACCGGAAACGATGGCGCCGCGGGAGAGGGTGTACAAGATTCCCGCATAAAAAATAATTGATGAGGCCGCAAAATACCCAAACCAACGGGTGGAAAATCTCTTGACCGTGGTAATTAATGCCAAACAGACTGCCAAAACTATCGAAACATAGAGGCCATAGGTCGCGTGTGCCGCCTTCCCGGTGAAACCGATCGTCCCGTTGCCGAGATCAATAAATTGACTCAGAAAACCGACGCTGCGGTTGCGAATGTCGTAAACCCAAAAATCGATCGAAGCTCCTGAGTGAGTGAATTCCCAAATTCTAAAAAGCGAGGCCAACGCCGTAATAACCCCGGCCAGGATCATAAACTGGAAAATCCTTCGGGTTAAGTTGGGACCTAAAATACGGCCGATGTAGATTGCTAACGGAAACGGTAAGAAATACAAAGTAAACTTGATCAGGTGCAAAAAATCATCCGAAGACGGATTCCCGGTCAGAGCCCATCCGTAGAAGTAGGAAACAAAAAGAACAGCCATTAGAAGATAGTAGGAAGAGACGATTTTGTTAGGGAGAAGAAAACTCTTTAGTTCCGGAGATAGCGCCAATCGCCCAACTTTTTTAAAAAAGCTAAAAATGATTAAAACAAAACCGAGGACAAGAAGCGGCATAAATGGCTCGATATAAACTCCATCCCAGATCCGAACTTTAACTAGAATCGGGGTAAAGATGAAAAATATCAGGAAGGAAAGAACCCCCCACTTTTTAAAGTTTATTTTTTGAAGCAAGTTCGTCATAGATCTCTAAATACTTCCGCGCGCACACTTTAACCGAAAAGTAATCTCTGGCAAGCCGGAGAGAGTTTTTCTTGAGTGTTCCCCGCTCCCTAACTAACTTCTGCATTTTACTACGTACATCTTTAGAATCAGATATGTTAATTACCACTCCGCATTGGCTCTTTTCGATAAGATTTGTTGTGCTAACAAGATTATCTGTGACAATAACGGGCAGACCGGCGGACAGGTATTCTCCAAGTTTCGCCGAAAGAACAAACGGTGTGATCGGAAGATCATTGTAAACATGAAGAGAAGCATCCGCCAATGGAAGAATTTTACCCAACTCTGGGGGGTTATAAACGACGCATAATTCATTTTGGGGAACACCAAGATTGCGAAATCCTTCAACCAAAGCTCCGTAATCCGAATGCGTAACAACTAGAAGAAGTGGGTTTGGTACATATTTGCGAACCAGAGAGTAAAACTCAGCCAAGAAATCTGGCCGGTGGAAGCTTCCTAAACTTCCTGAGTAAGCCACCGCAAACCGATCATCTATTCCCAACTCCATCCGGCCATTTTTTCGTTCTTTTTCAGATAACGAGAAGCTATCCGCATCAACACTAGGAGGAATGATTGATGCGCTGGCCTTTGGTGCTACATCCATAACATAATCTAGAAGCCCGGAAGAACGGACAACGATGTAATCGGCATCAACAAAAAGTTTTTTCTCTATTCCGGACCAAAATTTGTAATCAAAATCTGCCGGCCTCCATCTCCCATGAGTAACACCTTCCAAAAGATAGGGGCCGTGGATCTCAAAAACAATCCTGATATTCGCGCCCAACTTCCTAGCAACGTACGCCAAAAGAGCGGATAAGTGCGATCGCGCGTTAATGATTTCAATCCTGTATTTTAACGAAAAAAATAGGACGAATGGGAGTGTCTGTAACAGGAAAAAAGGAATCGCCCAAACCGGCATAATCGATCGGCCGATTGGCAAAATTGGAATAATAATCAACTTAATACCTAAGCCACGAGCGTACTCCGTAATCGATTTGTAGTTTCGGAAATACTTCAAAAATTTATGAAGAGAAGGAAAATCCAAGACCAAAAACTTCGTGCCTTTTCTCTCTTTTACAATCTGCCCGGCCAAACATAACACTTGGCTTTTGAGCACACCTGGTTCAAGAACATTTTCTCGGCTCAGAAGATGCAAAATACGCTTTTTATTCATTTAAGATAGCCGCGATCTTTCCCGAGGCATCCCCATCGCCGAAGTGATTGGATTGTCCGCCGTTTGGTTCGAACTTTTCAATCGCTCTCTGAATTTTTTCTTTATCCGCCCCTACCAAAACGTTCCAACCATCATCGACCGTTTCCATCCACTCCGTTTCGTTGCGCATAGTAATACAAGGAATTTTTAAGAAGTAGGCCTCTTTTTGGATCCCACCAGAGTCGGTTAGGATCTTGCGGGCGTTCCCTTCCAAAACTAAATTATCCAAGTAACCCACGGGGTCGATCATCACCACATTTGGCAAAGATGGCAGCTCAATCTCTTTCAGCATCTTCCTCGTGCGGGGATGAACCAGGAAAACAATCTTTTCCTCACTTCGCGAAAATGCTCCAATAATGCTCTGCAAGTTTTGCAGATTATCCGTATTTTCTGCGCGATGAACGGTGGCGTATAGATAGGATTTAGGCTTTAATTGGTAGGTTTCCAGAATTTTCTTCTTTCTATCAATCGTTAACTGTCGACTGTAAACTAATGTCGCATCATACATCACATCTCCGGTGTTAAAAACTCCTTTGTTAATCCCCTCCTTGTCGAGATTTTTCACTGCTGTTTCAGTGGGACAAAAAAGCAGATTTGACAAGTGATCGGTCACTACCCGATTGATCTCCTCCGGCATTTCGCGGTTGAAACTGCGAAGTCCCGCTTCCACATGCGCCACCTTAATATGTAATTTCGCAGCCGCCAACGAACCCGCAATGGTAGAGTTGGTGTCGCCGTAAACCAAGACCAGATCGGGCTTTTCCTTTAGCAGAACTTTTTCGATCTCGATCAGCATCTTTCCGGTCTGCTCGCCGTGGTAACCGGATCCAATCCCAAGATTGTAATCCGGTTCCGGAATCCCCAATTCCTCAAAGAACACTTCGGACATATTGGGGTCGTAGTGTTGGCCCGTGTGTACCAAAACTTCAGTAAACTTTTCCCTCAATTTTTTAGAAAGCGGTGCCGCTTTAATAAACTGCGGCCGCGCTCCAACGACAGAAACGATTTTCATAGTGTTTTGTATAACTCGATAAATCTTTTCGCAATCACCCCACTACTTTGAAAGCTTCGCACAAACTGTGGCCCTCGACGACCCAGCATTTCTCTCACTTTTGCATCTTGCACCAACTCCCCGAGTACTCCAACAAGAGTTTCTGTGTCAGTTGAAACAATCGGCAAACCGGGAGCGTATCTCTCGAAATCCTTTCGGACGTAGCAGACAACCGGCTTCCCCAACGCCATCATTTCAGCCGCAAAAAGCCCGTACCAGCCGATCAATAATTGATCAACAGCGATATCCGCTCTTTCAAAATGACTACTAACTTCTTTGGGCGGCAATTCTTCAACCAAATCCAATTCTACCCGTAGACCACTCTTTTGCAACTGTTTTACCGCCGAAATTAAATAATCTGATCCCTTAATCACTCTACTTGTGGGCGCATGTGTGATTATGACTTTCCCGCTTCTACTAGGCATTTGTATCGTGGAAGATAACCAACGGTCTTCAACTGCCGCTGGGATAAATTTCGCCGAGGGGGCATAGGCTAGTAGATCGGGAGTAGTAACGACCTCGGCGTCGGCGAAGAGTTTGGCGAATATTCTTATACGTAACTGATTTAACGTAATTTTAACTTTCGTAAACAATTTGTAGTCATTAGAATACTTAAATGGTGGTCTGATTTCGGAACCGTGGTACTCTAACACGATTTTTTTCCCAATTAACTTAAGAATCGGGAGATCCAAAAACAATGGTAGAAGTGTCTCAGCAAAATGGAAATGATAGATATCGAAAGAATTCACTACTCTTAAAAAAACTGAAAACCTGGCTAAAGTTTGTTTGAGTATGTTATTTCCATCACAGACATTGATATCGGCAGAATACCGTTTATCCCGGTGGTAATACTGTAGAGAGGTCGCTTCAATCCCACATTTTCTTAAAGCATCAGCCAAAACAACAGACTGATTTGCAATAACCACGGGTGCGTGGAGTACCCGCATTCGTTTAATACCTCTTTGGAAAACTTTCTTAGACATAGTAACTATGCGATCAGCTCCTGTCTGATATTGTCCCAAACCAGTTTGGGGCGGAAACGAGCTTTCTTTGCAACAGCCCAAACCTGGGAAAGTTTCTTAAGCTCATTCTCCTTGAAAAAACCAAAAAGGTAAAGAAGTACGGGAAATACTGTCAGCAAAATAGTTTTCACCAACAAAGAAATAGCAAAATCAAAATCTACTAAGGTGGCCAAGTACGCCAAAAATCCCCCGATAACAGAAATAGTAATCAAGCGTTTAAATTCGAACTTGATCGGGTAAACGCGTTGCGAGAAAAACAATTCCGCGATAGCCAGGAACAAAAACGACAAGAATGTTGCTAAAGCGGCCCCCATCATCCCAAATTTGGATATCAGAACAAAATTAAGGATCAAATTAATACCCCCGGCGATTAAAACTGCGAAAGTGGATAAGTAGGTTTTGGCCGTTACCGAAACTCCCGTACCAAAATTGTTAAATAATCCATAAAAAACGTAAGAGAACGCGATCAATGGGATAACGGAATAGGCGCTATGGAAGGCGTCTCCAGTTAAAATTGTGATTGCCTCCTTTGAAAAAATTGAGAGGGCAAGAGCGAAAGTGAAAGTTAATAGATAAAAGTAGGTATTGATCTTTTTGAAGTACTCCTTAGGATTTGGATTATTGTGATAAATGGAAAACATGAATCGAGGATAAGCGAGTTGTAAGGCACCGGTGACCAGAACAATCAACATTCCAACCCTGTAACCGACGTTGTATATGCCCACATCCGCCGTGCTGGTAAAAGCGTTGAGGAAATATCGATCCGAGGAGTTTAGAGCCCACATCGCCAAACCCGCAGGCATCATCGGTGCTCCAAAACGAATCATCTCCTTAAACCAATATTTAGAGAACTCCAAACTTAGACTCGGGAAAACCGCTGCCAAACCTGCGATGTACCCTAGAAAATTTCCGATCAAATTTCCGATGAAGACTCCTAACAGACCCATTCTAAAACCAACCACCAAAATAACCGAAATCAATATCGTGGAGAAAAGCCTAATCAAATTTACGGATACGTATTTTTTTGGCCTACCCTGAGCTCTCAAAACCCCCAGGGGCGTGCCGGAACTAACAGCGAAAAATAGAGCGACCGCAGAAATAGAAACCAAATTAGCAAACGAGTCTTCCCCGAAAAGGATCCGGCTAATCCGGTAAGAAAGGAGGAAAACAGCAGCAGAGATCAAAAACGGAAAAATGGTTTGGAAAATAAAAGATGTTCCTAATACTGCCCGTTTCTGTCTCTCTTCCTTGGCTTTAAAGTAGGTATAAAAAATTGCCGAACTCATACCGAGGTTAGCCACAACTGCAACAATTGCAAATAGAGTGGTTAAGAGAGCAGAAACCCCATACTCAGCGGGAGTCAGGATTCTAGTGTAAACCGGAACCAGAAAAACTGATGCCAGGGTGCTAACCACACCTGTGACTCCGTAAATTATCGTTTCCCCGAATACCTTCGTTAATTCTTTAAACATCAAGTTGCATTATAGACTGAGCACTTTATTGTAGATGTCTTCATATTGTTGGGCTATTACTTCGGCGTCGTGGAACTTCTTCACAAACTCGTAGCCGCGCTTTCCTAATCCCTTTAACTTGCTTCTGTTACCCATCAATTTCTCTACCACCTCGCCTACGTTGTCTTTATTTGCTCCGATTATGGGGATGTCTTCACCAAATGGAACCAATTTTTTATAATCCTCTTTGATGAAACAGATAACTGGTTTCCCCAACGCCATTGCTTCCACTGCAAATCCCCCATACCAACCCAATAGCAACTGGTCAACAACGACATCGGATCGGTTAATAAGATCAAAAAGTTCCTCTCTAGAAGTCCGATCCGGATTAATAAGCCTCACTTTTAAGCCACGGTCCCTCAACTCATCAATAGCTTTAGACAGGTATTTGCTCCCTTTTATTTCAGAGTTCGTAGGAGCGTGGAGAATAGTGAATTCTCTGTGCGAGTAGCTCCTCTTGTAGGACCCAATCTGATCAATATCTCGTGAGTAAGGGATAATCGAGTCGTATCTACTAACCGAATCGACCAACCAAGGCCCGGCCAAAATTATTTGGTCCGCGTGCTCGATGATAAATTTTTTCTTTTTAGCCAAATACTTAAAAAACCTTGGACCGCGGTCTTGGTAGAGATGATAGTAGGGACTACTTTTTCCTTCATCGCGGACCGACTTTTCAACATCAAATACATCAGAACCTCTAAAATCGTAAATAACTTTTTTTCCTGCAATCTTAAAAATAAAATTGTCAATCTCGTAGTGGACGAAATTTCTGGCAAAATAGATATGGAAAATATCGTATTTAGGCAGCAAAGAAAGTAAAAAGATAAGACCCCGAAATTTGCGAAGAAACGTGGGCCGCCACCATCTGATGGTAATATCGGGTCTTACACCAAACGGATTTCTATCAAATCCATAGAAATCTATATCCAATCCTTTTCTTTTAAGAACTCTTGTGAAACTTTGGATACCTTCCGTACCAGCGTCATCAAAACCAACAAAAATACGCTTGCCATCGAGTAGGCCGTTTCGCATTTAATGTTCGAGAGGTTTGACTTTGCCTATATAAGGTTTCATTTGCGAGATTGTTTCCAATAGCTTCTCTTTGAAATTGGTTGAAAATCCCAAACCAAGACTCCGAATCTTGGAATTATCCACCTCAAACTCCTTAATATCACCGATCAGCCAGTCACCATACTTTATATCAGCACTTGATTTTCCAAATCCCTCGATTACCATATCGGCCAGCTCCTTAACAGTGATTTTAAGTCCAGACGCACAATTGTAAGCTTCACCTTTTGTTTTATCGCTGGCAGCAACCATGAGATTGGCATTGACTACATCTCCCACATAAGTAAACGACCTTTGCTGAGTACCATCACCGAAAATTGTGATTGGCTCGTTGTTGAGCATGTTCCTTATAAATATTGCTACTACTCCCCCGTACTCGCCAAACTCCTGTCGCGGACCAAAAACATGAAAATATCGCAAAACCGTGGTATCCAAATCAAAGAGTTTTTCATAGAGCGCCGCATATTTTTCTCCGGCCAGCTTGCTCACACCGTAAAAAGAACGCGGATTGAGAGGATGATCTTCGGTCTGAGGAAATTGAATCGGCTCACCGTAAACCGAGCCGGTTGAGGCATGCACAAACTTTTTAACTTTATTCGTTTTTGATAATTCCAGAACATTGAAAGTTCCTCCAGCATTTACCGCTAAGTCCTTGCGAGGATCAGCCAAAGAAACATTTTTCTTGGCAGCCGCATTGTGAAAAACAACATCAACACCGTCGAAATGTTTCTTCAACGACTCAAAATCGCAGACATCACAATCTACCTCCTGGAAGTTTTTAAAACTTTTAAGATGGGCAACGTTTTCGTGGCGTCCCGCGACATAATTGTCAATCGAGACAACGTCAACCCCGGTATTGACTAGGGTTTCGCAGAGATGCGAACCGATAAACCCCGCCCCTCCAGTCACCATCGCCTTTTGATATTTGTTCTTTATCTTTTTCTCTACGTCCATGTCACCAAATTCTACTATAAATTTCCACCATTCTCTTACTGACCAATTCCAGTGAAAAAACCTTCTCAACGTATTTCCTACCGGCCAGCCCCAATTTCCTTCTAAGATCGTAACTTTTAACCAGCTTCTCCAGCTCTCTTTCGAGATTATCCGGGTTAGCACTTACAATTGGACACTTCGCCCAAGAAGGAAAATAAGATTGCTTTCTTATGTAACAAATAACAGGCTTGCCTAGGGCCATACTCTCAACGGCGAAAGTCCCATGCCAGCCGATTAAGAACTGGTCTGCAATTATGTCTGCTTTTTTGTAAATTTCTAAAGCTTTTTTGTTAGGAACTTTCTCGACAATCTGAAGTTCGACAGGTAAACCTTTTTTCTTTAATGAATCAATTGCTTTCTCTAAGAATCTTGTCCCTTTGAATTTTCGATGGTTGGGAGCGTGAACAATTCTAATTATCTTATTGTTCTTAACTCCAACGTAAGGCACTCTTTTGAGATCAACACCCCAGTAGAAAACATCGTTCTTACTGCCGGGAGTGTACTCCGACATATCACCCATGGATAAACAAACACTTCCGTAACGAAGCGCGCGAGCAACATCCCCCCTAACTTCATCATCCGTTTTTTTCATCATCTCTGCCACCTCTTCATGGGTGTAGTCGGTATATGCGTTATACTTTCCTAACTTTCTAGTGATATCCTCCTGACGTACATCCGACCCGTGAGCCCGGAAAATAATTCCCTTCCCTGCCAATCGCAATAACGGCAACTCAAGCTGGTATCCAGGCCGTTTTAGCAATAATCCTCCTCGATAATAAAACTGAAAGATATCGTATTTGACGGAAGCCCAAAGGAACACAAGGTAGGGCATCAATGGGGAAATCAGGGGGTTTTTAAAATATCTGTCGAGGTTAAACGTAAAATCTTTAGTGAAGTAAAAGGTGCTATAAACCAAAGAATCAGAAATGTAACCCAATGCTCTATCACCTTTGTTGTCGATAGAAACATGAATTATCGGGTAGGGACCATAGATTATCCTTGGCTTCTTATCTAATAGTGTTTTCTTTACTAACCTATCTATCCAGAAAAATGGTAGAAGAATTAAAAAGGAGAGAAACACTATCGGTGCAACAAACAAAACTGGGAGGTATAGGAATTTCCTAATGATTTCCTTTAATCTCAAAAACGTTTCTTTATAAACTTTGCTGGAACGCCAGCGTAGATACCGCCACCCCCGAGATCGCTTGTGACCACAGAACCGGCTCCCACCACAACTCCCGAACCAATATTTACCCCACCAGTAACAATCACCCCTGCACCAAACCAAACATCGTCCCCAATCAAAACCGGTTGTTTGAGCAATTTTCCGGATTTTATCCTCATGCTGGGATCATCGTAGGGATGAGACGAAGAAAATATTTTGCACCCTGTAGCAACGGAAACGTCACTACCGATTTTTACTCCTCCGTAGGCGGAGATAAAACAAAAATGGAGAATGGAGACGTTATCTCCAATTTCCAGATTTTCCGGCTCTTTCAGAAAAACACCTGGGTAAACAGCCAAATCTTTTCCTACCCACTTTAGAACTTGTTTATAAAGAAGTCTTCTGATCTTAAAGAAAGTACGACCTTCACCGTATCTTACAAGTGGAATTAGAAAGAGGGCTAATTTTTTCTTTAATTGCTTCATTCCACCGAAATTCTATAGTAAGAAAAAGAAAAGGGCAAACTGTGGGTACAGTTTGCCCTGATCGAACTAGAAACTCAAAAGCACCTCCGCCATATAAAAAAGTTATGGTTCCAGAAAAAAGACTGTGTTAGGGTAATAATTAGAGAGAAATGATTACCTGGACCCCGAAACATACCTTTAAGATCACGCTTGCTTTTGCACTCGTTGTCCTTATCGGGGGCGTGGCTGCTTACTTCTTTCTAAAAAATATCCCCGAAACAGAAATCGAAATTAAACGGGTGGAGGAGCCGCTTTCCGAAGACGGAAAGCCGGTGCTGGGCTTGACCACTAATAAGTTTGGCGAGATAGTCGTGGAATCGAAAGTATTCAAAGCCCAGATGCGGTTTAATGCCATTGCCCTAAACTGGAAAGAAGAAAGAATTGTTCCCGAAGATCTTCGGCAGGTATACCTAAGAACCTCTTTAGACGGAGAAAAATGGGGAAAATGGATGGAGCTGGGGTCGTTGGGCCCTTTGCGCGAAGACGATCCCCGCCCAGACCGCGCTTTACCCGAGGTACCACTTTTAGTAAACGGGGAGTTCTTCCAGTACAAGGTAGTGGTAAAAGACGCCAAAGCGAAAAATGTTTCTCCCTACCTCCACGATCTTTGGGTTACGTATATCGATTCGCGCACCCCCACCCTGCGAAAGATAATCGGAAGCCTAAAACGCATCTTTCCATTTGCCGAGGCGGCAAGTGAAGGACCCAGCATCATTTCCCGCGCCGGTTGGGGAAGCCCCGATCCCTACGGCAATCTTTTTAAAGGAACAACCAGGTACTGGGATCCGGCCTATTACCCGGTAAAGCAAATATTCCTGCACCACACCGTCTTTAACAACACTTCCGATCCGGCCGCCGCAGTGCGGGCGGTTTGGGAATACCACACCTACACCCGGGGCTGGGGAGACATCGGCTACAACTACCTGATTGACCAGCAGGGAAGGGTCTACGAAGGGCGGTTTGGTGGCGACAACGTGACGGCCGGGCACGTCTACACCTTTAACAACAGGTCCTTGGGGGTAGCGGTTCTGGGCTGCTTTCAAAGCAACAACAGCGCCTGTGCTGGGGCCCCACCCCCATCCCCGACAATGATCAACTCGCTTACTACTTTCCTGGCTTGGAAATCCACCAACTATGAAATCGACCCCACCGCCACCCACACCTTTTGCGGCACCTCATCCTGCAAAACCTTAAAAACCATCGCCAGCCACCGAGACGCTAATGCCACCGCCTGTCCCGGCAACTTGATATATGACAAAATGTCAACCATCCGAACCCAAACCGCCGGCAAGAAAGGGGGATGGGAGTACTCTGCCAAGCAGTTGACCTTGGCCCCGGCTGTAATCCCTTCCTACAACACTGATCAACCTGTTACCTTAAGCTTTAAAAACACCGGGAACGCAACTTGGAGCAACACCACCAACCAGCTTCTCCTCAAAACCGCCAACCCCAACAACCGAACCAGTAATTTCCAAGGAACCGGTTGGATTAACTCTCAAACGCCGGCCGCCCTTAACGAAGCCGCCGTCGCCCCCGGCGCAACCGGAACATTCACCTTTAATCTCAAAACCACATTGCCCACCAACCGCCGATACTCCCCCGAAACCTTCCGGCTTGTTTTAGAGGACGGTAGTGGGACATCCCAAATGTTTTCCGTTATTGTCCAGCCGCCGGTGGACACTCTAGCCGATATTGCTGCTTTCTATGACTATGGTAATTGCGAAACCAGAATCCACGCTTTTAACTCCACCGGCAATGGCCTTTCGTACCAAGGCGGGACCGGATGGTGGTCCTCAACCGATTACTGCGCTTCTAAAATTATCCATGCTGTTTCAGGAGATTTTGACGGGGATGGAGTTTCGGATATCGCCGCTTTATACGATTATGGCAGCGATGAAACCCGCATTCACGTATTTAAATCTAACGGAGCCGGTTTCGAAGAACCAAATTTGGCAGGATGGTGGGCCGCTACTGACTATACGGCCACCCAAGTAAAATATGCCCTTGCTGGCGACTTCAACAAAGACGGGAAGAGTGATCTCGCCGCTTTATACGACTACGGCAGCGGTAAAATGAGAGTCCACGTCTGGCTTTCCAATGGGACGTCGTTTGCTTATCAAGGTTCACAGGGCTGGTGGGGAGTTGACAGAGGGTACACTCTTTCCAGAACCACTGGAGCAACTGCGGGGGACTTTAACAGGGATGGGCGTATCGATTTGGCCACCTTCTATGATTACGGTTCCGGAGCAGCTCGAATTCATGTTTGGCTCTCAAACGGATCTTCTTTTAAATACCAAGGATCAAACGGATGGTGGAGAATCGACCGGGGCTACCATCTTTCTAGAACTACCGGCACCACATCTGGAAACTTTAACGGAAATCTTTATACCGATCTGGCTACTTTTTATGACTACGGATCAGGTGCGGCTCGAATTCATGTTTGGCTCTCAAACGGATCTTCTTTTAAATACCAAGGATCAAACGGATGGTGGAGAATCGACCGGGGCTATAGCGTAGGCCGGGTGCCGTTTACGATTGCCAGCTTCTACAGCCCCGCGTACGAAAATATTTGGGGGGACATCGCAGCGGTATACGATTACTCCGGTAACGAGACCAGAATTCACACATTCTTATCTACTGGAACGAGATTTAAGTATCAAGGACCAGGAGGGTGGTGGAAATCCACGAATTACAACACTTCCGGCATTAAGAAGATCGTTCCCGGCCACTTCGGAAGGTAATCCAAGTATAAATTTTAATTTAAAAGAAAAAGGGCAAGTTGTTGTTACAACTTGCCCTTATGTAAGCTAGAAACTCAAAAGAACCTCCGCCATTCGGTCCAGGTCTTCCTTCTCCACCGCGGGGTGAATCGGGAGAGACAGAACTCGAAGAGCGGCTTCCTCGGAAACCGGGAACAGGCCCTTGCCGTGTTCACCGAGGAACGTCGCCTGCATGTGAATCGGGATCGGGTAGTAGACTTCGCTCCCGAAACCCGCTTCCTTCAGCCGGGCGCGCAGCGCCTCTCGATCCATTCCTTCCGGCAGCCGGATCGTGTACTGGTGGAAGACGTGCCGATACCCATCAGGGATAAACGGCACGACGTACCAATCCTTCAGCAACAAGCTCAAGTGTGCGGCGTTCTCAATCCGGCGCCGGTTGAACTCCCCCAGCTTCGCCAGCTGGGCCAATCCGATTGCGCCGGCGATGTCCGTCATCCGGAAGTTGTAGCCAAGCATCTCGTGCTGGTAGCGCACCCGCATTCCGTGCTGGCGCAGCATCCGAGCGGCGTCGGCGACATCGTCGCGGTTGGTCGTGATCATTCCGCCCTCACCGGTCATCATGTTCTTGGTGGCGTAGAGCGAGAAGCAGGCCGCATCGCCGAACGAACCAGCCTTCCGGCCATTGATCTCAGCACCGTGGGCCTGGGCCGCATCCTCGATTACTGCGATCCCATGCCGATTCGCCAGCCAGACGATGTCTTCCATGTTGGCCGGCAAGCCGTAGAGGTGGACCGGAACGATCGCCCGAGTCTTACCCGTGATCGCATCCGCGATCTTGGTTACGTCGAGATTGTAGGTCTGCGGGTTGATATCCGCGAAGACCGGCAGAGCTCCGGCGTAGAGCGCACAGTTGGCCGAGGCGATGAAGGAAAACGGGGTCGTGATCACCTCGTCCCCCTCATGGATGCCGCAGGCCATCAGCGCGATGTGCAGAGCGGTTGTGCCCGAGGAAACCGCAATGGCGTGCTTCACGCCAATGTACTCGGCGAAAGCTTTCTCGAACTCCGCCACCTTGGGGCCCTGGGCGAGCATTCCGCTCCGCAAAACTTCGACGACGGCGTTGATCTCTTCTTCACCGATCTGGGTCTTCACCATGTTGACCATCTTCTTTTCGTCGCTCATAGTTTCCTCCTGGGAACGTGTCGAGCCTTGAATCCTTGTTCGTTCACGTAACCGACCAGCTGGGCGGGGTTCCCCACCACCAAGCCCTTCATCGGAACGTCCCTTACGACCACGGCGCCCATTCCGACCATCGCCCATTTGCCGATCGTGACGCCGCACAAGATGTTGGCGCCCATGCCGATCGAAGCACCGTACTTGACGAGGGTGGGTGAAACCACCCAATCATCGGCGCTTTTGATAGAGCCGTCGGGATTGATCGCGCGCGGGTTCAGGTCGTTGGCAAACTGCGCCCCCGGCCCGATGAAAACCCCGTCCTCCACGGTCAAGCCGTGATAGAGGCGAGCTCCGGACTGGATCTTGCAGTTGTCGCCGACCACCACGTCGCTATCAACGTAGACGTGGCCGCCGACGATGCAGTTCTTCCCCAGCCGTGCGCCCTTGCGGACGTGGCTGTAGTGGTAGATCCGTGTACCTTCCCCGAGGAAAGCACCCTCCTCCACCGTCGCCGTGGGATCGATGTGGATACTCATTTCTCACCTCCCAGAACCTGCTTCGAAGCTTGGAGAGCGATCTCCAACACCTCGCAAGCGTCTTCGGCTGTTACCGCTGGCTTTCGTCCTTCCGAGACCGAGGCGATGAACTCCTGCAGTTCCAACCGCAGCGGCTCCACCGCTCGCTCCGGAACTTCCGGAATCCGCCGTTCGACGAAGTTCAGGTTGTACATCGCGGCCGCCAGATCGTGGGCGTCGAAGCCCTCTCCGATCGGGTAGAAAACTATCTCCCGCGACATCAGATCCGCCACCGCGGTTCCCTTGGTTCCCACCACCGTTGTCTGCCGCACCTTGAACGGGTGCAGCCAGGAGGCGGTTACCTCCGCGACCACGCCGTTCGCCGGCAGAAGCATGGTGATGTGGTCCTCGAACTTGGTTGACGTCAGAGGCGAGGTGCCACCGGCCGCCAGCGGCTTGCCGTAAAACGGTTTGCCAATCAGATCAAGGATCTTGAGCACGTTGAAGATATCGTGGACCGCCAGATCAATCGCAATCCCGACCGCTTGATCTCTTCCGGTCGGAAACGGATTCAGGCGCTTGGTTTCAATCATCAGCACCTGCCCGAGATCGCCGTCTTGGATCATCTTCACTAAGCGGCGGACGACCGGGTTGAACCATTCAATGTGGCCCACCATTAAAATCCGCTCTAGCTGTTGGGCAAGTTTGAACATCACGTCGGCTTCATCCGCCGAGAAAGCAATCGGCTTTTCCACCATCACGTGCAGACCGGATTCCAGCGCGTCGCAAACGACCTGACAGTGCTGGGCCGTTGGGACCGCCACCACCACCGCGTTCAGCGATGCTCCAGAGAGCATCTCATGATAATCGGCGTAGGCCGGAATCCCATAGATGTGACCGAGTTCGTCCACCTTGGGGTTCACGTCCGAAACCGCTACCAATCGAACGTTGCCGTCCGATTCTTCGAGGGCGCGCAGGTTCCGGGCGTGATTCTTGCCCATAAACCCGTAGGCGCCGATCACGCCGACTCTGTTAGTCATCTCTTCCCTCCTCTTGGGAAATGGTTGTTCAGGTTCGACCTATAAAGGTCAATGTGAATTATACCTCTGGAATCAATTTTCACCAAATAGATAAACGGATGGGTGGCGAGAACATCACTAATGACGCAGTGTCAGCGAGTAATTATTGCGACCGAACGCAGTGAAGGAAGCACAAATAGAAGATGTTTAATCCCCCACGCCGACGGCTTTGTAAACGAAACCGGAGCTAGTCGCTTTCTCTTTGTCCAAGACGTTTCTTCCGTCCACCAAGAGATTTCCTTTCATCGACTTCCGAATCTTCTCCCAATCCAGTTCGAGGTAGTCGTCGTGCGCGACCATCACCACCACGGCCTCCGCCCCCGCCACAACCTTCCCCAAATCACCCCGATATTCTTCAACATACGGATCGTGAATTCTGACTTTCGCGCCTATTTTCTGGAGCTCCGTCACCAGCGAGATCGACGGGGAGTTGCGGGTGTCATCGCTATTGGGGAGATAGGCGTATCCCAAAACGGCGATCTCCGACCCTTCCAGTTTCTTCCCGGATTCTGTCAACCCATTCCTGAGAAGCTCCGCGACGTGGAGAGGCATCGAATCGTTGATGTACCGAGCGTCCGGAATAATTTTGGTTTCCAGCTTTCCTTTGAGGGGGGCGATCAGAAGCCAGGAGTCTTTGGGAATGCAGTGTCCGCCAACTCCCGCCCCGGCATAATGGACGTTGCGCTCGGGACTCTTGTTGACCAACTCCCGCACCTTCCAAAAATTGGCCCCCAGCGCCTCGCAAACCAGGGCCAATTCGTTCGCAAAAGCGATCTGAACATCCCGGTAGGTGTTCTCAGCGGTCTTGACGATCTCAGCGGTGAGAGGGTCGGTCACATCTAGGTGAGCCTGAACTATGTGAGTATAAAACTCCCGCACCACCTCGCCCGATTCCTCACTAAAAGCGCCGATCACCCGGTCACAGCCCCGAATGTTGTGGAGCAGCTTTCCCGGCATCACCCGTTCGGGACAATTCGCCAAGAAAAATCCTTCGTTCAACTTCATTCCGGAACTCTCCTCCAGAATCGGCCGAACGATGTCCGCCATCGTGCGGGGGGCAATCGTCGATTCCACAATCACCACCGCTCCCCTCTTCATATTTTTCCCAATACTTTCGATTGCTGACCGCAAAGCGACATACTTCGGCACCTTGGTTTCGTCGTCGACGGGGGTTTCAACCGAAACCGTGACCAAATCGATTTCTTTCAGTTTGGTGTAGTCCGAGGAGGCGAGCAGTTTTCCACTTTTAACGACTTTTTCCACCAGCTCCGTTAGTCCCGGCTCTTTTCCTTCAATCGGGTTAATTCCTTGATTGATTTTCTTGATCTTTTCCTCTTGGATATCAAGCCCGAGAACATCAAAACCTGCATCCGCAAAAAGTGCCGCCACCGGCGTTCCTACATACCCGAGACCGACCACCGCCACTTTTGCTTTTCTTTTCTGAATTAGTTCCTTAAGATTTTCCACTGCTCTAATAATAACGCTAACTTAATCCTGCATCACACGTGACGAAAATTTTCCCCTGTCGTTTATAATGGCATAGCACACAAAAACAAGGAGGTTTCTGTGGACGATAAAGGAAGAGAGCTTCTGCACAAGGTGAAGGAGGATAGGGTGCGGGCCGTGGTCCTGCAGTTCACGGACCTTGCCGGGAGCGTCAAGAGCACCACCATCCCCTCTCACCGGTTGGGTGAGGCGCTGGAGCGCGGGATCTGGTTCGACGGTTCTTCGATCGAAGGCTTCGCCCGGATCCATGAGAGCGACATGCTGCTCCGGCCGGACCCGGACACCTATCGGCTCCTGCCGTGGGAACCGGAGGAACGCCGGGTTTCCCGGGTCATCTGCGACGTCTACCAGCCCAACGGCAAGCCGTTGCCGATGGATCCCCGCGGCATCCTTCAACGGATGCTCAAGCGGGCGGAGAAGATGGGTTTCAACTACAACACCGGAAGCGAAGTGGAGTTTTTCCTCTTCAAGGATGCCTCTACCCTCGAACCGGTGACCCACGACGTCGGCAGCTACTTCGACTTCTCCCAAGATGCGGCCCATGAGGTCCGGATGGATCTGATGGATGCCTTCGAGGCGATGGGGATGAAGGTCGAAATGTCCCATCACGAGGTCGCCCCCGGCCAGCATGAGATCGACATCCGCTACGACAACGCACTCGTCACCGCCGACAACGTCGTCACGCTCAAGTCTGTCGTCAAGGCGCTGGCGGCGAAGCGGGAACTCTGGGCGACCTTTATGCCCAAACCGCTCGCCGGCATCAACGGTTCCGGGATGCACACCCACCAGAGCTTCTTCAAGAACGGTGAGAACGTCTTCTTCGGACCGAAGGACAAGAAGTACGGGTTGAGCCTGCTCGCCCACTACTTCATCGCCGGCCAGATGGTCCACGCCCGCGCCCTCGCCGCCATCGTGGCTCCAACCGTCAACAGCTACAAGCGGTTGGTTCCCGGCTACGAGGCCCCGGTCTACATCTGCTGGGCGCGGATCAACCGCTCGGCGCTGATCCGTATCCCGCAGTACGCTCCGGGACGGGAGTCCTCCACTCGGTTGGAGCTGCGCTTCCCCGATCCGTCCTGCAACCCCTACCTCGCCAGCGCGGCGATGCTCGCAGCCGGTCTGGACGGGATCGAACGAAGGCTGCTTCCGCCCCAGCCGGTCGAAGAGGATGTCTACCACTTCGACGACGCCAAGCTCGCCAAGATGGGCATCGGCACACTCCCGGCGACCCTCGCGGAAGCGCTCGATGAGTTCGAGCAGGACCCGGTTCTTCAGGAAGCAATAGGATCCAAAGCCTCCGCTGCGTTCCTGCGGATGAAGCGGCAGGAGTGGGACGAGTTCCGGCTCTACGTTTCGCCTTGGGAACGGGAGCGTTACCTAAGCACTGTCTAAGTTCAATCTCCCCGCTTTTCGCCTAAGGCGAACAGCGGGGGTTTTCTTTTGCGCTAGCAAAAAAGAGTTGCTTGAGGCGACCGCTCTTCTTCCTTTACAGTCCTATAGTTTGATGATAAAATAACAACAATCTAGAAAGGGGAGAAGGATATGTCGTTCTCACTCGTTCTTGCCATCGTTCTTGGAGTCCTTACGATCGTCGGATGGGGCTGGATGTACTGGATTTGGAAGAGGGATCCGGAACACTTCTGGGAGTACGGCGACTCCGTCGGTCTCTAACGGTCAGAATTGCGCGCAGAGCGCGAAAGGAGAAGAAAGATGCTAGTCGATGTTGGGGATCATCAATGCTCGACGTTTGATCACTTTTTCTTTGCCGTCGTTGGGGTGGCATTCGGATTTGCGATCTGGGGATTTGATCCTAACTACCCCGGCTTTGGCGCCGCCTCGACCTTCGGGATCATTGGGTTCGGGGCGTTCGCGCTCCTGAACATCTGGCTGGGAATCCAGTCGATCGTCCAGAACAGAAGGAGAGGCAAACATGCTTGAGGCTTATGTCGCGATCGCTGCCTTTTTCTCCATTGTCGGCGTAACGGCGTCGATCTACCGAAGAATGGTTGATCGCCGCCTCAGTTCCCTGGACGCCACCGGACTTTCGCTCCTCGTTTCCGCAGTGATCGGAGGCGTAGCCGGCGGCATTATCGCCTACGTGACAACCGGTTTCGCTTGGATCCATGTAGGAATGGGTGTGGGAATACTCTTCGGAATGATGGCGGATTGCCTCATCGCTGCCGGGCTGGAAATCAGAGATGATATCCGCGCTTGGCACAGAAGTCTTTGATCGTCTACTCAGGCTCGAAACCTCAAGTTTCGGGCCTTTTCTTTTGCGTTAGCAAAACTAGTCCGCCAGAGAGGCGGGCGTCCTTTTGGATTGGAACTCCTGGCTTATGACTTACGACTACTGGCTTTTATCGACGAATCCGTTCAGTTACGTCGATAAACTTGTGGACCACTAGCGCAATCGGTCCGTAACTTCGATGAACTTATAGAAATGATCTTCGTCTTCGTAAACGTAATTTTTGTCAGGCAGAATGTTCAAATTGGCACCGAAATACTTATTGAAAATGAACCGGAAAGTATTCACCGGAGTCATTGAGGGGTAGAGATCGCTCGTGTCAACCCCCGGTAAATAGAGCGCATTGAGAATCGGGAACCGCTCATTGAGCGTATCGTCCGAAGCATCCTTAAAGTTAAAGCGGCCTTTCGGCATCGGGTAAATCATATTGTATGGGCCCTCATCGGCCTGAATGACGATAATGGGAGGGATTTTCGAAGAAGCCAGGATCGTTTCGACCAGTTTCTCCGTCTTCTGGTTGGCGCAGGAAACGTGGTCGAGATAACTCAGAACGCTCGCCTTCGCCGTGCTCGGCAGCTCCTCGCAATTTTTTCCAAAAACGTAGGGGTCGTGGGGAAGAAGGATATGGGCAAAGACAAATTTGGGACTATCGAGGGATGGAATTCTTTCCAAGTTCTCAAACTGGTAAAGAATTCGATTTCGGTGTTGGGTGTCGAACTCAAACGAGGAGGTTCGAGAGGAAAGTCGGCGAATAATCGGGGCAAACAAAGTAGTCTCCAAGAGTTCCGTTGAAAATCCATCAATCCCCAAGAACAAATCCCCCATGATGAAATTTTGGTCCGCCAGCGTGCTCACTTTGGTTGGTTCAAACCAGGAACCCATGTGTAGGTAGCGGTACCCCTGGGATTTCAGCAGCTGGCCGACCTTGTGGTTGTCCACCAACGGATAGGCAAAGGTCTGGTCGCTGGTGTTCTCTCCGGCGATTGCGGTCAAAAAGTCGATGTACTCCATGTTCAGCGAAGCGGCCAAAGAAGGGAGGGTCCGGGGATAATTCATCGTGCTTCTGTCTGCGATGTAAAATCCTTTCTTAGTTAAGAAGTTCAGAAACTCGCTATTATCGAAACCGTACAAATCCTTCAACACTGCTTCCCCGGCGTACCGATCCAAAATAATGTAATAGATGTCCGGCTTAACTGCCCCCTCTTCCACGTTCAGGGGAATTTCTTGACCGATTCTCGAATCGATCTCCTGCAAAGCCTGAGGCTTAATGTTTGCGATCTTGTAGAAAGCCGAAGTAACCGTGGGAACCGCAAAGAGGAAGATTGCAAAAAAATTCAGGAACTTAGTAATCGAGGGGAATCTGCGTCTGGTTCGCCAAAGAAAAACCAAAAGCGCCAATCCGGTAACGGCCCAGACCGCAACCAGAATGTCATCAATCCCCAACGATACCAGCCCAAAAAACCGATGCTGGCCTTCGGCGAAAAGATTCTCAAAACGGTAGGCCAGCGCGCTATGGATATGGCCGTGGGAAAAAATAACCAAGATCGCAAACGCCGTTAACAAACCGGCCTTCTGCCAATCTTCAAGCAGCAGTTTAGCTAAGCCAAAAATAAGCGCCGTTAGAATCATGGAAGCAATTAGAGGTTTGACGAAAACCCAGGGAAGAATTTCAGAAGCGTTGTGATAATAGAGCGCAAAAACCGGAAACGCCGCCAAGAAGAAAGGATAAACCACCAATATTTTGCGAATTTTTCTGTCAATGCTCTTCATCTTTGATTCCATCATCTTACTTTATCGGTCACATCAATAAACTCGACTGGTCCATCCAAATCGTAATACCACGGGTTATTTTTATCGTTTTGGAAAATGAAACTGCGATCCTGAAAAAGTTCCAGCTCCGCGCCAAAATAAACGTTTAGAATTAATCTAAAGGAATTAACCGGCGTGATGGAGGGATAGAGAATCTTATCGGATCCCACCCCCGGAAGATAATAGCTGTTTAGGATCCGCGCTCTCTCTTGGAGGGTTTTGGGATTGATCTGGAAATAGTCCGTCCCCTTAACGTAGGGGTATTTGAAAGCGTACTGGCCCTCATCTCCCTGAATAACAATCACCGGCGGCTGGAGAGAATTAGCAAGAACCGTTTCGACCGCTTCTTTTGTTAGCTTGTTGGTGCAGGAAAGGTTGGAGAGATACTGTTCAACCGTGCTTCCCTCAGGATCCTCCGGTTCGCAATTCGGTCCAAAGACGTAGGGGTCATGCGGCAAAAGAACGTGCATGAAAATAAACTTGGGACTCCGCTGATTTTTTGATATTTCCTCCAACCGATTAAATTGATAGATTGCCCGAGTCCGGTGATAGGTATGGTAATCGGAGATGTTGGGGCCGAAAGAAAGCCGCCGCGCGATTGGCGCAAAGGCGGTGGTTTCTACAAGCCGCAGCGTGAATTCATCTAAATCAAGGTACAACTCCGTATCAACGTAGTTAATATCAGCAAGAGGGCTTGTACGAGTCGCCCTTGTCCAGGAACCAATGTGTAAATAAAGGTAACCTTGGCTCTTTAAAAATTTTGCCAGGGCCTGATCGGCAATGAGCGGATCCGGACCTCCAACTAAAGGAGGTTCAAGATAAACCATATTAAGAGAGGTGGCTAGTGAAAGATAAGTCCGAGGATAATTTGAGAAACTATCGTAAGCGACATAAAAACCTTTTTCCTCCAAAAAGTCGGTAAAAGGATTGTTGTCAAAACCGTAATTTTCCTGGAGAGTCCGGTTGGCATCGTAACGGTCCAAGATAATGTAGTAGATATCGGGCTTGTATCCAATCCCTTTACCGGTCGCCTGAATATTGGTTGTTTCGCTTGGCTCTGGGGAGGAAAATAAACGCCCAATCTCGTGAGACAACGATGTAACCAGTAGATATAAGACCAAAATTAAAGAGACGAAGTTCAAAAAACCGGTTAGCTTTTTGAGATCAATCTTGGTACGAAGCAGCAAAAAAAACACCGATATGGCCAAAACCGCCCAAATTCCAAAGAGACTATCATCAGTACCCAACTCAAACATCCAGACCTGATACTTCAGCGACCCAATTAGATTGTGGAGATGCCCGTGCGAAAAGAAAATCAAAACTCCCAGCGAAAGGAGCAAACCGGATTTAAGCCAGTTTTTAAAGATTAATTTCCCAAAAAATAGGAAGATCGCCACACCCACCAAAACAACCAGAAGCGGTTTAAATGTCATCGCGATACTGGTTTCCTCGATGTTGTGGGCGTAAAGAAAAATGACTGGAAACGCAGCAAGCAAAAATGTATGAATCGGAAAACTGAAAAGTTTTTTAATCGCGTATTTTAGTTTCACTTTTTCTTAAGAAGGTAGACTGTTCTTTTAGATCCCTTAACCGATTCTTTTACCGTCACGGTAAACAATTTTCCAAACTCTCTCTCAAAATCATCCTGGGTGTAGTGGTCGAAGATATCTTCGCGTGTGGCAAGCAATCGCTGGACCTGGGAATCTTCCTTGGGAACGAATTCGATAATCAAAAACTCGCGGCAGATCCCGGCGAAAAATTCGGCGATCTTGGCGAACGGGAGATTGTTGGAGATGGCGAGATGGTGAACCAGCGCCAGCGCCATTACCGTGTCGGCCGGACCGCGCTCGGCGAAACTCATCCTCTCCTGGCCTGCCCAACCCAGCGCCCCGCTGGGGTTGGTCAGGTCCAAAACCAACGGAAGGATCCTGTTCTCACCTTTTGATTTTACTTCCCGGTAGTTGATCTCCACCGCCGCCGGATCGATGTCACTAGAAACTATTAACTTTGAACTTTTCATTGCCACCCGGCTGAACTCCCCAGTGTTGGCGCCCAGGTCCCAGACGATCCTGGGCTTGACGGACCTAACGAACCTCTCCACGATCTCCGCCTTGTTCCTGAACGCCCCCCTCGAGTAGTTGGTGTTCTCGTAGTAGTCGGCCCATTCGGTGCCGCGGGGCTTCCACTCCAACCCCCGGACCGCCCCCTCCAAACCGGAGACCAGCCCCAGAAGCTGGCTCTTTCGGAACCTTATCGCCCGCTCCATCCCCCCGGATTGTGGCCGGCCGGCAAAAAACTGCTGGCTCTTGGCGTGCAGGTAGAGGTGCGCCAGGAGCTGGGGCCGGATGAGCGCCTTTTTGGGGAGGAGCTTCGCCGCCAGGTCCAGCGGAATGCCGTCGATGTAGATGCGCATCAGCTGGATCAGGCGGATATCGCTGTAGGAGGCCAGCGCCAGCGGCGCCAGGAAGTGCTGGCAGAATTGACGGTAAGCGACCCACGGCTTTTCCTCAAATTTTTCAAATGAGAGATGATCAATCAAAACCGGCTGGCCTTTCACGAATTGGATGTTGTAAGCGCTCGCATCCTTCAGACTCATCCCGTATTCCAACGCCATTTTTTGAATTTTGAGGGTTAGCAGCGCCGCATCTTTCAATTCGCTGAAGCACCACTCATAGGGATAGGAAATAAAGTCGACCGCCTGGGGCTGGACGACCTGGTAGGCGTCCCCGGTTGGAGCCAGATCGAGAGAAACCTTCTTGAACGGGATCATCAGATCCTCCTTAACCAAACGCTGATAGAGACCAGAACCGATCAAAAGATCAAAATCCGGTTGATACGATTTATTGACCTGGCGATAGAGAACACCTTCTTTGGTGAAGAGGAATCCGCTGGGATCGCGAAAAGAGCTGGGGACGTTAGCGGCTTTTGACATTTTGTTTCTTCAAAATGCTAGGGTCGATGAGAATCAACCCGTCCATCGTCCTTTTTCTCCTTTTTCCCGGACTTTAGGATGGACGAAAAGAAGCCCTTGATTTTGCTCCAAAAAGTCACGATCAGATAACCCCCACCGGCTAAACCGGCAATCAAGATCTGAACAAAGTAGCTCCCCGTCCCGGGATCAAGATAGGCGTGTGCCGGCCGCGCCAGCGCCGCGAAAACCAGTGTCAGAACCAAAATCTTTAAGATCACTGTTGAAAAATATACCACATTGAGAGAATCAAGATTGACATTCCATCTAACTTCAAACATACTGTCTAACATAGTATACTATATATAAGCCAAGGGGTGGGGGACCGGCGTCAATTCAAGCTATTGAAGATCTCAATCAGCTTTTTACCCGAATCCTCCCAGCGAAACCGGCGGGAGTTTTTTAGTCCCTTACTAACAAGCTCGGATCGAAGCGAGGGGGAAGAGAGAATCTTCGTGATCGCTCCGCCGATCGCCCCCACATCACGGGGGTCCACCAGCACTCCCCCCTCCCCTGCCGCCTCCGGCAGAGAGGTTGTATTGGAGGTCACCACCGGCGTTCCGCAGGCTTGCGCCTCCACCACCGGCATCCCAAAACCCTCAAAGAAAGAAGGAAAAACAAAAACCTCCGCGGCGGACATCAATTTGGGCCGATCCTCTTCCGGAACATAGCCGGTGAAAACCACGTCCTCCTCCAGCCCCAAATCCGCCACGGTTCGGAAAATTTCTTCGGAGAGCCAACCCTTCTTCCCCGCCAGAACAAGGTTAAATTTTTTCCTGTCTTTAAGGCCGGCATAGGCCTTGAGAATGGCGGGAACATTCTTGCGCGGCTCAAGCGTGCCGAGAAAGAGAAGGAACGGCTTGGTGATGCCGTATTTCTTTTTGATCTCCTCCTTTTCCTTTTCACTCCGGGGATAAAAAGCGTTCGGATCGACTCCCGGGTAAACAACGGTCACTTTTTCGGCCGGAACGCGATAAGACTCAATCAACTCGTTCTTGGTGAATTCGCAGTTGACAACGACGTGGTCCGCCCGGGCGACCGAGGGCGGGACGAACTTCCGCAGAAACTCGACGTTTCTCCGAGCGACGTACTGGGGAACCTTCTCGAAAGTCAGGTCATGGATCAATATCACACTCTTCCCTTTGAAATGGGGGTAGATCACAAAGTTGGAAAAAAAATACAGGTCGTGCCGGCCGAAGAATAACTCCAACGGGATATCGATTCCCAACTTATGCAATTTATAGAAAACCTTGTAAGGAAAAAAGCGCTGGTAGCGGTAAGAAAAATTCCATCCTCCCCCAAACATGGCCAGCGGTTTTTTGGGGAACAGCCGCCAGAGCAGGAGATCATAGTGATTTTTTTGGTCCTGCTTCAGGACGGCTTCAATCAGACCTTTGGAATAATAGGTTACTCCGGCACTCTGCTCCAGAAGCGGCTGGGCGTCAATCGCAATATGCATCACCGCCCAGTATATCCTAGGTTTACCCCCCTTTCCGAGCGTGTTATTCTTTTTTCATCAAGAAAAAGTAAGAGCACCCCAAAACCCATCGGTAAGGAGGAGAGATGGAACCCCGTCAAGTGATGATGCTTCGCCTCAGCAAACGCTGGGAGACAATGGAGATGGAAGTAGTTGACCATCTCGCGAAATATCTTTACTCCTTCTATGATTTCCTCCAACTCTCCGATCCGGTCGCCGAATACAACTGGGGAATTGGGAAGGGTGAAGACGGTGCGCTCTTTCTAGTATTGATGGAATTTCCTCCCAAAGATGAAGGGGATGACCATCAGGTTCCGGATCTCACATTTCCCGATTTTGGAACCTCTCTCAGAACGGATCCAGAAGAAGAGATCGGCGACGATGAGGCCGGCGGTCTCAGCGAGGAAGACGTCGATCCCGATTCTCGCGAGGAGGAAAGCGATGACTGACAAACTCGTCGCACCCAATGAAAGCCCTTCGCCGACGCGGAACATTGAAC
>Ga0209520_10000215_pt1 | contig 31005 bp, 39 predicted proteins | sample Rifsed16ft1_FD_184009 | JGI IMG/M metagenome (GOLD analysis project Ga0209520, IMG submission 184009) | Soil microbial communities from Rifle, Colorado, USA - sediment 16ft 1 (version 2) | ecosystem: Environmental > Terrestrial > Deep subsurface > Rock core/Sediment | place: Rifle, Colorado...
CCTCTAATGGTAAACCTATAACTGACGTTTCTAAAATTTTAGATTCATTACAGGTGTAAAAAACCCTCAAAACTACTACCTAATGAATTATTAGCAAGTTTAGGGAGAGTTTACGTTATCATTGAATATTACAGATGTAAATAAAATATTTAGGAAATCAATTATTAAGGGATACTTTGAACCAGAACTTCTAAACCTTGATTTTAAAAAATCTAATGTAAAGCATCCCACAATAACGGATGATGGTCTTATGCAATCAAATCTATTACATGTTTTTTTTGATGTAGAGACAGGTTGTGATTATCCTGATGGCGATGAATGGTTTATAGTAGATCTTCTTTTCCCATATAGCATAAAAGTACCAGATATCATCAAAGGGCCTGATTATTTTACCACTATTGCAATTGAAGGTGACAAAAACTTTTGGCATCACCGTGAAATGATTCGTTATAAGTATGGAAAATCAAAAAAACTTCTTGAATCATTGAAATTCTTAGAAAGTAAATACAAAGAATTTCACGCATTACTTGAACCCTTGGAAAAAGATCTCAAGTAACTATTTTCCAACCATTTCCAGTAAAAACAAATTTTTTTTCCTTAACAAATGCTATATTTAGTCTCCATCTAGCTGCTTCTGGATCATATTGATAAATAATTTCTGTAACGTCATTTGGTAATTTTTCCGGATCAAGATGATATGGAAGCAATTCTAATACAAAATCAATTTTTTCTACTGCATTATTGAACCACTGATTATCTTCTGAATCTATCATGAATCTTATTTTTGGATTTCCACTAAAACTAACATCAATTTTTAGAGCATTTCCACTACCACGCCGTCTCTTCATCTCTTTGAAAATTGCTTTTACTTTTTCCCATCTTCTATAATCAAACCATCTGAAAAATTCTTCATTAAATGCAAGTGGAATTGGTACGTTTAACATACTCACAAATTCAGGTTCTACTTGTTCTAATTCTTCTTGTTCTACCTGGAATCTGTCTTTGAATAAACCATAGATTACTTCAATCTCCCAAGGCGAAATGCCATAATATTTGAGATGAGTTGTTAACGAATCCAAACTCCACTTAGAAGAATTTTAAAATTATAATTAAAGGTTCTATTATTTACAAATTTTTTCTATAATAACTGGAGTTATTCAAAGAAGAGATTTGAATTGATTTTCAATCGGTATTCACATTACAACATGGAAACTCTCCATGTTTTTTCTTATAATCTTCTAAGAGCTGTCTTTTTCGTTCTTTAGGATTTTCAATAAACGTTCTTTGATAAGTATGAGTTTTTTGTTTACATGTATTATTTTCAAAGTTTGTATCAACATACTTGGCAAATTCATTCTGAAGATTTTCACTTTCTCCAATGTATAATGCATTTAGCTTTTTATCATAAAGAACATACACTCCAGGCTTGGATTTAACAAATCTTGCACTTTCAAGCCATAGGAGAACCTTTTCTTCAAGAATTTCCATGTAGATTTTCTACCTTGTTTTGGTTGAAACACTTGCAATCACAATCAAACATGTCTGATTTTCCCATGCATTGATCATGATGTTCATTATAACATTTATCACATGTAACCATGAGTCACATCTTTACAGATGAGCTGGATAAATACCCAGGTTATTGATACCTTTTAAAAATAATCAACATTACAAGATATTGGTTATGTACGTCCAAGCCAAAACCCCGATGATGAAATCATGACTTTAGGGGAAAGGGTGAACGTATATTAAATATTTGAGAGAGTAATAAGAATGGAAGATAACGGGTAATTATCTATCTTTGATCTCTTAATTTCTTTTCTAAAATGTCAATCATTTCGTTAACCATATAGTCTCCATCTCGTGCATGGTTAATTCCTGTGATATCTTTCATTCTAGTCATTGTTTCATTGGTGATATGTAATTGCGGCACACAATATAATACCATCATAGCTATATAAGCCAAGTTAATTTTCTGGATTAAAAAAGAAAAAAGGTGTGTAAAAAATTGTTATAAGATAATTTGATTTAAATTATTTTAAACAGAATTAGCTCAAAATCTTCTACTACGATGTTTTGGTAAACATTCTTGGCAATATACTGGTCTACCTTCTTTTGGTTGAAAAGGTACTTGCGAGTCTTTGCCACAATCAGCACATGTACATGGGTACATTGTTCGTTCTTCTGACATAATTGACATCTATTTTACCCCAATAAGAAGCAATGTGTATTACATACTAAAAAATTTCATTCTCCTTTAATTCAGTAATACTTTATGAGGGATCAATTATAGCATCAAATTATGAATGATGAAGAATTTTTCGAATTTGTTAAACATGATCTTAAAGGTATTGAAGGTGACTTGAATGGGTTCCTTGAAGTTTACTATCCAATGTTAAGATCTTCATGGAACCCACAAAACGAATCTGATTTTATTATTGGTTGGTTACTTGGAAGTAAGGAACAAGAATATTCAACAACATACTTTCATAAACATAATAAAAGATTGGGTATGGAATTACTTTATAGAATACATCAAGAAATTACTCGTAATAAAGAACAAATCCAAAAACGAGTAACAGCATATTTGGAAGAAAAGGTTTCGGAATAGAACATAAGTCCAAAAATAGAACTTTATTGATTGGGAAGCCTAGGATTCAAACCATAATTTTCGAGGGACAATTAAATAGCAAAACCCCGTACGATTCAAACTTTAATTAAAAATGATTTTACTAAATAAAAATTCTAAATTGTTTGGATATATTTCCATAGATAAAATGAGCCAACAGTTGCTATCACAAATACCAATGGTTTCCATGCTAATACCGGAATATTTGGAGTATTTAGCTTTATTTTATAATTATCAAATATAGTTTTAACGTATTTTCGGATTCTGTTATTCCAAATTTTATAATCAATTTGGTACTTTTTCATAAGTGATTCTATTTCATAAATGACAGGAGTTCTTTGACAAAATAGATGTTGTAGATAATCTCTTGAAACTTCAACTTCTGCCTGTATTGCTATTAGTCCTTTTTTCATTTCAACTAATCTTACATGCATCTCCCATGGCTTTTTGAGCTTCAAAGAGAGACCATGTCCAATCTGAAATGGTTGTTTGTGTTCAAATTTTACTCCAGTAAATCCTTCTTTAGAAAAGATTTTTAGAAGTTCATCAACATTTTTCTTTACAACTACTGTGAGTTGCTCAACTCCTGATGCCCCATCTGCCTTTACCATATCTCTTAATCCATCAAAGAAGGATATTGTCTTGGGGTATGTAGTCAAGTACTCCATAATTTATGCCCAAAATACCCTCTATTTAAAGCACTGCTGATTAAAATTTAACAAATCTGTGTTAAACTATTTTTTAAAAGTTATTTATTTTTAATCAAGCATTTTTCAAACCGCGAACATAAACACATTGCTCGTGAGATACTGCTACCTCATTTGGTTTAATTTTTCTATCAGTTAACTTTGCACCAGAATCCCTTACTATTGCAATAGGTTGTGATTCTGAACCTTCTCCCATTTTGTGATTTGCAATCGATGCTAAATTATCAACAACAGCCTGGAAGGTCACCTTAAGAGGATTTCCTTCTAAATCTTTTTGTGATCTCATGTCTAGTACTGGTTCAATTCCAGAACAAGCAATTGCAACACCAGTAGTTCCTACTCTGGATGGCATTAATCTACTATCAACTATGATAATACCAACATGAATCAAATATTTCAAGAAAAATTTTCGTCGTAGTTGTTCAGCTACCAAATAAGGATCAAATGGATAAAGAATAACTTTTCCTTTCTTTGCATTTGATTTATCAATTCCAGCATTAGGAGCTAAAATATTATCTGATGAAGATATAACAAATCCAGAAATCCCACCAAAAATTTTATCAGATTCACGGATGATAACTTCGGCAAATTGTGGTTTGATTCGAAATTTTTTAGAAAGTACATTACTTTGATTAGAAGTTCTAACAGAATCTAATTCTAATAATCTCCCTTGAGCATTTGAAACGAATTTGCTAGAAATAACAATGACATCTCCCTCCTTAATTGAATATCCTTTCTTCTCTATTGATTTTGTAATAGTATCAAAAAGGTCAAATTCATTTTCTTTTCTCTCTACTCTAATTGGCGAAACTGTCAATGACATACCCATCTTTCAGATTTCTTTCTTTTTATCCTTCTGAAAAGCTTTTAATCTCAAGAAAAAGCCTTTTCGATTATGAATATTACCGAAAAGATCCTTGCACGTGCTTCCAAAAACGAAAGTGTAGAGCCTGATGAAGTTGTTTTTGTAAATGTGGATAAAGCCATGCTGCATGATGTTTCAGGACCTGGTGTCATTAAGGTATTTGAAAAATTACAAAAACAAGGAATTAGTGTTGATAAGTTATGGGATCCTTCAAAGGTATGGGTGGCAGAAGACCATTTTGTTCCTTCTGCAGAAAAGGTTTCTGCTGAAAACATTGTAAAACTATCAAACTTTACAAAAAATTATGGAATTGAAAAACATTTCAAGTATGGTCTGGGTCAATATGGTATTTGCCACACCTTGTCCCACGAAGAGGCACTGGTGCTTCCAGGAGAAGTATACGTGGCTGGCGATTCACATACTAATACTACTGGTGCTCTTGGTGCCTTTGCTTGTGGTCTTGGACATACTGATATGGCATATGTCTTGCTAAATGGAAAAATTTGGTTCAAAGTTCCTGAGACTTTGTATTTTAAGCTAAATGGAAAACTCCCAGAACATGTAATGGCAAAAGATTTCATTTTAAGGATAATTGGTGATATCGGAACTGATGGTGCTGCATACAAGGCAATGCAGTTTGGAGGAACTGGAGTTTATGAAATGTCTGTAGATGAACGACTTACCCTAACAAATATGACGACAGAAGCCGGAGCTAAAAATGGAATTATTGAGCCAGACCAGAAAATTACTGATCACCTTGCAGAGCGAGGAGCAACAAACTATACTGCATTAAAAGGAGATTCTAATGCCCAGTTTGCAAAAATATTCGAGTATGACGGATCAGAAATGGAACCAACTGTTGCAAAACCATTCTCGCCCCAAAACGTTTCAGTTGTGAGGGAAACTTCTTCAATAGAATTAGACAAAGCTTACATTGGTTCTTGTACAGGTGCAAAATTTGAAGACCTAAAAGCTGTCGCAAAAATTCTCAAAGGTCGTAAAGTCAAAATTAGAACCGAGATATTGCCTGCAGCAATTTCTATTTACAAAAAAGCATTAGAAAATGGATTCATTAAAATATTTCTAGATGCAGGAGCAATGGTAGGTCCACCAACTTGTGGAGCCTGTTGTGGAGCACATATGGGTGTTCTAGCAAAAGACGAAATCTGTATTAGTACGACGAATAGAAATTTTCCAGGCAGAATGGGTCATGTTGAATCTCAAACCTATCTTGCTTCTCCATTGGTGGCTGCTGCATCAGCTGTAACTGGTAAAATAACAGATCCGAGGGATTTGAATTGAAAGGTAATGTAATCAAATATGAACAGGACAATATAGATACTGACGTAATTCTTCCTGGTACATATCTTAAGATTCATGATTATGCTGAGCTTGCAACACATGCAATGGAAGGACTTGACCCTGATTTTCATTCCAAAGTAAAAGAAGGTGATTTCATTGTTGCAGGAAGAAATTTTGGTTGTGGATCTTCTCGGGAACATGCTCCAATAGCTTTAACCCACTCTGGAATTAAGGCAGTTTTGGCACTATCTTTTGCTAGGATTTTTTATAGAAATGCTGTAGATGGAGCATTTCTTTTACCAATAGAGATAGACGAGGATGCATACAAGGATATTTCCAATGGTGATGAGCTTGAGATAAATGTCGCTACCAACGAAATCAATAATCATACAAAAAATAAAAAATATCAAATGAAACCATTCTCAGAAATTATTGGAAAAATTATAGCGGCAGGCGGACTGTTCAAATTCAAGCCATAATCTGAGGAACAGAAGTAATGTCAAAAACACTATTTGAAAAGATCTGGGATTCACACTTAGTACTAGAAGAAGAAAATGGCCCTTCTTTACTTTACATCGATAGGCATCTAATTCATGAGGTTACTTCCCCTCAGGCTTTTGAAGGATTAAGATTGAACAACAGAAAGATAAGACGACCTGATCTCACTATAGCTACCGAAGATCATAATGTACCAACTAGTAATAGATCTCTGCCTATTGTAGACCAAGTATCTTCAATTCAAATCAAAACCTTAGAAAAAAACTGTAAAGATTTTGGAATCCAATTGTTTGGAATCAATAATCCAAATCAAGGAATAGTTCACGTTATAGGGCCACAACTAGGAATAACTCTGCCAGGTAGTACAATTGTTTGTGGCGATAGTCATACCTCAACACAGGGAGCCTTTGGGGCTTTAGCATTTGGTATTGGAACAAGTGAAGTCGAACATGTTTTAGCAACACAAACAATTTGGATGGAAAAACTCAAACCATTTGAGATTAGGGTAGAAGGGAAAAGAAAAAATCCTTTTGCCGTGACTGCAAAAGACATCATACTTTCAATAATCAGACGAATTGGAACTGCAGGTGGGGCTGGTACAGTCATAGAATATCGTGGAGAGACAATATCTGAACTTAGTATGGAACAAAGAATGACGATTTGTAATATGTCAATTGAAGCAGGAGCACGTGCTGGTCTAATTGCTCCAGATGAAAAAACTTTTGAATATTTACGAGGAAAAAAATACACTCCAAAAAATTATGAGGAATTGGTAGCTGAATGGCGTGAAAATTTAAAAACAGACTCAAACGCAAAATTTGATAAAAGTTTTACCCTAGATGCCAAAAATTTAGCACCTCAAGTAAGCTGGGGTACAAATCCCGCCATGGTATCTGATGTAACTGAGAAAATTCCTTTTCCTGAAGAATTTGCTAAGGATTTGAGTCAACAAAAAGGAGTAGAAAAAGCGTTACAGTATATGGATCTAAAACCAGGAATTCCAATTACTGATATATACATTGATAGAGTTTTCATTGGTTCTTGTACAAACGCACGTTTAGAGGATCTTATAGCAGCATCAAAGGTTGTTAAAGGGAAAAAAGTTTCATCTAAAGTTCGTGCTATGGTGGTACCAGGTTCACAAATGGTTAAAAAACAGGCAGAAGATCTTGGAATTGATAAAATTTTTATCGATGCAAACTTTGAATGGCGTGAATCAGGATGTAGTATGTGCCTTGGAATGAATCCAGATATTCTTGGCCCTGGTGAAAGATGTGCAAGTACATCAAATAGAAATTTTGAAGGAAGACAAGGAGTAGGAGGTCGTACACATCTGGTTAGTCCAGTAATGGCTGCAGCAGCTGCTATCAAAGGACATTTTGTTGATGTACGTGAAATGGATTTGAACTAAATGGACAGATTTAAAAAAATAAAAAGTATTGTTACTCCCTTTGATAAAGTTAATGTAGACACAGACCAAATTGTACCAAAGCAATTTTTAAAATTAATTCAAAAAACTGGGTTCGGAAAATTTCTATTTTATAATTGGAGATTCAATAGTGATGAAAAACCAAATTCTAGCTTTATATTGAATGATCCAAAATACAAAAATTCAAAAATTCTAATTACTCAAGATAATTTTGGTTGTGGTTCTAGCAGAGAGCATGCAGTATGGGCATTACAAGATTATGGATTCTCAGTAATTATTGCTCCATCATTTGCAGATATATTTTTCAGTAATTGTTTCAAAAATGGATTACTTGCAATAATTCTTAATTCCAAAATTGTAGAAAAGCTTTTAAAAATACAGACAGAAATTGAGGTTGATTTAGAAAACCAAATAATCAAAACAGATACTGAAATAATTCCATTCCAAATTGATGAATACAAAAAGAAAAATCTTCTCAATGGATTAGATGAAATTGCCTTGACACTAAAATACCAAGATAAAATTTTAGAATATGAAAAGAAATCTACTATTTCATCTCTTTTATGATTTGTTTAACTACTTTCTTATTTCGTTCAAGCATAGCTGGTGACTCGACATCTAACCAAGGTTTTTTTCCAATATCAAAAGCACTAACTTTTCCTTGCTTTGCTAATTCTTGAAGTATATCAAACGATAGATTTAGCTCTTCATGACTACGTTTCATTCGAATCTTTTTTAGAATGTCTGACCCAAGAACATAGATTCCTAAACATTCTGCCATCTTCATTTTGATAGTTGGTTTTTCTTTAAATTCTGTAATAATATCATCTTTTACTACTGCAAAACCAGTCTCTTCTTTTCTTGTGGTTCTTGTTGCTATACACGCTAGGCTTTTATTTTGTTTGAAAAATTCAGTCATTTTTTTTATGTCTATGGCACACAGATTATCTACAAACCACAAGAGAAATTCTGGAGTATTTTTTAATGAACCTGATGCATGAAGCAGATCTCCAGCAGTTCCACTTCCAGAGTCTTGAACAAATTTTATTTTTGTACCGTTTATCCTATTTTCAAAGTAATGCCTTATCTGTCCCCCCAGACCTTTAAAATCAGAAACAATCAGTATCTCATCAATGAATCTAAATGAAGAAAGATAACTGACAATATGATCAATTAACGGCTTTCCTTCCACTGGTATCAATGCTTTTGGAAAAAAATCTGTAAACGGTCTTGCTCTTGTACCTTTGCCACCAGCTAAAATTATTGCTTTCACGTCTAACGATATGACTTTTGTTTTCTTCTTCTGGCTCCAGGTCCACCGAATTTTTTTGGTTCTTTTCTTCTTGCATCTCCACTTATGAGATATTTGTCAAATTCGGCAATCCTTTTTCTCAAATCATCTCTGACTGATTTAGTTAGGGGATGATCTCGTGGTTCTTTTTTTGTTTTTGTCCAACCAATTAGTGCTCTTGAAATGGCAGTTGCTGCAGCACTTGCCTGCCCCATAAAACCTCCACCTTTTACTCTTACTGAGATATCAACCTTATTTCTTAAATCTCCAAAAATTTCTAGCGGAGCAAAAATTACCTCACGTGCAGTTTCTTGGGGAATCATTTCAACTGGTACGTTGTTGATTCTAACTTTGCCAACCCCTTTGGTAATATAGACATGGGCTCTTGCTGTCTTCCTAGTTGCATAATAAATTTCAGTTTTTGAAGTCATTCTGTCCACCCTATGGTTCTTCCAAGTTCAGCTATACTTGTGTAATATGCGTTTGATCTTCTAATCTTGGCATTATCAAATTGAACCTTTTCAAAAGTTTTTAGTTCCCTTGGAACTCCAATGTATGCACGTAATCTTTTCAAGGCTGTTGCTCCAGATGGTTTTTTTCTTGGTAGCATACCTCTAACCATTCTGCTGATAATTGTGTCAGGTCTTCTAGGATGGTATGGTCCATGTTTTGGATGTAAGATGCTAGCTATTTCAAGAAAAGCTTTGTATTCTCCTACTATGCTTTTTCGTTTACCACTCATCATTATCTTATCACAATTCACTATCGATACATTATTTCCTTGCAGCAACAATTTTGCAACGTTTGAGCATAGTCTTCCAGCAATAAGATCAGTTCCATCTATTACAATAGGTCTGCCTTTCATTTCAACTACTTTTTCTTGTTTGCTAGCCAATAATGCTCACTCCTTTTCCGGTTGGGAACTTTTCAATCATTTCTGAAAAACTAATTATCTTACCGCCTGACTCTATAATTTTTTTTGCTGCAGAGTTTGAAATTGAAAAAGAACTTAATGTTACTTTATGCAAAACATTACCTGTTCCTAATACTTTGCCTGGTACAACAATTACATCATTTTCTTTGGTGACATCATTGATCTTAGTCAAATTTACAACTCGTCTTGCAGAAGATGTTTTTAATGCGAGTTTAGCTAGTTTGGACCAAATCGGCGCATCATTTTTTATAGAAGCTTGCTTGAGCAGCTTTACCATTTGTATAACAACCTGATTAGTCATTTGAATATTGACCTTTTTAACCCAAATATAATATGTATGCTTATTCTGATTTCAAATCTGACAATATCTGTTTGAATTCTTCTAGTCTTCTTGATAGCTCTTCGACACCACCAAGTATAATCTGTTGAGGTGAAATAGCACCTGTTGTTTCTACTGTTAGAACATATTCATCCTCATTATCAGAATTAATCAATGTAGCAATATTTGACGAATTCCATTTTGCATGTTCTGTACCCCGTCCTAATCTTGCATACGCCTCGATTTTTAGGCGTTGACCAGGGGCTACTACTACTATTGGAATTTTATCTGATGTAGGTTTTACGAATTCATCTTCAGACGTTAATTCGCTTGAAGTAATAGTTCTTGTTGAATCTGTGTCTCCAGAATCTATCATTAACATAACTCTACAATTTGAACAACCAGATTCACTATTACATTTACATTTTGAATGCTCTACAAATCTTGAAGTATCTGTACTTAGAGGAATCATTCCAAGTCTATGCGCAATTCCTTCATCTGCCAAGACGGATGAATTTTCAATAATATCCACAGTATCTATAGCAAAAACTGGAACTCCGTTTAGACAAATTCTTCGTAATGCGTTAGCATATTGTAAGTGTATTCCTTTGAGCTTTACTGACATTTTTTGCTTATTTTGACTAATAACTTCTAAAGAAGGCAAACTTAATGAAAAACTCTGAAATCCAAATAAAAATCTAGCGAGTTGTAATGTAGAGATAAATATCCAAGTCTGATAGTATCTAGATTAGTCATGGTAGACAAAGTCACTGTTGTACGATATTCATTTGAAGGTGAAAAATTCGAAATTCTAGTTAAACCAGATCCTGCTTTAGAATATAAGCTTGGTAAAAGAAAAGATATTTCATCAATTTTAGTTTCTGATGAAATTTATACTGATTCTAGTAAAGGAACTAGAGCATCTTCAGAAAAATTACTAAAGGCTTTCAAAACAGAAGATGCTACAGCAATTGCTGAAAGAATTATCCAAAAAGGAGAGCTGAACTTAACTACTGATCAAAGACGTAAGATGACTTCAGAAAAACGAAAACAAATTGTTAACTATGTTGCAAAAACCTTTGTTGATCCAAAATCGCATTTGCCACATCCACCACTTAGAATTGAACAAGCCATGGAAGATGGTAGAGTTACTATTGATCCTCACAAAAGTGTTGAAGAACAAATTAATGATGTGGTAGAAAAACTCCGTTCAATAATTCCTTTAAAATCAGAAAATTTAATTTTAGAAATAATTGTTCCCGCGCAATTTGCAGCGCAATCTTATTCAGTTTTAAAGTCGACTGGGACTTTAAAAAAAGAAGAATGGCAATCAAATGGTTCTTTAAAAGCAATACTAGAAATACCTGCAGCTGCAAGGCCAAACGTGATTGATAGATTAGGATCCATTACAAAAGGTACAGCTTCTATTGAGGTAGCGAAATAATGGGTGATAACAAAAGAAGATTCGTTATTCCTGGTGAAGTAATAACAACTGGACCATACAGGCCAGAACAAAATGTAATTCTCGAAGGTAAAAAAATTATTGCAACCAAAGTAGGAATTTCTGAAATATATGATGACAGTGTAAAAGTTATACCATTAACTGGAAAATACATTCCAAAAAGTGAAGATTTGGTAATTGGTAAAATTATTTCACACAGCTCACTTTCCTGGGAAGCCGATATTAATTCGTGCTATGTAGGAATGCTTCCAGGTTCTGATGTCTTTGGAAGAAATTTTCAACCTGATACCGATGAGATGACATCAAAGCTAAAGAAAGGAGATTTAATTGCAGCTAGAATTGTAAACTTTGATAGATCACGAGATCCACTAATTACAATAGCAGATAGAGAACTTGGCAAAATTGATTCAGGAGAACTTGTAAAAATCTCACCAAGCAAAGTACCAAGATTGATAGGAAAGCAAGGAACTATGATTCAAGCAATTGAGATGGCAACTCATGCTACTATTACAATTGGACAAAATGGATTAGTAGTTGTTGCATGCGAAAATCCAGATGGATTATTAAAGGCCAAAAAAGCAATTCAAATGATAGATGAGCAAGCACATATGGCTAATTTAACAGATAAAGTAAAGGCAATGTTAGAATCAAACAGTGTTTAATTATGGGTGGAAGAGATTCAGATCTAGTCTTACTAGATGAAAATGGAATTCGTTGTGATGGAAGAAAAGTAGACGAAACTAGGAATATTTCCATAAAAGCAGGAGTACTAAAAAATGCTAACGGTTCTGCGTATATTGAATTTGGAGACAATAAAATACTAGCTGGTGTTTTTGGTCCAAGAGACGTTCATCCAAAACACATGTCAGACACTGATACTGGAATAATCAGATGTAGGTACCATATGTCCCCATTTTCTGTAACTGAAAGAAAAAACCCTGCTCCATCTAGAAGAGAAATTGAAATTGGTAAGGTAATCAAAGAAGCACTTAGACCTGCTGTAATGCTTGAAAAGTTTCCACGAACTGCAGTTGATGTTTATGTTGAAGTTCTTCAAGCAGATGGAGGAACAAGATGTGCAGCTCTTGATGCGGCATCAGTTGCACTTGCAGACGCTGGAATCCCAATGAGAGACATGGTTTCTGCTTGTGCTGCAGGAAAAGTAGCAGATACAATAATTTTGGATGTTAACAACGAAGAAGATCAGGCTGGTCAAGCTGACATGCCTATTGGTTATATGCCAAACCTTGGGAAAGTTACGTTGCTACAATTAGATGGAGTTTTGACTCCTGCGGAATTCAAAAAATGCCTAGAAACAGGAATAGAAGGATGTAAACAGGTTTATGAAATTCAAAAGCAGGCATTAAAAGACAAATTTTTTGCAAATGGTGAGCAACAATAATGACTTCTACATTTATTCTCGATCAACTCAAACGAAATAAAATTAATGATTTGTTAGAGAAAGGACAAAGATATGATGGTAGAAGATTTGATGAACCACGTCCACTTACTATTGAAACAGGAGTAATTCCAAAAGCTGATGGTTCTGCACGTGTACGTTTGGGTGATACAGAAGTAGTTACAGGTATAAAGATCCAACCTGATAGACCCTTTCCAGATATGGGTGATAAAGGAATTTTCATTTGTACTGCAGAGATCTTACCTTTAGCACATCCTACTGCAGAACCAGGTCCACCAGGTGAGGATGTAATTGAACTTGCAAGAGTTGTAGATAGAGGTATAAGAGAAAGTGGAATGGTCGATTTATCCCAGCTAGTCTTAGAAAAAGACAAAACGGTAATAGGAATTTTTGCAGATAATAGCGTAACAGATCATGACGGTAACTTGTTTGATGCTTGTTCTTGCGCATCTACAGCAGCTATACTAACATGTAAAATTCCAAAATGGGAGATGATAAATGACAAACCAACTCTAGTAGAAGGACAAAAATCTGATCCACCAATCACAACAATTCCTGTAGCTGTAACTATGGCTAGGATTGGTGACCATATACTAGTTGATCCAAATGCAGATGAATGGGCATGTATGGATGCTAGAATCACTATTACCACTAATTCAAATGGAAACATTTGTGCTTTGCAAAAAGGAGGAGATGATGGCTTTACCCCTGAACAAATTATACAATGTTCAGAAATTGCAATATCTGTAGGAGCAAAAATAAGGCAGAAACTTGAACAATTAAGGCAGGGTAGATAGTAAAGTTGGCAAAGAAAAAATCATCATTAAAAGGTCTTGGAGCAAGATACGGAATTAAACCCAGAAAACAGTTTACTCAAGTTCATAATATTTTAAAAGCAACAAGAAGATGCCCAGATTGTGGCTCTACTCAATTTGGAAGACAAGTGGTAGGAATTTGGCTATGTAAAAAATGTGGTTTTAAAATAGCCGGAACTGCATATGACGTTAAGCTTTAACGCAAAAATTGAGATTGACGCAAAAGAAAAAACAAAGGCCATATTTCATTCAATAAATACTGATAACAAATTTTATCCAGAAAATCCAACAGAGACAAAAATCTCATTTGATAAAAAATTAATAATTACAATAAAATCAAATCAAATTCCACAATTAAGAGCAAATCTAAATTCTACTCTTCGATTACTTCAGGCAAGCTTTGACTCTATTGAATCGGTAAGATTATAAGAAAACATAGGATTTAGTGACTCGATGTCTTCTGGTCAACAAATTCCACCATGGTTGCAAGAACAATTATCAAAAATGCAACAATCACAGCAAAGTCTTCAATCTATTATGTTTCAAAAACAACAGTTAGAGATTGAACATATGGAGACTGAAAAAGCATTAGAAGAGCTTAAAAAAGCTGCAGACGATGATACCGTTTACAAACATGCAGGTTCAATTCTAATCAAATCTAACAAAACTGACTTGATAGCAGATCTGGAAGAAAGAAAAGAACTTGCAAAAACTAGGGTAACAGTTCTTTCAAAGCAGGAAGAAAGAGTAAAAGAGAGTCTTAAAGAGCAAGAATCAAAGATTAATGAAATGATGAGGGGAGCTACATCGGGAACTACAAACACACAACAAACGACAAAAACTGATTCATCCAAATAAGATATTAACAAAACTAACAAATTATTTTTATGAAATTAGAGAAGTTGCGCATAATTGTAGATGAAAGAGAAAAAAAAAGCGGAATACCTGATCTTCTCAAAGCTGTAGGTGTTAACATAGAGATGAAAATGTTGCCCTTGGGTGATTATATTGTAGCTCCAGAAACTGTAGTCGAAAGAAAAACTATCAATGATCTAGTATCTTCAATTTTCGATGGAAGACTATTTGATCAATGTACGAGATTAAAAGAACATTTTCAAAATCCTATAATTCTGATGGAAGGAAACGTAGATGAAATCGAAAATATTACAGAGAATCCACTAGTATTTTATGGAGCACTTTCATCAATTGCAATTGATTTTAAAATCCCGATTATACCTACACCAGATGCTTCTCATACAGCTAAATTGTTAGTATCTTTGTCTTCAAGGAAAGAATCTTCTAAAGGCCCGTTTCTTAAAAAAATTAGAAAATCTAATGACATCCAAAGGCAACAACTTTCAGCACTTTGCAGTCTTCCTGGAGTTGGAGAAAAAACAGCAAAAAGAATGCTTGCTAAATTTGGTTCTCCATTGAAAGTTTTTGCCGCTTCATCTACAGAACTTGCAAAAATTGAAGGACTAGGTGGAGCCAAGGCTAAAAAAATAAGAAATATGCTTGAAAGCCAGAGTCAGCACATGAAAAAATCAAACCAAAAAACGCTTCACGATTAATTATGATATTATTTGTTTAAGGGAATTGAAGATTTATTCTTAAGTAATTTTTTTCGAAGTTGGCTACCACATATAGGACATTCAGAAGAACCCGAAAAATTTTTGTGACAACCAGGACAATAATGAATCCAATTTCCTACATCTTTTATGCCTGATGTCATTAATGGGGCAACCATCAATCCAAGACTTTTTGTAACATTTGAAATTGCAAAATCATCTGTTATTAGCTCGCCATTAAGCTGAAGGCAAAGAGCTATAGAAGAAATATCTTCTTTTGATAATTTTTGGAAATCACCTGTAGCTTTTGCCATTTTTGTTACAAGATCTTTATACTTTTTTTCTGGTTCAATTATCTGGAGTCTTTTGGTTTCTAATAAAATACCTAAAGCGTCATGATTTTTTTTAATGTGTTTAATTTCATCATATACTAATGGAGTAGTGTAACACTCTATTTGCGATCCAAATGGTATGCCAGCATAAAATGCACTTGCATCTAAAATTCTAAAAACCAAGTTTACTCATCTGTCTTAGTCCTTGTTTTTTGAGTCGAACAAAGACTGCTGGTTTTTTATATTTTCTTATAGTAATGGGTTCCCCAAAACCTGCCGATTTTACAACTTGTGCATCCATTACAATATTACAATCCTGAGAACATATAACATCAATTTTTTCGTCAGGTACAACAATGGATTCAAGTCTGTAAACAGGTGCTACAGGAGTAATTATTAGAACATCAAGACTTTCATGTAAAATCGGTCCGCCTAATGAAAAAGAATGACCTGTTGAACCACTTGGTGTGGCAATAATAACTCCATCCATTTTCTGTTTTACCGTATCATCTTGAAATTTGATTTCAATTTCCGCCGTCTTTGTAAGATTTTTCCTGTTGATGTAAATTTCATTTAGAGCAGGTGGAAATTCTTCCCCTCCACAAGAAGCAACAACCCTAACACGTTTATCAAAACAGATCTTTCCATCTATAATTTGTTTAATTGCCTTGTCTATTTCTTCAATGGTTATTTCTGATAAAATTCCCCTATTACCGCCAACGTTTATTCCAAGTACAGGAGTTTCATCTTCAAGATGTCTAAAGGTACGTAAGGTAGTCCCATCCCCCCCTAAAGTTATTACCAAATCTAATTTTTTATTTTTCAACTCTTCAATCGTTTCAACTTTTTTTGCTCCTAGAACAGAAACAGGCGCAATTGTGAAAACCTCTATCTTTTTTGCGATCAATTTTTTTGCAACTTTCTTTGCTGCTTCCTCCGATTCTTTAGAACCAAACTTGCTTACAACTCCTACTTTGTTTAACTTCAAACAAAACTCTTCATCTCACTTCATTTAAAAATCATAGTCTTTGTGGCTAGGAATACTAACAAACAAATAAGTATGAATTTTGACTTTTGATAAATAATGAGTTACGCACAACCCGAAGTTTTAGTTGACACTGAATGGGTATCTAAAAACCCACCAGGGAATAATAGAAAATTCGTTGAAGTAGATTATGACCCTGAAAACGGATATAGAAAAGGCCACATTAAAGGTTCCAGTTTAATCTGGTGGAAACGTGACATTAATGATCCAATTACTAGAGATATCATCAACAAGAAACAATTCGAAGAATTAATGGGAAAAAATGGGATAACAGCTGATACTGAAGTTATTCTTTATGGTGATTTTAACAACTGGTTTGCAGCTTTTGTATTTTGGGTTTTCAAGTATTACGGTCATGAAAATCTCAAAATAATGAATGGTGGAAGAAAAAAATGGGAATTAGAAAATAGGGAGTACACTACAGAAGAACCAAATATTTCAAATACACAATATGCTGCTGGTCCCCCAGATGAAGGATTACGTGCATATTTGTTTGATGTAAAACGTGCACTTGAAAGAGTAGATACGGTAATGGTTGATGTAAGATCTCCAAAAGAATTTACTGGTGAAATTACTGCACCTCCAGAATATCCAATGGAACATGCACAAAGAGGTGGACATATTCCAGGTGCAAATAATATCCCATGGGCTACCGCAGTAAATGATGCAGATGGAACATTCAAAACAGTTCTAGAGCTAAAACAAAATTATCTATCAAAAGGAGTTACTCCAGACAAGGATGTAATTTGTTATTGCAGAATTGGTGAGAGATCATCACATTCATGGTTTGTACTCAAATATTTACTTGGTTATCCAAAAGTTAGAAATTATGATGGCTCTTGGACTGAATGGGGAAACATGATTGGTAACCCTGTTGAAAAATAAATGAGCCAAGAATTACCCATTCTCAAAAAAGGAAGTTTTTATTTCATTAAAGATAGCAAAACTGATCTAATTATGGAAGATAAAACAAAGAGAGGACTAACAGTTAGAGAAAGATCAATTGATGAAAAACTTAACGTTGAGGCAGAAAAAGGAATGATACACGATATGGATGGAATTGGACACTGGGTTCCAATTAGATGGTATTTTCCAAAAAATCTATACAATCTAAATGAAGTGCTTGTCCACGCTGAGGCCATGGAAAAAAAATACAAAGATCTGCGAGAACTTACTTGTCCGGATGACTGAGACTAGATAAGATTTTTAAGCAATCTCAAATCATTCAAAGCAAATGTCCCTCTTACTTAAAGACCGAGTTTACACGATGGAGGCTCCAACTGCTAAAAGAGGGGTTTATCCATTACATGGATACAAACTTGGTCTTTATCGATTGCCAATAAAACTAGATGAACCTATAGAAATACAATCAGTTCATGACGGCATGAAAAATACATTTGCTATGGATACTTATGCAGACAGAATTTATGCTACGTATTCCTGGAAAGAAGAAAATATGCCTGACCCTGATGCTAAGGGTTACGAACAAGTTGAACTAAGTATAACTGTTGAAATTGTAACTGGCGAAGTTGTAGATATTATTTATCAAATATTTCCTATAGAAAAATTTGGAGACCCACAATGGGTGAAAGATTACCGAAAGAAAGCAGATCATTTCGCAAAAATGATAATTGATACAATCTTACGAAATACCATTCTTGCAGACAAGATGGTGGAAAGTCTTGTAAAATCTGAAAAAATTTCAGAAGATGACGCATTAAAAAAATTAGAGGAGATGACTCCTCTTGCAAAAATTGTACCAGATGCTAAACTAATACCTGTAATAAAAGAAGAGAAACCAGAAGCTGGTGGTAAAGTAGGCCAAGAGTGGAAGGGCGGTGGAATTAAACCTGGACCCATTGATGTGGAATACAAAGTGAAGATGGGACAATCTGCCCCGTTTAAAACTCCAGCAAATTATCCAATAAAGACATGGGGACGAGTTGGTGCTGATAATGGAATAATGGGTGTCTGGGGAGAGTTTGTCTCAGTTGACTATGATATTTGTATTGCAGATGGTGGGTGCATCGATGCTTGTCCTGTTAATGTCTACGAATGGTTTGATACACCAGGCAATCCCGCCTCTGAAAAGAAACCACTTATGGCAAGAGAACCAGATTGCATATTCTGTCTTGCCTGTGAAGGTGTTTGTCCACCTCAAGCCATCAAGATTTTTGAGATGAAATAGTAGTTTTTAGTATTTTTATCGACTCATTCCTCACAAATATAAATACAAAACTATCATTTGCCAATATTAGGGATGGCTGGCAATTCTTTTACATTTTTCATATTTGATCTTTTCATCATAGCAGCGATTCTAATAACTGCATATACTTGCAATTTCTATTATCTAGCATTCCTGTCTGGTCGCCGTAAAGAAAAATACAGTATGATTCCATTTGACGAGCCCTCAGTAACAATTCAGCTTCCAATATACAATGAAAAGTATGTTGCTGCACGACTGGTAGATGCTGTATGTGCTATGGATTATCCTAAAGAAAAAATGCGAATTATGGTATTAGATGATTCTGACGATGACACAGTTGAATTATTAGAAGAACTCGTAAATGAACACAAGAAAAATGGATATGATATCATTCATGTTAGAAGAGGAAATAGAATTGGGTATAAGGCGGGGTCTCTTAAACATGCAATGAAATTTACTAATACAGAGTTTGTTGCAATTTTTGATGCAGATTTCATACCACCAAGTTGGTATCTTAAAAAAGCAATTCCGTATTTTGCTAAACCCGATATTGGACTTGTTCAATGTAGATGGGGACATCTAAATGAAAACTATTCTGCCCTCACACAAGCACAAGCTCTTAGTCTAGACTTTCATTTTCTTATTGAACAAAAAGCAAAAAGTAATTCTAATTTATTTATGAATTTTAACGGCACGGCAGGAATTTGGAAAAAGGAATGTATTGATGACTCTGGAGGATGGCATACATCTACTCTGGTAGAAGATTTAGATCTGAGTTATAGGGCTCAAATGAAAGGATGGAAATGCGTCTTCTTACCAGACATTGTTGTAAATGCAGAATTGCCAGTACAGATGAATGGTGCTAAACGACAACAGTTTAGATGGGCAAAAGGTTCTATGCAATGTGCAATTAAACTACTTACTGAAATACTTCTAAAGCGCAGGATTGCAATTGAAGCAAAACTTCAAGCCTTTGTTCAGCTAACACGACATATAGTATTTCCATTGATGTTAATTCAATTTCTTACACTTCCAATTCTTTTAGCTTCTCAAGTCAATTTGTATATTGTAAGCTTCTTGCCTGCAATTACAATTGCTGCATACTTGGCAATGGGTCCTGGTGCGTATCTTCTAGTTATCCATAGACTATGGAAGAAGAACTGGAAATACAAAGCTAAAGCGCTCCCATACCTTCTGGTGTATTCTATAGGAATGTCTGTAAACAACACTGTTGCAGTTTTTGATGCAATACTGGGAAAGAAAAACGAATTTTTGAGGACTCCTAAATACGGAATAATAAAAAATTCTGATGCCTGGAGAGACAAGGCTTACAATTTACCATTTACAAAAACTACCTTACTTGAGATTTTCTTTGGAATATATGGTCTTTTTGGAATTCTTGTAGCAATTTTCTCAAATAATCCTGTTTTTGTACCAATATTGGGACTGCATGCAGTAGGATTCTTCTATATTGCTCACATGAGCATATCTCATTCAAGATTTAAAAGACACATATCTCAAACGAATCATACACAAACAAAGGAGGAAAAAATGGCAAACATCTTTTACAAACTCTCATTGGTAGGAATAATTGGATTAATTACATTTGCTGGATATATGGCAATGACTGGATACGAAAATGATGTTTATCCAGTTGATCTTTCTCGTGGTCTTTTAGATAGAATTATGGTTTCATCTGATCCTAATTCAATACTAGATGATCTTAAAGCAATCAAAGAATATTTGCCAGAAGAAGGAAATCCAGTTTGGGTGTTTCCAACTGATTCTACAGACTTTGGAAGAATTCAAAACGACTTGGATTCTATGATTGCTAGTGTAGAAAAAACCGCAACTGTACCTAGAGACAGCTCTTCATTTCATACAGGAATGGATGCTGTTAGTGATAGGGCATTCGTTCTTCAGGAGAATCTAATGGATGCAACTCCATACATGTATGTGAGTTTTATCAATATAGTTTTGAGTGCAGTTTGGATTGCAGCAATTTTAGCTATATTTGCAGTACTTAATAAAAAGAAACAACAACTACAAACTTCTGATGCAACTGATGGTATCTAAGAAATATTTAGATCCTGTCTAATTTCATCAACAGCTCTTATTCCAAAGATGTCTCTAACTTGCTGAATTCTTAATGATTCTTTTAATAAATCCCGACCCAATTGATTTACCAGCAGCTGGAAAACATCAGTAAATCTAATTTCCCATCTGTCGGCGCAATCTAGGATTTTGCTTACAGCCCATTGTCTCACTTCATGTGGAAGAACCATCTTTTCATTGGATTCGATAGACAATTTATCAAACAAATTGACCATCTGAGCTGTCTGGGTAGCCATTTTTTCAAGATCCGCCAAGCTACCATATTTTGATTCAGCCTGCATTCTAATATTTGACTGGTACTCGGATAATTTCAAAAGGCCTACCATTTCTTTTGAGGTGTATTCTGACGACTTGTTTGAGGCACTTTTGATACCTTGTAATTCTTGAATGATTTGGTTAGTTTTTTTATGAAATTCTGAAGAGGACGCATCAGAGCGATTAAGAATGGATGATAAACCTGAGATTTTTTCATCAGTTTTTGAGGCTATATTTCCTAATTCATTTTTGATATTTATCATGTCTCCACCAATATTTCCTGTTCTGCTTGAAATTGATTGAATATTTCTTTTCATCTCATCTAATTGTTCTGTTATTCCTGTCATTGAGTTTGCTTTTGAAACAACAGATTCTAATTCTTGTTTTAAGTTATTGATAATTCCTCCCAGCGATTCAATTTTTTCGGCTTTTCCTGAAATTGATTCAATTTTTTTTCTAATTTCTCCAATATCTGAACCAACAATGGAAGAAGTTTCTGCTTTTGCAGATACTTTTTTCAAGTCATCTCTTACATTATCAATTCTTTCAGAAATTGTCATAATCATTTTTGAGTTATTTCTTATTGACTCGAAGCTATCTGATACTTTTTGCATAATGTTTTTTGTTTCTGGCGAAGCTTTTTGTGATTCTGTTATCTTGTTTATTTGATCTTGTAATCTAGATGTTTGATTATTAATTTTTAAAACTAAATCTGACTGTCCTCTCACTTGGCTTAAACCCGAGAATATCTTTTGAGTATCTTCTTCAATAATGTTAATTCGTCTTGACTGTTTTTGAATCTGTTCTAATGCAGAGCTTAAAGAATCAATCATGTTTTTCATAGAAACGAGAACTTTCTGATTTTCAGAAAAAATCTTTGTCATTGCTTTGATTTCTTTAGATAATGTTTTTGTAGAGTCAGAAACACCAGCAACTCTTTTTAGTAGAGTAGTTGACGTTGGTTCCTTAGTAGAACTTTTGGTTTTGGGGGATTTTGGTTCCTTTTTCGTAGTAGACTTTGAATCTATTTTTTTGGTTTTTGTTGCCATCTTACATTAGAAGATGTTATGCTGATAAAAAAGTTAGGTTAGAAATCAAATAAAAAATATTGGTAGCTACTTGTTAACCATTTCTGGTTCATGGAGTAGCTCATGGAAGGTTTTTTCAACCAATCCATTCATGTTTTCAACGAACTTTTCTGGGCAGTATTCACATACTATCATGGAATTACGGTACGGTACCGTACTATTAATAGCTAGGTAATTGTAAAGTTACCATTTCTGGCACAAAAAAATGGTCATATCTTGCTCTATACTAATACATGTGTTTCCAGTGGAACTTTATCCTAAAACTAAACTCAAAGAGCAGTCAGATACCCCAGGTCATTTTTCCACATTAGTTTCAGATGACCTACTCATCACTCTGCGGTAAATTTTGAAAGGGTTTCTACTATTAATCCTTGATTGGGCATTGGATTCAGATAGAAAATGTGTCAGATGCCAATAGATATCTGATCAAACTATTGTCCAGAATAGACTTGTTGATTTGGAGGAATCGAACTAATAGTTCTAGTCCCTATGAGGGTACGGGGGACTGGATTCAAACCTTGAAAGTAAAACTAGAATCGTTAAAAAATATCTAAAAGCTACATAGAGCAAGCTATGACAAGTGTTCAACCTATAATAACAAGTAAAGTCGTGTTCATTTTATTTGGTGGAAAAATTGGGATCCCGAACTCTCAGAGCTCTGAACATAAGAATAATCAAATGTAAAAAATGCCCAAGATTAAATTCATACATTAAAGAAATTTCGCAGACCAAGATAAAGCGATTTAAAGATGAAAAGTATTGGGGTAAACCGCTACCGGGTTTTGGAGATGTTAATGGCAAAATTTTGATTGTAGGTTTGGCACCAGCAGCACATGGTGGAAATAGAACAGGCCGAATGTTTACTGGGGATTCATCAGGGGATTGGGTAGCAAAGGTCCTATTTGAAAATGGTTTTGCAACTCAACCAGTAAGTTCCCATAAGACTGATGGTTTTTGTTTAATTAATGCATACATTACTGCTGTTGTTAGATGTGCCCCACCAGAAAATAAACCACTTGATATTGAATTAAAAAATTGTTCAGAGTATTTGAAAAACGAATTTGTGTTTCTTCAAAATTTGGAAATAATTATTTGTTTAGGAAGAATAGCATTTACAACTGTTTGCAGAATTTTAGGAATCAAGAGACAGAAATTTTCTCATGGGTATGTGTTTAAGCATAGAACTAAATTCATAATTTGTTCCTATCATCCTAGCCGACAAAATACCCAAACTGGTAGACTAACTTGGTCACAGTGGAATTCAATATTTGTAAAGGCTAAGGAGCTACTAAGATAAACGAACAGAATTAGACCAGCTATAAAGGATCCAAAACATGATCATAATACTCGTGGGTGAGAAGAATCATATCTTTTCTCCAAACAGTTCTTCGCATCTGGGGCAGTAATCTTTGGTTTCTCCATTTGATAGCTTAGTATGAATTAGTTCAATATCTCTATGAAGAGGACAGGTTGTTCTCATCTGGTATAATTAAAACCGATAATAGTATATGGATTAGCAGAAGAATTTCTAATGAAATAAAACTGTTTTTAAATGAAATCATCTATTAGTTTAAGATGGATAATTTTTTTCTCCAGTCAGATGCACAAAATGGCTTGACAGATTCCATAAATGAAGGACTTTTCAGCTTTATAGATAAAATTAATCCATTTCAGCTTCCACACTCAAACTTTGTAACAGACCTTGCAATAATTATGATCTTAGCAGCAATTGTTACTCTTGCTTTTTTCAAAATTAGGCAACCATTGATCATTGGATATCTCTTTGCAGGGATGTTAATTGGACCTCTTTCTCCATTATGGACATGGTTTCTACCAGAGGAAGGACCCCCATCTGCAGGTATTACGGGAGTAGGAATACTTTCTGACATTACAGCTTTGAATCTTTTTTCTGAAATTGGTGTAATACTGTTACTTTTTGTTATAGGAATAGAATTTCCTTATGCAAAAATCCGATCTATTGGAAAAATATCTATCGGAATAGGAACACTTGGCTTGTTTTCAACATTGGGTGCAGTATTTTATGCCGCAAATCTAATGGGGTTAAATTTTATGGATTCACTTTTTATCGCAGCTGCCCTTTCTATTAGTAGTACTGCAATAATTATTAAAATATTTGAAGATCTTGGAATAGTAAAAAAAGAATCTTCGATACTTGTTTTAGGAATTTTAATTGTCGAAGATGTCATCGCAGTAATTTTAATCTCATCACTCCAGTCAGTAGCTCTGCTTGGAACAGTCTCACTTGAAAGTATCTCACTTGCAGTCGCAGTTGCTGCAGGATTATTTATTGGGACATTTACAATTGGAACCAAAGTAATCCCACCTCTTATAGACAGAGTTGCAAGTGCAGAAAATAGAGAAATTCTGCTGCTAAGTGTTTTGGGAGTGTGTTTTGGTTATGCATTAATAGCAAATATCGCTGGATTATCAGTTGCTATAGGAGCATTTTTGGCAGGAGTCTTAGTTGCAGAATCAAAATCATCAGAAGTTTCTAAAATTTTATCCAGTCCAATCAAAGACATGTTTGTAGCTATCTTCTTCGTATCAGTTGGAGCTTTAATGGACATTGGCCATATTGGAAATTATATTTTTATTGCAATAGGACTAATTGCTGTAGCCATAGGAATGAAGTTTGGTGGCAACCTACTTGGAAGCCTGTTATTTAGACAACCTGCAAAAAAATCGCTTCGTTCAGCCTTTGCACTTGCAGCCCCAAGAGGAGAGTTTTCTATAGTCATTGTAAAGACAGGAGTAGATGTTGGGGCAGTAAGTCCTTTTCTATTCCCTCTCGTAGGAGTAATCTCGATTATTACATCATTTATTACGCCATTCTTATTTAGGGTAGGCGATAAAGTCATTCCAAAACTATCAAAGGCCTAGAAAATGTCAGAAGATGAATTAAATAAACTTAGTAAGAATTGTTTTTTGTCAGGATTTACTAAAGAACAAACTGATGATGCTATAACAAAATTCAAATCGCTACTTAGCAAAGTACACAAGAGTGTCACTACATTCAACTATAACAGTAACAACGTACCGTGCATAATTTTAACGGAAAGAAGGTTTTCTGAAATCATGGATAAGATTGCAGGAAGACCAGTCTCTGTCGATACCAATCTCAATATTCTTCAAAATGCAATGGGAAACGTTTTTGTGGAAATCTCATTAGATTTTTCTAATAGTGATATTCATGAAGAAATTCTACTTTACGCAAATGAATCTCTTGATTTTTTTGAATCATTAGCAAAAACATCCATGCTTGCATTATCCTCCCCACATTCCCAGGTTGGTCAGGAAAATGTCTTTATGATTCAACTTCCAAAACCTGAGAGAGCAACAAACGCTCTTGATGTAATTAGACGAGGGTTGAAGGCTGGAGAAAATCCCCCTATCTGAATTATCTAATCTTTTGAAAAATAGAATTGAAATGCAGTTACCGGGATTTGAACCCGGGCCACGAACTTGGCAAGCTCGCATAATAACCAAACTATACTATAACTGCTCAATCGGTAAATTTAATTTTCTATATTAAAGCGTACTGCTAATTCTAAGATTGTTTTTAATGTTAGATGATTCTATCTATATTATGAATGATAAACTTCAAGAAATTATAGAAAAGAAGATTGACGCAACATTTGATAGAACCGATGAAATTAACAAAATTATTTCATCACTGGATGAACTTTCTGTACAAGATAATGCTTTTGCCTTTGGTATAATCATTGGGAGATTATACAACTCATTTTTTTATCAATGTAGGCGAATATTGAAACGAGATCCAACAGAACCAGAGTTTTTAGAATTTTTAGAAATTTTAAAAACACGACAATCTGAGTTTCTTGGAAAATTCTAATAAATAATTATTTTAATGGAATGACTTTGATGGTAGGAGTTCCTGGTAACTTTACACAAGCGCCTTTCATCGCTTTTTTGGCCAATTCAAGATGTTCTGTTTTAACATGCATCTCCATTATGCATTGGCCTGCTTTCACACGAGCACCTAAATTCAGTGCCTTTCCAAAGGCTCGTCTCATCCCCTCCTGTAATCTGTCTGCACCAGCTGCTGCAATCATTTTATTTTCTCTTAATAGCACATGAGGATAGATTCGAAGCTTTGAATAGAAACCTGTTTCACCTGCAACATTTTCTACTTTTTTGTTTGCTGCAAGCCTTGCTGATTCAATTGCGGTATGAGTAATTTGCAATTTTTCATTTAACAATAATTGAACGTTGTAATCATAGTCGCCTGCTTTTCCACCTTCAAATTTTGCAATTTTTATCTGAGGCTTACCCTTGATGTACTTTTTTCTGGTATAAGGCTGACCATTTCCTCTTCTATAATTTGCACCGTGCATCAAATCACCGTTAAAAGCTAAGCTTGGATGCCCATATTTTAACGGTTAGTCTTTAAAACATAATTTTGGTGGATTTCACATTCGACGCACCCATATATGGAATCCTATAATCTTCCTCATGTCCATAGACTCAGAACCACAGGTTGAAGGGGAATTGGTTCAAGATCAAACTCTGATAACAAGTAAGGCCATGCAACAGAGTCTTGAACAAAAAGGATATGGAGAACTCAGCAAGAAAGAATTTTTTCTAAAACCCTTTGAATCTCTTTATCTTCTATACTGCGACAAACTCAAACTTTCAAAAGGAAAAAAGAGAATTGATTTTAATTCATTGATGCAGACATGTATAAAACAAGACGAAGAATCATTAACAAAATTTCTAATTTATCGAGATTTGAGAACTAGGGGGTATACAGTAAAAGACGGGTTTGGATTTGGATCGGATTTTCGTGTTTATGAAAGAGGAGACTTTGGTGAAAAAGGCGCAAAATATTTGGTATTTGGTCTTAATGAAGGAAAACAAGAAAAAATTGGTCAGCTTCAAAAAAAGATTGAACAGATTACACAGATGGGAAAAGAACCCATAATAGCTGTTATTGAAAGGAGAGGAGAAGTAATTTACTATAAAATATCAAAAATGAATTTTCTAGAAAATAAAGAAAGAATGGATGCAAATAACTTCAAGTTTTGAATTACGATACATTAAGAACCCATTCTGCTGAATAATTAAGAAGGTTATTCCTTACTGCATAATCAAAATCATAAACCGTAATATTCTTTGTCTTGTTTAGCCACAAATTTTCAAAATCCTTAGTCTTAATGTCTACTCTTGATTTATCATTCCAAGAGGTAAAAACATCAATTGATTCAAAGTTCCTATTTTGAGGATCAAATGTTTCATTTGAGGTTCCTGTAAATGCTACCATATCATCATTTTCATCGTGGAAAATTCCAATTTTCTCACTAAAGGAACCATAAACCTCTTCGGAATTTGGTATTGCAATTTTTATTTTGAGTTTGTTGGTCTTAATCATCTCGTTCAAGATTGGATATTTTTTTTCTAGAGCAGGATTTCTGCTAAGCGCGAACTTGGCATTATTTTTAGTGTAAAGTTTTGATAAAACGTTTAGATCTGAAGTTCTTAATCTATGTCCAGTTACGATTCTAATTTGCACGTTATTAGTCAAAAAATTCTTCAAACCAAAATAATATCCCGTAAGACTCTTGAGTGATGCGTATTCAACTGCCCTGTCGTATTCTATACAATTATCAAGACATGGAAGGAAAAATTCTTCAATAAGATTCTCTCTATCAGACCTGTACTCCTCTTTTAGCGATAGATCCCTTAATCCCATACATACAAATGGACTGTTTCTTATTTAAAGGAAAATTTCAAATTCTATTAGATGGAATGATGCGAATCAATTATTCGTATTTCATATATACCCAAGCCCATTTCTCAAACCCATGAACAGAAAAATTGACTTTGCAGTAATCACCGGTATTGTTCTAGTACTTGCGTTTGCTGTTAGTCTTACACAGATAGATAATCAAGCGACAGCCCAGGAAACAACTCCGTTTCCGTCAAGGGAAAAGGTAATCTCAGTAACTGGAACTGCAACTGCTTCAGTTGATCCTGATTTACTGGTAATCCAATTTGGAGTTGAAACCCAAGAAAAAACCGCAAGACAAGCTCTTGAATCAAACTCAAATCTAATGACAAGTGTGATTGGGGCAATTACAAGTGTAGGTATAAGCGAAGACGATCTACACACATCTAGCCTGAATATTCAACCAATCTATGACAGCTACGAGGATAAAGCTACTGGTAGATACACACAACTGCTCATAGGATACAGAGTTTCAAATATTGTAACGGTTGAAACCATGAAATTGGATTCTGCTGCAGACATTATCGATAGCGCAGTTGCTGCTGGTGTAAACAGAGTTGATAGTGTTTACTTTACACTTTCACCAGAAAAACAACTTGAGGTAAAGGATAACCTTATTTCTCAAGCAGTAAAAAATGCCGAATCCAGAGCAAACAAGGCACTTGTACCACTTAATCACAAAATAATTGGAGTCAAGGCTATCTCCTTGTCAGAATTTGGCATTCCATATCCAATGCCAATTTATGAATCAGGATATGGAGCTGATGCTTCTTTTGCCAAATCATCTACACCAGTGTTCTCATCTGATCAAGATGTCACTACAACTGCTAATGTAATATTTCTAATTGGAAGTAACTAACTTCCTTTCTTTTTTTACTAAATTATTATGATCCGCGCTTTTGATAGCGCTTTTACTAGTATTTAGTTGAAAGAATAATATACGAATCTGGATGCGTGACAAACGATTTGTCTCAATTAGGATTGGCACCAACATCAATAAACAAGCGACTGCTTTTTGCGGGAATTTTTCTTACGTCTCTTGCAGGTCTTGTTCTTGAGATTGCAATTACAAGAATCTTTTCTGCGGCTATATGGTATCACTTTGCATTTGTTGCAGTTTCTGTTGCCTTAGTTGGACTTGGTTCTTCTGGCTTGTTAGTTCACTATAGGCTAAAGAAAATTAAAGAAAACTGGGCTGGAGACATTACAATTGCAGCATCTATTGGAATCTGCATAATTATTCCAATTACTCTTTTTGTAATGCACTCTCTTGCATCACAGGTGACCTATCTCCCACTTTTCATGTTCTTGTTTTCAATCCCTTTCTTTTTTGTAGGGGTGATAATCTCTACTGCATTTAGTGCATTTGCACATGTTGCAGGAAGGCTTTATGCATTTGATTTGATTGGCGCCTCTACGGGGGCAATTCTAGTTGTCCTATTTTTATCATTGCTTGGTGGAGAAGGTACTGCTCTTCTTGTCGGACTGATTGCCACCATTTGTACTGTGATTTTCTCTATTACCACAAAAAACAGGAAAAAAATTCTTATCAGTCTTGTTTTTGTTGTGTTTGCATCATCACTAGTTGCAATTAATGAAAGCACCCAAGTCTTTTCAATTCCAACTGATCCCACTGCAAACAAAGATCTGCCAATATTTTTAAGAGAAAACCCAGGCTCACACATTGCAAGAACCCAATGGAACTCTTTTTCAAGAATTGATGTAGTGGAAGGTATTTCTGGAAGTTGTATTCCTGCCAAAGATTCTCGTAACCCATCTCAATGTGCAGAAGAGGGTCTAGTTGCTAAGATATTCATTGATGGAGGTGCTGGAACCAACATCATATCATGGGATGGAAATCCAGATAGCCGAAAAGAACTTTCGTCATGGATGCAATATCTGCCCTTTAAGATGAAACATGACCCCAAAGTCTTGATTATTGGTTCAGGGGGAGGACGCGATGTTGTTGCTGCAATTGCTAGTGGAAGTACAGATGTTACAACAGTTGAGATAAATCCAATAATTTTTGAGACAGTGAAAAGTTACGGAGAAAAGGCAGGAAACCTATATGATCATCAACATGTTCACGCAAATGTAGATGAGGGAAGAAGCTTTGTATCTAGTTCTTCAGAGAAATTTGACATAATCTACATACCTTTTGTTGACACATGGGCATCAGTTTCTTCAGGGGGTTTAGGTGTATCAGAAAATTTTCTTTATACCATAGAAGGCTTTCAAGAATATTTTGACCATCTGACAGATGATGGTAAAATTGTTGCCGTCAGATGGCTTATCGACTCACCCCGATTTGTAACAACTTTTACCCAACTATTAGAAAAAAATGGTATTCCTAGAGAAGAAGCATTCAAGCATATTGTAATTGTTTCATCAGAATCCACAACAAAGGATCCAAGCGTTACAATGGCAATTCTTTCAAAAACTCCTTTTACACAATCTGAAATTTTATTTTTATCTAACTCGTTTGATGAAAATGGCTACAAGCCAATATTGGTCCCAGACAAAATCATGTTGGAACCCTATCAGTATCTGCTTGATGGAAAAATGGCATTGCAAGAATTTTATGATCTATACCCTACAAAAGCCCATCCTGTCACAGATGATAGCCCATTTTTCTTATCATTTGAAAAACCAATTCCGTCTATTCTGGAAACCCTGTTGTACATTTCGATTATTATAGTCGGTGCTTTTCTTGTAATTCCATTCATTTGGTTAAGAAAAAGTTCAGAGAAAAGTCCTCTCAAGGCATCCAGCATTGTAATTTATTTTGCAGCACTTGGTGCAGGTTTTATTCTAATTGAGCTTGCATTATTGCAAAAACTAATTCTACTCTTGGGAAATCCTACTACTACATTTGCCATTTTACTTTTTACAATGCTATTGTCAAGCGGGGTTGGTAGTCTTGTGAGTACAAGATTTGTGAAAATTGGAATGAAGAAC
>Ga0209520_10000217_pt1 | contig 30931 bp, 52 predicted proteins | sample Rifsed16ft1_FD_184009 | JGI IMG/M metagenome (GOLD analysis project Ga0209520, IMG submission 184009) | Soil microbial communities from Rifle, Colorado, USA - sediment 16ft 1 (version 2) | ecosystem: Environmental > Terrestrial > Deep subsurface > Rock core/Sediment | place: Rifle, Colorado...
AGAAACCATCTTGTATACTAAACCCATATATTTATCTAAACTAAAAGTTGTTTCTTTCATTATTATCCATCTCAAAGTCGGGCCTTGAGTATTCCAACTGCCGCCACCTATGATATTACCCACATCATCAACCGCCAGATAATTTCGGTTAGCTGTATCATTTATTATAGCTTTGGCTACTGTTTCTGTTGGGAAAGGGATTGGATTAACAATTGTATCTTCAATAAAAGTAGTAAAAGCAGATTTATCCGAGGTTTGGAATTTGCGAATTGTCATAATCAATCATATTTCTATTGTCATATAGCAATAGGCATTAACCGCCGCCCCTGCCGTGACTCTTATCCTCATAGAAGTACCTACATCAATCACAGGTTCTCTCCCAAGCGGGAATTGTTTGACATATTGGTTGGTTGGGGCTACAAGCTGTGCATCAAATACACGGGTTGCGGTAATCGTTCCTTCTGCAGTAGCTGTATAACCTGTAGCTGCCGTACCTACAGAAAAGATAGAAGTAGTTGCGTCTATACCAGAATCAGGATCACTTAAATTAACAAGACCAGCATTAACATGGGCTGTAACTGTAGCAAAGCCAGTACCTGTTTCCAGAAGTTCACACTTAATAGGAGTAGCTGCCGTTGAACCATCAAAAGAGATTCCCCATTCAATTATTTTTCCATAAGGAACCGCCGCACCAAGTTTTACCTGCAATAGGGTTTTAATCGCAATACCAGTAGTAACCACAGCTTGGGCTGCGGTTGTCGGTGAAGGCCCATTAAAGATTTGAAAAATCATATTTTTATTATATCATACTTCATCAAAATAACTTACCGACCAATCTACTGCTACAGCCGCCGATAAATTCAAATTCAATGCTGTCGCAGAAGCTGTCGCAAATAACCATGCGGGGGGAGATACTGCTAGATTCGCACCGCCCGCAACTCCTGCCGGTGTCTGAAAGGTGTTTCTCCAAATCTCCGTTCCTGATGCTCCTGATTGCCAAATACAAGTTACCTGAGTTGTAGATACAACAGTTAGAGAAAAGGCATAGACTTTTAATCTGCTTGTGCCGGCTGATACTAAAGTATTGTTGCCCAACCCGCTTGCTTGTCCGCCTGTGGAAAGGAGTGTTTTTCCGTGAGCTGTAATTAACGCACCGGTATTAGGATCAACTTCAAGAAGAATAGAAGTAGTACCATCGGCGGTAGAAACGCCGATTAAAGTAGGAACACGATTTTCGTCTCGCTTAGCGGTAGCCACGTCTTAATTATATCATGCGACGTTCCTTTTGTCTTATTTCCTCTTCTCTTGCATCAAGTACCTTCTTCCTGTTATCCAAGATTTTATGCAATTCCAAAAGGCTTTCGGATTCCTCCTTAGATTTCTTAATCAATTCGTTCGCTTCATCTACTTTGGATTGAATATTTATCCTCTGAGCTTCAAGTATTTCAATCTCCTTCTTAATGGCTTCCCATTTAATAGTATCTTCCTCAATAATTTTTTTATATCTGTTTGATTCTTCAATGATCTTATTGAGGTCTTTTGAGAGAAGGTCAAGAATTTTGTCTGTTTCTAAACGAAGAACACCTAACCCTTTTGAAGAAACTGTTTTAATGTTTTCCGTAATCTCTGTTATTGTCATGGGGGATTATATCCTCAAACTTTTTCCGTAAACTCAATCGTTTTTATACCATCATACTTAATCTCCAAGTCCGCAACCATCCTTATAAGCTTAAGTGCGTCCTCGTAGAACTCAAGAGGAAGGGGATCAGATGAGTCGGTGAGCTTTTTGTTGATCTTTCCATCGGGAGAAATTGTAATAATCCCTTTAATAAACTTTCCGCCATCTGCAAGTGCGATATTAAAATCCTGATTGATTATTTTAGTAACTGGCATATTAAGTCGTGGTTGCCGCTACGTCTCCATCCTGACTCCAAGGAACCCAAATGCAGTAATAATCTATAACGCCCGATTCAATGTTTGCTGCGCCTGCGATAGTCATAATAATATCCTGACCATTGAGAGCATACTCAGGGAAGTTATCTGCTGCCGCTGCCTGTTCACCTAAAATAAGATACGCTCCGACTGTTGCGTTATTGGCGACAAAATCCCCTGCGTTTATATCAAGAGCTGCCTCTGTAGGTAAATAGATAGTCGTAGCACCGGCTATTCCTACTGCATGAGTACCCGAGCCTGCAAGATTGGTTGTACAAATTCCAAATACTCTTGCGCGAACCACACCAGTAACGGTAAAAATAGCACCCCCGTCTAATGTTCCGCCATCATCTCCCCAAGCATTGGTCGTGTCTCCGAGAAAAGTAATAGTCCGTTTGGTAATAAGACCATCAGTAGAAATAGGTACGAAGTTTGCGTCCCTATAGAACGAGGAATCTGATTTCATAGATATATTATATCACAAGTATAGATCAGGAGGAAAGATTAGGATACTGTAGGTTTAATAGCCAATCCAAGCGTGTTAGCGGTTACTGAATATGCCTGCATTTGTATTCTGCCTGACGCTGTAGCTTCCCAATCAGTTATACCAAGACCCAAGAATGGCTCTCCTGTTACAAGAATATGACCTGTCCCAGTTTGTGCCGACAAATTCATACAAGCGGTAACTGCCTGACCATCATTGGTTGAGAAAGCATAAAATCTACAGTCATGAAACTCATTCTCTCTGTCCACACCGCTTGTTCCTGTAATAAGAACGTGAGTTTGTGTTCCCGCAGTATCTGCATGCATTGTAAAAAAACAATCGTCAAATAAATTGCGTTTTGCTCCACCCTCAAGCTCCAAGGTTGTATTTGCAACGCCTCTGGTCATTGTATCGGCTCCTAAAGTACAACCCACAAAAACATTTTCCTCACCGGCATTTATATTAAGTGCTCTCCAAGGTGTAGAGTCAGCTGAGGTAGCATTTGATGTTCCTTTAAAATCAACCCCAATAAAAGAGTTACGGTGACCTGTTACAGATACTGTTTCATCAATATCTTCTGAACTGGTAAATGTAAGAGTTTTAAAAATACAACCGCTCCCGGAAATAACAAGTGATCCTCCTACTCCAAAACCCATGCCTGCTCTAACATTTTGTCTTACAGGTGCTGCATTTCCAATCAAATGAGTACGGCTGTTTGCCCAAGTAATGGCTGTAGTTTCTGCAGTTCTGCCTGTTCCTCCGGTTGGGACTATAACAACCACATCGTGTTGATTAGTGGCTGTTTTATCATAAGCAGCGGAAATTGTTGCTAAAGCATTATTTTGGGAGGTCCCGGAATTGGCGGTATCTGATCCCGCAGTAGCATCAACATAGAAAATATCGCCTACATAAGGCAAGCCAATCATACCCGCCAAATCTTCGGGCATAATCTTGTGTCCAAACGCTAGTGCCGGTATGTAATTTCGTGCTTTTCCCATATTATTCTAATACTCCTGTTCCGTTACAAACTTCGCATGGTGTTTTTCCATTGGCTGTTTTTTCCCCATCACATTCTCCACAAACCCTAATGGTTGATACCTCTTCCGTACTCTTTTTGTTTTTATCTTTAGCCATATTTGTTAAAAAACCCCTCGTAAGGGGTTAATCCTTACGCATCCTGAAATACCTCGTCAATGCGTTAGTCAATTGTCAAATGAACAAAGCCCATCGTTGAATCAGTTGATGCCACTTCCCTACTCCAACCAATCCAAGCTGAGGAAGCGTCTGTCTCAGCCGCCGGTTTAACTGAACCCGCTACTGATGCCGATGGAACTATTCCCGTTACGCCGTTTGAAGTATTTGTGCCGTCGTCAAAGAGTGCCGCACAATCTCCTCCTGACTGAATCCATCCATAGTAGGCGGCAGTCATGGCGTAAAGAGCAATCCCAACTGCTCCACCTGTTTGGGTGGTTGCCGGATACTGAATTACTCCATCATAAGCATTTTTCCTGACTGAAACTTGTGAAGATGTAGTAAGGGCAATTTTGACTGCTCTGTCAACATAGAACTTGCAAGTACCGGTTGTTGAAGTCTGAACATCATGTCTTACGATCTTGAATACCTGCCCAATTCCGGTTGAAGATTCTACAACCAAATCTCCTGATTCAAACTGATTGGCAGTAACTGCTGTCCCACCCAAAGTTACGGGAATCATGGTGTCCCCGATTGCAACTGCCGCCTGAACTACCATTGAGCGGAAGTTAGTGACTTCTGCTGCTTCCTGAAGAAGATTCCCTGTAACTAAAGCCGAAGCACCAGCCTGAACATAGCGGAATTTTCTGCCAAATGGGTCAATATATAACTCCCCCAGTTTGTGCTGTTGTCCTGAACTTTCGTCGTATATGTTTTGTAATATATCTGTCATATTAAACTCCCGTTATTCCGGTTAGCCTCCCATGGCGTTTCGGGTTGAACGTAACTTGATTGCCTAGTAAGTAAATGTGCGCAACCTCACCATATTGGTTGATCGGTCTCAAAAAGCCTGTCCACTGAAATCCGGTGTTCTTAGATGGAGCTTCAGAATAAACTCCCTCAATATCCGCAGTCCCAAGACTTATGGATTCAAGATCAGGATCGTTGAGTCCATACCAGTCAATATAGTTCTCGTTTGCCGCCCAAAGTGTCTGTGCGGTAGACTTCTCATCCGCAATCCAAGGAATACCCCTGAAAGTAAGAGCAACATACCCTGCCGCGCCTTTAAGTTCTGCCGAACGAATAGGAGCCTTTGAAGTCCTAGTCATCATCGGAAGTCCGGTTGATTCGTAAGTTGCCTGTTGTGTAGGAGTCAACAGAGATTCATATAAATCCCAGATCGTCTCATTTGAAACAAAGACTGTCGGACGTTGCCGTGCCGCCGATCCTGCGGATACAGCTGAAATGAGAGTTGCAATTTTTGTTAAAGTTAAAGTTCCACCCGAAGCAGTTCGTGTTCCTTTAAGAGTGGGATAAGTAGTCCTTGAAAGTCCTCCGAGTGTAACGACAGATGTGTTGTCATCTATCAAAGCATCCCAGCCTAAAAATTCTTTGTTTGAATTACCAGTTCCATCCGCATAGAGTATTGTACCGATATCATCAAGTGCGTCCTCTTGGGCAGATTCTGTCTCAACTCGGACTAAGTTAATAACCTCAGCCTCTGTTCTATTGACCGCCTTCTCCATTCCTGGAATCGCGATTGGCATCTCATAACCTCTCGTATCATAAGACATCAAAACTCGGGTATCAACTGTTGCAGTAGAATGGGTGTCCATACCCGAGAAAGAACCACCTAGAGTAGATTTAGTAACTTTAAGAGGGCGATCAAGTGTATGTCCCGACCATTTCTTAGCGTTTGAGATGATTCTAAAGGTAATCCAGTTATCTCCGAGAATAGTATCAAATACCTTGGGAAGGATTGTGTTTTGAGTGATTGTAGTGACGCGATTTCCAAATACCATGTTTTAATAAAAAAGTCCGAAAGCAAAATGCTTCGGACTCTTTTGGTCTCTTGTTAATAGTATATTGACTATAACATATCTTGTCAAGCCCCTACTTTTTTTTAGCCCTCATCTTCATAACATGCTTTTTCATTGCCATCTGAGAAGGTTTACCTGTAGGCCGCCACGAAGAATGCTCAACAGCATTTAATAAATTTCTTTGGGCTAATGCTTTTCTAAGGGAAGTTGACTTTGCCTTCGTTCCGCTAGGCGTGCTAACAGAATATGAATGATCCTTTTTTGAAATTGTTACTGGCATAATTAAACAAACACTCTCATTCTTGGATTTTTTGTATTTTTAATTCCCCTTCTATACATATCCATTCTTATTTCTTCTACGGACTTTGGCATAGTTTCATATCTTTTATCAAACTTAAAAGCCCTGTAGCGTAACGCACGTATAAACTCATCTCTTGACATTCCCCTTATGAATTTCTTTTCATCTTCAAGTAACATTTTGATTACCTCCAAGAATTCCTCTGACTCGGTCTATTATACCCCCACTCTGTTCTTGTTGCCCCCCCTTGCTCCCCTTGTCCTCCCAAACCCTGTTTTGCGGCGTCAACAGTTGCCCTGATATGTTCAAGCATTATCCGCTGAACTTCAGGATCAAGCTGTTTGAAAGCGGGAGACTTAATGAATTGACTGAAATACGCTAAATACTCTTTAGTAGGATTTTGAGGTGGCGGAACATTCTCTCCTGCTTGTATTCTTTGAATCGCTTGCATAGCATCCTGATCTCCGCCTGACTGGCCGATCTTAAGAACCTCGGCCGCGTATTTATCGGGCATAAAGAGAAAGTAAAAAAGTCTAGTCGCAAACTCACGGGGCTTGTCTATGTGCCACTTCTCGGCAAATGACAAAGGATCAATTCTGCCGCCGATCTTAGCCAACTCTACCGCTTCCTGCCTGTCGGAGAGCTTATCCTGCGGTGCCATAGAACCCGCCTGAACGAAAATTTGAACCCCGTCTTCAATTCTATCGGATGAAAAGTTGATAAATGCCCTCTGTCCATCCTCTCCAACGTAACGGCGGATATGTTCCTCTTTCGCGAAAACCTTATAAAGCTGAGTTATGTGATGGAAAACCTTAGTCGCCCCCGTTTCCATAGACTCAACCAAAGTCGTAGTCCTGCCAAGATCGGAACGTTGTGACATAACCTCCTGGCCTAATGTCGGAGATTCGGTCTTTTCTCCTCGTAATGGAGCGTGAGTCCCAAAGATATTATCAATCTCAGCTCGGGCGTCAAGTTTGTCCTGATAAACATAACTCGGAAGAAGTGGGGCCGGAACACGGGCAAAAGCGGTTCGCACATCTCCCTTAACTAAAATGTTTTGTCTTGGATCACCGACATACTTCTCGGCGGCCCCAGCGTCAATCTGCATAGTGTTGAAAATCTTGGCGGCAACCGCCTGATCTGCGTTCTCAACAATCTGACGGCCTCTTTTCTCCAAAACATCCTGCAAAACGGCAGCCTGTTCGGTTAGGGAAGTGTCATCATATACCCATCGCCCAATTCTCAAGAAATTAAAAAGGACATAGGGTTTCTCAGGTTTCTCCAGGAAATTGCTCTTGGATGAATCTTCATAGTTATAATAAGGATTGATTCCATAGTCTAAGAGAAGTTCGTTATACTTCCAGCAAACTCCCTCCCTCTTGATTCCTTTATCGTCTAAGAAGGAAAACCAAATTTCCTTGTAGCCCAACTTGGACCCCATGTTGACTTTTGCGCCCATGCCTTTTCCGACTGTCTCTATTATTTTATCTTTCTTATCGGGGAACTGATACCCTAATTCTTCAACTGTTTTTGATAAGGACTCGGCAATCAAAGGAACATTGTCTGGGTCTTCGGCCGATTCGTCTATGATTATCTTATGCGGTCTGATAAAATTAAGAGCGATGTCCCCTGTGTAAGTATCATTCTCCGTAAGCCTCCCTCCGTTAAAATCCCATGAAGTCTTAACAACTCCTAAGCGATAACCCATAATTAAGTGCCGCGCGACCATCTGAAGATGCCCTTTAAGTAAATTATCCTTAGCGGTTTGCTGTAAGACCTTAGAGTAGTTTGAAGCAAGTTCCCGTGATGCATCTGTATCTTGCGCCTCTATGACTTCGGGAGACGGAAGGCGGGAAACAATATTTGAAGCCAAAGTCTCAACGGAAACGAATATTCGGTTGTCTTTATAAGGAACTTGATAATCATAGAGGGAGTTAGCTCCTACTTCAAAATTTTGGTTAAGGTATCTCTTCTCGTTATCTTCGCGAGTTTTTTTAAGATCAAGTTTTTCGTTCCAGAATTTCTCCCCATCTCCAACGCGTCTTCCGATAATCTCAATAATTCTTTCGGGAGTCAAGGAAAGTGAAAGAGCATCGGCGCGGGATAAAACTTCCTCCCTAAGTTCGGGGTTTGATAAAGTATCGGTTCGGTTTGGTTCCATGTATTGATTATATCACGAATAAAATTACCAAAGAAAGCGATATTTTATACGGCAACGGGTACAAAGAACTTCAAGTGAAGATTTATTTTTAGGAGTTTCCCCCGTATCTATAACAGCAACTACCTCTGATTCATACTGACATAATAATTTTGAACAATTAAAACATCTAAAGTTTCTTTTAGTACCCGTCGCAAAGTTAGCTAAAAAAACAGTAATAAACCTTTCTTCCTCCGTATAGATAGGTTCCAAATCGTCATTTTGATTGTCGTAAAATTTCATAGCGATTTCCAACCACGCTTATTTCTCGCGCGTTCTAAAACCTCTTCTATATTAAGAGCGGGAACAGTCCCGTCCTGAGATACAAAAGCGCTTCCCTTATGCCCTCCAGGGGGAGCCGGAGTCGCAATCCGCCCTTGACCTATGGTCTGTTCCAAAGCTATACGCCAATAAACCATAGCGTGCGCAAAATGGTCTGGCCGTCCTTCTATAGTTTCCCATACAGGTTTCTTAATTCCTTCAGAAGTATCCTTGATAATGCGGTATACATTCTTCCAATGGGTAATATAATCCTCAAGGGCGTTCTCTGTAAGGTTAAATACAACATCTTTGGAGTTAATCTCTGAAACAACCGAATCAATAATTTTGGTACGATCCGACTTGACAACCATTCCGTCCCAACGGATGACATCAAGGGTCTTCTTGTCCGACTGGTAATAATGGATAAAAACTCGTCCAGGATATTTACTTGCCAACTTCTGTGGGGTGTTTGGGTAAGGGTTCGCATCAATTACCATTATAGCACCGAAGTGGTTTCTCAAGCGTTCAATCTCCTCCCAATCTTCGGTTGATCCGATCTGGAAGATTCCGTAGCGGTTTCCTATAACGTAGTGTTTAACAACCCCATTATCAACTCCTATGGCAACGTTTGTACGAGGATTATACCCTGGGGAAAGACATTTAATTATCGCCTCCCGTGTCACAGAAGTATCCTTGGAAACAAAAGGAAGTCCTAAAACAAAATTATGAAAAATATCCTGATCTCCCTGTGATTTTTCTATGATCTGCTCGGCCGAAATCCATGGGACAAACATCTGGGAAATCCAGTAACCTGAGGTATCAGACTTCGTTTTATAAACCCAACGGCCGTTTTTAAGATCGGTCTTAGTCAAGGGTTCGTGGCATTTGGCGCAAATTCTGATTTTACGGTCAAAGTCTATGTTATCGGGAAAAGAAAGATACCAATCGTAAGAACAGTACCTACATTTGACAAACCAATGCTTCTGGTCGGATTTTACCCACAGGGCATCAACTCCGTATCCAGGGATTGAGGGGTTTGAAAAAGCCCACTCCCAGCCAAGTTCGGGCCGTTCACGTTTTGCGTCGTCTAATCTTGACCTGTAAGTTTTTAAGACCTGCTGGTTAGACCGGTCATACTCGTCGTTTATAAGAATATGCGCGGAAATAGAAATCGCCTCAGTCTGCTCAAAAGAACCCCTATAATAGATATATCTATCCCCGACCTGCTTTAGAGCAACTGAATCCACCCCGATCATATCCCTAAGAACTTTATTTCTTGCAATCAGGGGATCAACTTTCGGAACTACGAAGTCTTTAGACATATTGCGTGACGGAAAAGTATGGATGATATTCGCTCCGGCAAACCTTGCGAGATGAAAGGAACGAAGAATCGCCATTGTAGAATACCCAATCTGCGCGCACTTTAAGATAACTTGTTTTGGAGTATTATCAAGATAAGGATCAATCATAAATGAATGATCCTTGAACTCAAAAGGAGAGCCGTTTTCGTTGACGAGGTTGTTTGACAAAATAAAACTTATGCAATTAAAGGAAGCGGCTTGAACGAGATCTAGTTGATTCACTCATAAAGTATACCACGAAGTTTATTAAAAGAGGCTCGGGTTAATTCCCTATCGTATTCTATTTTATCGTGACAGGGATTACAGGCAAGGATTGTCCCCTTAAAGGTATGCTCGCATCGGGGATCTGATCTCTTATAACGATGGGCAAAACCCAGGGCGTTATCAAACCAGCAACCGGGAAAGCGAAGTTCGCATGTCGTGATTCCACGTTTCTCGTACTCAATCTTTAGCTTTCGCCTTTGCTTTGTCCAAATCTCTACCTTTCCCATGTAAAATTAACTCCATATCCCCCATTGTAAACATAACTTCGTTAGAAAATCCATGATTAACAATCGCCTGCTGATGTTTCAATAAGTAATTAAACACCCCCGCTTTTGCTTCTTCTTTGGTTTTAAAACCATTATATAAATAGTTAGGCTTCCACATCTTTAACGGAATAAAATTCCTTCACCTTCCTCCCGCATTTTTCGCATACTTTAATCTCCCACGTCTCATAATAATCATCAAGCGAAACACCTCCGCCTTCTTTGTTAAACTGGTGCATTTGAGTACCATCATTAGGACAAATCATAATTCCTTAACCTCCACCCCTTCTCGCTTCGCCCCGTCTATACAAGTTTGACAGATGTTTAGTTCTTTAATTTGTTCCCCCAAATCCGTATCGTAAATTGTCAGTTGATATTTACCGATAGCCGCCCTACGGTTACAATACTCACAACGGATATTTCTTTTAGAAGAACTAAGTCAAGGGGTGATTGCCAATTTCCCAAAAAAAAATTAAAAAAGGAAAAGGGACTGTACGGAAAAGGTACGGGAGGGCGGGGGAGAGTACCTGCCGGCCAGATGAGACTCTTTCAGGGGTATACCCCCCCTTCTCCAACAACGAGCACACAAATAACAAACAACACTATATATAGATACCTACGCACAGAGAAGCATATATCACCTAAAACTAGCCCCTTACAATGCGATTTAAGCCCTCTTGATTAGGGGTAAGCACATAGTATACCTTATAGTACGAACCGCACTAAGCGTGAGAAACGTAGAAAGAGTGATACAGTAACGAACAGCTACAGCAAGGTCCCATGCGTGAAGTAAGGAATAACACCATAAAGAGCAAAAAGAGAGGGAAAAGAGGCCTATAACAACAGAAGCAAGGGGAGTGAGGCTGTACCATGTCGCACAAGATAGGTAGTACGACATGAGCCGTTTGGAGCGTTAAATCAGGCTGAACTGACGGAATTAAAAGTGCGAAAAAGGGGAATTTTAAGAAATCGTCCCCCGCACACTATAATTCCTACCCTAACATACTAATCCTGCAAGATGATAATGCATTGCAATGGGATACAACGATTAAGAAGAAGAACAAAGAAGCCCGCTTTTTTAACCCCTCGTCTTTGTCCCCTGAGCAGAAAGGGACAAAGTCAGAGATCAAACACGAACAACAGGACCAGCGACCCGATCAGTCTTAAATCCCCGGCGGGCAAGCTCATTAATAACAGCCCAATAATGAACTTGGGCAGATTCAATATTCTTAACATAAACGAGATCATATAAATCACGAAGATAAGAGATTAAACCTTCATACGACCATAAATGAAAGTCTGGCATAGAATATCACCTCCCTTAGCGTCTCATTCTTGCCTTGCGCTTTTGCGACAAAGCAGGATCAAAAACTAAATTAAAAACTAGCAACTAAATTACAAAGAAGCAAGGCAACGTCATCTTCAGTTTTTAAATCTTCCCACGATTCAAAATGGGAAATTCGCTCAACAGTCCAATCCCCACCGATAGTACCATAACCAAGATAACCATCCTCAGCTAACGCGCAATATTTACCAGAATAAACACCGATAGGACCATGGGGCCATTCGGACGCGCCGGAAGCAAAACCCTCTTCTATTTTAAGTAAGCTCATAATTCACCCCCTTTCAAAATAACGAACATACCATATATAACCACAAGCATTAGGGAATGTCAAGTCATATAGTATTTTGCTCATTTGAGGCTAACACAAGGCTACCTAATAAAATGAGGCTGATTTAGACACACAACGTTGCAATTTGAGAGGCATTGGATTAAGAAGTGAGGATAGTAAGCCTAGATTAAAATAATATCCAGACAAGGAAGAAAAATAGAGCCACAACTCCTAAGATGACAAAAACAACGAAAAGCAAATCCTCAAAGCGCATACTCTTCCTTCCCAATCAACTTAGACATAACCGTACCACATATCTCACAAGTAGCACGCAAGGACCGACGCCGACCGTCACGGATTAATTTAATAGTATGATTCCGCCCTTCGCGTTTAGTTTTACAATGCATACAATACATAAAAAACTCAGGCTACGACAGGGTAATCCCAACATGAAGGCATGTCCAAAAGGAGGCGAATCATATGGGAAGAAGGACTCCAATGCCATAGCCTGAGATCAATCATAATTGTTTTAAAAACTCTCTAAAATGACTATTGAAGTCATTCCTGGTTTTTTCGTCTACGCTGAAGAAATTAAACTGCTGAAGTTTAGCTCCGGGCGCAAGATCGCCATGAGTCCACCCGAAAAACTCGGCGAAGCGATCAGCGTAAACCTTCCGAGCCATGTAATCAGGCGCTTCAATCGCATTTTTACCATATAATTTAGTAGCCTCAAGTCCATCAAGATAAGTGAGAGCCACCTTATCAGGCAAGGACACATTCCATCGTTTCTTTGCCACCTTAGAGAGGGTTTTAAGATACAATCCGACACCTTGGGCTTTGAAGAAATTCTCTTGAGGATTAATAACCGTCTTAGGTTTATATCCAGCATCGCGCAAAGCTGGCGCGGCGGCATTATACTTACCAGACAAAATATTATCCACGCCACGTTTCTGCATAGGCGTCGGGCCATAAACTACTCTACCTTTTGGCACAATTTACCTCCATTATATTTTAAGATCGTCTGGTATTTCCGTAGTCATAGGTTCAATTCGGACAGGACTAGATATATTACGATCAATTATTCGCTGTTTCTTCTCAACTTGAGGTCTATTTCTTTGTATTCCTTCCCAGCCCCCCAGGGCCTTAATTACAGTCGGCCGATTGACGCCCAAGCGTTTTGCGATAGTACGGATTGAGGGTTTCCTGTCTTGCGATGCGCCTTCCATCCATTCCCTGATGCCTTGAATTTCAAAATCGGTTAGTTTTCGTTTAAAATTATTATTCATATTATAGGTCGTCTAATCTTAGACTTTAGCCAGTGCCAAAAGCGTACCGGATAATTAAAAGGAAACAACCACCACTCTTCAGTATAAGAATCATCCACTCGCCTAACAAGACGATATCCTAATGGCTCAAGAAAAGCACGTGTGCCATCTTTTAAGTAGAGAGCGTTAATTAAGACTTTGAGCTTCATATTTAATATTCATCTTCACATCTATGTCTACCAGATAGCGCTTCAAAAGCAAGAGAAAATCTCCTCATCCAATCATTAACAAACCACAAAATTCTATCTTGCCATGTTATTTTTACACCCTCACTATCTTTCAATAGTTTTTCTACTATAGGATTAGACTTGGTTATGCTATCTACAACAGCCTCCATAAAAAACTTCTGAGTAATATCATTTATCCTGCTATCAAACTTCATATTTTCTCCAATTCCCCTCTGACTTGATAATCGTCAACCTTGTCAGGATAATTTTTAAAAAAATCAACATTCGGGCGATTCCCTTCAAATGGCTGAAGAAGGTCAGCGAGATGGGCATCGCGCTGTGCTTGGACACGATGGAGCTTGCCAATATTAGCAAACTGGAACTTCCGGCGGGAGGGAATACTTCCATCCTTTTCTTGACGACACGCCTCGCAAGGTATGGTACCGTAGAGGGGGTGAATTTCTGCATAATTTTTACAATTCTTTCGGATACATCGCATTGAGTAATTATATCACTTTAGATCTTCTAGCTTATTTAACTCTTGCTCCAATTTATGTTTTAATTCTTCTAACTAGTTTTTCTTCTAGATCACGCAAAGCAGCTCGCCAAACTATTCTCATCAACTTAAAATCTTTCTTTCCTGTTGCATTTGCAACTACTTCAAGGCGATCATAGGCTTTCTGTCCTATTTGTTTGAGTTTCCATTCTTTGTATTCAGCCCTATGTTCTGTAAAATATTTATGACAGCCTATACATAATACATCTACATTTTCTTCGTCATAGCGTGTTGACCACTTTCTTCGGGAATGAAAATGACTAGCTTGTAATCCAGTTATGCCTTTTTCTCCTATTCCTCTCCTTCCGCATCTTGCACATTTTTTGGCTTTCAAGCGAATGTAGGTACTGAAATCTACATCTGATTTATCCCGTTTAATTTGACTCCAACTCATGGGTTTTGACTAGAATCTAGCAAAGAATCTAATAATTCCCAGAAAGGCCTTAATATAGTTTTGATAAGTCGGATCATGCCTTATTTATTTTCATCATTCCTAAAAATAACTATCATTAAAGGTTTTATGTAGCCAACTTTTCCATTTTTAATTTCCTCAAAAGTTCCATTTTCATGTCCAAAATTAAAACCTCTTTTCGGTTTTTCTAAAAATCTCACTTCACATCTAGGATTATTATAAATATATTTGTGAAAATATCTTGTATGAGTAGAAGCGGGAAGAAGCATAACTGTTATGCACTTGCTTTCAAATGCCTTCTTTACAAAATCTCCAATATGCATATCAAACATAGGGTGGCAATAAGCTACTTCTCCTGTCCATTCTTTATCAAGACAAGAATTTTCTTTCGTATAGTATTTTGGGAGTAAAGCATTATTATCAGAGGCACAGGCATCAAGCGTAAAAGGAAATTCATTTTTAAGATTCTTCCAAATATCCAATGGCGTTCTAATAAATCTATAACTTTTAGATGTCATAAAACTTAAAGTATTTTTAGCAATCACTCTTTTCATACCTTATTTATTTTTTAATGAGTTTAGATGATTACTTAAACTCTCAGCCAATTCTTCAAGAACTTTAAGATCGTGTTTGTCCGCAAATGAAATGTTTTTAGGATTTGCTCTTGCCCATGTATAACCAAATACTTGAAGGAAGTAATTTTTAATTGTTTGCTTCTCTATCCCCTTAGTATCAGATTTCATAGTTGTCTTATTTCCAGTTGCAGTTGCAGTTGTAAACTTAGTTGTCATATTTAGTATTTATTTAGAGATTAGCCTTTTCCAATTATCGCCAATCTTTTTCTTATAACTTCTACAAAAAGGGCAGTTTACATTACTTTTGCCATCATGTGCTTGAAGTTGATGTTTCAAATATTGTGCTTCTGTTTTATTTAATTGATACATGCTCATCTCTCCTTTCTGTTTTAACTTAGGGATTAATAAACTCTAGTTGGGCGGATAAGTAGCACTTTAGATACTAAACTTTTTATCGTTCATATCGCCATATCCGACCAATACAATCTACTAATTTTTAATGTCCTTGATTACCTCTTTGTAGGATTGAGAACCTGATTCAGGGCTATACGCCTCAACCCTACAAACAAATAACTAATGTCCTAAATTTCCGATAGAAACAAACCCCAAAAACCATACAGCCATAATTATCATGCCTAAGATGAGCCAAATTAAATCTTTCATTTAATAAAAGCAGTATTGCCCCGATATTCAATAGCTTTATCGGCAAGCTGTGTAGTCCCAACCTTCCCCTCCGGCTTCCAAGCAAAATACCCCAGTAAATAATCTTGCGCCCTGCCATGAAGATCGTGGAAGCGCCGGAACGCCTCAGCCGCGTGCCAGTTTGGGATAATCATATACTCCCCGTTGTATTCAACCTGAATCCGATGGCCTTTATGATTTCGGTCCGGAACAGCAACATAAAGCCCTTCTTTGCCAATAACACGGCCGTCTATTAAGCGTTTGATTTTATAAACAACGGGTTTTTTCATTTTTTAGACTTAGTAAATCTAACATTGTAAGTTATCCATGTGGCTAATCTTTTCCATTTAAGAAATCTAGATATTCTAAGCAAAACATGAGCAAGTAAAATTCTTTTGTTCATTCGTCCTTCTTAACTTTATTTAATCTCCCTGCTAAACTAAAATCTTCCTCTTTCTCCTTACTTATCCTATCCTGATCCGGGGTAGGAACATCAACTATCGTACCAACTCCCTCTCCTGACGATAAATCCGGCGGCTTACCCCTAAAGGGTAGGAAAATTATATCTCCGTCCTCTAATGCCAATATTCCGATAAGCTTCATTCTATTTTAGGTTTTGTTATATTTTGTTTGGGAAACATCTCGGGATGAAGAACAAAATTATTGAGAACTCCCACTAAAGACTGCGCAAGAGGCGGCTCAGCTAGCGAACCTATTGTAGTAAACGTCCTCCAGACTGAGGTAATATGATAAACCATACCGCCGGTAGCCCACTTCTCGGGGATCGTCAGTTCATCCCAAGCCTTGTTGAACTCAAGGATAGCCTTGCTGACCTCAATCATGGCCTGTGAAGCCTTCTCTACGCGATCTACGTTAAAGTTATTGAGCATTCTTTATCTCCTTCAACTCCAAACCAATAAGAGCATCGGTCGTGAGGATAGAAGTAGCAACAGCGATCGCATTCTCAAGAGCAAGACGTACAACCTTGGCAGGATCAATGATGCCCGCCTCTAGCAAATCCAGCATCCTTCTGGAATTAACCTCGTAGCCATAGTTAGAATTAGGGTTAAGTATTATCTGATCTATTTTGCCAGTAATACGTTCCTCTTTCTCCCCCGAATTAAGCATCAACTTTCGGACAGGTTGTTCAAGAACATGACGTAGTAATTTTTCTCCTTGACTCCCACCATGCAGCACTTCACTCATTCGCAAGAACACCGTACCCCCTCCTGGCACAATTCCCTCTTCACGAGCCGCAGTAGCCGCCCCCACCGCATCCTTGACGCGCTCAAGCTTCTCCCGCATATCAATCTCGGTTTTAGCCCCGACTTTAATAACTCCAATTCCTGTTGAAATACGAGCCAAGCGTTCCTCTATCTTCTCTTTCTCAAACTTAGACTTCTCAGAATCCTTCTGCGCCCGGAGTTCGGCAATTCTTGCTTCAACTATCTTCTTGTCCCCCTTGCCGCCGATGATAACAGTAGTCTCGCGCGAGGACATAACCTTGTCTGCATGACCGATCCAAGTATCATCTTTGGTAATGTCAACCGCTGTCTTGTCAGACAGAATCTTTGCCCCTGTAAGAACAGCGATGTCAGAAAGGTAGTTAGTCTTATTATCCCCGATCCCCGGCGCTGACACTGCAAGAGCGTTGATATTCCCTTTCATTTTATTGGCAGCGATTGTAGCCAAAGCATCCCCTGAAAATTCCTCAGCGATTATAAACATATCTTTAGAGTATTTTGCCATGTTTTCAAGGATCGGAACGATCTCGGTGTTAAGACTGATTTTTTTATCAACAACCGCGATGATCGGTTTTTCTATAACAGCCTCCATTCTTTGAGGGTTCGTGACAAAATAAGGAGAAGCGTACCCCTTGTCAAACTCCATCCCCTCGGTAAACTCAATCTCGGTGTCTATACTTTTACCCTCGTCAACAGTAACCAAACCGTCCTTACCTACCTTCTCCACAGCCTCAGCAACAAGCTTTCCGATAGCAATATCAGCCGAGGAGATAAACGCTACTCGTGCAATATCCTCGCTGTTCTTTACGGGCTTTGCAATTTTCTTGAGTTCTTCTAGCAAGGCTGGTAAAGCCTCGTATATCTCGTTGCGTAAAGTCATCGGGTTAACCCCGCTCTTGGTCAACTCCATACCCCCTTTTACCAACTCATGAGCCAAGAGTATTGAAGTAGTCGTCCCGTCCCCAGCCTCCTCATTTGTCTTGGCCGCCGCCTCCCGGACTAAGGCCACCCCGATAGCCATAAAAGGATCTTCGGTATCAACCTCTCGGGCAACTGTAACCCCATCGTGAACGACAATAGGAAGCCCCCACTGGCGCATGATGGCAACGTTCCGGCCTTTGGGACCCAACGTGGTCGTGACAGCGTCAGCAAGAAGTTCTACCCCTTCGGCAAGCTTGAGGCGTGCGTCCTCTCTGAATGATATGACTTTCTTAAAGTTTGGATTCATATAGTTGCTTCTTTATATAATTTACTAATTTTTTTCAAGCTCAATGTTCCACCGCTTGCCTGTTTATCCTTTAACTTATTATAAGTTGTTCTTGATAGACCGCCTATAACTGGTTGCTTGGGTACTTTTATCCAAACTTCTTTGAGTAACAATTCGGTAGTTCCGGTAATCTTCCCTTTTTCATCAGCTACCAAAACTGTTACCTTACCATCTACAATGTATAAATCTTCGTAAATAACTTTCATTTTAACACAGCTAAAATATCCTGAAAACCTACGAACATAATCTCCTTTGCGTCAATCCAAAACTTGAACTCCCCGAACTTCCGGTACGCAACGATACTCCCAAATTTAAAAGGAACAGGAAGCTTTCCCGACCCTATGGCAATAACCTCTCCTGTCTCTGGCATATTCTTCTCAACCACTTCAATAGTCCCCTTTGTAATAGAGGGTAGAGTTGTAGGTTTAAGCGCGACAATTTTGTTTGATGGTTGAATTTTCACTTTCTTCTCCTTCTACTTAATTGCTGACTAACTCTTATAATAAACCTAGACAGACTATACATCTGAACTTTTGTAAGTAAAATAGCTACTCCCGAAGATTGAACCTTCAACACTTGATCGTCCCAACCAAAAGAAGCGTTTTTAAGTTCCTTTACTATCATACCGCCTCCCCTTTATCAAGTGCCTGCATATAACGGCGTGCCGCTTCTCGGAAGAAATCCGAACGGGAACGGTTCGTTGCCTCCGCCCACTTGTCTATTTCCTCCAAGAGTTCCGGCCGGATACTAACATTAATTATAAAAGTATTGCCTCTTTTTTTCATATAGTCCTTTCTATCTTATCAATCGCCTCAGAAATTATCTTCGTCTGTTTAAAATTCCAGCCACAGTGGCATAAATCATCAAAATTGATCCCCTTAGCCTTATGACAATCTTTGCATTGATAAATCTTGGGCAGGGAAGGATTGCTTACTTGTGATCCCCAAGTGGAAAGCTCCATGTACAAATCGGAACTTGAAAGAGATCTTGCCTGAGAAATCAATTCCGACTGGTTTTCCTCCGTCAAGTAGGGTGCGACCATGATAAGCTTTGAAACCGGCACGTCTACTAACTCCTGCCACTTGGGGAAAACTGTGACCATCTTGATAGCATGATAAACGGATGACTTCTTAAATGAAAACTCCGGATCGGAATAGAAAGCCTCAAAAGAAGCGTATTCCCCTTTCCATAATTCGTTATCGTGGATCTCTTTCATAATCTCGCCAAGTTTGCAGAAATGCTCGGTAGCAGATTGAGAAAGTCCTTTTAACTGCTGACGCAAGGTAAACAATCTCTCCCCGGATGTAACAGCACTATCCATTTTCCTCCTCTATCGGTGGTATGTCATCCGCCGTTGGTGGCAATGGTATCCCATCAGATGTCTTTCTAAACTCCGGCATACGATGCCACACTTCAAAGTCGTGAAAGCTTTTGCCCTTTCTCTTTTCAGAGGGTTTAAGTCCCAGATAGACGATTTTAACTTCTTCCCCTACCTCTAAATTCTTAAGCCTAACATCTAAGACCGTAGACCCCCAAACTCCAATAACGCTTCCATCGGCAGTTTTAAAGTTATAGACGATTGAATCATTTTCACCGATATGTTCATCCTTTGAAAGGTAAATCCCAATAAACTCAGTGTCTTTTCCCTCTTCTTTATAATTCCAAATGTTGCCAACTTCAATTTTACGCCATGTATTTTCAGCCATAATTCACCCCCTAACTAAACTTAGTATTATTTTTTCGTTTAGTTTTGTTCCTTCTATAAATATTATTTCCCACCCATATTTGCTGAATGATTTTTCCCTTTTCTTTTGCTTTTTTACTCATCTCTTTTTTCCATTCCTCCGAATGTTTTACCCCTGCCTTAAACCATCCTTTGTTTATCCCTTTTCTAGGTGTCCCTTTAGGCATAGTTTTCCCCCTCGTACCCTACTTGTTTAATTAAATCCTCGTTCATCCATTCCCAAAGTGCTTTACAATTAAGAAAAACATCAAACCGGGGATTGACAGTCGCAAATTTATACTCCCCATCCTCCTTCAAAAGAAGAACCCCAATCTTGGGCGCTATCCCACCTAGCGCTTTCTGATAAGCGGAAAGCTGAAGCGTAGACTCTAAATAAATATCCTTACCGGTTTTAGCATCTATAAGGTAATCTCCCCCATTAACTCGCACCAAAAGATCAAGCGTCCCCGCATATTTGTAATCTTCATTGATAACTGTTTTCTCATTTTCTACAATTTCAATCTTATTGCCTCCAACCCAAGAATAGAAAGCGTTTGCGTATCCTTTAAGATGTTCAGGGACAGTATCAATAACCGCCCCCGTTTTTTTATAAGCTTCTATTAATGAATGAATAGTCTTACCTCGTTCCTGAGCTTTACCAGTAGTCTTGTATGGAGCAGAAAGAGCCTCTTGGCGAGATAAGTTTGGATTGATAATCATAGCGTTGTAAACTTGATCCCCGTACCAATATCTCAATGCGGGTTTGTCCAAAATCTTCAAGACATTTGTAACGCTTACGTAAGGTTTTTCGTTTATCCAGTAAAATTCGCCCCGGCGTTCATTTTTTTTATCTTGTTTATCTTTCATGATTTTATCTCCAATCGTTCAACCGCGCGTTCAATTTCAATGATTTTAGAGAAAATAGCTTGTAAAACAGTCATCTGCGCTCGGAAGTAGGCGCCACGAGTAACGTCTCTGTCTTTATTGGAAATTTTGATCATATTGTTTATGGAGTCAAGGATGATGGTATCCCCGTGGGATATTGCAGAAGATTTTCGGCTCTTAAGGCTCATATATATTTTTGTGCTGAGCGTTCTATTTCAGCCTAGCTTCTAGATATCATGTATAGGCATTTGAACTACTCTTACGAGAAAGTGCTTTAAACTTTATCTCTCATTATCCATAAGTAAAGCATAAAACTTAGGGAATGTCAAGGGTTTATAGTATTTTGGTCGGATTTATAAACTCTCCGCATTCTCCCATTTCTTAACTAGCTTATGTGCTTGTAATAGCTTCGGATTAAGATAATTCTTCATAGCCGGCGAACCGTTTTTATATTGATCCTCAAGAGTTGCCAGCTTGATGCCTGCTGTAAGTAATTGAGCCTTAATGTAGTTGGGATGATATTTTTTAGGTTGTATCATGTTGCCACGTTAAAACTTACTTAATAAAGCCTTTTGGGAACCCCATTCATCCATCTCCAATCTATTTACCGCATCAAGGATCACCCTCCTGTCCTAGTTTTAACCAATAGGACTTGGTAGGTTTTTGATGTTATGCGTCTAAATGAGTTGTCAATGGACTCGGCTAGTGATTTTTTATTCGCAAACTACAAGTAGAAAAATCCGGCCGCCGAGCGGTCTGCTATCAAAAAACACCTAGCGAATACCCCACGCACGGTGGTGCCTAGAGTATCGGCTAGCTGTTCTTAAGTAATCCATAAAAAAAGTTCTAATCTTTCACCTGCGAAGCTAAAACAGCTCTTGCGAAGTGTTGACTCCGCATGTAAAAAACTAGAACTTAAACTGTTTCATTACTCCCCTTCGCTAGGAGTGCCGGAATTTCACCGGAGCATGGTAATTAAAATATAGTTTATTAAAACCAAGATGTCAAGTGGCAAACGTCAAGGCCGATAATCCCGCGCACATCTCGCAGAACTTAAGACTAATTACCCCATTGTCTAATGCCTTAGACATAGAAACACCCTGACCTTTCATTAACTGTCCGCATCTTTGGCAGTAAAAAGTACCGATTTTGGCTAAGTTCCGGTTAAACCAATAAGCGTACGAGTTTTGTTTCACACAAATGCCTGCCCGCTTTTAATGTTTCACAAAGCAAATCAAATGTCAAGTTCCACTATTTGCCTGCCATAAACTTTCTCCCAAGATCAATAACTGACGTATATCCAGTTCCAATGGCTACGCCCCAAGCAATCTCAATATTAACTCCACCCTGTAGGGCAGTTAGAAAAGCAATAATTGTTGGAATAAGTACGAAACGGAAAATGTTAATTCCCCATTTTTTAAGATCATTTTGATTTAATGAATATTTTTTACTCATTTTTTACCTCCTCTCTTTTGAAAAATTTGAATAATTTATTGAATAAGTTCTTATCTTTGCTTTTAACGATGACTGTTTTATCTTCTATGTTTTCCTTCATGTCCCGTACTTCATCGGTCATAACTTTTACATCTGCTTGGACTAAGGTGCGTGCCGTATCTTGATGCTGCTGATTCTGAATAATAATCTCTTTAAGGGCCTGGACACTAGCCTGTAAATCTTCAAGTATCTCCCTGTCCGCAAATAATAGATCAACTGCCTTCTGGATTTCATCAGTACGTCTTACTACTTTCTTAACCTCATCTTCTAACTTGGAAACTTTAACAATTAGAGTTACTGTTTCATCTTTACTCATAAATTAGGACAATGCTATCGTGGCTTTCTCTATTTTTCCTTGAAGTTCTATAATTTTCTTTGCCTTATCAGATATTTCCTTATCGGAAGTCTTCTTATATGTCTCAAATTCGCTTAATAATGCCGTGTATTTGGCCTTATAATCCTCAGATGGGGTAGGTGGCGGTGGTGGCGGTGTCGGGGTAGAAATAGCAAGTTTTGGGTCAGGATAACCGTCCCACCTGTCATTTACTATCCTGTCTCGTAGAGTGTCTCCACCCGTATCCCAATTACTTCCAGGACATGCCGTTGCCATAAAGTTTTTATGTCCCTTAATATCATCCCAAGAGTCAAGTTTTGGATATTGGGGCATGTTGGTAATAAAGTGTTTTGCGAGAAGATGAGAGGAGTGAACTTGTATCGCAGTTGGGAGTTCTTTTGTAAAGTCTCCTACAAAACAAGCAGAAAACATAATATCGTTTTTGTTTAATACAGCACTACCTCCGTGTGATAAATCCCCTACATAAGCAACAGTTCCATCAGAGCAGATTATAAAACGGTAACCTACTCCTCCCCAACCTTGATTTATATGAAGATTGGCAATCGTATCACATTCCTTCTTCCAATTACCGTCAACTTTAGCTGTTTGCTTAGTAACGGAATGATGAAAGGTAAAATAAATTATATTATTGGCATTAATAGTTGGACCCCAATTATAGGAATCTCCAGGTATGGGATCACGATAATCCTGGAATTTTGATCCAAGTGATGGTATTGCTACACTTACTGGCATACGTTAATTATATCACTTCATTTTATAAGGCACTAATATATACCCCGCAGGCAAAATTCCCCCATCTGGAAAATTAGGATGAGCCTTTTTATCAATGAATATCCGTCCTTCTGTGTCATTTATCGGTTCTACCCATCCCTTAAAAAAGGTTTGTCTATTGGTTAAATACATCATGTCAAGGCGTTCCTTATTATTCATTATTTTCTTCGGGAAGCCTGACTAAAACATTCTTCCCCCACACCATGACATGAGTACCTTGATTGGTGCTTCTGACAACAAATTGTTCTTCTCCTGGCATTATTTTTTGTATATACCATATTCTGCCTTCTTGTGTTTCAAATTCAAATAGCCTTCTTAAATCTGGCTGATTAGGGAAAGCCATCTTTTTAAATCTCTCAAACGATTGAAATTTATTCTCCTCTCCCGCAATTCTTAAATTATGCTCTCTTGAAGATAAAACTTCCTGTCTTTCCGCTTCAGGTAAGTCGTAAAAATTGGGCTGTTCAACCATCTTATTTTAGAGCTTGCGTAATCGCTATTACCGCTAAAATTCCTATCACATTTATAGCACCCACTATTTTAACTTGCGTTGATAGCCCGCTTACCTGAGTAGATAAACCAATTATTTGTTCTTTTAAATGCGGGAGTTCATTTTCCTTAATTGCCTTCATATCCTCTTTAAGAGATGCTACATCAGCCTGAAGTTCCTTTATTTGATATTTAGAAAGATCATTCTTCATATTATTGTCCTCGTTCGCCTAAGTTTCGTAGTCGCTGGATCAGGGCTTTTAAAATAATCTCTGCCTCCCCTGGGGCGGACTTCTGAAGTTGTTGTACCCCTCCCTCTGACATGTTCTGAAGCGGCTGAAGGCCTTGATTTCCTCCTTGCGTCATTATTTGTTGAGGAGTTTGAGCTTGAGGATTAAGGTTGGCCTGACCCGTAGGCAAGCCAGCCGTAGAGGGCTGTGCGCCCATTCTCCGCCTGAAAGCCTCAGTGATTGCCGATGTGTCTAAACCATTAGGTGGCATGATTAAATTATATCATATACTCGGTAGCTGTTCGTAAGCCCTGATAAGTAATATTATATAAGCAATCCAAGCGATAACAACAAACCAGTCTCTTATGTTTTTTTTCATACTACTGGCTTAACTCCTTTAAAAATTTAGATTTATTAAACGTTTCTCCTCCTCCCAAGTCCTTTAAAAACTCAGATTTATTGAATTTTAAACTACCTCCGTTACCCTTTGTTTTACCTTCTTCTGGTGGAAAAAACAAGCCCTTAAGTGCGGGACCGACTATAGGGACATCTCTGATTACCTGCTTGCCAATAGGGGCGGTTCTTGATTTAACCTCTTCCATACCCTCTTTAGTTTTCCTATCCTTAGTTAACTCCGCAAGGGCATATATATAGTCTACCCCCATAGACAGGCTTGGTCCTGCCAAAAGACTATACACTCCAAGCTTTCCATACTGAGTAGCTTTTATAGTATCGGTAAAAACATGACCATACCATAAGTAGTTTTCAAATGCCCTAGCGAATCCTTCCTTGTCTCTCTTGCGCCCACTAATGACTGCGTAAAGATCATTCATTATCTCCCCAATTATTTGATATCCTATCCCAGCTGCTAATAATACTCCTATAACAAAAGCAAAATTTTTATGCTTAGTCTCTTCGTAAACAATTTTTCCCAATTCAGTGCTATTCTTGGAGTTAAGAAACATAAAGCTTTTCCATTGAAAAAGAAGCTTGAGAGCAGGATGAGATTTAAAACCATACGGCAGTTCTTCTATTTGATACGAAAATTGCGTATGGTCATTTAGATATTGTGACGCATCTATTAAGTCTTGTTTGGATAGCTCACCATTCGTAAGGGATTTTGTGATATCTATTCCAATTCTATCAAATACTCTCCTTGCTGGTTTATCGGCAGGGTTTCTCTGTAGATCGCTAAAATAATTTTGCGCCCAATCCCTTGCGGTATTGGCGGTAAAAATTCTGTTTAAGTCTTCTACCGGGGAGAATCTAATTAAACGCAGAAATCTTCTAACTATATCTGCTGGTCCTCCTGTTTCCTGTATAAATTGTTTCTTTGAACTATCTAATAGCACACCCGTTCTTGTCGCCCACTCTTTTTCTCTTTGGGTAGCTCTAGAACCAAGAGCTGATTTTAATATATACGGGTTCCAACCTTTAGGACCTGTCCAAATTAAAGTTTGAAGTCTTTGAGTAAGGTTGGCAAGGGTAGTCATAGGAGTAAATTTTGTAATAACCTGAATAGCCCCAACTAGGTTTGCAAGATCTGCCCACGCATCCGCACTTACTGTTTTCCCAAGAGCTAAATCTAAACTTGCAAGAACCTGTTTAGCGTCTCCTCCTTCAACAGCTATTTGGTTAACTAATCCGTATGCCTTTTCATCTGCCATTCCCAAAAACTCCGCATCCGCAATTCTGTGCCAAGCGCTGTCAAGATACGTGGGGATTACTTTACGTGGATCTCGTTCATAGATAGGAAAATCAACCTTTCTTGGTTTTTCTAAGTTGCCGTACCTGCGGGCAACTTTTCTTAAGACAACCTGATTATACATTGACTCCGCTTCCGTTATTGTCTGAGCTTTGCCCATCTGAACTACTTTAACAAGAGCGTCTTTTCTGGCTCGCGCGCTTTTAATAATCTCCTCCGGGACAAAATGAGGGAAGTAGTTGCTTCTAAATTTAATATCAAGCCCTAGCCTCTTGGCAATAGCAAAGACTTTAGTTTTTTCTCTCCCCCATACTTCAACAGCATTCTTTAAAGCAGGAGTATCAGGAGTTAATCCATCTTCTATAACAGAAACGAACTTTTTAATATCTTCGTCCGAAAGCTTATTGAGGACAGGCTCTATGTCAGCGATAGCATTACCTGCGTAAGAATCTCCTTTGTGTCTAGCATCCAAAAGCATCTTAGATAATTTCTTCCCTGGCTCTCCCTGTTTTTCCATATAGTCTCTAATTGAATTAGTGATCAATGATCTCATTGTATTCGCTATTGATCTCTCATATTCCTTTCCCATCGCTACATCAATCCCCTCTGCAGTTGCCTTGCTTATTAACCTTGATATTTCATTAGCAAGTTGGACAGGTGTTGCTCCTGGCCCTAGTCTTTTGCCGAGACTCTTGGCTAGCTTACGAATACTTCTGATTTCCTGTTCCTTAACAATTCTCTTTTCTTTTTCGGCTTGCCGGATTAGTCTTTCGGCAACTCTCTCTTTTGTTCTAGCTGTAGCCTCTGCAAGAAAAACCCGTGGTTCTTCTGCACCTTCAAGAAAAGACGCAATCTCTTTCTTGACGGACTCAACACTTCGTAAGGTTTTAAACTTCTCCCCCATTGCTAAGTTTGAGACTACAATTTCTTTTCTATTCTGGGCTGAAAGCGGGCTAATATTACGGACTACCTCCATGCCCTCCTTAGATAAGCGAGCTATCCTTCCTTCAAGTTCGTCTAAATAAACGTTCTCCAATCCAGCCTTAGAACTACGCGAGGATGGTTCATTGTTAAAAAATACAAACTTAACCCCTCTATTATTCAAAGCTTCAATCTTGGTCAGTAAATCCTTGAAGCCCTCTGCTTTTTCCATACTTGAACCTACTCCATAACCTGATGACCAAATATAGGGCGGGTCAATCCAGAGAAAATCCGAAGGTGTTCCATTTTTAATATAATAGTCTAATTTCTTTAAACCATCTTCTGTTGTAATTTTGACGTCTTTGAAAGTCTTTGAAAAGTTAGGGACAGCCTCTTCTAACGCACGAAACTTATCAACTGAAATATCCGTTTTAACTCTCCCCGCGACTTTATCAACTAAGTTAGCCCCCGCCATAAAATCTTTATTATTCTTAAGCTCGGGATGAGTATAAACAAAGTCGGACAACCAGTCCGATTCGGGATTTCTAAGATAATAATTCTTGATGGCCTTAACATACTTTAAAACCTCATCGGGACTCTTAATTGATTGTTGAATAGAATTGACTACCGCTGAATCAAGTTCGTTATAGGTAATTTTTGCATTAGGAAATATCTTCTTGGATAGGCTTGAAAGTAAGCCCGATCCTCCAAAGACATCCTCAACGTTAGTAATGTCTTTAAGATGGGCTACGTCCTTATCGGTTAAACTCCCGATATTGTTTTTCTGAATACCCAATGTGTTAAAGACATATCCCACCATCCCTCTTTTGTTGCCTAATCTTAAAAGTGGTATATTTGTCCTTACCCATTCCTTATTTTGAGTACCTCTAAGGGTATATCTGGACTTGGGCAAGAAAAATTCCCCCTCTATTGAAGATAGACTCTCGTCTACTTTTGATACTAGGAATTTTTCCTTTGGAGTAATAGGTTTACCAATTTTCTCATCAATATTAAATGTCAAATCTTCCAACGCTCCCAGACTATCGCCCACCTCAGTATCATTCTTGAGAGATTGAAATAAGGCATAGTCCTGTTTATAATTACCAGATGACCCGACTATATTTCTGATTTGTCTATTAGCCCAAGCTCTAAGTTTAGGCAATTGTTCGGGTGACGAAGTTTCTATTTGGTCACTTAGGCTTTTTAACTTATCCACATATTCTTCTTGTGTTTGAGATTCTCCAACAAAACGATCAAGCTTTTCTTCATAATTTTCTTTAGTTAAGGATTTAATCGTTACTTTAGCTTCGGGGGGTGCTTTGGAAACTTCTGCTTCCTTCCTTGTCGGTGGTTTGCCGAAAAACAAGAACTCAACTGCCTCCTTGATATTCTCGTCCGTTGTATCAGGGATCTTCAGCTCCTGTTCGGGATTCATAAAGGAAGCAGGAATCAGATATCCCTTCTTTTCGCCTAGCATTTTAGCCTCATCAGCCCGGGGTAGATAAAAACCTTCTACGTCTCCTGCTGGCCAAGCTGTCTCAACGATAACATATCGCTTCCCCTGTGGTCCTAAATCCTGTTCGTAAACTTCCCCTTCTAGAAATTCCCCTGTTCCTTTCCTCGCACTGCGGAGAAGATCGGCATTATCAGAAATAACTCTTGTAGTACTAGGTTGAATTTTAAGCTCTTTCTTTAGTGGTGCTTTTGCGATTGGTTGTTTCATAAGAGAAGATTTATCAATAACAAAAACATGATCCCCTTGTTCTCCTCCTCTTAACACTAAGGCATCATACCCAGCATCCCTGAGGGCCTTACTCATAATTAAATCCATAGAGGCATCAAACTTATTAGCTTGGCTTTCGTTTAATACTGTTTTGGCAGTGTTATACTCTATCCCCGCATCGTAAAGAGCATTCATTAACTCTATATCTACTTGATTCTCAGATAACGCTTCTCCTACGTTAATTTTCCCATACAGAGAATTGCCGATATCTACATATTTTTTTGGTATAAAGCTTTCGTACCCACTATTAATAATTGAAAACGAGCCATCCTCTAAAATAGCATCTTCAATAACCAAAGGTTTCTTAACAGATACATTAAATTTATATTCCGTTTGACCTGCAATTCCCTCAGCTCCCTTAATAGCATTGAGCCCTTTTTCATCAGATACCCATGTACCACCTCTAGTGGCAAAAGTGGTCTTATTGGGTTCGTTTGCCAATCTAATCAAAGTTGTCGGTATTTTCCCAATCGGCTGTTGTGCGATGGGCTTAGGTTCTAGTTGAGCCGAAGGAGTCTTAACGGGAACAATTTCCTTCCCAGTCTTGGCTTCCTTCCTCCAAAGTGATGATACCCAATTTCTTAATCCTGTAATATCTAATCCCGATGGTGGTTCGGCTGAAGTAACAACCTTAAAATCTTTTATAAACTGATCAAACTTGACGGGATCTCCTCCTTTGTCCGGATGGAGACTTTTAACTGTGTTGTTAAATTTAGAACGTAAAGCGGTGGGATTATCTTTTAAGCCAAATCCGTACTCAGAGAGTCTTGTACGGGCAGCTCCAAGTTCGGTAGAAGGAACCCCCTTTAATGGACTAGGGCGGATAGTTCCAAAGGCAAACCCGATAACGCCAGCTGTGGCAAGAGTCCGAGGGTCTTGTTCTTCTCCTTTTAGACCAGAAATCCCCGCTTGAATACCTGTAAGTAAACCCGCCATCTTTGTTCCCGATTTAACAAGTTGTCCAACCGTTTTCGCTACTACAGGTGCTCCTGCGCCAAGCGGAGCATAAGCTCCAAACGTAGTACCTAATCCTTCTTCAATAGCAACACCTAATCTCTTTCGGGCTTCCTTGCCAGCCTTATCTTCGCCAAAAAACTCTTTAATAGGGATAGCTTCTCTGGGTTTCTTCTCCGGCCCGAGAAATCGTTCAAATCCCGGGCGTTCATAGGCGGGCTTAACGATCTTCCCTTCCCCTCTTTTAAAAGGGCTAGGTAACTCGCCAACTTTTTTGATTACCTCTCTAGTAGGTTGAACAAAAAGCTTTTCGGTAATCTCCTTAGCTTGTCTTTCAAATTCTTTCTGCTTCCTTCGGGCTTCTTCTTTCTTGCGACGTTTCTCTTGGTTAGTTTCAAATAAATCCTTACTTATCTGAAATAAGTTGATTCCTTGAGGTTGAAAAAGGTTTCTGAATAACTCCATACCATATTAGTCAAATGGATTCCACCAATCCCCTTGTTTTTTTGGTGTGTACTCTGATAATACAGGAAAATCTTCCGGAACAAATCCTTCGGACAGGATATAAGCTTCTATATCTTCCCTGGTTTTATTTGCCTTTATTGCTCTTATAATATTTTCTTCTACAACCCGACGCTTGCGTTCCGCTGCTTCCGTTGGAGCTTTTGGAGCTATTGGTGGTTCTTTCCATCTTTGCTGTACTGACTGTGGTTCTTTCGGTTTTCCATACTGACCTGCTGTCGGCCCCTTCATGTACTCTTCTTCTATTTCATAAGGTTCAATGATCTGTCCATACTTAGGTCCCAACTCATAATACGGCACGCCCTCCATAGCATCTTTTCTTAACGCTATTCGTGCCCTATTTTTCTCCCTTTCGTCTTCCGTTCCAACCGACTCAGTTTTACCGTATTGCTTTGTTTTTGTCGTTAAATACTGGTCTATCTTATTTAACGGATAGCCTTTCGCCACCATAGCGTTTCTGAATTTATTTAGTTTTACTGGATCTAGTTCTGCCATAATTTATTTTATAAATAGCCTAGTTTTCTGGCTGTATTATGCCAAGGTTTCCATCCTTGTCCTCTCCACATATCGGCAGCATATTTAGTATTAAATTCAGGGTCAAACAATTGTTCTTTTTTCGGCCTTCCTGGTAGTCCCCGAATTTGGAATAAACCATAAGATGGCGCGTAAACCCCGTTTATAGGATAATCATCTCCCACCGCATCCGATCTCCCTCCCGATTCGCCCATCATAACATTATAAGCTCTCTGCCATTCCTCTTGGGGGAAGTATTTCTTTATTAAATCCATCTGGTTTCCGCCTTGAGGCGTTGACTGAGATGTTGATTGAGATGTTGGTTGAATAGTCGCTCTATTACCCAAAGCCACTCTTCGCATTATAAATTTCTTTACTTGATCCATAGAATAACCTTTCTGCAACATTCCTATTCCGAATTGTCTCAGTTTGTCTTTATCCATATTTTAAGGAAACCATTTATTAAATTCTTCTTCAAAGTCCGCCCATTCATCATTTGAAATCGTATTTTTCTCTTTTTCTCTGGTATAAGCTCTTTCTTCGGCCGCTAATTCATTCGCAAGTTGCCATTCCCGATCCGAAAGTTGTCTTTGACGCTGTAGTTTATCAAACAGCATATCAAGCTGAGTCTGGCGATCTTGGGTAAATCCCGTTAAAAGGCGGGCGTTTCTGTCT
>Ga0209520_10000240_pt1 | contig 30066 bp, 23 predicted proteins | sample Rifsed16ft1_FD_184009 | JGI IMG/M metagenome (GOLD analysis project Ga0209520, IMG submission 184009) | Soil microbial communities from Rifle, Colorado, USA - sediment 16ft 1 (version 2) | ecosystem: Environmental > Terrestrial > Deep subsurface > Rock core/Sediment | place: Rifle, Colorado...
GCAAGTTGCAGTTGATAACAAAAATCAAATTATCGAGCCGCTCTCTTGAAGCAAGAGTGATAGCACCGAGAGCTTCGGGTTCATCAGTTTCACCATCACCAAGAAAAGCCCACACGTGTCCGCCTGGTTTTTTTAATCCTCGATCCTCAAGGTAACGATTAAATCTTGCTTGATAAATTGCCATGATTGGTCCCAATCCCATTGACACAGTTGGGAACTCCCAGAAATTTGGCATCAGCCATGGATGAGGATAAGAAGAAAGTCCACCATTTGGTTTTAATTCTCTTCTGAAGTTTTCAAGCTGTTCGATAGTTAATCTTCCTTCAAGAAATGCACGTGCATAAATTCCTGGAGAAGCATGACCTTGAAAATAGATTTGATCGCCGTCATAATCTTCACCTTTACCGCGGAAGAAATGATTGAAACCAATCTCATACAAAGTTGCTGCGGACGCATAAGTCGAAATATGCCCACCGATTCCGCTTTCCATTTTATTTGCTTTAACTACCATTGCCATTGCATTCCAGCGAATCATACTTTTAATTCGTCTTTCAATTTCCCGATTGCCTGGAAAAGGCGGCTGTTTTTCTCTGGGAATAGTGTTGATGTAAGGTGTATTTGCTGTGAACGGTATTTTGACTCCCGCTTTATGTGCTCTGATTTGAAGCTGCTGAAGAAGTTCGGTCACTCTTTCCGGTCCGCCATGCTCAAGCACATAATCGAGCGAGTAAAGCCATTCTTTGGTTTCTTGTTCGAGTGTTTCTAAATCTTTATTGTTGCCGCTCATAAATTTTCTTTCTTTACAAATTCTATTTTATTTCTGTGTTACAAACCCAGTTTCTCAGCAATTCTATTCTGATGACTAAGAAACTGGGTTTGTTAAAATTTATTTGAGTATTTAGGGATATGATATATCATGTCCCGGAACAAAAACAAATGAAAAAATAAGCCAATTGGGAAAGAGAAGCAAGGAAGGGTATGTGAGCAAGAGAAAGAGAGATTATTTTGAAAGTAAGATTAGTTTTTCTTCTTCATTCTATATTTAATCATTATCCAGGAACCGTTTCCGGTTCCTTTTCCTCCTTTCACCGCTTAAATATTATCATTATTTTTAATTACAATTTTTAATGATTAGGGAAAACAATGGTCAATCTTTCAACTCATCGTTTAGGTGAGCTTAAAAATAATTTTGCCGGTAAAAAAATTGCTGTCATTGGCGATATGATGCTCGATTGCTACTTCTGGGGTGATGTTAAAAGAATTTCACCCGAAGCACCGGTTCCTGTTGTAGAAGTCGGTGATGAATTTTACAGGTTTGGCGGCGCTGCGAATGTTGCATTGAATGTACTTAAGCTTGGCGGCATTCCTTTCCCGATTGGTGTAATCGGACATGATAATGATGGAAAAATATTTACTTCACTGATTAACGAAAATAAAATACAGGCCGATGGAATTTTTATTGACGATACTCGCCCAACAACTGCAAAAACAAGAGTGATTGCTCACAACCAGCACGTAGTTAGAATTGACAAGGAAAGCAAAGATTATTTAAATGAAGAGATGCGAAAAAAAATTTTCTCTTATCTAGAATCACATCTCAAAAAATTAGATGGAATTATTCTACAGGATTATAACAAAGGATTATTAACTCCGGAACTCATCGAAAAGATAACTCATCTCGCTAATAACAATGACATTCTTATAACTGTTGATCCCAAGTTCAACAACTTTTTTGCATATAAAAACGTAACAGTTTTTAAACCAAATCGTAAAGAAGCTGAAGATGTGCTTGGAATGAAAATCAGAACTGCATCAGATGTTTCTTCTGCTGGTAAAAAAATCCTTGAAAGACTTAATGCAAAAAATGTTCTATTGACACTCGGAGAAGAAGGAATAGCCATTTTTGAAGAACACCAACCGGAAAAAAGAATGCCTACAAAAGCAATAAAAGTTGCAGATGTTTCAGGCGCAGGAGATACAGTTATATCAACTTTAACAATGGCGCTTGCTGCTAATGCAAATATTTTGGAAGCGTGTTATCTCGCTAACTATGCTGCGGGAATTGTTTGCGGTGAAGTCGGAATCGTTCCAATAGAAATAGATCGCTTGTTTAAAGTTATAAGTGAAGATCATAAATGAGTTGCGTAAAAACCTTAGCAGAAATAAAATCTTTACGCAAGCAGTTCAAGCAGCAAAACAAAAAAGTTGTTTTCACAAATGGAGTATTCGATCTCATTCACGCCGGTCACGTTGATTATCTCACCAAAGCAAAAGCGCTCGGAGATATTTTAATTGTCGGAATGAATACGGATGCTTCGGTAAGAAAAATTAAAGGTGATAAGCGTCCGATACTTAAACAAGATGAAAGAGCATTCATAATTTCGAACATAAAAGCAGTTGATTATGTTGCATTCTTTAATGAAGATACTCCTAAAGAAATAATTGATGAAATCATTCCCGATATTTTAGTTAAAGGCGCTGATTGGTCAATTGATAAAATTATTGGTCGCGAAACTGTTGAGAAAAATGGTGGTGAAGTAAAGACAATTGAATTTGTAAATGATCAATCAACATCCAAGATTATAGAATCAATCAAAAATAAATACTGCAGTTAGCTTGTTCCGATATTTTTTTAATCGAATAAAATCTATATTCTTACACACAAGTTTGCCAAAAAAATTTCATTTCGTTAGATAAAATTGTCAGATAGCGAAGCAACAAAACCCGAACAAAAACCAAAAAGAAGACGAACTCTTCTTCAGAGGATCGTCAATGTATTCTTGTACATTGGATTAGTGTTATTATTTTGTTTCGTTCTTTTTTTTGCAGTAAGCCAAACACAAATATTTAAGAATTGGCTGCGTGATTTTATTGTTGATTTAGCTAATGATAATCTCAACGGCAAAGTATCAATTGAGAAGCTTGAGGGAACCATCTTCACTTCCTTGATTTTAAGGAATACCGTTGTAACAATGGAAAAGGATACTCTTCTTAATGCCGGCGTAATTGAGCTGCGAACTAGTCCGTTAAAAATTTTTCTTAAAACAATTTATGTTAGAAAATTTGAAATTAAAGACACACGGATAGCTTTTGTTGAAGATAGTCTTGGAGAACTTAACATCGCGAAATTATTCCCGCCTTCAAAAGAGGAAGACACTACCGAATCGCATTTTCCATTTAGAATTGAAGTGGCTGATTTCAAACTGACAAATGTTGATTTCTCACTTCAAAAATATAATAAGACAGGAAGCAGCGAGTTTTATCCTTCCTTAAACATGGATGATTTTAGAGCAGATGATATTTTTCTTTCGCTAAAAACATTTGCTGATATTGATAATAACTTCTTCGAAATGAAAATAGAAAACCTTTCGCTAAATCCAAACATTAAAACATTTAATCTTAAATCTTTCACAGGTGAATTGGGAGTAAATCCAAAAGGAATTATTGCGAATAACATATTTGTGAATACAGAAAATTCTGACATTACCTTAAATGCAAAAGTAAGTGGTTTGAATATTTTTGATTCAACAATGACGAAAAATCTAAAGTACGCTGTTATGGATATTTCGTTGAACAGCAAAAAATTTAACTTTGATGATATTTCTACGTTTGTTCCTCCAGTAGATATTTTGAAAGGCACAGTTGGAGTTCAGCTTATTGCATCGGGTAACTTGCTTCAGTTGAATGTAAATAAGATTGTGCTCGATTATGAAAAGACCCATCTCGAAACAGAAGCAGTTATTCGCAACATCGACAATATTGATGAGATGACAATTTCGGCGGACTTTAAAAATTCATATATCACTCAATCAGATATTGATATGCTGCTTCCCGAATTTGGTATTCCGACATTTGAAAAATTAGGCGTCGTAAAAATTGATTCACTAACGTTTGATGGGAAACCGTTAAAATTCAAATCCCAAATTCTTCTTTCAGCTAATGATGGAAAAGTTTCTTCCGATGTTAAAATGGATTTGGAAAAACCCATCGCTGAGTACGACATTAATTTCAGCTCCCAAAATTTTGATATATCGCCTATTGCTAATATTTCTTCCAGTTTAAATCTTAGAGGAAATTTTGTTGGCAGAGGATTTTCACCGAAGGAAATGAATGCAAATATTTCGCTGGATTCACTGTCTCTTACAGCAGAAGTAAAAGAAGGATTGATCGATTTCAGTTCGCTGACAGAAGTAAATTCTGCTGCTGCAGCAATTGACGGTACTTTAGATTTGCTGCAGGAAAATTTAGGCTACAAAGCAAACGGAACAGTTCGTAACCTTGATATTGGAAAAATTATGCAAGACACATCAACTGTTACCGATTTGAATTTCGATTTTAGAACTGAGGGAGAAAATTTTGATATTGATAAGATGAACATGTTTCTGACTTTTGATCTTTCACCATCGATGATAAATGGAATTGAAATAGACAGTACACGAACCATTACAGATATTTTTACTGATGATAACGATCAGAGAGTGATCAACTTTATTTCGGATATTGCCGATGTTACTCTTAAAGGTCAGTTCTCGCTGCCAGATGCGATTTCAGTTATAAGTAGCGAAACTGGTTTACTGACGAATGCTTTCATGAAAAAAATTGCAGAAGTATTACCATCAACTAAATTGGATCAATACTTAGTTGAACAGGATAAAACGATGAAGGTTAGTTCTTTCAGAAATTCTAAAAGGGATGAAAGAGTTTCAATCATTTATTTAGTTGATCTGAAGGACTTTGGAATTATCACTCCCTTCCTTGAAGATAAAAGATTAGAAATTGATGGTGATCTTTCCGGTAACATGAATTACAATGACGACAGCATTTCTGTGACATTAAACTCCAATTTGAATTATGTTAAGTACTGGGGAAAGACGGATGCCTATTTTCTCTCGAAGATGAATTTGGAGTTAGATTTTGTAAACAGCTTTTTGGCAGGATCAACTGAAGATGTTGATCTTAACTTTAATGTTAAAATAAGCCGTATTTTTGCCGGTACAGATTTGAATAATGTTTTTCTTGATCTGAAGATGAGCGATAATATTGCCAACATAAATTTTGCATCAAAGCTGGAGGACTATGCATCTGCTAAGCTTACATGCTTAGCTGATTTAAGAAGTTCAACTATCAATCTTGATATAGATACCCTCAATCTCGTTTACAAAGGATTTGATATAAAGAACAAAGAAAAGCTCAACCTATTATTTGCTGAAAATAGAATTGACTTCAATAAGTTTCGATTATTTCATTCAAATGGTGAAATTTCAGCTAATGGATTTCTTGCTGCAAATGAAAATCAGAATTTGAATTTGAAAATCAGTAATCTCCAGGGAAAAGATATGTTCCAAAGTTTTACTGCCCGAAATGGATTAAGTTTTTTAGACATAAATCTAAATCTCGATGCGGTAATTACGGGCAACTATGCAAGTCCTGTAATGACAATATCATTAAATGGTGATAGTCTGAAGTACAAAGAAAAAAATTTCGGCAGTCTGGTGAGTAATTTTAACTATGCGAATAAAAATTTCTCATCGGATATAAAATATTTCGATTCATACAGCGGATCTTCTGTGCCGGCATTAAAATTAATTGGAGACATTCCCATAAATCTTTCCTTCAGTGATTCTGGAAAAAGAATAATAGATAATGAAGAAATAGTTATTAATCTTACATCAAACAATCTCGATCTCACCCCGTTTGGAGAATTATTTCCCGGTGTAAGTAAATTTAAAGGAAAGTTTAACTGCAATCTTCACGTTAGTGGTACAATTCAAGAACCAAATCCAGACGGTTACTTTACACTCGATAATGCATCCTTCTTGCTAAAGTATAATAATCTTGAGTATTACGGTGGGTTAAAGTTGAGAGTTACTAAAGATTATTTATCAGTTGACAGTCTTCTTCTTGCCAACTCGACAGGCACAAAATCCGGTGGAAGAATTACTGGAGGAGGAACGGCTGAACTTGAGAATCTAAACATAACGGCTTCTCAATTTGTGTTGAATGGGAAGCTTAAAGTATTGGGGGATGAAACGAAATATGTCAGCCCGAACTTGTATGGTGACTTAGTCATTTCGACTAACGGAAATGTTGAACTGAAGGTTGATAAGAACGGAGCAAAGTTAAAAGCCCCAATTAATGTTGAAGTTGCAAAACTAACCTATTCTCAGGCACAAGGTTCTTACACAAGCACATCAGAAAATTTTATTTATAAGTTTATTGATGATACGATTACAATTGAATCAAAGGAAATGGATTTTGAAAAGCTCGTTAACTTATCCAAACTAAGCTCTTTAGAAGAACAACAGCAAACTTCAAAACCAAGTAAATTTGATTACAGCATAGATGTCAAAGTTGAAGATGAAGCTACTCTCACATTTATACTTTCAAAGGAATTTAATCAAAACTTAGTAGCAGTTTTGCGCGGAAATTTTCAGTATGAGAGTATTGGCGGTAAACCAGTTGCACAAGGCGAACTTCAACTTCTCGAAGGTTCTACATTAGAGTTTATAAAAACTTTCAATGCCGAAGGAAAAATTAGATTTGAAAGCGAATTGAGCAATCCTTATATAGATATAATAGCGACTTACAAAAGTTACTATTATCCTTTAGAGAATTCTTCAAATGGAGAAGGAGACCAATCCGGCAGCGATGAAGTCGAAGTGGCTATAAAAATGAAGATCAAAGGAGCACTTAAAGAATTGGATAAAAATCTTGCTCAGCAATCTGAAAAACTTACGGTTTATATTGGCACAAAAAATATTGAAAATAACATTGCTGATCCCACAAAAGATGCTTCCGATGCTGTGATGTTTATGATTCTCAATAAGTTTAATGATAATGTTACTCAACAAGAGAGAAATATGGTTTCAACTTATGCTGCAAGCTTCGCCGGATCGTTAGTTGGAGGATTTCTTAATCGTCAGCTCGGCGATTACGTTAGAAGCTTGGAAATAAGACAAACAGGCACCGACACAAAATTTATTTTAGGCGGTAGATGGGGAAAAATTCGCTATTCTATTGGTGGTTCCACTGCTGTATTTCAAGATCTTGGACTTGCAAATGTGAAATTCGAGTATCCAATCACGAGAAGTTTTTTTATGCGGCTTGAAAGAAAAGAAGCTTTGAGCGAAACTCAGTATCTAAATGAAATGATTAATGAACTTGGACTTAAATATCGGTTTGAATTCTAATGAAAAAGAAAATCATATCATTCTTTAAAAAGAATTCTAACACATCATTCAAAAGCAAAGATATAGCTAAACGGCTAAAGCTTGCTTCAGATGATGAAATAGTTTCTCTGAAACATTTTTTGCATCAGCTCTATGAAGAAAAATTCCTAACCAGAAATGGTAAGAGATATAAGATGAATCAAAATGCTTCTTCGGGTAAAATAACCGGCGAACTGCAGATTAGTCCTGGAGGATTTGGGTTTGTAGTTCCAAATAACAAAAAACTCGGGGACATTTTCATTGCATCCCGAAATCTCTCAACAGCATTCAGCGGTGATACAGTTGAAGTAGCGCTGTTTGCAAAACGTAAAGGAAAAAATATTGAAGGACAAATTGTTAATGTTATTTCACGAAAAAGAACAAACATTGTCGGAACACTTAGAAAGTCACAAGTTACCTATTTTGTAAAACCCGATGAACCGGAAATTCACCGCGATATTTACGTTGATAAGGAAAATCTAAAAGGAGCCAAAGAAGGCGATAAGGTAATCGTGGGTAATTTATTTTGGGATACTTCGCTTCTTAATCCTGAAGGCGAAATAATTGAGGTAATTGGAAAAGCCGGCACAAAAGATGCGGAAATATCCTCAATTGCATATGGATTCCATTTGCCATTTAAATTTTCTTCAAAAGCATTAGAAGAAGCTGAAAGTATTAGTGAAAATTTCTCAGCAGATGATTTGAAAGATAGAGGCGATTTTAGAAAACATAATGTTTTCACAATCGATCCTGCAGATGCAAAGGATTTTGACGATGCGCTTTCAATTGAAATTCTTGAGAATGAAAATTATTCAATTGGAATTCACATTGCAGATGTTTCACACTATGTTTCAATTGGCTCAGCTTTAGATAGAGAAGCATTAGAACGCGGTAATAGCGTTTACCTGGTTGGCGGTGTTATTCCGATGCTTCCCGAAAAATTATCTAACAATATTTGCTCGTTAGTTCCCAATAAAGATAGAATGACCTACTCCGTAATCGTTGAAATGACAAAACGCGGCAAAGTTGAGAATTATCAAATCAAAAAAACAATCATTAACAGTAAGCGAAGATTTACTTATGATGAAGTTCAAGAGATAATAGAAGACAGTAAAGGCGATTTTGAAAAGGAAGTATTGCTTCTTAATGAAATTGCTCAAAATTTAAGAAAAAAAAGATTTCGTGAAGGTGGAATTGAGTTTTCCACACCTGAAATTCGTTTTAACCTTGATGAGCATAATAAACCGATTGCTATTTATCGCAAGGATGCTAAGGAAAGCAACATGCTAGTTGAGGAGTTTATGCTTCTTGCAAATAAAATATGCGCAGCGCACATTTCAGCATTTAAGAACGAATCAAGTAAACCATTTGTTTATAGGGTGCATGATTACCCGGATGCTGAAAAGATTATTGAATTTTCGAGGTTTGTAAAATCGCTTGGTTTTTCTTTTGATCCGGGCTTGTCTAAAAACACGAAACAATTTCATTCTCTCATGCTTCAAATCAAAGGAAGGGAAGAAGAAGCGCTTATTAACGAGCTGGCAATTAGATCTATGGCAAAGGCAGTTTATTCGACTAAAAATATTGGGCACTATGGTCTTGGCTTTAAGCAGTACACTCATTTTACTTCGCCGATTCGACGGTATTCGGATTTGATAGTGCATCGAATGTTATTTCATTATTTAGAAGGAAATAACAAAAGCATTTATTCACCTCTGAAGCTGGAGGAAATTTCAAATCATATTTCTGCAACCGAAAGAAGCGCAATTGAAGCTGAAAGATTATCTATTAAAATTAAGCAGATTGAGTACCTCGAAAATCATATAGGCGAATCTTTCCATGCGGTAATTTCTGGAGTGACTCATTTCGGATTATTTGTTAAAATATTGGATATATTGGCAGAAGGACTGATTAGGGTCAGAGATTTGGAGGGAGATTTTTATGTTTACGATGAGAAGAAATATTCTTTAATTGGTAGGAAAACTAAAAAACAGTATCGGCTTGGCGATAAAGTTTGGGTTAAGCTCGTTCGCGTCGATCAAGAAAAATCCGAATTAGATTTTATTATTACTGAACAATAGAAGAAAATTGCTATGAGACAAATCACAATTAAAATTATTTGGTTTTTATTTTTCTTTCCCGTAATCATATTTGGGCAGTTCGGAAAGAACAAGGTGCAGTATAAAGATTATGACTGGTATTATATTCAAACAGAGCATTTTGATATTTACTTTTGTCAAAATGGTGAAACGCTGGCAGAGTTCACTTCAAAAGCGGCAGAGAACGCTTTGACTTCAATTCAGCAAAGCTTTAACTATAAGATTAATAACCGCATTACACTAATTATTTATAATTCTCAAAACGATTTCCAGGAAACAAATGTTATTGATCAATATCTGAGTGAAGGCATTGAAGGTTTTACTGAACTGTTTAAGAATCGTGTGGTAGTTCAATTTATGGGTTCGTACAAAAAATTTAGACATCTCGTCCACCACGAGCTTGTGCATGCTGTTATGAATGATATGTTCTACGGCGGATCAATTCAAAACATAATATCCAACAACATAACAATAAATTTTCCTTCATGGTTTACTGAAGGTATGGCTGAATACCAATCTTTAGGTTGGGACGTTGATACCGATATGTTTATTCGCGATGCAGCAATTAATGAATACTTGCCGGATATTCAAGGGTTAGATGGTTATTTTGCTTACAGAGGCGGTCAATCTGTTTTCTACTACATTGATAGAAAATATGGCAAAGAAAAAATTGGGGAATTGATGAGTAAAATTAGAAACGCGGGAAATGTTGAAGCTGGATTTAAAGAAGCGATTGGACTTAATATCGAGGAACTGAACGAACGTTGGAAAAAAGAAATTAAGAGAATTTATTGGCCTGATATTGCTAAGAGAAAAGATCCCGATGAATTTGCAAAAAGACTAACTGACCATAAAAAGGACGGCGGTTCTTATAACACAAGTCCTTCTATCTCACCGCAAGGTGATAAGGTTGCTTTTCTTTCTAATAGAGATTTTTATTTTGATCTTTATATCATGAGCGCAATAGATGGTAAGATTATTAAAAAGTTGATTAAGGGAAATCGAACAGCAGATTTTGAAGAGCTGAATATTCTTACCCCAAGCTTAACTTGGTCTCCTGATGGAAAGGAAATAGCGCTCGGTGCTAAAAGCGGCGGTTACGATGTAGTATATATAATTGAAGTTGAATCGGAAGATCGGGAAACAATTCCGCTTTCACTTGAAGGAGTTAAAAGCGTTACGTGGTCTCCTGATGGAAAAAGCTTGGCTTTCATTGGTCATACTGCTGTTCAATCTGATCTGTACCTTTATAATATAGAAACTCAGCATCTTGATAACTTAACAGATGATCTCTTTAGCGATAGTGATCCCGCATGGTCTTTTGATGGCAGTAAAATATTTTTCTCTTCAGACCGGATTGATAAGCTTTCTAAAGAAGTTTTACCCGACAGCTTTAAGATCTACAAGCACAATTACAATCAGTTGGATATTTATTCCTTCGAGTTGAGCAATAAAAAAATTGAAAGAATTACCTCACTGCCATTTAGTGATGAAGTATCACCAATTGCAAGTTCTGATGGAAAACATTTGTTATTTATTTCAGATATGAACGGGATAAATAATATCTACAAGAAAAACTTAACAGATAAAAGTTCTGTTGATGAAAAAGAAGAAAATCAAGAAAATCTTGAACCTGTTACAAATTCGCTAAATGGTTTGTATCAATTATCAGCTTCAAAAGATGGCAAGAAATTATCTTTTACATCATTGTACCAGTCTGCTTTCAATATCTTTTTAATGAATAATCCTTTTGAGTCAGTATTGGATGAGAAAAAGCTTGAGCCAACCTTATACATTTCGAGCTTAATGAAAAAAGAAAATGGCGAAGAGTTCATCGAACGCGATAGCTCGGTAGCATTAAAAAATTCATTAAATGATTCTCTTCAGATTTACGTCGGAAATATTGTTGACACCTCTAAAGTATATGGCGATTCGGTGCAAATTGATTTTAGCAATTATGTGTTTGGCTCTGATTTTAATCTGGCTAAAGATACAAACAGTGTTGATAATTCAAAGTTCAGTCTTGCAAACAATTTAGATAAGCAGGGCAACTATAAGGTAAATAAATATAAAATTACTTTTTCTCCCGATATCGTTTATGCAAATGCCGGTTATAGTTCATTGTATGGTTTGCAGGGAACAACCGTAATTTCTTTCAGCGATGTTTTGGGAAATCATCGTTTGATAGGTGTTACAAGTCTTCAAATTGATTTGAAAAACAGTGATTACGGATTAGCATACTATTATCTTCCTGAAAGAATTGATTACGGGATTGAAGCTTTTCATACTGCAAGGTTTGTCTATTTGACAAGAGGATTTAATTCTAATCTTGTCAGGTTCAGAAATTTCGGAGCAGTAGGATCTTTAAACTATCCTTTAAATCGTTTTAAAAGAATTGATGCAGGCTTAAGCTGGCTCAATATTTCGCAAGAAAATTTAGATAACCCCAATGAAACAACGGATAAAGTTTCCTACATAATTCCATCTTTAGGATTTGTACATGATAATGTTTTGTGGGGATATACTTCGCCAATTGATGGTTCACGTTATCGCTTTGACATTTACGGCAACCCGGGTTTATCAAATAAAAAACTGAGCTTCTATTCAGTTCTCGGTGATTACAGAAGATATTATAGATTTTGGACTGATTACTCGTTTGCATTACGTTATTCGGGTGGATATTCAGGTGGAAATAATCCCCAGAGATTCTTTATTGGAGGAATTGAAAACTGGATAAACCGATCATTTGCAACTACGGATATTCCTTTGGAATCAGCTTCTGATTTTGCATTCCTAACCGCTGCATTACCGCTGAGAGGTTTTGATTATGCAGAAAAGATTGGTACAAGATATTCATTGGTAAATATGGAATTCAGATTTCCTTTGATAAGGTATTTGGTTACCGGAGCGCTGCCAATTCTCTTCAGGAATATTTTAGGAGTAGTATTTTTAGATGCCGGAACTGCATGGACAAAAGATAAAGACTTAAAATTATTTGAGAGAAATAAAAACGGAAATGTTGTTACCAAGGATTTATTGATGGGAACCGGTGTTGGAGCAAGAGTATTCTTCCTATATTTTCTAATGCGGTTTGATGTTGCTTGGGCTTACAATGTTGATGGATTCACAAAGCCAAAATTTTATTTGTCGTTAGGTGCAGATTTTTAGCAGCTATTAAGATATGCCGGATTTATAAATTTCACTTTCGCAGCGGAAATCTGGTATATTTATATAAGTGAAAATTGCATTCATCATCTAGTTATTTTTCTTTTGAACCCGAGGGTTTTGTCCTTGAACCTTTGCTTGGAGATTTAGCATTTTTATAATCTGTCTGATAAAAACCGCTTCCTTTAAAAATTGTGCCGGCACCTGCGCCGATTAATCTCTTTACTTTACCTTCACATTTCGGGCATTTTTTAATCGGTTCATCCTTCATCTTCTGAAACATTTCGAAGTGGTGACCACACGCTAAACACTTGTACTCATAAGTTGGCATGATTTATTCCTAAAAATTTAGTGCTTAACTTAATGAAAAAAAGGAAATAATTCTATAAATTGATTTAGTGAAAATTTCATTACTCAATAAAATCACCCAAAGAAATCCTCAATGAATAATTTAGCTAGATTAAAGAAAATATTTTTTGTACTCATTCCGTTTTTAAGCATTGGCTGTCTTAATTATATTCAGGATGTGTACCTGTATGCCGATGGATCCGGTGTGATGAAAATAAGTTTTTGGATGAAATCACTTGGGAATGATAATTCTGTTATTGTGGAGAAAATCGGGCTGTTTAATTCAGATTCATTGCGAAGTGCATTTCAATCTCCTTATAATACTATCGAAGATATAGAAGTTTATACAGATTCAACCGACAGCACAATGCACGCAATAATTGAGCTAACTTTTCCGAGCATTGATTCTTTAAACAACCATCAATCGTTTAAAGAATACAAATTTTCACTTAAGGACGGAGCAGCCGGTCAAAAAGTTTTTTCTCAATTCATTCCACCAATTGCTACTGGGTTTGGAGTTAATAGAAGCGATTTTAGCATTCAGTACAAATATACATTTGGCGGAGAAATAATTACTCATAATGCACAGGATAATGAGGGTCAGACTCTTATTTGGAATTATACTTTGGCAGATATTGGAAGTGGAAAAACTATTTTGGTGACCTTCAAACCGTTCAAGCTTAAGCAAACTCCTTATTGGATTTACATTCTGTCGGGAATAGTTCTTCTTGTTGTGATTATCTTTCTATTTAGAAAAAAGAAAGATTAAGTTTTAACGTTTTTTCATATATAACTTTCGGTTAATTTATTGACATACCAGGTCGTTTTGTATATATTTGTGCCTCTTTTCTGTAATAATAAATCAAATAACTAAAAAATGGCAACTGAAAACTTTAAAATTTTTTCAGGTAGTTCGAATCTTCCACTGGCTGAAAAAATAGCACATAAGTTAAATATGCCATTGGGTTTAGTCGAGTTAAAGCGATTTAGCGACGGTGAAATTTGGGTTAAGTATCTTGAAAATATACGCGGTTCGGATATTTTCATAGTGCAATCAACTAATCCTCCGGCAGAAAACCTGCTTGAGCTATTGATTATGGTTGATGCAGCAAAAAGAGCTTCCGCTAATAGAATTACTGCTGTGATACCTTATTTTGGTTATTCTAGGCAGGATAGAAAAGATCAGCCAAGAGTTTCTATAACGGCAAAGCTGGTTGCGAATTTAATAACCATTGCCGGTGCGGATCGTGTAATCACAATGGATCTACACGCTGCTCAAATTCAAGGTTTTTTTGATATTCCTTTTGACCACCTTTATGGCTCATCCATTTTCAGCGGTCTATTTAATGATATCAAAGATAATTTAGTTGTCGTTTCACCCGATGTTGGCGGAATAAAGATTGCAAGATCATATGCTAAGCGGCTGAATGCAAGTTTAGTAGTTATTGATAAGAGAAGACCTAAACAAAATCTTGCAGAAGTTGTTCACATAATCGGAAGTGTTAAGGATAAAGATGTACTTATAGTCGATGACTTGATTGATACGGCAGGTACTTTTGTTGGGGCAATTGATGCTCTGAAAAAAGAAGGTTCACTAAATATTTATGGAGCGGTTACACATCCTCTGTTTTCAGGTCCGGCAATAGAAAGAATTCGTAATTCACAAATAACAAATTTGTTGGTTTCAGATACAATAAATTTTAAGCATAGTGATAATCTGGAAAAAATTTCGGTGGTTTCGGTTGCTGAAATTTTTGCAGAAGCAATAGTTAGAACTCATGATAATGAGTCGATTAGTTCATTGTTTGATATAGATAAAGGATAAATTTTAATATTGGAGCAATAATGGAAAAACAAGCACTTAAAGCAAATATCAGAACCGTAATAAGCAAATCTTCTAGAAGCAGTTTACGTAAAAGCGGAAAAGTTCCGGGAATTTTTTATTCGCGTATGAATAAACCAATACCAATTGAAGTTTCTGAAAAAGCAATCAAACCATTCGTATTTACAGCTAAGACTCATCTCATTTCACTTGAGGTTGAAAATGATAAAAGCTATGAATGTGTAATTAAAGATGTTCAATTTGATCCTGTAACCGAATCAGTTGTTCATTTTGATTTACTTGGCTTAATTGAAGGTGAGAAATTCCAGTTAGAGGTACCAATTCAATATCTTGGAACCGCAATTGGTATTAAAGAAGGCGGCATTGTTCAACAGGTTTTACATAAATTAGAAATTGAATGTTATCCAAAAGACATTCCTCAATTTCTTACCATTGATATTACTAATCTTAAATTAGGTGAGTCAATTCATCCAACCGATCTTTCTTTTGAGAATATTACATTACTCACTCCTCCCGGAACCGTTGTTGTAGCAGTTGTACATCCGAAGATTGAGAAGGAACCTGAAGTCGCTGAAGTTGCAGCAGAAATACCTGCAGAACCTGAAGTTATTGGTAAGGGCAAAGCAACCGAAGAAGAGGAAGAAAAAGAATAGTATTATTACGTGCGATTGATTTTGGGCATTGGTAATCCGGGTAAACGTTATCAACACAATAGACACAATGTTGGCTTCATGTTCCTAGACTATTTGGCGAATAAATACTCTATTTCATTCATTCCCTCCAGAAATGATTATTACTTTGCTGAACATAAAATCGGGGAAAATTATTTCAGCTTAGTCAAACCATCTAACTATGTTAATAATAGCGGATTTTCTGCAATGCAGGCTATTTCAAATTATAATGCTTCCATTGATGATCTTCTTGTTGTTCATGATGATGTCTATTTGGAAACAGGAACTTTTCGTTTAAAATTATCTGGTGGAGATGGCGGTCACAAAGGTATAAATTCTATTATTTATAATCTCTCTTCTGAAGATGTTGTGCGAATCCGAATTGGAGTTGGCGGTAAAGATTTCTCACAAGACAATATAGCAGAATATGTGCTTTCCGATTTCAACGAAGATGAGAAGTTATTAAATGAAGCATTTGAAAATTGCTCATTGTTAGCTGAAGCTTTCATCTGCGGTGGTAAAAAACAATTATTAGATGTAAACAGTAAATTAGTTAAGCCAAATAATAATTCTGAAAATTAATTTTTAAATGCAATATTGGAGAGAAATATGGACCTAAGTTTTCAAATTATTCCTTTCTTTGGGATTCTTGCACTCCTTTATACCTTCTGGAAAACTTCCTGGATAAAAAAGCAGGATCCTGGTACAGAAAAAATGCAAAAAATATCTCAGCATATTGCAGAAGGAGCGATGGCGTTTTTAAAAGCAGAATACAGAGTTCTTGCTGTGTTTATTTTGTTCGTTGCTTTGCTGCTTGCTTACAGTGGTTTAACTGCCGACGATTCATCTCCCTTAGTTGGAGTTTCGTTTGTTGTTGGTGCCTTCTGTTCTGCTTTGGCTGGTTTTATTGGAATGAGCGTGGCAACTAAAGCTAACGTACGCACGACAAATGCTGCAAGAACAGGTCTTGACAAAGCTCTGAAAATTGCTTTTACCGGCGGATCAGTTATGGGAATGGGTGTTGTTGGATTAGGTGTTTTAGGACTTGGAACTTTGTTTCTAATTTATGGTTCTCTCTTTGGTTTGGATTCTCAAGAAGGACTAAATAAGGTTATTGTTGTTATTACTGGATTTTCTTTTGGAGCTTCATCTATTGCTTTGTTTGCGAGAGTAGGCGGTGGAATTTATACCAAAGCTGCAGATGTTGGCGCAGATCTCGTTGGTAAAGTTGAGGCTGGAATTCCTGAAGATCATCCGCTTAATCCTGCGACTATTGCAGATAATGTTGGTGATAATGTTGGCGATGTTGCCGGTATGGGTGCGGATCTTTTCGAATCTTATGTTGGTTCAATCGTAGGAACAATGGTTCTTGGCGCTTCCTTTTTCATGATTCCTGTCTTTCAAGAAACTACAACCGGGCTTGGCGCAGTTCTTCTTCCATTAATGATCGCTGGAGTTGGTATAATAATGTCCATCGTCGGTACTTTCTTCGTTCGAGTAAAAGAAGGAGGCGATCCTCAAAAAGCATTAAACTTTGGAAATATTGTTTCTGGCATCCTAATGATTATCGCCTCATGGTTTTTAATAAAATGGCTGCTTCCTGAATCATGGCTTTTTAAGGATCCTCTTTATGAATTTAGTGGAGAAGGAAATTATTATAGCTCCACTAATATTTTCTTTGCTACTGTTATTGGAATATTATCTGGTTCTTTAATCGGAATGATTACAGAATATTTTACCGGAAGCGGTAAAGCCCCGGTATTAAGCATCGTTCGTCAATCCTTAACAGGCGCAGCTACAAATATTATCGCGGGTTTAAGTGTAGGAATGTTGTCAACAGCATTACCAGTCCTTGTTTTAGCTATCGCAATTATTTTATCTTTTTATTTTGGTGGTTTATACGGGATTGCAATTGCAGCAGTTGGAATGTTGTCAATTTTAGGAATACAATTAGCGGTGGATGCCTATGGACCCATTTCAGATAATGCCGGCGGCATCGCAGAAATGTCGGAGTTACCAAAAGAAGTCCGGTCGAGGACGGATAAATTAGATGCAGTTGGAAATACAACAGCAGCTATAGGAAAAGGATTTGCAATTGGTTCAGCAGCACTAACCGCACTTGCATTATTTGGAGCATTTATGGTTTCAGCAAATTTGAAATCAATAGATATTTCAAAAGCGTTGGTAATGGCGGGTTTGTTAATAGGTTCAATGATTCCATTTTTATTTTCGGCTTTAGCTATGCGAGCTGTTGGTCGGGCAGCAATGTCAATGATTGAAGAAGTTAGAAGGCAGTTTAATTCTATACCTGCACTTAAATCTGCACTTGAGATGATGCGGAAAAATCAAGGTAAAGAGTTAAAAGATTGGAATTCCGAGGATCAAAAGATTTTTCATGAGGCAGACGGGAAAGCTGAGTATGGAAAATGTGTTGAAATTTCAACTAAAGCTGCTATTAGACAGATGGTTGTTCCCGGACTAATGGCAGTAGTTGTTCCTGTAGTAACTGGATTTGTTGGAGGAAAAGAGATGCTGGGTGGTCTAATCGCTGGAGTTACTGTCACGGGTGTTCTCATGGCTATTTTCCAGGCAAATGCCGGAGGTGCATGGGATAATGCGAAAAAAATGTTTGAAGAGGGAATTGAAATAAATGGTCAAAAGTATTACAAAGGATCAGATGCTCACAAAGCTGCTGTTGTAGGCGATACAGTTGGAGATCCTTTTAAGGATACCTCAGGTCCATCATTGAATATTCTTTTGAAATTAATGGCAGTCGTTTCACTTGTAATTGCACCTTTAATTAAATAAATTTGAGTGCTTTTAATTTAATATGTTTAACCCTGCTCTCTTTTATGAGGGCTATATTATCCGAAGGGAAGTAGAATGAGACAACAAACTTACGAGAGTGCTGTTTTAATTAACGCATCTCTTGATGATCCTCAGATTGAGGACGTAATATCAAAAATTAAAGAAACAATTACTGCTAACGGTGGTGAGATCAGGGAAATTGAGAATTGGGGAAGGAAAAGATTAGCTTACACAGTTAACAAAAGCAAAATCGGATATTATGCTATCTTCAGATTCGATGCCCCTACCACAATTATTTCAAGGTTAGAAAGATTCTACACACTTGATGATCATATTCTTAGGTTTATAAATGTTAAGCTTGATGCTGTTGCACTAGAACAAATTGAAAAAAATAAAGTCGCACCAATTCAACAAATAGAAGCAATAGTAGAAAATATTGAACCACCTATTAAAATTGCTGAACCAGAGAATGAATAATTAATTGTTAACACCAAAATTTGTGATTAAGTATGGAGGAACAAAAAATGGCTGACTTGAGAATGCCCGAAATCAACTACGTAATAGTTGCAGGAAACCTTACTAAAGATCCAATTTTTCGACAGACCACTAACAGCACACCTGTAGCAAATTTTTCAATTGCGTCGAACAGAAAGTACAGAGACAGCTCAAACCAATGGCAGGAAGATGTTTGCTACGTTGGAGTTGTTGCCTGGAATAAATTGGCAGAAAGCTGCCGTGAGAGATTGAGAAAGGGTTCGGCTGTCCTAGTTGATGGTGAATTACAGAGCAGAAGCTGGAAATCTGATGACGGGCATAATAGAAGTATAGTTGAAATTAAAGCACGAAGAATTCAGTTCTTAAACAGAAGATTGAAGGCAGAGGGCGAAAACGGACATGTAGTTGAAGCTGAAGAACCCGCAGTTTTTTCAGAGGATGATAATTCCAATTTTAACAATGATTCCTTCGATAAATTTTTATCAAACGAAGAATCAAATCTTATTAAATAACTTATGGTAGGTGGATGAAAAACGAAATTAGAACAAAAAAAGTTTGCAGGTTCACACAAAATAATATTAAGTACATTGACTTTAAGGATGTAAAACTTTTACAAAAATTCATTTCGGAACAAGGCAAAATTATTCCTAAAAGAATTACAGGAACCTCGGCAAAGTATCAAAGACAGTTAAGCTTAGCAATTAAACGTGCAAGGCATATGGCACTTTTACCATATGTATCTGAAAGTTCAAGATAAATATCCGGAGGATTAAATGAAAGTTATATTAAGAAAAGATCATGAATCTCTTGGGAAGATTGGAGATGTTGTTGAGGTAAAACCTGGTTTTGCCCGTAATTTTTTACTTCCCAGAAAAATTGCTTATACAGCTTTGAACAGTAATCTAAAAGCCCTTGAAGAAGAAAAGAAAGTTTATGCAAAAAAAGAGCAGCAGGAATTAGTTAAATCCGAAAAACTTGCAGGTGAATTGGAAAAAGTTTCTGTTACTGTTCCTGTTCAAGTTGGTGAAGAAGATAAAATTTTTGGTACTGTAACAAATCAAATGATTGCTGATGCTTTAACTGAAAAAGGGTATGAAATAGATAAAAGAAAAATTGAAATTGAAGAATCAATCAAATCATTGGGCATTTACGGTGTAAATATTAAACTTCACCCTAAAGTTAATGCTAAAATTAAAGTATGGGTTGTTAGAGAATAGCTAAAAGAATTTTGGGCATAAAAAAAGGAAAGCATTATGCTTTCCTTTTTTGTTTTAAACTTGATATAAGCTATCTGGCTCTTACTTTTTTAGAATTGACAAGCTTCGCAATTTCCGAAGTACCATTTTTCGCGATATTTTTTATTGCTTCAGTTGAAAGCTGAAGGGTAACGAACCTATTTAATTCTTGAACCCAGATACGTTTCTTTTGCAAGTTCGGTAAAAATCTTCTCTTAGTCCGATTATGTGCATGCGATACATTATTACCGTAAGCAGGTTTCTTTCCTGTTAATTGACAAACTCTTGCCATTATTTCTCCAATAAAATTGTATTCAAAATTGAGGTGTAAATATACCAATTTATTCTAAAAAAAGAAGAAATAATTTTGATGCTTAAAATAGAATTTTCAGAAACCAAATTTAATTTTCATTGAAAATGAGTTCTTTTTTTTGTATTTAGTTTTAGGGAAATTTTTCACCGAGAGTTTTAAGGCAGAGTCCAACATAATTATAGAGGGAGGCTTAAATATGGAATATCTGGGGTATTCACAACTGACCAGTAATTCTATGTTTTTGCGATTATAAAATTATCAGAATATCATATAGGATTTGAAAATATGTTTACTGAACTTTACCCCCCAAAGCATACAAAAATAGAACAAGCTTTAAGACATGATCATATCATAGGTCAGGAAATTATGACTAATTCTGAAACTGGACAGAAGTGAATACCCCAGTTATGGAATATTATGAACTTCATCCGGATACTCCACAACTAAGGTACATCAATAAAGCTGTAAAAATATTAAAAGATGGCGGAATAATAATTTATCCGACTGATACCGTATATGGAATCGGTTGTGACATTTTTAATAAGGAAGCGTTGGAAAGAATTTTTACAATCAAGAATGATGGAATTACAAAACTGTTCAGCTTTGTATGCTCAGATTTGAAGGACATTGCTAAATATGCTAAGGTTTCTGACTATGCTTATCGAACAATGAAACATCTTTTACCAGGACCTTACACATTTATTTTACCTGCTGCTAAACAAGTGCCTAAAAAACTTTGGAGCAAAAGAAAAACAGTTGGAATTCGTGTCCCTAAACATGCGGTAGCATTAAAGCTTGTTGCAGAATTAGGAAATCCAATAATCAGTACAAGCACAACAAATCGAAAAGGGACTCTTATTATTGATCCGGTTGAAATAAAAAGCATTTTTGAAAACCAGGTTGATCTTATGCTTTCGCAAGGGGGACTAAGCGGAAAGCCATCAAGTATTGTTGATCTTAGCGGTGAAGCTCCGGAAATTATCAGAGAAGGAGCTGGAGATATTAGTTTTTTTTATAAATAAAATTTTCTCAGGCTTTATTTCTATAAATTTGTGTTGATGAAGCCTGCATAATTGGCGTTAAAATTATTTCGTTTATGTTGACATTTTCAGGACGAGTGGCGCTGAAAAGTACTGCCTCTGCAACATCTTTAGGGGACAAAGGAGTAACACCTTCATAAACTTTATTTGCGCGATTACCATCACCTGAAAATCTTACTTTAGCAAATTCGGTTAATACCATTCCCGGATCAACTGAAGTAACCTTTATATTTTTATCTAGAACATCCACACGAATACTTTGAGTTAAAGCTTTAACTGCAAATTTGGTTGCACAGTAAACATTTCCCATTACATATACTTCATGTCCAGCGGTGGAACCAATATTTATTACATGTCCGCGTTTTCTTTCTACCATTTGCGGAAGGATAGCTCGTGTTACATACAATAACCCTTTCACATTTGTATCAATCATTTCTTCCCAATGAGCGATATCAGCTTCGTGTACTTTACTAAATCCGCGAGCAAGTCCTGCATTGTTAATCAGTACATCAATTTGTTTCCATTGTGCCGGTAATGAGCCAATTACTTTTTTGACATCATGTGATTTTCTTACATCGAGCTGTAGAATAAGTACTTTTACTTTGTATTTTTTTAAGAGATTTTTTTTCAGTTCATTTAGTTTTTCAATTCGGCGGGCACATAAAATCAAACTTGCGCCTTTACTTGCGAATGCTTCTGCACAAGCTTTACCGATTCCTGAAGAAGCTCCAGTTACAAAAACTATTTTATTCTTAAGACTTGCCATTAATTAATCCTTAGATTTCATAAATATAATTTTAAGATTTTTAGTCCTTTATCTTTCAATCCAGCTTGTTCTTTTAGTTTTGAAATTTGGAGCGATAACCTCGAAAGGATAAGGTTTTGAAACAACTTTGCCCCAGAGATTACCAGCTGATTTACGTCCGTACCATTTTGCAAATGATGTGTTGGAATCATCGCTGATAAGAATGAATTCTTTATCGCTTGCCTTGATACTTGCAATCAAATTAAACCCTGCTTCACTTTTAGAGTTGAAATTTTCTGCAACCACATTAATTGAGTTTCTTCCTTCAACTAAGAAAGACGTAATATCGATAAACTTTATTCTTTTATACTCGGTCAACAAAGAGAGGCTGCGTCTTGCATAAACTTTATCAACAAATTTCCCATTTATGAAAAGTTGAGCATAGGAATCGCCCAATAATTGTAAATATGCTCCCCTGGGTTTGTTGTTTAATTCAAATGAGGTTGTAAATTCGGCTTTTGATGGATAAGTCGGTTCACTATCCTTAAGGTATAGCCATTTACTTTCAAGCAAGGGATCAAAATTAATTAAATTTTGAGAGAGTAGGTTTTCTTTGATTTCTTGAAAGTATGAAATTAACCGATCGAATTTATCTTCAATCATATTCAAATTTGATTCTTTGTAGTATCTTAACCATAGTTTTCGATATTCTTGCTTGAGTAAAATAAGCTTTTTAAGATTATCATCAATCATGGTGGATAGATCGTTCAAATTATCTGCAGATTTGCCACTCAAAGCATCCCTAAGATGAAATTGGGTCTCCAATTTCAGCTTGTACCAATCATTCAGTTCTAAAATGTACTGCAATAATTCAAATTGGTCAGTATTTTTTCGCGTTGTTGATTTCAAATTTTCCAAATCTTCCTTAATATGAGGAAGAGTAAAGTCATTCCAAGAGATTCTCCCTTCTTTAGGTATTCTCGGCTCCCACCAAACAGGTTCTTTAAATTTTAACAGAGGATGCCGCCATACTTCCTGCCAAATGATTTGATTAAGAGGATTACTCAATGTTTCATAAATTTGAGGTAATCTATTATCATCGATTCCGAAGAAATCATAAAAATAATCATGAGTGAATTTGCTTAGATCGCTTTGTGAATAATCCCAGGAACATTGGGCTGACCATGCGTAATTAAAAAGAACGAACTCTTTGAATGTTTCTGCACCATAATCCCCCCAATTTGAGTTTATCATTCCGAGTGATTCATTTTCCAACCCGGATTTTATTAAATACTTGATGTTTGGAAGTGAATTAATGTTAGCTGGAAATGTTGACAAATAGTTCCATGACGCTGGGGATACTAAGTATTTAAATCCAGCATCTCGAATTATTTTTGTTGAAGGATAATTACCATTTGCACTATAATGCCAGTCGACTATTATAATATCTTTAGGAATTCGTGAAAGTATTACCGGATGATCAAGCAGTATGTCACCATACATCATAACTTTTTTATTGTACTTTTTACAGATATCATAAACTTTCTTGTAATGATTTGCATGAACGACAGCGATGTTAGTTTCGTTGACCAACTTTTTACTTTCACCCAATCCCACATCCCAACTTTCATCTGCACCCATGTGAATATACTCGGAAGGGAATAGTTCAAAAACTTCTTTAAGTAAATCTTCAAGAAAAATATAAGTTGAATCATTTGAAACATTAAGAGAAGCCGCTCCGGGAAATTCAGCATATTTTAAGAATTCTTCTTGAGAAAGAAGATTTTCATAATGTCCAAGTGTTTGAAATATTGGAATTACTTCCACAAAATTTTTCTTTGCAAAATCCAAAATCTCTTTAACTTCACTTTTTGTTAATGCTCCGCGGTCTTTGCCAATCGTGGGATATTTTTCAAACTCAAGCATATCTTCCATATAAGGCATGTAAGTGTTCATCTTGTACCTGGCGATATGAGAAATTATTTTCTTAAAGTTTTCGAGATTGGAAACTTGTCCCCGACTAATATCGTCAGAAATTCCTCGCATTTTCATATCAGGCCAATCAATTATTTCAACTGAAGGAAGTTTTCCCTCTGCTTTTTCAAGCATCTGGATTAAGCTCATAGCAGCGTAGTGGATTCCTTTGGGTGTATTAGCTTTAAGTTCAATTTTGTTGTTTGAAATTCTTAGTAGATATCCCTCATCACCCAAATTATTGATAATATGATCTTGCTCTTCATCTCCGATGTAGCTTACTTGAATGTCACCATTACTTGCAAAACGTGAGTTGATCTTGTGAAAATCTTTGAGTGTTTGCTGGATCAGTTGAATGCTATATGAATTATCATCCGCTGAATTTGGGACTGATATTTTCAAATTATCCTTTAGGTGAAAGCTACCACTGAGGTATCTTATTAATTTCGGAGTGGGAACAATCGGAATGTACATTGTTTGACCGCTTGAAATATTTGCGAATAGTAAGCAAAGAAAAATTATTAATAGCTTCCTCATGACATATCCAGTTTAAGAGAAACATATTTTATTTTGATGATTAAGTTAAAAATATTTTTCTAAAAACTTAACCAATTGACGTAATTTTAATAATGGTGAGATTAGCTGATAACTATTTGATCTCAATCTGTCATTGAAAGACACCGGGAATTGTTGTCAGGCATTTCGGGCATTTTCCGTCTTTAATATGATTTACAAGCACATCGTGCCAACCCCTTTTAATCAAAGGAAAATTGCAGTTATGACAAAAAGTTGTGTGTCCTTCAGAATGAAAAATATTTCCGACATAACAATATTTTATTCCGGCACTCAGAGCGATCTCTCTTGCTTTTAACAAAGTTGATTCCGGTGTTCGAGATTTGTTTAACATTTTGAAATCAGGATGAAATGCGGTAAAATGTAATGGAACTTTATCGCCAAGATTCTTCAATATCCAATCACATTCTTGTTTTAATTCGGTATCGGAATCATTTTCTCCTGGAATGAGTAATGTAGTTATTTCAAACCAGATATCAGTTTCATTTTTTAGCCAGACTAAAGTATCGAGAACATAATCCAGATGAGAAAAAGTAATTTTGTGATAGAATTCCTCTGTGAATGCTTTCAAGTCAACGTTAGCAGCATCAATGTATTTGTAAACATCTTTCCTGGCATTTTTATCAATATAGCCAGCAGTGACCATAACGGATTTAATCCCTTCATCTCTTGCTAACCGGGAAATATCAATTACATATTCTCCAAAGATTGTTGGATCGTTGTAAGTGAAAGCGATTGATGGTGTACCGTGTTTTATTGCTAATCCAACCACTTCCTCGGGCGAAACTGATAACGCGTTTTCATCATCAAGTTTTGCTTTGCTCATTGACCAGTTTTGGCAAAACTTACAGCCAAGGTTGCAGCCTGCTGTTCCAAAGCTTAAGATTGTTGAACCGGGAAGAAAATGATTAAGTGGTTTTTTTTCAATTGGATCAATTGCAAAACCGGTCGGTCTTCCGTAACCAATAGAATAAAGCTTACCGTTATAATTTTGTCTGATAAAACAAAATCCTGCTTGACCCTCGCCGATTGTGCAATAGCGGGGACAAAGCGTGCAAAGAATTTTTCCATTTTCAGCTTGTTCCCACCAGTTTGCAATTTTCAAATCTGTAGTTTTCATAAGATTATTTTGAAAAATTATTTCTAATCAAAAGCAAAAATGATTTTTAACAGACCCAATTTCTTCAAGCTGTAGCAACTTTTAGCGGAGAAATGGCGTTAGCATCTCCGATTATATAATTTCAAACCTCATCCAGTTTGCACGGCTTTTTTCTGAATATGGTGCGCCAGCAGTAAATATCAAAAGATCGCCGGTATTTAAGTGACCAGAATCTTTAATCCTTTTTTTTGCTTCTTCAATTGCCATATGCTCTTTATCAATCTCTTCAAAAAATACTGATGTCACTCCCCAATAAAGACACAGGTTATTCATGGTTTCAAATTTATTTGTGAAAGAAATTATTTTTGCTTTAGGGCGGAATTTTGAAAGATTACGTGCAGTTCTTCCCTCAATTGTAAATGTTACAATAGCTTTTGCTTTTATCTGATCGCTTATGTTTTTTATTGCTCGTCCGACCGAATCAAAAAGATTATCCTCAATTTTCTTGGGTATTTCAAAAACATATTCATGATAATTAGTGATCCTTTCTTCAGCATTTCTTATAATATCATTCATCATTTTTACAGTTTCTACTGGATACTTGCCTACTGAAGTTTCGCCGCTTAACATTACTACATCTGTTCCGTCCCAAACTGCATTAGCAACATCAGATGCTTCGGCTCGTGTGGGAATAGGATTGTAAATCATTGATTCAAGCATTTGAGTTGCAGTAATGACCAATTTACCTGCCGAGTTACATTTTTTTATTATTTCTTTTTGAAGAACGGGAACATCTTGCGCAGGAAGCTCGACTCCTAAATCGCCTCTTGCAATCATGATTCCATCGGAGACTTCAAGAATTTCATCAAAATTTTCTATTGCCTCTTTCTTTTCGATCTTTGCAATAATTGGATGAACAGCATTTTCACTTTTAAGCCATTCTCGCAGTTTAACAACATCACTGGCGCTTCTGACAAATGATAGTGCGATGAAATCTATTCTATGCTTTAATGCAAATGAAATATCGTTACGATCTTTTTCTGTGAATGAATCGGTTGATAATTTCATACCTGGCAGGTTCATTCCCTTTTTCGGCTTTAAAATACCGCCTGTTTGAATCGAACAAATAATCGAATTTGTTTTCTTTTCAATTACCTTCAGTTTTAGTAATCCATCATCAATTAAAATTAAATCTCCCAGCTCTGCATCTTGCGGTAAAGATTTATAAGAAGTGGAAATGATTTTTTCATTCCCGGCAATATCCTCAATTGTTATTTCTATTGTGTCATTTTCTAAAAGTACTATTTCGGGTTTAACTAATTCACCAATTCTAATTTTAGGTCCTTGCAGATCAATGAGAATTGCAAGCGGAGTTTTTTCATCGGTACAAGCTTTGTGGATTTCATTGAAAACACCTTCAAAAAAAGCATAGCTGCCATGAGAAAAGTTTAATCTCACACCATCCATTCCTGCGAACATTAAATTTTTAATGCGATCTGCGGTCTGTGCGCTCGGACCAAGAGTGCAAAGTATTTTTGTTTTTGCGAATACTTCAACAAGCTTATTATTCATACTAATTTTTCTTTTTCTTGGTTTTTATTGCAGCTTCATTTCCTGATCTGGCTGCTTTAGATTTTGCGTAAAGATCTTTTATTTTTTTCTCCACTAACTCAAACACCGAACCGGGTTCATAACCTTTAGCAGTTTTTTTACCTGCTTTTGCACCTGTTAAAAGTTCAATTCCATCTTCTACCCGGCTGATCGCATAAATGTGAAACTGACCTTTTGCAACAGCATCAATCACATCTTCACGCAGCATTAGCTCTTGAATATTTTGCACTGGTATGATAACTCCTTGATCCCCAGTTATACCTCTCGATTTACATACATCATAAAATCCTTCAATCTTTTCATTAACTCCACCAATTGGCTGAACATCTCCTTTTTGATTAAGCGATCCAGTCACGGCAATGGATTGCTTAATTGGTAAACCTGAAAGAGTTGAAAGCAAAGCAAAAATTTCTGCACATGATGCGCTATCGCCATCAACTGTTCCGTAAGATTGCTCGAACACAAGATTTGCATTGAAGGATAAAGGAATATCCTGTCCAAACGTTTCTTTAAAATAACCGGAAATAATTAACACACCTTTATTATAATGGCGGCCACTCATTCCTGCTTCGCGTTCAACATTAATAATACTGCCGCTTCCAAGTGAAACGGTTGCGGTGATTCTGGTTGGTCTTGCGAACGAATAAAAATCAGCGCCATAAATTGCCAATCCGTTTATTTGCCCAACTCTCTCACCATCAGTATCGAGAAGAACCATTTTCTCTTCGATCATTTCAGTGATCTTAGTTTCGAGCATTCCATGTCTTTCCAAAGCGAGAGCATAAGCTTTTTGAACATGTGCAGCACTTACAATATTAAAGCCATCATCAAGCGCCCAAAAATTTGCTTCACGAGCTAAGTCGGCAATCATGGAAAACCTTGTGGTTAATTTATGTTTATGTCCGGCATATCGTGCACTGATCTCAATCAATTCACTCAATGCACTTTTATCGAACTCGCAGAGATTTTCTTCTTTAATAAATTTTTTAATTACTCTCGCATACTCAATTAAAACTTTATCGGAAGTTTTTATCTCGTAATCAAAATCAGCTTTCACTTTAAATATTTTCTTAAAGTCATACTCATGCTGTGTGAGGAATGAGTAAATTAGTTGACTTCCAACGAGAATTACTTTTGTATCAATTTCAATCGGATCAGGTTTTAAGCTTGTTGGTACAAGCTGAAAGTAATTTAGATTATCTTGTATTTCTAACTTACTATATGTCAGAACTCGTTTGAGATTACGCCAAACTCCGGGTTCTTCAAAAAGATGAGTCACATTTAATACTAAATATCCGCCGCTGGCTCTTAAAAGGGAACCGGCTTTAATTTTTGTGAAGTCAGTGTAATAACCTCCTCTTCCATCGGTTGTTTTTTCAATATTACCGAAAAGATTAATATAAGTTGGAGATGTTTCAATTATTACCGGACAGCAAACAGTTTCACTGTTATCGAGAATTATATTTACTTCATACTCTTTGAAGTAATCAATTATAAATCCTTCGGAAGTTGTTTGTCCTTCCGGTTTTACACCTTTAAATACCTGTACGTTTTCCTGAATACTGTTCTCAACTTGATTTAAATATTCAAGAATATTTGCAGATGAATATTTTTCACTAAGATTTCCTATAACACCTTTTATTAGGTTCGAGCTGAATTCTTTTTCAAGATTATCTAATTGTTTTTGAAAATCCTGACTGAGTTTTAATCCTTTCTTAAAAACATTTTGAAGTTCTTCCTGCTTGCCGTTATACTTCTTTAGAATTTCTTGAGCATCATCCTTAGTTACTTTTTTCTGCTGAATTAATTCTTCAAGCTGATGTATTGGAACCGGTTGACCCTCTACGATGGGAAATATTTCCGGTCTCGCAGCTTCCCCTACTTTTATTTGACCTAAAGTAAAATTATCCTTTTTGAGACGTTCATTAAATGAATTTAAAAGAGATTGCTCTTTATCGTTATAGTCTGAAATTACTTGCTGCCTTCTTGAAACATAAGTTTCGCTCTCAAGTGCCTGGGGAATTTGGCGTTGCAGTAAACCGATGGCAGATTCCAAGTCTTCCTTAAAAACTTTTGCTTTACCAATTTCAAAAGTTAAAAGAATCGGTCTATCCGTGTCTTTAAAGTTATTTACGTAGGCATAATCGTTCAGCTTTGCTACGTTCGAACTGATTGACTCAAGCATTTGCTTTACAGTTGACATTTTACCGGTTCCGGATAACCCCGCAATGTAGATGTTGTATCCGGGAGCGTGCAAATCAACTCCAAGCCGAATGGCTTTTAATGCCCTTTCCTGACCAAGAATTCCTTCAATCGGTTTTAATGACTCAGTGGAATCGAATTCAAAAATGTTTGGATCACATTCCCATCTAAGATCTTCGGGTTTTAGTTCATATTTTTTTTGTGATTTGATTTTAGGAAGTTTTTTTGTTGCCATTTTCGTCTTTATTCTTTATTGTTGAAGCGATGATCTGCTATTAAATGCAAAGATTTTTCATGAAAATGTAATTATTATTAGGATGAATATCAAAAGAGATTTCAAGTTGTTTAATTACTACTTACCTTACAAAATGTCAAGATTACAAACCCAGTTTCTTTGCATTGCTTGATTCGTTCGTTTAGAAACTGGGTTTGTTCACAAATCCAATCGTCATTGTACGTAAGGTGACTTACTTAATGATCTTCTGTAACAAGTATTGCTGTATCTTTCAATTCAGTATAATTTTAATTTAATAGCGAACAAATATGACACTTGATGAAGTTAGACAAATATTTCCTCACATAAAAAGAGGAAAGATTTATTTTAATCATGCAGCCACGGGACCATTTTCAAAAAATG
>Ga0209520_10000245_pt1 | contig 30005 bp, 36 predicted proteins | sample Rifsed16ft1_FD_184009 | JGI IMG/M metagenome (GOLD analysis project Ga0209520, IMG submission 184009) | Soil microbial communities from Rifle, Colorado, USA - sediment 16ft 1 (version 2) | ecosystem: Environmental > Terrestrial > Deep subsurface > Rock core/Sediment | place: Rifle, Colorado...
CGCGGAAGGTACGTGGTTAATGATGTTTATGATATAAATGATCCCAAGATTCATTTTGAAGGGATGGAAAAATTAAGATGACCGAAACAATAAACTGGACAGAAAAATACAGGCCGAAGAATTTTTCAGATGTTGAAGGCCAGGAGCAGGCTATTTTTTTTCTGAAAGAGTTCCTGAAAAAATTCGGAAGAAAAGGAGAGAACAGGGCTGCGATGGTCTACGGGCCCCCTGGAACAGGGAAGACATCGTTGGCTTTCGCTGCTGCAGATGAAAATAAAGCAGAGCTTTTTGAATTGAATGCCTCTGATCTCAGGGACAGGGAAAAACTTCGCGAGATTCTGCGGCCTGCAACAGAGCAGAAATCCCTGACAAAAAAGAGCAAGATAATTCTCGTTGATGAAGTTGACGGCATATCGGAGACGGACAGGGGAGGCCTTCTTGAGCTCCTCGCCTTGGTGGAATCCTCCGCATATCCCATGATAATAACTGCGAACGACGTCTGGAACAGGAAATTCACAGGATTAAGAAAAAAATCAGACCTCATTCAGCTGAAAGAGATAGACTACAAGACGATAAAAAACATCATGATATCAATCCTCAGGAAGGAAAAAAAATTCCTGGACATGGATGTTCTCACAAATATTGCCGTAAAGGCCCGCGGAGATTTAAGGGCTGCGATAAACGACCTGCAGACAGCCTCTGGCATGGCGAAGCCAGGGGAAATAATCTTCGATGAAAGAAACAAGGAGATGGATATTTTCTCTGCCCTGAGAATGATTTTCAAAGGCAAGCCCAGTGAAAGCATGCTGCAGCTTTTTGATTCGGTGAACATGCCTCTGGAAGAGATAATGCTGTGGGTTGAGGAAAATCTGCCGGCAGAATACTCTGGAGAAGAGCTCGCAAAAGCCATAAATACATTGAGCAGAGTGGATATCTTCAAAAGAAGAATTTACAGGCAGCAGTACTGGCGTTTTCTCGTTTATGAAAATGCCTTGCTGAGTTACGGAATTTCCAGCTCAAAAAACCTTAAAGAAACAAAGTCTGGATTTACCAGCTACAAAAAGCCGACAAGAATTTTAAAAATCTGGCTCAACAACAAGAGGACAGAAAAAAAGAAATCCATAGCAAGTAAATATGCGCAATACGTCCACATAGGAGGGAAGAGGGCAATGGCTGAATTTTCCATGATAAAGCCTTTCCTCCTGAAGCCGGAAATCCAGAAAGAACTCAGGCTTTCCGAAGAGGAAGTGGAATATCTAAGTAATCTAAAACAATAATTCCAATTTCTGATAAAACACGGTTTTGCCCATAAAAAATATAAAAAGCTATTTTATGTTATATAATAATGGCTTATGACATTGTTGTTGGCAGGGATGCTGCAGACAAAAAGGCTTTTGGTGACCGCGGCCTCGTATACATAGGAAAAGGCTATGTCAAAATGGGCCAATACACTTCTCTCAGCAACAAAATCTTTATGGATATATCGAGAAGCCACGTGGTTCTCATTGCAGGAAAAAGGGGCTCTGGAAAATCCTACACCCTTGGTGTTCTGGCAGAAGAGCTTTCGGCTCTTCCAAAAGAGGCAAGCCAGAACATAGGCTCCCTGATATTTGACACGATGGGAATCTACTGGACCATGAAATTCAAAAATGAAAAAGACAAGGAGCTTTTGCAGGAATGGGGCCTGAAACAAAAGAATCTTCCTGTAAAGATTTTTGTTCCGTCCGGGCATTATGATTCATATCTGGAAAAAGGGATTCCGGCAGACGATTCTTTCGCACTGGACGTTACAGAATTAACAGCCGAGGACTGGGTTCTGACTTTTGGGTTGGACATTGTCAATCCCGTCTCTGTCCTCATACAAAGAACAATTGCAAGGCTTAAGGAGCAGGGAACTTATGATTTAGATGATGTTCTTGAGGAACTGCAAAAGGATGAAAAAACTCCTCAGGAAACAAGAAATGCTGCAGCGGGCTTGTTCGAGGCGGCAAATACCTGGGGAATATTTGCAAAAAAGGGTGAAGAAGAAACGAAAGTTGAAAACCTGGTTTCAGCAGGAACAACTACTGTCCTGGATTTAAGCGTCTATAATGCTGTCGGAGCCTTCAACATAAGGGCTCTGGCGATAAGCCTTCTCTGCAGAAAGATTTTCAATCAGAGGATGTCTTCGAGAAAAGAGGAAGAGATTGATTCTGTTTCCCGCGGCCTCGAATATTTTTCTGGGGAAATAAAGAGAGACAATCCTTTGGTCTGGATATTCATAGACGAGGCCCATGAATTCCTGCCTCTCTCAGAGAAAACAGTGGCGACAGATGCCCTGATCCAGCTTCTAAGAGAGGGAAGGCAGCCTGGGATTTCCCTTGTTTTAGCCACGCAGCAGCCTGGCCAGATACACAGGGATGTCATGACCCAGGCAGATATTGTCATTGCGCACAGGGTGACCTCTAAGCCGGATGTTGAGGCTTTGAATTACATAATGCAGTCTTACATACTTGAAAGCATAAAAAAGCAGATGGACGATCTTCCGAGCCTGAAAGGGAGTGCGATTATCCTCGATGATAACTCGGAGAGGATTTATCCGATGAGAGTGCGCCCGAGATTTACATGGCACGGCGGTGAAGCCCCCACGGCAATCAAAGAAGAGAAGAGGCTTTGAAAAGATTTCTAATTTATAACAACAAAATCCACGCGGATTCTGTATTTGTATGGGGCTATTTCTCCTGCTTTTTTGATTTTTAATATTTTAATTTTCCTTCCGGATTTTTTAGCCTCTGATTTTATCCTGTTAACAATTTGCTCTATCTCCTCTTCCTTACAAAAATCGTAATAAAAAATTCTGGTGCCTTTTTTAGATAGAATAAATGCTTCTCTCAAAAAGCTATCCTTAAGCTGTGGGCGGGGCATGACAATTACGTCGTATTTTTCTTTGATTTTATTAGCAATTCTTTTAACATCGCCTTGGATAATTTCAACTTTACCTTTGACTCCATTTAATTCAACATTCATTTTAGCATATTTATTGGCTTCTTTATTAATTTCAATGGAAACTACCTTGCTGGCTCCGGAATTTTTGGCTATAACAATTGAATAAGGGGCAACTCCAGCAAACATCACCAAAACTTCATCTCCTTTTTTTATTTTCTGCGCAATTTCCTTCCTTTCGTTGCTCAACCTCGGAGAAAAATATGTCTTATCAATATTAAACCTGAAGACGCAGCCGTTTTCTCTGTATAAAACTTCTTTTGTTTTTTCTCCTGCAAGCCATTTTGTTTCCTGCTTCCTGAGCCTTCCCCTAAATCCCCGGGTTTTTTCAAGCACAGTTGTTACTGATTTGTTATCATGAAGCAACTTATCAGCAAAGAGTTTCTTATCCTTTGCCTTTATTCCTCTAGGAAATTTTACCAAGGCTATATTTCCAAAGATGTCAAAAGATGCTTTTTTCATTTTAATAATCACAAGAGATATAACAAGAAATATGATTTAAAGGTTTGTGAAAAGTTAATGAGTCCAGATAGGTGCGTTTCCAGCTTTTGTCCCAGCAAAAAAATATATTACTCCAATCAAAATAAGGATTACCTGACCTGTCCAGACCTCTACTGAGGCCCAAGGCAATATTTCTATAGAACCACTTACTACAGGTATATAAAAAGAACCAGTATAGTTTTGAATAATTGGAACTAGCCCAATTATGCCTATAAATATTCCAAATACATATCTTCTAATTTTTTGAGAGGTCGTTTGGTAACCCATTGGTCCGCCGCCCATGGGTGTGAGTAATATAAGAACACCAAGAGCCACAACTAATACTGGCAAAAGTTGACCAAGAATATGGGAAAACATAGCATCTAATGCAAGAAGGATAGCCGCAATCCCATAAATACGTCCCACCACCATCCTTTCATTAATTAAACTAACTTTATAAATATTATTACCGATTGCCACAAGAAAGTTTATAAGAATAAATTCCCTGAATTAAGCATGAAGTTGGTGAAAGAAAAAGAGGATAATTTTAGTATTAATAATCGCTTTTTACAATTTAGCATATTAAAAGTTTTTTTATCATTAATATTTTTATTCCTATTTCAAGTAAAACTCGCCAGCGCGCAGTTTTTTGACAGATACGGATATGGTTATGGAAGCTACGGAAGTATCTCACTTGCTGATATTTTTGATAGGCTGGATCCCTCGACGGTTTTTTACGTATTGCTGTTTTTTATTCTATTCACTGTTTTAATTCTCGCTCTTTCAAGAGCGAATCTTTTCAGGAATGCCCGCGGGCAGCCAAACTCAACAGCCTCAGGGATTGTGGCTTTTTCAATATCCACGATGATAGTTTATTACCTTTACAGAACAGGCTACAATATCGAATCCTTTTTTTATGACCTTGGCTTTTCAGTAGATTCATTTTCCTTTCTCTTGGTAATTGTCTTTTTGGTTTTGGCTTTCTTGATAATAAAGAAGTTGGGGTTTTCGTGGTTTTTCATAGTTCTTGGTTTGTTTATTGTGTTTGTGTCTTTTACAAATCTAGTATATGAGAAATGGACAGCTAGATTAATAGGCCTGGCCATTCTTGGCGCAGGAATTCTCATCAGAAAAGGTGTAAGGGAAAAAGACATAAGAACCAATTGATTTAAACCCAATCTCCGAGAGCTTTTTGTTTTTTCTTCTCCTTGACTTCCCTGAGCTTTTCCAGCTGCTTGTCAACCCTTTCCTCTGAGAAATCATGCTCTTCCACAAGAATTTTTTTTATTTTTTTCTCATCGGCTTTCCCGAATTTAAAATCAGCGTTGATAACTGCTGGCTTGTGGAAAAGCTCAAAGATTTCCTGCCAGTCAAACCTGTCTTTTTCCGACAGGCTCATGATTTGCTCTTCAACGCTTTTGAATATGAGGATAGGCTGCTTATATTTTCTCACTATGTCCAGAGCTCTTTTCTGCCCTATTCCGAGAACACCTTTCGGATTGTAATCAGTGCCTACTAAAATTCCAAGGCATATTAGCTGGTCAAGATTTATTTCAAGCAAATTCAGAACAGCGTGCAGCTCTATCATTTCCGGCCTGATTTCCTGCCATCCGGAAACAATCTTCCTTTTTTTTGCAAGCCCTAAATTTCTGATAAGCCTTGTTGCTCCGAAAAGAAGGCTGTCATAATCCTGGCTGACAACTCCAAAGCTGTTGTTCTTAACTCTTGAAAGATAAGCTGCTTCAGCCTCTCCCTCTCCCGGAGCCTGAACAACACCTATTCCCATCGCCTCCAGAAGCTCCTTGCTCTCCCTCACCATCTCTGAATCCATCTTTATCAGAAGAGAGCTGTATCTTTTCATGCCTTCCACGTCTTCTTCCCTTTTCGCCTCCTCATATTTTCCTCTTGCGAGCTCCCTGATTTCTGACCTTATCCTGTGAGTGCCTGCCTTTAATTTCGGCGGCTCGCCATCGAAAACATAGACCAGCTTTATTCCTTCTGAAAGAAGATTCACATTCCTGTAAAAAACTCCTGAAAGATGTGAAGTAACACGCCTCTTGTTGTCCATGAGGGGAGTCCCGTCAGGCTGCCTTATAGTTGAAAGAAACTGGTAGAGCATGTTATAGGCATCTACAAAAACGACCTTGTCCTTCAAATCTGAAATCTCGATTTCCTTTCTGGGGATTATTTCCCTGATATTCAAACCCATTTTTATAGAGCCTCAAGCAAATATAAATAATTATTTGTTTTAGTTGTACATGAGATGTTCGGGGTATTGGTGAAGTGAAAGATTGCATTCTGCATCAAGAATCTGTGTACGCAACTCGCTTCTTACAGAACGATAATAATTAGTTAATTCTTTATTATTCATTTCGCTGTGGGGCATTATTTGGCAGCCATGCTTTCTTAACTCTGTTAATCTGCTATGCATCTCTCCGGTATCTGCTGTTGGTTTTACTATTGAAATCAAAGAGTTTATTCTTTCCAATTCTTTCAGATCTCTTTCCAAACTCTGTTGGCGTTGATGCGTTATTTGCTCTGGAATATGGCTCTCCAAAGAGGGTGTTCCAGTATCAAATAAAAGAGTTTGTGATGCCATATTGTAACTACTTGATAAGAGTATATAAATTTTGCTGTTATAATTTTTTCCGCCTACTCTTAAAATTTAAATAACGCTTCTCCTTCATAAAAGAATGAGGACAGATTTTATACCAGTGGACTATGATTACTTCGATTTTGAAGGCAGAAACCATATAAGAATCATAGGAAGAGACAGGCAGGGGAAGCGGGTTTGCGTCATTGATTCCTGCCCTGTTTATCTGTGGGCTGTGCTTTCAGGGGATTTAAGCCAGAACAAAATAAAAGACCTCATAGAAAAGATAAAAAAAATAAGGCTGGATTCAAAAGGAAGGCAGACAAGGGTTGAGGCTGTTGAGCTGCATGAAAAAAACTTCCTTGGCCAGAGAGTCAAGGCATTAAAGATTTTTGCAACAAATTACAAAGACCTTCACGATATTGCAGACAGGCTTGCCTTGCCCGGGATTACAAACAGAAGAGGCTATGACCTTGGCTTCATAACCCATTACATAATAGAAAGGCAGATTGCTCCCCTGCAATGGTATGAGATAGAGGGGGAAATCATTGATAATTCCGGAGAGTTTGGGGGAATTGACCAGGAATTGCAGGTTGATCTCTGCATGAGGCTCCAAAGCCACAAAAGGCTGGAAATCCCGAACTTTTCCCCAAAGGTCCTCACATATGATATAGAGGCAGATGAGTTCAAGATAGGGGAGGGAGAGATTCTGATGGTTTCCCTCGTCTCGGAAGATTTCAAAAAGGTGATTACCTGGAAAACCGGTGCTGGAAAAAAACCTAAGGCAGATTATGTTGAGGTTGTGAAAGATGAGGCAGAACTGCTTAAAAAATTTGTTTATTATGTGAAAAAAATATCTCCTGATTTTCTCGTTGGATATTTTTCAGATGGTTTCGACTTGCCTTACCTAAAAACAAGGGCAACAAAATTAAAGGTTCCGTTAACTCTTGGATTGGACAACACACAGCCAAGATTTTTCCGTGGCGCCCTTCCGACAGGAAAAATATCGGGAATTGTCCACATTGACCTGATGAAATTCATCCAGACAGCATATTCCCAGTACATGCAGTCAGAAACCCTTTCCCTGAACGAGGTCTCCCGCGAATTCCTTGGAGACACAAAAAAAGATTTCAAGTTCAGGCACTCGTCAAAAATCAAGAAGGAAGAATGGGACAGCTATTTTGAATACAACCTTCATGACTCTGTCCTTGCCTACGGCTTGTTTCAGAAATTCTGGCCAGACATGCTCGAGTTCACGAGGATAATGCAGGAGCCAGTTTTCTCTGTGACAAGGAACGGGATGTCAAACAATGTTGAGGACTACATAATGCACAACCTTAACAGATTCGACGAAATACCTGAGAAAAAACCAGTTCATGATGAAATCAGTGCCAGGATGCGCAGGGAAAAGTACGAGGGAGCTTTTGTCTTTGAGCCAACCCCTGGCTTGTATGAAGATATTTGCATCTTTGACTTCACGAGTTTCTGGCCGAGCATCATAGTTACTTTTAATCTTTCGCGTTCGTCTTTTTCAGAAAAAAGGCAAAAAGATTTCCTTGAAGTTGAGGCAAGTGGCAGAAAATTATACTTCTCAAAAAAACCAGAATTCTTTCCCCAGATGCTCAGGGAAATTATAGAAAAAAGGAAGCAATATAAGCAGGAGCTGAAAGAAAAGCCAGATGCCATAAAAAAGGCAAGGAGCAATGCCTTCAAGCTTCTTGCCAATGCCTCTTACGGTTACCAGGGATTTTTCGGAGCAAGATATTATTGCCCGGAGGCTTCTGCAGCAGCAACTTCAATCAGCAGGGACTTCATAAAACAGACAATTGACAGGATAAACAGGACTGGTTACAAAGTCATCTACTCTGATACAGACTCCATAGCCTTTCTAATGAATGGAAAAACAGAGTCACAAACGCTAAAGTTGCTTGAAAAACTCAATTCCGAGCTTCCCGGAATCATGGAGCTTGAACTGGAAGGATTTTTCACCAGAGGATTGTGGGTTACAAAGAGAACAGGGACTATCGGAGCCAAAAAGAAATATGCCCTGATAGGCAGAGACGGCAAGCTAAAGATCCGTGGCTTTGAAACAGTGAGAAGAGACTGGTGCCATCTTGCAAGGGAATTGCAAAACAGGATAATCCGCCTTGTCCTTGAGGACGGAAATGAGGCTCGTGCTTTGCAATATCTGAAAGAAGTTGTTAAAAAAGTCAAGCAGAGAGAGATAAACAGGGAGGACATAACAATAAGGACAATGCTGCAAAAGCCGATTGAGGAATACAAGGCAATTTCTCCGCATGTCATTGCTGCAAGAAAAATGAAAGAGCAGGGAATTCCGATAAGCGGCGGAAATCTGATTGAGTATTTCATCGCAGAGACAAGGGAAAAAAAGAAGCTCGTCAGGGAAAAGGTAAAGCTTCCCGAGGAAAAAGGGGAATACAACATAGAATATTACCTTCAAAAGCAGATTCTTCCTGCTGTGGAGAATATCCTCCAGGTTTTTAATGTGGATATCAGGGAAATTATTGAGGGAAAAAAACAGATGAAATTAGGAGATTTCTAAAGGAAAAGTTTTAAAAAGAATTGGTTTGGCTAATAATCATGGGTTCAGAATCTCTGGAAGAAAGATGCTTCTCTGAAGAAGTTGATTGGCGCACTGCATGGAATACCGGACTCAGAAAACAGTTTTTGCCTTTCGGTCTTGGAGTATACTATTTACAAAAAGATTTAAATAACGGCAAACCGACTTTTTCCGGAAGCATGCCTTATCATGTTTTTCTCTCTTTTGTTCCTATTGTGGCAGCCCTATATGGTTTATCCAAATTAACTGAAAGATTATTCTAGGCTAAAAAAGAAAAGTCTGTCAGAAGAAATCCGCCGGCTGCTACAAGAAGCCCTACAATAAAAGGAAGCCATTTTCTATTGCTTAAAGAATATAGCATAACCAATCCACCACCAATAATTATAACCCCTCCCCACCCAATTAATTCGACCATTTTACTTAATAAAGAAAAGAGATTAATAAATTTTGTGTTTTACCCCAAATATTAAAAATTCCATTTGTTACTTAAATTCATGAGAACCTACGAACCGAAGCCACTTTTTCTTGAGAGAATGAAAAAACTGCTGGGAAAAGAATTTCAAGAATACCTGGAAATTTTAAAGAAGCCAGTGCAGAATTCCATAAGATGCAATACCTTAAAAATTTCCCCTGAGGAATTGTTAAAGAGATTAAGGTCTAAAAATTGGTCTGTTAATCAGCCATTCAAAGATTGCCCTGAGGTTATGATTATAGAAAATGATTTGGCTCCGGGAGAACTCGGCCGTTCTTTGGAACACCTTTTAGGATATTATTATGTCCAGGAAATTGCGAGCATGCTCCCTGTTCTTGCCCTGAAACCCGGGCCAGAGGAATTTGTTCTTGATATTGCAGCTGCTCCTGGTTCAAAGACAACGCAGATAGCAGCAGAAATGAAAGGTTCTGGTTCCATAATAGCAAATGATTCTAGCCTCAAAAGGCTGAAAATTCTGGCTTCCAATCTTGAAAGGTGTGGCGTCTCAAATACTATAATAACAAAAAAAGACGGCATTGCTTTGTGCAGGAGGCTGAAGGAACAGAGTTTCCAATTTGACAAGATTCTCGTGGATGCTCCCTGCTCCGGAGAAGGAACAATAAGAAGCAGCCCAATCACAGCATTGATGTGGAATCCCAAAACAATAAAGATTCTTTCAAGGCTTCAGAAAGCCCTACTTGCTTCTGCCATTGAAATTTTAAAACCAGGAGGAGAAATTGTTTACAGCACATGCACGCACGCTCCTGAAGAAAACGAAGATGTTGTTGATTTTATCCTGGAAAAATTTCCAGATATTAAGATAGAAAGCATAAAGTTACCTATTAAATGTAGAAGCGGTATAACAGAATGGGATGGTAATAATTATAATCAGGAAGTTAAAAAATCCTGCAGGATTTATCCCCAGGACAGCGACACAGAGGGGTTTTTCATTGCTAAGATGAAAAGGATAAAATGATAGAAAAATTAAAAAGTAAAGATTTAGAAGAAGCAGCAGAAGTTTATATTAAAGGGCTATCTATGGAAAAACCTGAAGGATATGCGACATTAAAAGAAACAGTCAATAAATTAAGAAAAATAAATTGTCTTGTCCATAAGTCCAAAAATGAAATTGACGGACTTGTTACTTTCAAAGAGGATAAAAACAGTATAACTATTGATTTCATTTGCTCTCTGAGATTAAGAAAGGGTATTGGTAAAAAATTAATGAAAGAACTAATAAGTTATAGCAAGAGAAATAAAATTAATATTATATGCTCAACTGTCTCAAGCAAAGATAAAAGAGTAATAAAATTTTATGATTCCTTAGGTTTTAAAAAATATGGGAAGTATCATAAAAACAAATTATTATTATACAAAATAAAATTGAATCTATAAAATAATCTGCCTAAACAGCAACTCTTTTCTTGTTCATGATAATTGTGTCAAAGAGTTCAATCATTTTTTTGACAAAGGAGCTGTTTTTATTGAGTCTGAATAATTTTGCATTTCCTATCTGCCTTGTTGGAACAATAATCCCGCTTTTTATTAAATCATCAAAAATCCTGAATAGGGTTGTTCTTCCTATATCGGCTCCTTCGGCTATGTCACTTATGCTGTAGTCTAGCTCTCTCCCTTCTATTAAAAATTCCAATACTCTTATTTTTGGGTTATCTCCCAATGCTTGTCTAAATAATGTTTCCATAAATCTATATAAATCCAACATTTATAAATGTTTCTTTTATGAAACATTAGTGTTCCATAATAATTCAAAACACTTTAATAGTTAAAACTGCTCGTAAAGAAAATGGATTTGCAAACAGCAATAATGAAGAGGTTTCTAAGAAAATTAACCAACTTAAGTATATGGGGCGGAAGACACACGGAAATGAAGAATTTACAAAAAGCTCTTCCAGATTATTTAAGAGGAACGAAAGAGCATAAAAAAGCAATAAAGGAATTGATAAACCTAGGTTTTTTAAATGTAAAGCCGTCAACAGGAGAACTTCATGTTTCTCTTAATGCACATAAACAGAAAGAAATCTTTGAATTTTTACAAGAAGAATGAACTACCTAAAAATATTGAGTAAGAGAGAAAAAGCCGAGGTTGGGAAAAAGCTCAACGAGCAGTTTGGCGTGGATTCAATTCCAGGAATGATAGTCATGAGGGGAGAGGAAAGGCTTTTCTTGTTTTCAGGGGATTTGCCTGAAAATGAAATCAGAGAACTCGAGGCTCTGGTTCCGATAGAGAGAATTGGTATTTACCTTGCAAAGATTGTCGGAGGCGAAATTAGATTAAGCATCGAAGGCTCGCAGATTCTTAAGGGCCAGATTAAGAAAGATATTTTTGAATTAGATGAAAGCCAGGCAGAAGAATGGATGAAAGGCCGCGAGCTTTTGATTAAAACAGGAAAACGCGGATTTTTAGCTATGAAACATGGAGAAGATTTTCTTGGAACAGGCAAGGCATCAGAAGAAAAAATAGGGAATTTTATCCCGAAAAACAGGAGGCTGAGAGAAAGAGGCTAGTTCAATCTGATTCCAGCTAAGATTTATAAATTCTTCTTATTTAATTAATAATGAAAATGGAAAAATCTGTGCAGACAACTTTGATAATAGTTGCAGGGGTTATCATAATTGTGTTGATACTTCTCAATTCCCTAAGTCCTTCCTATAAGAACACAATAAGTGTTGCTGGCACAGCCACGATAGAAGTAATGCCAGATCTTGTCGGAGTTTATTTTACCGTGGATTCCGAAGGCGCAACAAGCAACGAGGCTGCAGATAAGAATTCAGGGATAACCGATGCTTTGATAAACTCTCTGATAAGCAAGGGCTTTGAAAGAGATGACATCAAAACCGTGAGCTACAGCGTTTACCCTGAGTATGATTACAGGACAGGAACGGGAAAAATAACCGGCTACAGGGCAACGCATTCACTAAAAGTTGAGCTTTCTGCAAATGAGTCTGAAAAAATAGGGGATGTCATAGATTCTGGCGTAGATTCTGAAGCAGGCATTAGTTACATCAACTTTGAGCTGAGCCAGGAAAACCAGAATAAATACAAGGCAGAAGCAATGAAGCTTGCTGCACAGGACGCGACTTCAAAGGCAGAGGGCGTTGCAGAAGGTCTCGGCAAAAGCCTTGGTTCTTTGGTTTCTGTAACTATAAATGATTATGGTTATGTTCCATGGCTCGCATATGACGCTGCAGGAGCAAGTTCAGCAGAGGCAAAAGAGGCTGCAGCAAGCATTGTTCCAAACGAACAGCAAATCTCTGCAACAGTAACTGCTGTCTACAAAATAAGATAAAGATAAGATAAAGGCTTAAAAAACAACTTTTTCTAATCATTGTATGAAAAAGACAAGGAAAATCAAAGAGCTAAAACTACAGATGAAATTCAATCCAGGAACTATGAATTATGAGCCTGTGCTTCCGGCTCTTCTTACTAAAAATCTGAATAAAAGGAAAAAATGGGCAGGGAAAAAATTCTGAATAAAAAAATAAAACTTTTTATGCATTACTTTTAATATGGAAATCGACAAAACAAAAGTGCTGGAAGCTGGAAAAATAGCCTCACAGGTAAAAACTTACGCAAGAACTATTGTAAAGAAAGATGTTCCTTTGCTGGAGATAGCAGAAAAAATAGAGGCTCGGATTTCAGAACTCGGGGGAAAACCGGCTTTTCCTGTAAATCTCTCAATAAATGAAATCGCTGCACACTACACTCCAAGCCATGATGACAAGGCATTGGCTTCGGGATTGCTAAAAGTTGACTTCGGAGTTCATATTGATGGCTGGACAGCGGATAATGCTTTCTCTCTGGATTTGGAAAATAGCGAAGAGAACAAGAGGTTGATAGAAACTGCTGAAGAAGCGTTAAATAAAGCTCTCGATATAGTTAAACTAGATATAGCGGCCAATCAGATAGGAGGTGTTATTTCTGAAACCATAGAATCTCGCGGATTTTCTCCTATAATAAATCTCTGTGGCCATAGCATGAAACAATATGAATTGCATGGTGGAATAACAATACCAAACATAGATGATGGAAGAAAGGTGGTATTAAAAGAGGGTTTGTATGCAATTGAGCCTTTCGCAACTCCTGGCTCTGGGAAAGTAAGAGATGGAAGACCTTCTGGGATTTATGAATTAACCTCAGAGAAAAGTCCGAGGAGCCCTTTGGCTCGCGAGCTTCTGCAATTTATAAAAAAAGAATATGATAAATTGCCTTTCTGTTCTAGATGGATTGTTGAGGCACTTGATTCCAAAGCTTTATTCGGTCTTCGTGAGCTTGAAGCAAACGGAAACCTGCATCATTTCAACCAGTTAGTAGAAGTTTCTGGAGCAAAAGTCAGCCAGGCAGAGCAGACGATTCTTGTAGAAGAAAATAAGGTCACTGTGACGACGCTCTGAGTTCTGGGTTTCTATCATAAATTCTGTTTAACTCAATTGAAGATCCACAGGAATTGCAATCATAAAGTTGAATAGGAGGTCTATTAATCATTTCCTGTTCCCCATGATAATTAAATGCAGATTCTTTCTTACATGAAGGACAAATTCCTTTTAATTTGTTTTCCAGTTTTTCTGCCATGAAAATCTCTTTGAGAAATATTATATAAACTTATCCGAGATAACTTCCTTCCATAGGAACCGCTGTCTTTGCGCTCTTCAGGAACGTGTCTTCAATTTTCTTGTAAACCTCGAGAAGAGGCTTGCTTACGCTCGGCTTGACTTTTTTAAGAGCCTCGCTGAAATGGTCTTCTGTCACAAACTTGGATTCCAGAGACTCGCGTAAAGACAGCATTGCAGCCTCTCTGGCAACAGCCTCTAAATCAGCCCCTGTATAACCGTCTGTTTTTTTGGAAAGATCTTTCAATAAAGCTTCCCTTTTTGCATTGGAAAGTCCTGTTTTTCCGTCTCCAATCGGCATCTTTTTTGTGTGAATTTCCAGTATCTGCAATCTTCCTTTTTCGTCAGGAGCTCCAATCAAAAGGATCTTGTCAAATCTTCCAGGCCTTAACAATCCCGGGTCCAACATGTCTGGCCTGTTTGTTGCACCTATAACAAGAATGTCATTCAAATCTTCAAGACCATCCATTTCCGCAAGCATCTGGTTTAAAACACGCTCAGTCACTCGCGTCCCTGCGTCAAGCCCCCTTTTATTTGCAAGAGCATCTATCTCATCAAAAAAGATTATGCATGGAGCAACCTGCCTTGCCCTTTCAAAAACTTTTCTCATGCCTTCCTCTGACTTGCCGACCCACATGCTCAATAAGCTCGGGCCTTTGACCTGGATGAAATTTGCTTCTGCTTCTTTGGCAACAGCCTTTGCGAGCAGAGTTTTTCCTGTTCCAGGGGGGCCGTAAAGGAGAATTCCGCGGGAAGGCCTTATCCCCATCCGAGTGAAAGTCTCGGGATATTTCAAAGGCCATTCGACAGCTTCCTTTAATTCCTGTTTAATATTATCCAGGCCGCCTATATCCTCCCATCCTATGTTAGGAGTTTCAACAAGGACTTCTCTCATTGCGCTCGGCCTTACAACCTTCAATGCTTCCACAAGGTCTTCATGTTTTATTATCAGTTTTTCCAGAAATTCAGCAGGGATTTCTTCATCCCCCTCCATTTTCATTTTTGGGAGTATTTTCCTGAGGACTATCATGGCTGCTTCTTTACAAAGAGCCTCCAAATCAGCACCGACAAATCCGTGAGTCACAGAAGCTATCTCTTTGAGATTTACATCCTTTGTCAAAGGCATTCCTCTTGTATGGATTTTGAGAATTGAAAGCCTTCCTTCTTTTCCAGGAACATTTATCTCTATTTCCCTGTCAAATCTGCCAGGGCGCCTTAGAGCAGGGTCTAGAGAATTGACTCTGTTCGTGGCTCCGATGACAATTACTTTCCCCCTTGACTTCAGACCGTCCATCATCGTCAGTAATTGGCTTACAACCCTTCTTTCAACTTCTCCCATAACTTCTTCTCTCTTGGGAGCAATTGCATCGAGCTCATCTATGAAAATTATTGCAGGAGCTGTTTTCTCAGCTTCCTCGAAAATATCCCTTATTTTTTTCTCAGATTCACCGTAAAACTTGCTCATTACCTCAGGACCATTCAGAAGAATAAAGTTTGCCTCAGTCTCGGTTGCGACTGCCTTTGCAAGAAGGGTTTTTCCTGTTCCAGGCGGGCCATGCAGCAAGACGCCCTTTGGCGGCTCTATTCCTAATTTTCCAAAAATCTCAGGATGTTTTAATGGCATTTCAACCATTTCCCTTATCTTTTTTATTTCATCAGACAATCCACCGATGTCCTCATAAGTTATTTCAGGGATGCTTTCTTCTGTTAGTTCAATCGCTTTTGGATTTAATGTAACTTGTGTGTTTTCAGTTATTATAACAGGCTGAGATGGAGTTGCACTGACAACAAGAAATTTAATCTGGGTAAATCCCCCTATCTGCCCGAATCCTCCCATGCTTCCAAACATGTCTCCGAGCATGTCTCCCAATTCCCCGCCGAGCTCTTCTGAAAATAAATCTCTCCTTCTTTGGACACCTCCTAAAACAACGACGTCTCCTTTTACAACCGCTCTTCCTAGCAACCCGCGTCTCAGATTCTCCGGCTCTGCCTGCACCATTATATTTTTCTGTGCAGGAGCCACCATGAGCTTTTTTGCTTCCTTGACTTCTGCCTTAAAGACTTTAACAGCTTCTCCGATACCTGTCTTCGCATTTCTTCTCAGAATTCCGTCTATCCTTATTATTCCCTCGCCAACATCTGCAGGATAAGCACGATCTGCTATCGCGACTGTTTCCCTGTTTCCCTTGATTACTATCACATCCCCTCTCCTTATTCCAAGCTCCCTCATGACTTCTCCGTCTATTCTTGCAATGCCTTTGTATGCGTCATCCTGCTGTGCCTCAACGACTTTCAACTGAACTTCTTTTTTATCTGTCATTTTCTTTTTTTCTCCTCAATTCGGCGATAGTCAGACGATTTTTTTCTTTTAATTCATCGTCATGGGTTTCGCTTTTTGTCCTGTTAAAATCAAGAGAGAGTTTTCCGAAATCTTCAAAGCAGAGCCTTACCATGTCATTCATTATCTTTTCCTGCTCCCTGATGAATGAGACTATTTCTTTCGGGATTGATACGGCATAGCTGTTCCCGACAAGCCTCATTTTTACTCTAAATTCTTTGTTCCTCAAATTTATAAATTTGCTGTATTCCTGCTCGTCGGTTGGATGCAGGATCTTATGGCTGCATTTATCACATATAACAGCCCTCATCAGAAATCCGTTTTTCTCCACCGTTGTCTTCCCCATTCTGGAATTGCAGTTCTTGCAGAGTATCGGGTTGTCGAAAATGTCTGACATTTTGTTTCTTCTTTTTATTCTGTTTTTTATTTTAGTATGACAGTCGTGTCCTAAGACACGACTGGGTCGAAAAGAGGTGGTATACACTCTAATGTGTATACACGCAAGATACACTATTTAAATATTTCGGTGATGAACAGATTTTTATTTTCACTGACAACTTTTAAAAACTATCAGGGGTTACATTTAAAATGGCCCCAAAAAAAGATGGTGATGTGAGTAATTTAAAAAAATTCTTCAAAAAATTCTGGTTTCTTCTCTGGAAAGACGACAGCTTCAAAGGCTGGATATTTTCCATAGTTTTTCTTTTCATCTTCATAAAGTTCATCTTCTTTCCAGGACTAAGCCTTGTAACAGGAACCTCTCTGCCTCTGGCAATAGTGGAATCCTGCAGCATGTATCACGAAGGAAATCTGCTCTCCAATTTTGATGCATGGTTCACCAGACATGAAGACAAATACTCTGAATTTTCAGTAAACATATCTGATTTCCAGGATTTCACTTTGAAAAATGGATTCAATAAGGGAGATATTCTCTTTATCATCAAAGCAAATCCTGAAAAGCTTGAAAAAGGGGATGTAATAATCTTTAATGCTAATCAGAGAAATCCGGTAATACACAGGATAGTTGACATAAGAGACACAGAGAACGGAAAGGTATTTTCCACAATCGGCGATAACAACAACGGACAGCTTGAATTTGAAGACAGGGTAACAGAAGAGATGTTGGCAGGAAAAGCTGTGGCAAGGATTGCACCCTATTTCGGATGGATAAAGCTGGTATTTTACGATTTTCAGAAACCTCTTGAAGAAAGAGGAGTTTGTGAAGAAAGATAGTAGAAATGTTATTAAAGGAACTTATTTAATAGATTGGTTAATAATTAATGTTGAAAGTAAAGGTTAAACTAAGATAGGTAAATAAAGACTAAAAATGGAATTTTGTCCAAGGTGCGGTGCGGTTCTGGTACAGAAAAGAAAGAACGACGGATGCGTCAGATGCAATTATTCCTCAAAATCAAAGAGCAAGATTAAGACTTCTGAAAAATTTGATAAAAAGAAAGAGGTCGCAATAGTAAAAGATAAGGATGTGGAAGTTTATCCAATAATAGAGCTGGAAAAAGCATGTGAGAAATGCGGGAACAAAAAGGCCTATTTCTGGACTCTGCAGACAAGGGCGACAGACGAGGCAGAGACAAAGTTCTTCAAGTGCACGAAGTGCAACAACACCTGGCGTGAATACAGATAGAATTCTGAAATGGCCCCGATGACCTCGAAACTAAAGTGTTATTTTTTCGTTAAATAATCCTAAAACAAGATAAATTCAATTGAATTTAACTGGCTTTCCCTTTTTCCAAAGTTCAAAGAAGTGTTGTCTCATTATACCTGCAAGATTCTCGTTTTCTATCCAAAGATTAATCAGTTTATCTGTGGTTACTCTTAATTGAACATACTTTTTATCAAATATACTGTAACCAGCACCCTTTATGGGATAATGTCTAATTTTAACCCCCAATTTAGCATATTTTTTTGCTAAAGGTTTTGATTCTTTATCAATAGTCCCCAAAAAGTAGAACTTTACTCCATGCTTAATTGCTTTTTTAACCGCTTTTACATTTTCTGGCTTAACTACCCATATATCAATGTAGCCTATAGACTCTTCTTTTAAGTCCTTTAAGGTATCCACTATTTTGTTTACCATTGCATCTACCCCTTCCATTATCCAAAATGTTTCTTCATAAGAGGTATTAGAACCAAGGTTTTCATATAATCTATCTAAGCTTTTATCAACAATATCGAGATTTTTCTTCTTTTCATTAACTATTTCTTTAAGAACTTGTTCTATATTTATTAGACTGTACTTTTTGGGTTTTGATGGAAGTAATTGTACAATCCCCTTCCTTTTAAAATTATCAAGGATTTCATAGACTTTATTTTTTGGGACATTTGAGTCTTTTTCAATTTCGCTTGCACCAGCAGTTTTTAATTTAGCTAAAGCTAACAAAATTTTTGATTCATAGAGATTAAATCCACACTCCATTAACGATTCTATTGGTTTCATATTTAGTACTGATAGTAGTCCTAAATCTTTATAAAACTTTCCCTTGGTCCTGAAATATGAAAAATAGATACGAAGGCCGTACAATTGCAGAAGAAGAAAGAATACCATCAATGAGGATAGCTGTGACCGGCGCATGTAACCTTAAATGCCAATATTGTCCAATTGATGGTGATAATTATGTTCTCCATGGAAGAAAATTCTTAACTGGAGAGGATTTCTCCCGTGTAGCTAAAAATGCCAACGAAGTAGGTATTAGACATTTTAGCATTACTGGAGGGGAACCTTTAGCAGTACCAAAGACAACATTTGAAGTTGCAGAAACAATTAGTGGATTTCCAAATTTGGGTTACCTTAGACTAAATACAAATGGTATTGCATTAAAACATTATGCAGATAGAATCCAAGAGATTGGATTTCATAAAATAAAAGTTAGTATTGACAGTTTGAGAATAGGAAAATATGAAAATCCCAGTCAAAAAAGTTCTTCTAAAATTAAAGTATCTGATGTATTAGAAGGAATTGATGAAATGATCAAAAGAGAAATACTTACAAGAATTAATATGGTTGTTGGGAGATATAATATCGAAGAGGTTCAAGAAATGATTGAATTCTGCGATGAAAGAAATCTTGAACTAAAATTATTTGACATTACATTTTATAGAGATGCTCTTTCTCGTAATAGTAATTTTTGGAATGAGAACTATGTTTCTCTTAATCCATTATGTGAAGAACTTGAAAAAAGGTTTGGCCCTCCCAGAATTGTTTATGCTGTGGGAGGATTCGGTAATCCCATGCCTATTTTCAAACCAGATTCTTCATCTCCTATTAGAGTTAGAACAAGTGAAAAAACTGCAAGATACAGAGAGGAATGTATAAAATGTTCAGATTATATGTGCCAAGACGGATTTTGTAATATTACACTCACTACGGATGGTAACTTAAAACCATGCAGACCAGAAGGACTGGATTTTGATTTAAAATTGATTAATGGAAATGGAGATTTACTTTCTGATAAAGATATAAAGACCAAATTAACTAAGGCAATAGAACTTTTTAGAGGAACCAAAAAGAAAGAAAGAAGTCTTGATGAGATGGTTAGATCATGGGGTTTAATCTAAAGTGCCAAATGGCCCCGATGGGATTTGAACCCACGACACCTAGATTAAGAGTCTAGTGCTCTACCAGGCTGAGCTACGGAGCCTTGGAAAAATTTAGAAGAAGAAGTTTAAAAATTCTTACATTCTATGCTTAAAAAACTCAATAGCACGGAATCTCTTCAAAACTTTCTTGTAATTCCCCTGTGCAAGGACCCTTGTTTTTGCTTCATTTAATAATCTGAAATTATAGCTGCCAACAGAGCCTTTTACCTTGTTCTTCCCAGGATATTTCTTCCAGCGTGTTTCTTTTTTTAGCTTGTATTGTAAGACCATACTTACCATAGGCCAGAGAATCTTATAAATTTTTCTGAAAAAAGGAAAATAAAAAGAAAAATACTAACAAGTAATAAAAAATAATGCTTTGGGGCGGTAGTTCAGAATTCTTTCTTACCTTATGAGCTTCTGAATGTTTTCTATAGCGTCTGCAACTTCTCTGCCTTTCTTGGTCAGTCTTATAATTTTTATCCGCCCTCTTTTTTCAAAATCAACCAAGCTCAAAGCCTCTAACGTCTGCAGAATCTTCACTGCATGGCTATAAGTGCAGTCCACTTCCTTAGCCAGAATACTGCCGTACCTCATCCTTGTGTTCTTTTTCAAAGAAACCAGCATCAAGGCCGGTTTTCTCCTAAAAAAGATGTCAAAATTGTCTTTCATCTTTGGACGTGTGTATTTTAAAGTATATATCCCATAAGTGATGTGCTTTTAAATCTTTCTAAAAACATATTTCGCAACGTTTATTAACGAAAATAGACAATCAAAAGCATGCCAAGAAAACAGAGAAAGACAAGGGCAGAGGCTTCTGCAGAGCAATTTTTTCCTGTAGAGCCTAAAGACATAAAATATGCAGTTGAAAAGCCATATAAACAGCCGGATTTAACTTCTCTGGTGAAAATTGAAAAGCAAGGGGAGGCTGCTGCTAAAAAAACACCAAAAAAGAGGCTTAGAAATGGCAAGATTAAAACAAAAGCAGCAAAAAAAGAATATGTCCCGCAGAAAGTTTCCCTGAAAAAAGACGGCTACGAATTAATCATTACCGAAAAACCGCAGGCAGCCTTAAAAATTTCTTCTGTTCTTGGTAAATCGGTTCAGAGAAACATTGGCTCTGTGCCTTATTATGAAGTTGACAGGAACGGAAAAAAAATTGTTGTTGCATGTGCTGTAGGGCATTTATTCAGTCTTGCACAAGTTTCTCAGAGATCGGGAATTCCTGTTTTTGACATAAAATGGGTCCCAAATTACATGGTAAGAAAAGGGGATTTCAGTAAAAAATATTACGATGTTCTTCTGGGACTGATAAAAAATGCAGGCTCTTTGACAGTTGCTACAGACTATGATATTGAGGGGGAGCTTATTGGTCTGAATGTCGTAAGATTTATCGGGAGCCAGAAAGATGCTTCCAGAATGAAATTTTCCACACTTACGGAAAAAGAACTGAATGATTCTTATGAGAAAAAGTCTGTAACCCTAGACTGGGGCCAGGCAATTGCCGGGGAAACAAGACATTATCTCGACTGGTTTTACGGGATAAATCTTTCAAGGGCCCTGATGAATGCTCTGAGGGCTATTGGAAAATTCAAGATAATGTCCATTGGCAGAGTTCAGGGCCCTGCCCTTAATCTCATAGTTAAAAAAGAAAAACAGATTTCTTCCTTCAAACCAAGGCCTTACTGGCAGGTTTTTATCACCCTGGAAAACCCGAAGATAGAACTGATATTTAACAGGGATATTTTCAAAAAAGAAGAACTTGGAAAATTTGAGGAACTCCGAGGAAAAATAGCTGAAGTCAGAACAGAAAAAAAACAGCAGGAGATTCCGCCAAACCCGCCATTCAGTCTTACAACGTTACAGACAGAATCATACAGACTTTTCGGAATTAATCCTGGAAAAACTCTTCAGATCGCCCAGAGCCTCTATCTCTCAGGGCTTATATCTTATCCGAGAACTTCCAGCCAGAAGCTTCCGCCATCCATAAATTACAGGGAAATTTTAAGAAAACTGGCAATGAAATACAAGGCTGAAAAATTCCTGACAAGGAGCAAGCCTGTGGAAGGAAAAAAGACAGACCCAGCGCATCCTTCCATATATCCAACAGGACAAGGCAGTAGTACATTAAGTGAGGATGAAAAAAAAATCTATGATTTGATTGTCAGAAGATTCCTATCCCTGTTCTGCGAAGATGCTGTTCTTGAGAACAAGACAATAACTGCGGATTGCAATAAATTAATTTTTAATGCGAGGGGCTCTGTAATATCTAATAAAGGTTGGTTAAGCATTTATCCTGTTAAAATTTCTGAATCAAATCTTCCAGATGTAAATGGGAAGATAAAAATATCTGATGTAAGGACTGTTGAAAAAGAAACACAGCCTCCACGCAGATACTCTCCGGCATCTATTGTTTCAGAGCTGGAAAAAAGAAACCTTGGAACAAAGGCAACAAGGGCAAATATTCTGGAAACTCTTTACGATCGGGGCTACATACAAGGCCAGAGCATAAGGGCAACTCCACTAGGAATTTCCCTGATAGAAACTCTGGAGAAGCACAGCCCGATAATAATCGATGAGGCCTTGACGAGAACCTTTGAGAAAGAGATGGGTGCAATTCAAACGGCGAAGAAGAACTTTATTGAAAAAGAGGAAAAAGTTATTGGGGAGGCTAAGGGGGCAATAACAAAAATCTCAGGGCAAATAAAGAAAGAAGAAGCAGAGATAGGCGAGGAATTATCAGAGGCGAATTCAAAACTATGGGAACAGCAGAGGGAGGAAGGCAAATTAAACATTTGTCCTTTGTGTAAAAAAGGAACGCTCGGCATTTTATATTCAAAAAAAACAAGGAGAAATTTTATCGCGTGTTCTGCATATCCAGAATGCAGAAATACCTACTCTCTTCCTCCAAATTCTCTCATAAAAAAGGCTGACAGGGTCTGCGAGAAGTGCGGCTTCCCCATGCTATTATCAATCAGAAAAGGAAAAAGACCATGGGTTTTCTGCTTCAACAGGGATTGCCCGACAAACAGGGAGAGGATCGAGGCTTACAGAAAGAAGCAGGAAGAGAAAAAAGAAAGTGGGATATAAAGATAAATTCAACAAGAACTTAAAAAATTTAGAATTAACAGACGGCGTTATAACCTTAAAACCCTTTAAGTTAAAAGATGCGGCATTGCATCTTGCAGGAGAAGATGAAGAACAGAAAAAATGGTTAAGTGGTGGAAAAAGCACTATTAAGTCTGTTGGAAACTGGATAAAGAAAAATAGTGGATATTGGAAAAGAAATGGTCCTGTTTATAATTTAGCTATTTGGGTAGGGAGTAATCTCATTGGGATGGTTGAAGCTAACACAGATGAAAACAAAATTGAAGGAATGAAAAAAGGTCAGGCAAATATCTCTTATGGAATATACCATAAGTATAGAGGGAGGGGATATGCGGCAAAAGCTGTTAGTTTATTTTTAAAAATCCTTAAGTTAAAAGGAATAACTCATGCTTTGATTAGAGTTAATCCAAAAAATACCAATTCTTTGAGAATTCCAATAAAGTGTAATTTTAGAGAAACAGGTGAAATCAAAACAAAAGACGGCAACTACTTAAGATTATTTATTAAAGATTTATAAAAACTCCAAAATCCAAATTTTTCAAAACCATTTCCCAAGCGTAGTTTGTGTCTTGATATTTTCAAGAATTTTGCTCTTCTTCAGGATTTTTGAGGGGTCGTATCCAAATTTAATCATACTGATTTTTCTCGCGCTCTCCAACATTTCCTTCATGTCTGAAAATTTAAGATTATTATTGCCCAATACTTTTTTAGTAGCCTCTCGGCATACCCATACTCCTAAAGATGCCCAATAAGTCGGTAATTCAATTCTTATAACTAAAATAGAAGCTTGCTTTTTCTCTTTTTCAAGATACTCAAGAATCGGGAGTCTTGCGGCATAATAGCCTCCTGCCGTGTTTGAGGCATAGTTTGTTCTTCCGTAAAAGTCCTCCATGTCTGTCGCTGCCTTGATTTCATTTCCAGGATTCCACGAACTTCCCGGAAGATACAACTCGAATAACTCATAAGAAAAAATGTTGGGAAATAGCATTACAAGATAGCAGTTTCCCATAAACTCCCCGAAAAACAATTCATGATTTTCAATCCATGGGTAGTTCCTTATTTTTTCAAGAAGCTTTTTCCCAATCATATCGTCTGTGGCTGTTATGCTCCATCGTGTAGGAACGAGTTTCCTGTCTTTTTTCAGGCCAAGAACTCCGACAGAGAGGACTTTGCTCAAGGTATATTCTGAAAAATTGTTATGATAGAGAAATTCCACAGCTTCTACCGCCTTTATCTCATCATTCATTACCTTGTCAAGCTTGGAATCAATTTTTACATTTCCTATAATTTTTGCTTTTTTCAGAGGAGCATTCATTCCCTGCGGAACAACAACCCTGTCTCTCTTGAATCCAGGACCGACCTTAGATTTAAGTTCAATCTCTAAATCTACTGGCCTTGAGGCAAGCGCAAGCTCCTGCGCCATCTCCACAAACTTCCTGTTGCTTGCTCTTGGATCAGTCACCCTGGATTGAAACCTGGAATTCAAAAGACTCTCCCTGAGGCTGACAACATCCCTAATACCGAAGTTATTTTTTGCCCAGAATTCCGCATCATCGTAAATCCATGCATCCTCGTCCCTTTCCAGCGGGCTCAGAATTCCTACATTCACCAGAGGATATTTTAACTTTGATCCAATAAAAACGCTCGGAGGACTGCTGGTAGAAAGTTCTGAAATTTTTCCAAGGTCCTTATACTTAAATCTGGTATCAGCTATCCTTTTTATTACTTCAAAACGAATGTCTTTGTCCCCTTTTTCCTCCATGAACTATGAAAGAAACAGATATTTAAAATCTTTGAGAACTACCCTTGAGTTATTTTATCTTCGCCTTCTTCTGGCAGCAGGGGGCATTTGCTCAGGCATGCAGACTCCTCTACATGACCAGGCATGCAATATCAAAAGAGCTGCTGCAATAACAGTCACCAACCAGCTGGCAGGGATTCCTAAAAGATTCGGCCATAAGTTAACGACCAGAATCACAACTCCAAGAATTGTTTCTGTCCACTTGCAATTGCAATGAAACATTTTATTTCAAAGAATATAGGAAAAAAGCCTTAATAAAAGTAACGTTATATCCAGCCTCTCTTGAAAATTCCTTTTTCCCTTATTTCAAAGTTCAGCTCCTTGTTTGGAAGGCTTCTGTGTTTCAGCAAGACGGCTTTTCTTTTCCCATTGTCACTCTTCAGCTCGATAATTGCCTTGCTCCAGTATTTCATCAAGTCCCCGCCGACCAGATTGACTCCTGGTTTGATTCCCTTTTTTCTTTCCTCTTCAGACAAGAACTCAGAATAAACCTGGTTGGTTATTATTACAGGAATCCTTTGTTTCTTGGAAATTTCAGACAAGAGTTTCATCTGCCAGGCAAGTTCCCTGTTGACTTTCCTGATTTCTTCATCATCTTTGGATTCTTTTGTCTTGACTGCTCCGAGTTCAAGCCTGTAATGCATAGCCATTCCATCTATTATGATGAGCCCTATATTTTCCCTCTTGACCTGCTCTGATAATTTAAGGAATAATTTTCTTTGCTCTTCAAAGCTCGTTGGTTCCAGGAGAAGGATATTTTTCAGGATTTCCTGATAACCTTCACCGACTACCTGTTTTACCCTGTCTACGCTGAATCCTCCTTCTGTATCTATGAAAATCACCTTTTTGCCTTTCTTTGCCTGGCTGCAGGCAGCAAGAATTACAAAGTTTGTTTTCCCGCTTGCAGGAGGCCCTGCAATCATCGTTATGATGCCTGCTTCATAACCTCCGTACAGCCATTTGTTCAGGTCAAAGCTTCCGGCAGAAACCCTCTCTGTTTTTTCATCTCCCTGCATATTCAGTAAGAGAAGAGAAGATTAATAAGAATTATTGTGATTACTTCAGCTTCTTGAAATCAGCCTCGATTTTGTCGAGGTCTTTCGTTACAGAAGCAACCGCATCGCTTATGGCTTTTTTTGCAGTTTTGCCTTTTGTGGTAACCTTTAAGATAGGTTTCTCAGAGGGGTGCTCTCTTTTCCATGCGGCAAAACTCACCGCAGGGTCTTTATTTAAATAAACTCTCAGAATCTCAACAAGGGTCATGCTCCCAAGCCTGACCTCAATTTCGTCTTTTGAACTTTTTAGAATCTCCAGTTTAATACTTTCCATGATAAGAAATCAGAAATTTGATTTATAAAGCCTTTGGTTATTTATCATTTTCTGCTTCCTTTTCTTCATCTTCCCACATCTCTGCCTCCCTCTCTAAATCGGCTACGCTTAGACGATTTTCCTCCCTCTCTCTTCTCATTCTCTGCAGATCAGCTATTGTTAAAGAATCAAGGTTCTGCTTGTCGAAGAAGCCGAGAGTTTTCTGTGAATGCTCGGGAATTTTTTGTGGTTGTGAAAAGGCTTGCTGATTTCTTTCCTTTAACTCGGCTACGCTTAGACGAGTTTTTTCCTTTAGCTCAATAATATTTGAATTAGTTTGATTCTTGTTTAATCCGGAACTTCTGTAAAGATTTCTCTCCTTACTTTGGCCAAGCCTGGACGAAGTTCTCTCCTTTATCAGTTTTACCCTGAGAAATCTTTCAAGCTTGTCCATGAGATCATAGCCCTCTGGAACTATGCCCTGTTCTGCCATTTTTATCGCTGCTTCTGTCTCTTTGATTGCCTCTGCGAGTTGTTTTTGCGTGAAGCCCTTTACCCTTCTTACCCTCATGATTATCCAGTGAAATTTATCGATGAGATCTGGCCTAGATTTCAAGCTCAAATCCTGCCTTCTCATCTTTTCCCCATAGTTTCTGTCAATTATTTTTCTCAGGCTTTCTTCCTCTTTTTTCAGTTCAGGTCTCTCCTGCTGCCCCACATGTTTTACCCCCGAAAGTCTCGAAAGCCTCTCATAAACGCTGCCTTTTTTAGGCTCTTCAAAAACCCTTTTATCCGGCTTTTTGAGTATTGGAAATCCTTCTTCAAGGGCGCATTTTCCGCATGCAAGAATCACGCCTTTCGGAGAGATAACCTCAGATACGCTCCTCATCTTGCCGGATATCCCGCAGACAGAACATTCCATCAAAAAGCAAGCTACGAGCTGTTTTTTAATATTTCTGTATAAAAATATACAATTATCTAAGATGCCTTTCTATTTCCTGTATATTAGCAGGAAGCTCTATTTTAGCCTTCTCGTTAATTACAGCCACAGGCGGGTCTGTTATATTATAATTCTTCTCTAATTTATCCACGAGGTCGCTGTCGAGATCTATATCAAAAGAGTATATTATAAGATTATCATTTCTCGAAGAAACTACCCCGAGAATCCTTCCTGCTTCCTCGCTGTCTTCAATTTCAGAGGCATTGTTGGAATAAAAGAAGAGGATGGTGTCTATCTTATTCCCGCATTTCTCATTATAGGTTTTAACAAATTCAAAATGCTCCAACTCAATGAGGGAATAAAACTGCTTCCGGAGCAAAACATCCTCGTCCTGCTTTCCGAATTTCCTTTCAAGATCATCTATAATCCTGCCCTGAAAACCAAGGTCCTGGGACACTTTTTCAAAAGATTCGGTGCCGCATATATCTTCCTTAAAGAAAGAATAATCCAGCTTGTCTTTAAAGATGTCATACCCCACGCCAACCTGAAGATTGGAAACACGCTGGAATTCAAAATAAGACACAGAGTAGCTGATTGCAAAAACCAGCAGAAAAACAAGGGTCCCTATTATCAAAGAAATCAGGTACCTGTTTTTGCTCTCAAATTTTCTCTGTTCCATTTTGCTCCATTATTCATGAAAATTGCTTTGAAACTTATATATATTTCTAATTTTCTTGTTATCTCCATTTGACTGTTTTCGAGAATACTGTGTAAAATATCGAGACCACCCACCAGAACCCGAAGAGAATTGCAAAAAGCAGATAATACAAAAATAAATTGACAATTAAGCCTGAAAGCCTGCCTATTTTTCTGGAGGCATAATGCATGTAAAATCCAAGGACAGTCATGAAGAGTATTATGAAAAGCACAACCGGCTTGCTGAAAAACAAAAACAAGGCTCTCTCTATTAAATAAAAATTAATGTTGAACAAGCTCGAAAAATCAAAATTGACGCTTTGGTAAAAGAGAAGATTGTCCCTTAATTCAAAAATCGTTTTGAAGAACAGGTAAAGCACAACGAAAACGGAAAAAAAGATGCTTACAATCGCTATCGGAATAACAAAAGTCCCAAGGTCCCCGTATTTTTTTCCCATGATTTTCCTGTAACTCCACAGATTTATGAGCAATCCGAAATACCATCTTCTCCTCTGCACCATAAGCTCCCCAAATTTTCTCGGAGCAATAGTGTATGCGGGAGCCTCTGGGCAATTTTCAGTATTATATCCCTTATATTGAATCCTTAGGGCCATCTCAAGGTCTTCTGTCACGTTTCCTTCATCAAATCCACCATGTTTACCAAAGAAAGATTTCCTGTATGCAGAAAAAGCTCCGGGAGTGATGTAAATTGATTTTAAGGATGCAAAGGCTTTTCTAAGGAAAAGGCTAAGGAGATACTCTATGTACTGCACCCTCTGCAGAATACTTTTCGGTTTGTCTATGATGATTGCAGGGCTTACACACATGACATTTTTACCCTTAAAAAAACAGACCATATTCTTCATGCTCTTGGGATCAACGGTTGTGTCCGCATCCATCGTGAATATTATTTTTCCCTTTGCCTTTTTTATTCCAAGATTCAGAGCAGAACCCTTTCCACCATTTTCTTTATGAAAGACTCTTATTTTTTCACTCATGAATCTTCTCGCAATTTCCAATGTTTTGTCCGTGCTTCCGTCATCCACGATTATTATCTCAAAATCAGGATAATTTGACTTCAAGACCGATTTTATCGTCTTTGCTATAGTATCTTCTTCATTATATGCCGGGATGATTACGGTAACCTGCGGGAGCTCTTCATCTGTGTAGAGAGGCCTTTCTTTTTTGGAATAGGAGATAAAACTCAAGATATAGAAAGTTGTAGCAACAAGTCCAATATAGATAGACAGGTAAATTATTGCGGTTATTAGTTCCATTATTTTCCCCCGTCTTTCTTGTCTGGTTCTGAAACTCCGAAATAATCATAAAATTCCTGGCTTAAGCTCAGCTCATGTGTATGGCCCTGTTTCTTTTTCTTGACAAGGCTCAATTCCGAAAATTTCTTTATGTGGTCATAGGCTTTGTTTCCTCGAATCTTCACTATGACAGATTGCTTTATCGGATGTTTGAAGGCGATGATTGCAAGGGTTTCCTGCTCTGCCTTGGTGAATTCGGAAGAGCCTCCTGCAAGCTTTGTCGTTAAATGAGAAAATTCCGGACCAACATCCATTTTCCACATTCCATTCTTTTCAATAATCCTAAGCGCGGATTCTCTCTCATTGTAAGATTCCCTGAGCTTTTCCAGCAATTCTTTTATAATTATAGGGTTCATATCAGAAAGAGAGATAAGGGCTTTCATGTCAAGAAATTTTCCCGATACAAACAGGATGGATTCTATCAGCCGCATGGATTCTCTTTCTTTTGCCTCGTCAATTTGTTCCTGATTACGCGAATCTTGTTCATGGAAATCTTCTGCCTTTCCGGAAATTGGTTCTCTTTTGTCTGCTTCCATCATTAAAAGAAATCCAGGGAAGTTTTAAATTTATTCCTTTAATTTGTTCGCCCTTTTCATCAGAAAGACAAGGAGGAAATTCGTCAAAAATATCATTAAAAAAACAGAGAAAAACCACAAAATCTGATAATAGGGGCTTTCCAGAGAGATGAAGCTTATGCAGGATTCAAACACGCAGTTGACGTTCATTTCCCTTTGTGAGAGGAAAAAACTTATGAGAAAGATGATGGCTATCTCAAGAAAGCTGATTTTCCATAAATCTTTCCTGGAGATTCCAAGGAGATAGATAAATGCTATCGCGACAGGAATGATATAGATGTGCTCCAGGGTTATGTAATTTCCCAAGGAATTCATGAATCCTATGATAAAAAAGTAATCTGTGATTCCCCATAGGCTGTTTCCTGTTATCAGCTGATAAAAGAAATCACTATTCCAGAAAATTAAAGGTATGGCAATTATGTTCACCTGAATCATTATCAAGTCAGATTTTTTAGTAAGAATCCCGATGCCAATAAGAAAAATTGCAAAATAGGAAAACCACAGAGGAATAGCACTTTCCAAATTGAGAAAGGCATTGATGAAAGCAAGGATTCCTAAGATTATGAAGAAAGCTCCAAACAGCCTGTAAATT
>Ga0209520_10000255_pt1 | contig 29611 bp, 45 predicted proteins | sample Rifsed16ft1_FD_184009 | JGI IMG/M metagenome (GOLD analysis project Ga0209520, IMG submission 184009) | Soil microbial communities from Rifle, Colorado, USA - sediment 16ft 1 (version 2) | ecosystem: Environmental > Terrestrial > Deep subsurface > Rock core/Sediment | place: Rifle, Colorado...
CTTCCTACTCATCAAGGACCTCTTTGATGAGTAGGAAGCCAGTGGGGCTCGACGCCAACAAGACCAGCCTCTCGGGCATAACGTTCACGTCCGGGAGCGGAGGACTTATCTGTACGGACCACCGCCGGGTCGGCTGCGAGCACACATGGGGCTGCCCCAACTGTGGCTCTGGGCAGACGACCATACCTGACCCGTGCTGGGACAAGGAGGCGCGGCCATGGTCATCGTAGTGCATCGGAGCGGCCCGTTCACGACCGTCGACTGCACCTGCCCGTGCCACCGCCCGGAGAGGCCCATGCCGTCCATCTGGCGGTCATCGGGCACGGCGGCTTGCCCTCACTGCCTCCCGCTGCCGGTGGGCACGGGTGGCCTTCCTCGTCTGACGATCTGGTAGAATAGCAGCAATCGCCCCTGGCTGGACCAAGCAGCAGCAGGGGCGGAGTGGGACAGCAGGTACGCTGTCCGGCGCCCCACCTTTCGCATGGGTGAGGCGCTTTGCCTTTGTGGTAAACTCTGCCTGCCTCAGCCAAGGGCTCGTGACTGGACCGGAGTGCGGGGCAATGCCCGTTGGCTCCGGTCCAGTTGTTTTTCTCTGCATCTATCTATGGTATTCTGACGTGGGCACTGGCTCCACGCGAACCCAGCCGGGCGATGAGTGGAGCGCGGGGGCCGGTGGCCCGAGACAACTACCGATGTGTTGGAGTCCCCGCCTTTCCGGGCGAGCAGGTCGATGGGGGCTGCCAAAGTGGGCCTGGCCGGATAACCCAGGCAGCATGCGGCAGGAGTCGCCCGCCTGACTCTTCAGGTGCGTTCGTCCAGTGGCCCAGGACACCTCCCTGTCAAGGAGGAGATCGCCGGTTCGAGTCCGGTACGCACCGCCACCAGTGCTCCGGTGCCCGCAACACAACCCCCGCCACCGGCCCCTTGCGAAGCGATGGCGCTTTGTGTTACTGTGTTGCCGTGGGTGCGAGCAGGGCAACCCCTACGCCAGCCGCTCGGCAAGCGGCGGAAGCCCCTGTGGCCCCATCTCTGGAGGAGGAGAGGCAAGGGCGTGCCCCCTCTCCTCCCCAGTGCCCCGTCTGCCACGTGCCGTTGCCGCGCCGCAAGCGGGTGCATGGATCGCCGCAGGTTTACTGCGGCGCGCCTCATCGGCGCGAGTGGCACCGCCGCCTAGCACGCGCCGCTGCGGCGTTTGTCGAGATCCTCGCGGGAGAGTAGAAGGCATGACGAGTGAGTCTGACATCTGCTCCCGGTGCTGGCGTCGGGTAGCTGGTCGGCAGCCGCCGGAGCAGTTCATCTTTCTGACCGTCGGCCGTCGCCGGCACGCAGTACTGTCACTCCTCTCGTCCGTCGCGGACGACACGATTGTGTGGACGATCTGCGGCCTGTATCGGCGAGCATCATACTGGCGCGCCGAGATGATGGTGTCGGGCCCGGCTTCGCAGCGCAGTTCTCGTAGGAGGAGGACATGGAAGAATTAATCCAGGCGCATTATCTCGCGGGGGTGGGCATGGTGCAGTGGGTGCCGTTCCTGGCAGCCCTGGCAGCCATCAGCGGCTTTGCTGCGGCGGCGGCCATCTGGGCCCACCACTCCGTCTCGTCTGATGGCAGTTTCTTGATCGTGGGCTGCGTGTTCATTGCGCTCGCCATCGGGTTGGCGGCCTGGGCGTTGAACAACTCGATCGAGGGCAACCTGCGGCAGCAGGCACCGGCGATCTACGCTGAGCAAGCTATCCAGAAGGCCGACGGCGCGCGCATGAAGGCGGTGTGGCCATGAACGCCGATGACGTAGCGCGCATCCTGGCAGGTGCGGACCTGGAGGGAGGGTCGGCTCCGGGGCAGCTCTGCACGTCCTGCCACGTGCCGATGCAGGCGACGACCGGCAAGCGGGTCTACCTCTACTGCCCGCACTGCGGTTGTAGCCCGGAGCGTGGCGTCATGGCGGGGATCGCCTGCGACTGCCCGCCGCATCCGGTCGAGGGGGTGGTCTGCTCATGAGCGATCAGCTTCAGGCCAGCACAGAGGAACTGGCAAAGGCGAGCATCAAACGGCTGCAGGAACGCGTAGACGACTTGGAGTTACGGCACGCGGAGCTGTATGACCGAGTATTACTCCTAGAGCAAGGAAGGCTGCCATGAGCAAGTGGCGCAAGCGCCCGGTAGAGGTGGAGGCGCTCCAGTGGTTAGGTACGAATCGGCACGAGGTGCTGGAGTTCATTGGACCGGGTGGACAATGGGATCCTGACGAGGGGCTGATAATTGGGACCCGTGAGGGAATGATGCTAGCCGATGAGGGTGACTGGATTATTCGGGGTATCATGGGTGAGCATTACCCCTGCAAGCCCGACATCTTCGCGGCCACCTATGAGGCGGTGGACGGGTGAAGGTGCAATCATGAGGCCTGTTCATCCAGATAGGCGCCTCGTGGGCATGGCTCGAATAATCCACGTGGGTTCACAGTCGCAATCCCGCTGGGATGAGCGTTTCTTCGAGTACGCTCATTTCCGCTCCTGGGAGTCCGGCGTTGAGGATGAGATTCTGCGGCGCAATCCCAACGCGTGGATACAACACAGAGCGAACGTGGGATCGAGCCCCAACGACCTCACCACCTGTCGGCCGCAGGACGTGGATGCGCTGGCCTACGAGTGGGGCAAGGAGCAGGGCCGGATGTGGCTCGCGGTGCGCAGCGATGGCCGCTCGGTCCATGACCGAAGCCGTCACGCGGTGCTGGCCAACGAAGTCAATATCGAGGGGGTCTTTTCTCCGTGGGGCTACCGTGGCGGCGGGCTCTGGACGGACGACGAGCACCAAGCCATCGCCTTCATGTTCGCGCACTCGCGCGTATTCGCCGCCCTGGGATTCAACGAGGTCGTGCTGAGTGCGATGGATTGGATCGACGCATTGAGCCCCAACGGCTACATCGCCGACGGTCTCGGCCCACATGGCTCCTGGCGCCCCGAGCTGAGCATCTGGCATGCGTTCGGTCAGCCGGACCTGCGGCGCAAGATCGAGGAGCTGAACGCCGGCCCCGTGAAGCGCCTCGGCACGGCGCTCCACACTTACGGCGAGCCGATCCGGCCGGGCAATCCGGCCTACCTGGACACGGCGGTACGGCTGCTCTGCCCGCCCGAGTTGCAGCGCGAAGGCGGCGCTTACGGTGGGAGCCGGATTGAGCATGCGCTCCAGGCTATGAGCCAGTACGGCTTGCTGGAGTTGCTGCCGGTGATGGTAGGCGAATGGAACCGCCAGGTCGTGCAGGTGGCGGGGCCAGAGGCCATCGTCCAGGTGCCGCCAGATTGGCCAAGCTACGTCGCCCTAGTCAAGCGATATGCGCCAAGCTGCCCATTCACTTCCACGCAGACCACCTTCAGCGACCGCGAGTTGGCGCGGTGGGAGTACGAGGCGCTGGTCCGCCGCACCATCGGACAGTTCCCCGAGGCAGACTGGGGGCCCTGGTTGCTGTTCGGGCACCTGTTCGAGGACGAGCGGTTTGGGGTGCTCCAGATGGCCAACGTGCCGCCGGTGCTGGAGCTGAAGCGGGTTGTAGTCGAAGTCGAGGAGGAGGAGACACCAATGCCAACCTTTATCGGAGCGATGGCCGTTCTGGCCGGCAAGCTGCGTGCTGCCGGCTATGTGGTCGAGGCGCTGAAGAACGAGACCGCTATTGGCGGCGGTCTGATCCGACAGGTGGCGACCATCAACGGCGAGCCTCGCGTCCTGGAGTACCAGGACGGCGCGGGTGACGCTTGGGTCGTCGCCCGATCCCCCATAGTCCCAAAAGGGTGAGCCGTCAGCCGTGGATCGTCGCGCTGAGCCCAAACCACAGCGGGCCGCGCGCTCAGGCGGCGGACGGGGTCGTGGTGCATTCGACCCGTGGCGGCGCGGCCTACGGCGTCGAGTTCGACGCGACCCTGCGCTGGTTCTCCAACCCGGCCAGCCAGGTGAGCGCGCACGTGGTGATCGGGCGCGATGGGCGGCGGGCTCAATGCGTCCCGGATGAGTGGATCGCCTGGCACGCGAAGGCATGGAACGCCACGCATCTAGGGGTCGAGCTGGAGCAGCCGACGGCGGACGACGACTACACTGACGCCCAGTATTACCTCCTGGCCGAGTGGATTCTGGGGATGCGGCAGCGGTATGGGTTTGGGTTGGATCGGGAGCACTCGCTGGTTGGGCACGAGGAGATCGACTCGGTCAAGAGCGATCCTGGAGAGTTCGATTGGGGTCGGCTGATGGGGTTGCTAAGGTCCCGCGCAGAGATGAGCGAGGCGGTCGCCGAGGTCAAGCGCCTGGAGGAGAGCAGGATGGCGCAGAGGCGTAGCTACCGTGACCAGCACCCCGACGGTTAGGAGGCGGTGGCATGACCCTGAAGAGCAGGGACCATTGATAATCGGAGAGGAGGCGCCGCCCAATGGATCAGGTGAGGCTGGCCCGCATCGCCATCGGGCACGAGAACTGTCCCACGTGCTCGGACGACCGGAGGTGGCTCATAGAGACCCTGCGCGAGGCGTGGGCCGCGAACGACACCCTGCGGCTGACGCACGAGAACGCGATGCCCCCGGTGTCAGTCGGTCAAGTGGAGGGGGCAATGACGAACGGACAGAAGTGGATCGCATGGCGCAGAGAAGACGCAGCATGGACGCGGCACCATCTGATCCGAACAGGTGATCGCCGGGCAGCCTGTGGCGCCCGACTGCCTCAGGAGTATCATCGTGAGCGGCGCGACTACGACCCACACGACCCGGGGCAGGGCCTCTGCTACCGCTGCCGGCGCTCTGCGGCGTACGCGGCTACGGCTGGGCCGGGAATCAATGTCGTGGTGGAGGTGATTCGATGAGCGGCTGGAACTACCCGCCCGGCGTATCGGGCAACGAGCCCGAGATCGCCGGGCCGCCGGACCACGACACCCGGTGTCCCCAGAGAGAGGACCGGTTGATCGGCTGCTGCGTGGACCAGTGCGGCGCCCTCCTGACGTGGCCCTGGCCCACCGGGGTCGGACCCAACAGCAGGACCTTCGGTGCCATCGTCTGCGCCGAACACGCCACGGACGAGCACTGCCCGCAGCTGGGCATCGCGCCCGTGCTGGTGCTGCCCGAGGCGGGGATATGCGAGCGGTGCGACGACCTGGCGGAGGGCGACCACATGCCGGCGGCGCTGCCATGAGCACCTCCTACTACAGATTACGCTCGCCGGTTACGTCGGTGCAGCTCGATGAAGGTCCGGGGCATGACCGGCTGAGGGTCTACGTCAACGGGGTGTATGTGGGCGAGCTGACCCTGGCGTTGGGCGAGGGGTGTGAGGTCGCCCGTCTACTGGCGGAGTCCGACCCCACCATGCACGTCTCCTACGGCGGCGATGCACGAGGCTGTGTCGTGCAGGAGTTCCAGGCCGACCTGCGCGAATGGGATACCCTCATCGACGAGTCCAGCAAGGTCGTCACGGTGCGCGATGTACGCGCATTTGCAGGGCAAGGCAAGGAGAGGAGGGGTAACGAGCGATGAGGACGCCGACAGGAGTACGGCGTCGCGGTGTCAGCAACCCTGTGCGGCGCGCTCTAGCCGAGATCGATCTCACGCAACGGGACGCCGCACGGCACGCAGCCATGACGGACGACGAGCTGCGTGAGGACCTGCGCGCCGCTGAGGCCATGATGCGTGGTGCCTTCGGGCAACGCGAGGGGGGCTACTACGGAGACCCGTCGCCGGCGTCCTGGCGAGCGGGAAAACTCCAGTTCGACGAAATGAAAATCCGCGACCTGAAGCGGTTCGCGGAAGGAGAGGTTGGCGTGGAACCAATCACGGACGCCACGGTCTGGCACCCCGACCGGATGCTGGAGCGCATCAAGGCAGGGGAGGCCGGTCGGCTCATCAAGTTCGAGCGTGACCTGACGGTAGAACAACGGCGCCTCCTGGCAGAGATCGCGGTCGAGTTGCACCTCGACCCCCTGTTCCGGGAGCTGACGATCTATCAGGGCCAGTTGTACGTAGAGATCGACGGGTGGCGCCGAGTGCGCGACCTGAGCGAGAACCCCGTCTTCGACGGCATGCGCAAAATCTGGACCGTCCCGGCTGCTGTTCTCTCGGCCTATGAAATCCAGCCCGGGGACGTGATCGTCGGCCTGGAAGGCTACGTGAAGGGCCGCAGGGTCCCCCACGAGGCGTACGGAGTCGTCCGGGCCGCTGAGAGACAACGCCAGGCGACACGGGCCGGCGGTACCTACGAGCCAGTGACGCAGAAGTACTTCACGGCCATGGCGCTCAAGCGCGCGGAGGTAACTCTCTACCGAGAGATGGGCTTCAGGGTCAGGGGCTTGGCCCCGAAACTCATGGACGACCTACCGCCGGAGGTATGGGACGCCGAGGGCCAGGTCGTAGACGAGGAGTTGCCCGGCGCTGCTGCTGCTCGCTGCGCCGTGTGCAACCTGCCGGTGGTAGCGCCGGAGGGTTGGGCAGGGGAGGTGCTCCACCATGACGACTGCCGGCCCGCAGCACAGCCGAGCGAAGAAAAGCCCGCCCAGGGCCAGCCCGAGGCGGCACCATTGCCGGCGTCTGATCCCGGCCCCCATGCCCCCGAGGCGTGGATGGCCGGCCTGCGGGCCGAGATCGCGCGGGCACCCGGCTCCGCCCTCTCCGGCCTAGCGACGCGCGTGCAGAATACACCCATGGCAGAGGACCAGCGGGCGGAGCTGGTAGCGCTCGGACGTCAGCGGCGGCAGGAACTGGAGTCCTCGCCGGCAGGGGCGCCAGTCAATCCCGGTCCGCCGGGGCCGGCGCCCGTCCCAGTCCACAGGGCGGCTGAAGTGCCGCCATCAAACAGCGTGATGCCCGAAGAGGTGGCTCAGCACTACGCCCAGCAGATCGCAGCGGCAACCGATGTTGATATCGTGCAGCTACAAGCAGCTATGGAGGGCGACCTGTTCCTCCGGCCCGCCGACCTGAAGGCGCTGAGGCTGAAGCTGGCTGAGCGCACGGCGGACCTGCGGCGCGCGGCAGCGGGAGCGATGCCATCATGAGCCTCCGGCGTGATCTCCTCCGGCAGATCACCGCGCCCGTGAAAGCACAGCTACCCGAGTGCCAGCGGTGCCTGGCCCTCCGGGTGCTGGACCTAAAGCGGCGTAGCGGGGACCCCACGCCCGGCAACTGGTGCAAGCTGCCGGGGAAGCGGCGCCTACATCTGATGCCGCTGGCTGGCGTTACGCCTACGTCCTCCTGTGGGATATGGGCCCGCCGGAGCTGGTTGGCGATCCAGTACCCCGAGGAGGTGCCATGACATGGACGACGTATTCATCGCAACCCTGTTATCCACGCTGCGGGAGCTAGCTCGGTCGCCGGGGCTGCAGGGCACCCAGGAGCGCCTGGAGCTGGAGCGTATGCTCGCGGCCTGCCTTCTGGAGGAGGCGCTTGTCGCGCTGCATCCCCTGGAGCGGGTAAGCGCGCTGGCTGTGACGGCGGTGGAGCTGGTGCGGGAGGCGAGGCTGCTGGTGGCACGGCTGTAACCCGTGGACCCGCCAGAGATCAGGCGCGAGGGGCCCGACTACATCGCCAGTTGGCCAGGGGCCATGTTCCGCTTCTCCCGGCTTCATGACTCGCGGGAGGACCTGGTCGCACTGCTCAACATCTCTCTGGATGGCTTCCCCGGCCGACCTGACGGGGAGCTGTATGAGGGCAAGATCGTACTCACAGGAAGCCGCTCGAAATCAGATGCTGTCAAGGCGTGCAAAGATCGCGTAGGCGAAACCGACTGGTACCCGCTACTGGAGAAGGCATGTCGGACCGTGCGATTGGCGTTCGAGGAAGGAGCACCACCGACACTGCTCCAACCCAGGAAACCGAGCGAGTCTCCTGGGTACATGATGACTCCCCTGATACGCGAGAAGGATCACACCATGTGGTACGCCCGCGGCGGCTCTGGCAAGAGTCTCCTCGCGTTGGCCACCTGCGTAGCGGTAACTACCGGGGTTGAGCACTTGGGACTGCCAACGCTCACCAGTGGCGGGGCCGCGCTGTACCTCGATTTCGAGGACGAGAACGACATCCACGAGGAGCGCCTGGAGCTAATCTGTTCGGGACACCAGCATGAGCCGGCGCGCGTGATCCACAAGGCGGCCGATGCCCCTCTCACGAGTATTGCTGATTCCGTCGCCCGCTTAGCGTCGAAGGAAGACATCCGGTTCCTGGTCGTAGACTCGGCCGCCCTCGCCTGCGGGGGCGACCCCGAGAAGGCAGACACGGCTACGGCGTACTACAGGGCTCTACGCACGACAGGGATACCTACCACCCTCACCCTGGCCCACCATGCCAAGAAGGACGACGAATGGCCATTCGGGTCGATCTTCTGGTGGAATACCATGCGTAGCCTCTGGTTCCTGAAGGCCGGAGAGAGAGAGGACGAATCTATCATTGATCTGGGCATCATTCACCGGAAGGTTAACCGGGGGAAGCTCCAGAGGACCTTTGGCCTGCGCGTCCAATTCGATGAGGAGTCCGTCCGCATCGGCTATCACGACCCCGGCCGAATCTACGAGATGAGAAAGCACCTGACCCATAGAGACGCTTTGATTGCCTGCCTCAGGGATGCCCCTGGGGCTCGCCTCAGCAGGTTGGCTGCCCAGGAGGCATCTAAGCTGAACGCTGCCCAGATCAGAAACGTTCTAAGCCGCCACAAGGACCTCTTTGGCACCGAGCCCGGCCGTGAGGAGGGCGATGTTTGGCTCGTGCCTTCCTGGGCCAGAGATGGGTAGGCGTTGCAAGTTGCAACGCCTGCGACGTTGCTGCGACGGGCGTCGCAAACAGGCGTTGCAACGCGCCCCCCTTTATAGGGGCGTGCGACGCTAAGGAGGTATGGGTAGGGAACGGGCATGGGTGATACGCCGATGGACCTTAGGGAGTGTGCCGCGATATTGGTACAACGTGGCTGGTGCCCCATGCCCTTGACCCTGGACCTGGCCGGCTTCCCGAAGCGCCCCATCGTGGCGAACTGGACTCACCTGGTAGCGACGGAAGAGGCCGTTGCGGCGTTACCGTGGGAGGGAGCCTCCGGCCTGGGCATTGTACTGGGACACACCAGCGGCGGCCTAGCCGCTATCGATATCGACGACGTGGGCCTCGGCGGCAAAGTGCTGTCGGCGCTAGGGAGGGATGGCCCGCGATCTGTCCGCACGATCCGCAAGCGGTGCCACGTCTACGTCCAGGAGGTGGCGCAGCTCTCGCCGTCGCGGGCCTTCACGATTCAATGGGAGGGCCGGACGGTCCAGGTCGAGCTGAAGGCCGAGGGCACGCAGGTAGCGGCGCCACCGACGCCAGGCTACGAGCTGGTGGGCCGTGGCCCGCCCTATCCATCGCCCTCACTGGCCCTGGCCTGGAAGTGGCTCTGCGACAAAGTGGGGATCAAGGATGAGAGCAGCGTTGCATCGGCCGGCTTCCCGTCCCCATGGCGTCCGGAGGTGCCCATCGAGGAGCGGAACAAGAGCGCCTACGTCGAGGCCCACATGCTCCGGCAGGCCCAGATGCCGCTCGACATGGCCTTACGGTACATGGCGCTGCGCTGGGAGCGAGACTACGCCCAGGGTGCCCAGGACTGGCGCGAGGTGGAGCGGACGATTCGGTCGGCCTACCGTAAGGGCCTGGGGCCCGGGGCGTTCTGATGGCTGAGTCGTATCCGATGCGCCAGGCTTGCCCTGCCTGTGGCGGCTGGGAGGGCCGAATTGAGCCGAAGGCTGGGCAGCAATGTGTCTATTGCGGGGCCTGCGGCCGATGGGTCTACAACGCACCGAAGGACGAGACGGACGCGGCGAGGGCTGCGCGGCGGCGCCATCTGGATAGGATGCGGTTCTACAAGCTGTCTGCGGCCTTCGTCAGCGGCTGGGTCCCGCCCGAGCAGCGTGAGCCATGGCGCTGCGGCATCTGTGGCGGCAGCGTGTACTGGGAGCGCCTGCCGCCGTGGCCAGCAGAGCGGGTGTGTCAGCGCTGCCACGGAAAACCGGGAGAGGAGAAGCGAGCATGACTGAGGCGGAGCTGCTGGCGGCCATCCTGGAGTTAGCGGCCGCGCGAGGCTGGCGGACCATGCACCAGCGTCCTGCGATGACCGAGCGGGGATGGCGTACCGCCGTGCAGGGCGATGGTGTCGGTTTCCCCGATCTGGTGCTGGCTGGGCGCCAACGCGTCGAGTTCTGGGAACTGAAGGGCAACCGCGGCCGGCTGACGCTGGAGCAGGAGTGGTGGCGGGATGCGCTGAGCGGGAATGTGGGCTATACGTGGAGATGCGTCAGACCGGACGACTGGACCTCGGGCCGCGTCGAGGAGTGGCTGGCGTGATGACTCGACACGATGCTGCCGTTCTCCTGGGGCGCCTCGGCGGGCTGAAGGGCGGTCCGGCCAGGGCGGCGGCGCTCGCCCCGATGGAACGGAGCGAGATCGCCCAACGTGGGGGCAACGCGAGATGGGGAAAGGCTGACCTGGACGTGGATGACGTTTGCGGCGATATCGTCGAGCACCTCTCAGAATCTAAGGGGGTATCTATGACGGAGTTGCTGGCGGTAACGAGCCGGAAGCGCCGAGTGCTCGCATATCATCTGCGTGCACACTTGCTGCCTGATGTCGTCCGGGTGGTAGACGGCAGCTATTGGCTCGTGTGGTGAGCGTGCGTGGTCCGGCAGCGGTGGTGCTGGACGTGTTCGAGGGGTGGCTGGCGTGATCACGAAGCTGTCGATGGTCATCCTCGGTGGCCACCGGCTGCGGGGCCCGTCGCGCCGCGCCGATGTCTGCGCTCGCCGCCGCAAGATCGCGCGGTGGCTGTATTTCGAGCGGCAGTGGACGCAGGAGCGGATCGGGCGGCTCTTCGGCCGCGACCGGAGCACCGTGGCGCGGTGGCTCTGGCATGAGGGGTGGCTGGCGTGCTCGTGAGCCATGACTTGCCCGGCGGCGTGATCTACGAGGGGCACGTCCTGGACGCGCTGGCGCAGATGCCGGACGAGTCGGTTCACTGCGTGGTGACGAGCCCGCCGTACTGGGGGCTTCGTGATTATGGGATCGAGGCGCAGGTCTGGGGCGGGGAGCCGGTATGCGCGCACGAATGGAGTGAGGAGCGGGAGGTTCAGGCGAAGGACCATGAGGGATGGGTCTGGTCTGATGGCGGCGCCCACGGCGGGCGGCAAAGCCACTCATGGAACGTGGGCATCGGGACTGCTTGCTCCCGCTGCAGTGCATGGCGCGGCTCGCTCGGCCTGGAACCTACGATTGAGCTGTATGTCGAGCACATCGTCGAGGTCTTCCGCCAAGTGCGTCGCGTGCTGCGCAAGGATGGGACTCTGTGGCTGAACAAGGGCGACTGCTACGCGGCTGGGAAGTCTGGGCGTGACGACAACGATGCTGTGAGTCGTGCAAAGTTTGATGCTTATGGCCATGGTGGTGGCATCAAGCCCCAGGCAGCCGGGAATACAGGGGTCGCCCGCAAGCCACCCAGTGGCCTCAAGCCCAAGGACCTGGTGGGCATGCCATGGCGGGTGGCCTTCGCGCTCCAGGCCGATGGCTGGTACCTGCGCTCGGACATCATTTGGTGCAAGCCGGCGCCTATGCCGGAGTCGGTAAGAGATCGCCCAACAAAGGCGCACGAGTACTTATTTCTGCTCAGCAAGAGCGAGCGCTACCACTACGACGCGGAAGCGATCCGGGAGCCGTTTAAAGGGGCGAACAAGCGCTCTGTCTGGACCATTCCTACCGAGCCCTTCCCGAGCGCGCACTTCGCAACTTTCCCTCAGGTCCTCGTCGAGCCGTGTGTCCTGGCCGGCACCAGCGAGCGGGGCTGCTGCCCGAGCTGCGGTGCGCCGTGGGTGCGGGTAGTGGAGAGGGAGCATCGGGGAGACCGGGGCAGGCATGTGCCGACCTATGAGGCTGTTGGCGTACTCAACAGACGCATGCATCCCGGCAGCCACCCGACAGCGTGGAGCGAGACCACCGGCTGGCGCCCATCCTGCCGCTGTGATGCGGGCGAGCCGGTTCTGTGTGTTGTCCTCGACCCCTTCCTGGGCAGTGGTACAACGGCCTACGTTGCCCACCGGCTCGGCCGACGCTATGTAGGCATAGAGATCAAGGCCGACTACGTGGAGATGGCGAAGAAGCGCCTGGAGGCGCTGCCTGTTGGCACGCTCCTGTGATACTCCTTGCGGATGATCCGGGCGATGTGGGGCAGGTCATCGGGGCACCACCTGCTGCGGGGCACGCTTTCGGGCGAGTTGCTCAACCTCGGCCCGGCTCACGAGCACCCTGGCCGGCGTGCGCCAGCCCTGGAGCTCGCCGCGCGCGATCAGCTCGTGGACCCACGTGCGGGATCTCAGGCCCAGGATGACCTTGGCCACGCTCACCGTGACCAGGTCGCCGGGCGGTCCGCTCAGGACAGGCATGCCGGTCATCTACCCTCCCCTGACCAACAGCGCCATGAGCAGCACGCCGCCCAGGCCCACCAGGAGCGTGAACGTGTCCAGTGCCTTCATCTTCTCTCCTCCTTTCGAATGGGCGGGGTGATTACTCGCATCCCCCATGCTTGCCCCAGCAGCCGGCGCAGTACCGCCGCCGGCAGCCCGAGCAGGTATACTCAGATTGGGCCGGGCACCGCTCGCACGTCTCGGGCCGGGTATTCTCAACCATCGCCTCTCCCCTCTTAGCTCCTCTGGAACCACGCGCACCGCCGGCACCACAGCCGGCGGCCAGCTCGTGCATGGCGCCGCCGCATACCCGGCAGCGCGCCATCGTGGTCCACCCGGTGCTCACGAGAGTACCAGCCCGCAGCCGCAGACCTCCGGCAGCCCGTCGGGCGTGCCATCCGGCACGTAGTGCGTTCGGCCGTCAGGGCCTGACTGGGTGCGGCTCGCAATCTCCAGGTGGCTCACCGCCCAGGCGTAGCACGCGGCGCAGTCGTCATGCGCTAACTCGTCCCGCTGCTGTACCACTGGCTCTCTCCTCTCGGTCGGTCTTCCTACCGTGCCGACTGCCGGCCCGCTCGGGGCCGGTGTGTCGGAACGTTAGGCGAGCACCAGCCGGGGCCGTTGCGGCCAAGCTGTCTCTTCGGTCCAGTCCCATGGCGCGTCGTCGTAGCCCGGCAGGGCGCCGATCGCGGCGGCCACGAGCGCGTCGCAGAACCCGGGTGGCCAGTAGTAGTCGTCCAGATAGTCCAACTCGGCCATCACGCCACCTCCCCGCGAGTCTGCGTCCACCGGTCGCACCGACAGCAACGCCACCCGGCGCGCCGCGGCGTGACCACCGAATGCCAGCAACACGGCTGCCCGTTGATCCCCATCTCGCACATCCCCCTGTCTCCCTTGACGCGGCGCCTTCTCGCGCCTGCCGTCCCTCTGTTCACATGTCCACTATGACACAGCCCGTCCACCCTGTCAATAGAACATCGTAGAACACCAGATGAGGATTGCATGAGCGTTTCATGAGCGCGAACCCTTGCCCACGACCTTATGTCCCCATACGTGCTACCATATGCCCATGCCACGCTACATCTCCCCCGCAGAGCGCCTACGGCTGGCCCAGCGCCGCAGCCCCCTGGGGTGGACCTACTCGTGGACAGTGCGCCATCGTGCGGCCGCTAGGCGGCTCTGGCGTCACAATAGCCTGAAGTACCGGATGGGGTCCAGCCGCATGCTCGCGACGCCTCGGGTCGCGCTCCTGCTGGCCGTAATGCTCCCGAAATCCATTGTCTGCGCACGCTGCGGCGGTGGTCCCGGGGCCTGCTACTGCTACCGCGGCCGCTGGGCTGCTACCCCGTGGCCAGCCTGAGCCCCAGCTCTACATAAGTACTCTAGTGCGAACCAGACAGGCGTTCTGGCGCCCCCTTACCAGCCGTAACAGGCCGGGGGTAGGCCGGGGTAGGAGTCCCACGGGGCTCGCGCATTGGTGGCTCTCCGGATGCTATGTGGGTTGTGGGGGTAGGACTGGGATGTCTGGTGTAGGGGGTATGGGTTCACGGGGTAGGTCCGGGGGTGGCAGGGCTTTCGACCTGCGACGCGCGTTTCTGGTTCGGTGCGTTGTGGTGAGCTGGTCAGGGCTTGGTGCTGTACCCATGGGGCAGCAGCGAGTGCGGCTTCGTTTCCGTTGCATGCTGGCGGTGGTTCGGTCCGTGGTCCACCGTACGGCCGGCTGGTGTATCCCCTTCGAGCCGGTGCCCGCCCGAGCGAGGGGGATCAGGTCGGGTTCATGGGGTTCCCTGGGTTCATGGGATTACTTTTACTCTGGCGGTTTGCCGTTTGTCAAGGGGGGGATGTAGGATGGGGGGGTTGGATGGCATCGAGGTTAGATCGTCGGGGGTGGGAGGAGGAGGCGCACGCGTTATTTCGGGAGCGGGTGACGCCTGTGCGGTTTCGGGCGGTGGTGGATCGGCTATTGAAGTCGGCGGAGGAGGGGGAGCCGTGGGCGTGTCAGTTGGTTTTGGGGTATGTGATGGGGAAGCCGGTGGAGAGGCAGGAGCATGGTGTTGACGCTACCTTCCTGGGCTTCCTCGCGGAGTTACGGGGGTACCGGGCCGAGCTGGGGGCAGCGCCGGTTCATCTGGTCGAAGGTCGGGTACGTGCCGTTACCGGGGGGGCAGGAGGCGTTTCACCGGAGCGAGGCGAGGGAGAGGTTGGTAGCGGGGGGTGAGGGGGCGGGGAAGTCGTTGATTGGGGCGATGGAGTTGGTGGCCCGGCTGTTTTGGGGGGAGCGGTTCTGGGTCATTGGGCCGGACTACTGGCATTGCCGGCAGGAGTTCGAGTACGTACACGAGGCGGCGAAGGTCCTGGGGGCCGTGCAGGCGGTGAGCATGCCGGTCGAGGGGCAGTGTCGGCTGACGCTGAAGGGTGGCGTCGTGGTCGAGACCATGAGCTCGCAGGACGAGCGGCGTCTGGCGATGCAGGGGGTTGATGGGGCCCTGATGGTGGAGGCGGCGCAGCAGACGCTGGAGGCGTACTACCGGGCGCGGGGGCGGGTGGCCAGGACGCGGGGGTGGTTGGTCATGACGGGGGTGTTCGAGGGGTCATTGGGCTGGTACCCCGAGATGTTCCAGGCGTGGCAGAGCCCGGATGCCGCGGGGCGGAGCTTCTCGCTCCCTACCTGGGAGAACAGCCACCTGTATCCGGGCGGGCGGGGGGACCCGGAGATCCTGAAGCTTGAAGGCAGCATGACGCGGGAGCGGTTCATGGAGCGTCATGCTGGCGAGCCGAGTCCACCGGCGGGGCGTGTGGTGGCGGAGTTTTCGGCTCGCCAGAACGTGCGGGACGTGCAGGCGGTGGAAGGGCTGCCGGTCGAGGTGACGATTGACCCCGGGTACGCGGGGGCCTATGCGGTCGAGTTCGTGCAGACGGTGGACGGGCAGGTCAGAATCTTGGACGAGGTGTACGAGCAGGGCCTGGACACGTACCAGGTCATCCCGTTGGTCAAGAGGAAGCCGTTGTGGGAGCGGGTGAAGGGTGGGGTTTGCGACATCGCGGGGACCCAGCACCAGGCTCTGCCGCCGGTCGTGCATGTGTGGTATCGTGAGGCTGGCATCAAGTTGAGGACGAAGCGGGTGCTGGCCGACCCGGGGATCGAGCGGTTGAGGCAGTTCGCGCGGGTACAGGAACCGCGTGGCGAGCCGCGGCTGCTGGTGCATCCCCGGTGCAAGGCGTTCATCGCGGAGTGTGGCGGCGGGCCGCATCCTGTGCCGGGCATGGGGGTATGGCGCCGCAAGGTGGACAGGAGCGGGAACACGATTGGGCCGCCCATGGAGGAGAACAACCATGCCTGCAAGGCCCTGATCTATTATCTCGTGGATCGGTTCGGCTACGCCGTGCGCCAGCGGGACCGGCAGAGGCCGGCGGAATTCATCTTTGGCTGACGAAGAGCGGATCGTCCGCCTATACAACCGCCTGAAGCGGCAGTACGGCGACCTCCACCGCAAGATGGACGAGCTTGAGAAGATGCGGAATCTGGCGCACACGGTCGTCGTGCCCAAGCGGTTCCGCAAGACGACGAAGCAGGTCAAGACGCCCTACGTCCCCGACACGCTGCGGCGCCTGGTGGCGATCTTGACGGCGAATTACCCCGGCATCCTTGTGCCGCCCAGGGGCACCAGGGGGAAGGACACCGAAAACGCCAACGCCATGGAGAGGTGGACCGTGGGCTGCCTGCTCCAGCTCGAACGGCAACGGCGCCGGCGGGTCTGGCGCCAGTCGCTCGATGCGGCGATCGGTCTTTCCATGGGCGTTATGAAGCTGACTCATTGGCCGGACCCGTGGAAGCTCGACAGCTTCCTCAAGCAGGACGGCGAGAGCGAGACGGACTACTTCTCCCGCAAGGACAGCCTGAAACGCGGCCTGCGCATTCCACTGGACTGGACGGACGTGGACCCACGCTCCTTCTTCCCCGTCGAGGACGAGATGGGGCTGGCCGAGGTACTCCAGGTGACCGACCGCGATGTTGAAGGGGTGAGTCGTCGCTACCACGTCCCCCGGGAGGACCTGGTGGGGCCCGACCGCAACGGCACGGACTACAGCCCCAACGTGAAATTCGTCGAAGATTGGCAGCGCGATGAGGGCACGGTGACCTACTTGGCTCTGACCGGAGAGGCCCGCTACGGCCGCGGCCCGGCGCGCGTGCTCGACGTGGTCCATCACGACTACCCTCGCCTGCCCTACTTCCCATTCGACGGCCTGTCTACCTCCAGCCTCAAGCCAGAGTGGGCTCATCATGGCGTGGTCGAGCACATCATCCCCATGGTGGACATGGCCGACGAGTTCCTGACCGAGATGCGCGGCTGGGCACGCATGGGCTCCTACCCTATGCTCATCAACCAGAAGAGCGAAGGGAGCCTTACCGAGGGGGATGAGGATACCCCTGATAGCGAACGCACCGCCATCGAGTTCGAGGCCGGGACATCGATTGAGACGACGGGGAAGGTGTACTGGCTGGCGCCGCCGGAAATCGGCCGAGACATGAACCGCATGGTCGAGTTCGCCATCAAGACGATCAACGACTACGGTGGCATCGTGCCCGTGCTGCGGGGCATCGGTGGCTTCGACCAGCCAGGCTACGCCATCGCCCAGCTCACCACGGCCGCCAGGCAGGTGTTCGACCCGATTCTCGACAATGCCGTTCTGGCCCTGGAGGAGATGATCGGTTTCTTGTGGTGGCTGGTCGAGCACAAGATCAAGGAGCCCGTGCCCATCCTGGCTCAGGGAACCAAGCAGGGGCAGAAGAGGTGGCTCACGGTGGGGCCCGAGGAGATCGACGGGTACTACGTGGCCGAGGTGCAGATCGAGCCTCTGCAAGCGACGGACCTGATCGCCCTGGGGCAGTTCGGCCTGCAGCAGGTTCAGGGCAAGACCATGAGCCGGAGGCAGCACATCGAGCAGAATCTGCACGCCAATGCTGACGACGAGATGGAGGAGATCGAGTACGAGCGGCTGCTGGAGAGTCCCTACGTCCAGCAGGTGACCGACATGATTACGCTGAAAGAGGCGGGCCTGCTCGATGTGCTGGAAAGTCAGCAAGGTCAGGCGCCCATGCCTGCCGAAGGGGCGCAAGGTCAGGCGCCCATGCCCGGAACGCCCCCGCTCGCGCCGTCACCGGGCCTGGGTATGCCGCTGACACAGCCGACACCACCGCCCGGGCCTGGAGGGCGCGCCGCTGCCCTGCGGCCCGGCCGCGCCGCCGGCGTGCGCCGCCAGCCCCCGCGGGGCGTGCCAACGGAGATGTGATGCCTGACCAGAACGTCTACGAGCGCCGCGCAGCCAGGCTGATCGAGCACTTCGAGACCGTGCCCAAGCGCTTGGCACAACGTCTCATGGGCGGCGCCAGGCCGCCCTTCACCGTGCGCCTGTCGCAGGCCGAGGAGCTGGCGCGGCTGGGCCTGATGCCCGACGAGGCATGGAACAGCTTGCTGGCCGGGATGGGACCCGAGGCCCGCGAGGCGTTCCTGAAGCACGTCGGGATGCTGACCCGTCGGAAGGGAGGGACTAACAATGGTCATGCCGCGTGATCCTGCGGAGCAGGTCTACCGGGACCTTGTCGACGCCGGCGTTGACCCGCTCCAGGCTGCCATCATCGCCCAACGGGTGACGAGCCTCCCCGAGCTGGCGCAGACGGCGCAGCGGCTCAGTGGCCGACCGCCGGGGGCTGTCTCGGCCGGGCCCGGCCTGTACGAGGGCGTGCTGCCCAGCGGCGGCATCCAGCGCTACCGGCGCCAGCAGCCCGAGCTGGGCCAGGAGAGCTTTCCTCCCAACGTGCAACCCCTGGGCACGCCATACCGGCCAGCCCAGCAGCCTTCCCCGACCGACCTGGCCATGGATGAGGAGAAGCTGCTGGCGGCCCGGCTGGCCAACCGTCTGGCCCTCGCGCGCCTGGAGGGCGGCGGCGCAACGGGCGGCGGTCTCACCCAGGGCCAGGCACTGAACGCCCAAGTGCAACGCGAGAAGATGTTCCAGGATGCTCTCCAGAGCGTCATGAGCAACGAGCGGGGGCTGCTGCCGTACCAGGTGCCGGCGGGGCTGGATTTCTTCCCTGGGTACGAGCCGGGTGGGCTGGGCGCTACGTTGCTGTCTCGACTGGGCGCTCAGTATGACCCCGAGGTGTTCCGCCTCAGGCCGCAGGCCATGCCCGCGTTCGAGGCGGCAAAGAGAGGAGTGGGACTCTGATGGACGACCAGAACTTCGTAGCCCCAGAGGGGTCAGGGTTCGTTGTCTATGTCAACGGCGAGCGCAGGGGGTGGTACCAGTCGCAAGCTGATGCCGAGAACGCGTTCAATAACTTCATGTGGCCTGGCGGTGGCGGTGGCGGTGGCGGCGGTGGCGCCGGCGGTGGTGGTGCGGCCGGGGGACGGGGCTATCAGCCGGGGACAGACTTGTACCAGATGCTCAGCCAGCTCTACGGGCCAGCCATCGAGGAACGGCGCCAGAGGGAGCTGGAGCGCCAGTTCAACGAGAGGCTGGCCTTCGAGCGGGCCATGAACGAGTTCCGGCAGCAGCAGGAGCGGGCCGCGGCCGCCCGGGCCGAAGCGCAGATCACGGGGTACTTCGGCGGTGCCCCGACCCTCCAGCGCCAGCAGTACGCCTCCCAGCTGGCGGCCAACCCGCGCGACTATGCCGCATACTTCAACTTCACGCGCCCGGGGCAGCCCATCCCCGTGCCGGCGTTCGCGGCGCAGCTCGCGTCGGGGCAGAGTCTGGGGCGGCCTTCGGGGGTGCCGTTCAGGGTGGGTGCCGTTCAGGGTGGTGGTGGCATTCAGGGTGGTTGGCAGGAAACCCCGGGGCCGGTGACGCCCGGTGGTGGCATTCAGGGTGGTTGGCAGGAAACCCCGGGGCCGGTGACGCCCGGTGGTGGCATTCAGGGTGGTTGGCAGGAAACCCCGGGGCAGATGGCTGCCTCCTTCGGCCTGGCGCCGGGGCAGTTCACGCCGCGCAATCTGCGCATGATGACCCCGTCCGAGAGGGCCACGTCGGAAAGCCTGATCTCGGCTCAAGGCGAGGACCCGGCGGACTTCTATGCACGGGCGCAGCAGTTCTTCCCCATGGGCCGCGTGAGCGCGAGCGCGCGGTACACGAGCTACTAGCATGGTCTTGTTGAGTGCGCAGCCCAATGAGGAGCCGTTGCTGATTGACGACCGGCGGGTAAAGGTTGTGGAGATTACGCCTGTGACGCTGGTGGAGATATTCAAACCTGGCCGCCGCTGCTTCTTCATCATGAAACTCTGATGCCCAGGCCAGATCTCAAGAACAAGTATCCCATCGCCTACGTCGAGTGGAAGGATTCCGTGGGCTGGCAGGGCTGGCAGAGCACCGCTAACGTGATAAAAAGTGCCCCGGAGGAGGAGATGGACCACATCTCCTCGGGCTTTCTGGTGGAACGGACCGACCGTCACATAACGATCACGTCCAGTCAGTCGCTTGGCTTGCCCGATGAGAAGGTCGAGTCGCCCATGAAGATACCCGCAGGTGCGATCACGCGCCTTGTCATCCTGCGGGAGCCGTCGATCTGATGGCTCGCCGTGCCTTCGGCCTGGGCCTAGCTTTCGGCACACTCGGCATGATCCTGCTGGGCCTCGTCATCTGACGTGGCCTACCAGCCCTGGCGCGACCTGCCGCTGGACGAGTACCGCGCCTTCAAGATCGCCCAGGCGGCGGCGCTCGGCCCAGAGCTTACACCGGAGCCGACGGACCCCCGTGTGACCCCTGCCTGGCGCGCGGCCAAGAGGGCAGTCCTGGAGCAACCCCCGCCGGAGCCGAAACCCCCATCGTTCGACGCGTTCCAGCAGGCCCAGCGTGAAATGCTGGGCGGTGTCCTGCCCGGCGAGGAGTTGCCTCAGCCGCCGCCGGGCGCCGGACAAGGGCCTGGCGAGCTGGCCCCCCAGACATTCCCGCGTGAGGCACCGTTCTTTACTATCCCCGAGGAGCAAAGGCGGGGCGCGCTGGCCCGCCTCCCCGCTGCCCTGCCGGTGGGCGGATTGGCCACAATGCTGGCGTCGGAGTTCGCTGCGGCCGGCATCCGCGACGTGGCCGGCGGGCGGCTCAGTTTGGGGGAGGCCAGAATGCAACAGCAGGCCGAGGAGGCAGCGTCAGCCGAATGGCAGGCCGGCCTGGGCGCGGCCGCCGTTTTGCCCCTCCCGGTTGGTGCGGCGGCCGGCGCTCTGGCCCGCCCCGTCGGCAGGGCCCTGGCTCCTGTGGGTCGCCGCATAGGGCCAGAGCTCAGGCGGCTTGCCACCGAAGAGCTGGGTGCGGTAGGGCCGCGCCGGCCCAGGGCTGGCCCCCAGACCACGTCCGTGCCTGAGCAGGGCATCGCCCCCCGCGAGGCGCCACCGCCCCGAGTGGTGCCGCTCTACGAGATGACCCTCGACGAGCTCCGTGGTGCCCAGAAAGCAGCGGAGGCGCAGGAGCACACGGAGCTCGTCGCGATCATCGGCGACGAGACCGCTGCCCTCAAGTACACGCAGTTGGAGCGACGGGCGGACGTGTCCGACCGAGCGGGACGCGCGTTCGAACGACTCCAAGCTGAGCTGGGCCTAACACCTGAGCAGCTTGACCGGATAGACCAGAGGGGCCCCATCGTCACCTCTGCTGATGTGCATGGTTTCATTCGGCGCTTGGGTGACCTCGACTGGGGCTCACCAGAGGACCTCGGCCGCTCGTTGCGTTGGGCGATAACAGATGTCGGCCAGGAGACCGATCCAGCGCGCATGACACCGATGCAACAGCTCAGCTATGCCCAGATCCGGGAGGCCTACCGGGTATCTCACGAGTTGGGTTGGGACACATCTGTGGTCAGTGCATCGGCCATTGAGGCAGCAGCGGCTCGATTCACTGACCCTTCCGATGCCGCCATGATGTTGAGCCGTTTCGCGGATCGGGCCCGCGCTCCCGGCTTCGCCCGTGAGGCCGGTGCGCCCCCGCCGCCCGCTGCCGCCGCACCACCGGGGGCCATGGAGCCCACTCCACGAGCCCCCGGTCTGCTCACCACGTCCGTGCCTGAGCAGGGCATCGCCCCCCGGGAGACGCCACCGCCCACCGGACTCGCGCCGCCAGGGGGTCCACCGGACATCCCGCCGCCACCCAGCGTGGGACCGCTCACAGACCCGATTCTGTCGCTGCCGCGCCACCGGGAGATCGTGGCGGCGGCGGAGGACCTGTTCACCCGCGGCGGGGTGCAGCGTAACCCACAGCAGTTGATCTCCGACCAGATTCTGGAGTTCATCTTGCAGGAACGCATGCCATTGCCCGAGATGCAGCAGGTGCTCCAGCAGCATGGCCTGGGCTTCTCCGAGCTGGGAGAGACGCTGTTCCGGCCGGGGGTGCGCGATGCCGCCCGGCGGCTGGGGGATCTGGGGAACCTGGCGCAGAAGCTCAACCGTGCGGGCCTGGGCGGCGATCTGCTGCCCCGGATCGCTACCGCTGACGCGAACCTGCGGGCTCAGGCCTGGTGGCAGCGGGCGACCAACATCTGGCGCGGCGCTCTCGTGACCCAGCTCGCCACCTCGGTCCGCAACTTCACCACCCAGGTCTCGCGCCTGGGGCTGGACAGTCTCGACCAGGGCTTGCAGGCCGGGCTCCAGAAGGCGTTTCGTGCGCCGGTGACAGCCAGCCCGGTCGAGGGCATGGACGCCCTCATGCGGACGCTCTGGCCGGCAAAGGCCGTGAACACGAAGCGCCAGGTGGATGCCGTCCTTGAAGCGTTCCCGAGCCAGGCCAACCACCTCTTCTTCAACTACTCGTCGGACCTGCTCAACAAGGTCCAGGGCCAGGCGACCGGTTCAGTTGGAGACCGCCTACTCACGGCAGGCGAGAACGCCGTCCACGTGCTGAACACTGTCAACCGCTTCCAGGAATACCTGGTCAGACGCGCGAGCTTCGCGGCCAATCTGGACCGCAGCATCCGGGCGACGCCGGGCATGACATTAGAGAAGGTCCTTGCCTCGGGCAAAATAGACGCCATCCCCGCGGCGGATGTCTCTCGGGCCGTAGAAAAAGCGCTGGAGCTGACATTCTCGCGGCAGCCGGCCTACGGCGGGCCGGGCTGGAAGTTCCTTCAGGCCGTGAATGGCATCCCGCTGGCTAATATCGTGGTCCCATTCCCCCGCTTCATGCTGAACGGCTTGCGCTTCATGTGGGAGTTCAGCCCGGCGGGGCCCCTGGGCCTGCTCACGAGCAAGAGCGAGCGGGCGGCGCTGGCCGCCGGCGACATGCGCCTGCTCAGCCGCGGGGCCATTGGCAGCGCCATGCTGGGGGCTGCGTACCTCTTCCGTGAGTCCGACCTGGCGGGCGAGAAATGGTACGAGATCAAAACGCCGGACGGCCGGACCATTGACACGCGGGCCTACAACCCCTTTGCGGCCTACCTCTTTATCGGTGACATGGTGAAGCGCCTGCGGAATGGCACCCTCTTCCACCCCGATACGAAGGCCATCATCCAGACATTGACCGGCGCCAACCTGCGGGCCGGGGCCGGCCTGGAGATCGTGGACCGCGCCCTGGAGGGCTTCAGCGGCATCGAGTCCTGGGACCAATTCATGCGGCAGGCGGGGAAGACCGCGGGCGAGACGGTAGGCGGGCTGCTCACGCCCTTGCAGCAGATCAGCGATGCCATCGGCCAGTTCGACCCTGAGCACCGCATCGTGCGGAACACGGACATGGCGGGCTTCTTCGGGGGCCTACAGCGCCGGATACCCTTTGCCCAGACCCAACTGCCGGCGGCCTATTCGCCGGCGCAAAAGGGGCCGCTTACTCGTGAAGACCCGGTCATCCGCCAACTGACTGGGGTATCGGTCGTCAAGGCGAAGAACCCGGCCCAGAAGGAGCTGGACCGCTTGCAGTTCCTGCGCTCAGAGATCGTGTCCAGCAGCGGCAACCGCGAGTTCGACAACCTGGTGTTCAAGTACATGGGCGAGCTGGTGGACGAGGAGCTCTCGCCGTTCGTCCAGCGCCCGTACTATCGCAACCTCCCCGACCGCGCGCGGGGGGAGTTCCTCAGGGGCAAACTGGCACCGTTGAGGCTTGCGGCCAGGAAGAAGGCTGCGGCCGAACGGCCCGATCTGTACCGCGCCGCCTACGAGGAGCGTCGGCCTCTGCGGGAGCGGCTCGCGACGCAGGAACGGCGGGCCGGATAACCATGGAGGTTCGTTGCCAGAACCCGAAGTGCCGCAAGCTCTTCGCCGAGCGGCTGGAGGGCAAGTTGTGGATCACGTGCAGCCGGTGCGGGCTGCGGCAACATCTGGTAGTTGACAAACCAGAGGCGCAAGGCGTATACGTAGCAACGAATAGCGCAACGTCATAGAGTTGCCGGTGGCCACCGTGCCCGGTGCATAGGGACGGTGGCCACTTTGGCAGACAACGAGCTCGAACAACAGACCACAGCAGCACCGCAGGACACCCTTGCGCCTGCGGCCCCGCTAACAGACCAGGAACCGCCTTCCCCGGAGACTGCTCCGGCCCAGGAGGCGGTTTCGCCGTTTCGGGCACCGCAGACTGACGAGGAGTGGCGCCAGGTCCTCGCTCATGACCGGGTGCGTGAGCACCTGGATCGGCTCACGCAGAGCCGAGCCGACCGGCTTCTCGCCCAGCAGCGGCGGCAGTGGGAACAGCAGCAGCAGCAGCAGCAGCAGCAGCGCCGCGTCGAAGAGATGGACGACGATGAGCTGGGGCGCTACGTTCGGGAGAACACCAAGCTCTCCGCCGCTGTAGAACAGCAGCAGCAGGCAGCGCTGCAAAGCCTGTACCAGGGGACAATCGAAGCTGCCCTGGCCATCCCTGACGCCCTGAAGCTGCCCGCCGGCGTGGTCGATCGGGCCGAGTACCGCAAGGTCGTCGGCAGTGCCGCCAAGTTCGAGGACATGGTCGCCGCGGTCGTCACGCATTTGGCTGAGCGCATGGCCGAGCAGAAGTCCGATGCCCTGGCGGTCAGGAAGGCCCAGGCTCTGTACGAGGACCGCTTGGCCAAGGAGCGCCAGAAGGAGAAGTCCCCCGACGTGTCACGAGGCACCCCGGTAGCCCGCGGTGGCGTGGCCTTCCTGGAGAGCTGGAACCGCATGACGCCACGGGAGAGGCTGGCTTACAAGGGCAGCAACGCCGCCTGGCGCGCCGAGTTGGACGGTGCCATCGCCGAGGCTGAGGAGGCGACCGCGTGAACGCCTGTGATGGCTGCTCGGATCGCGGCCAGTGCTGCCGCTACGTCGAGCTGCCGGTGCCGTATCTCTACAGGATAGGAGAGACCCGCGAGGCGCACCTTGGTCGGCCCCTGATCGACGATGAGATGCTTTGGCTGAGGCTGCATCCCGGCCTGGTTATGGATGGCCGCGACGCGGTGCGGTTTCATGCTGCGGTGCCATGGGAGTGGCGAGGCGGCTCGATCCGCTTCAAGGTCCCGTGTTCTCGATTGGCCAAAGACGGCAGGTGCCAGGTCTACGGGCAGCCCGAGCGACCTCGCATGTGTTCTATCTGGCCCGATGATCCGATCAACCAGGCGCCGCCTGGCTGCGTCTTCCTGCCGATGGCGGTAGGGATAGCCGGGTAAGGCAAGAAAGGAAGAGGGAGTATTACGGCTGGTACGCTCACAATAACCCAGGCGGCATGCCACATCCCGGAGCTGTGGGCTTCGTCTACGAGAGACGCGGTCGAGGCCAACATCGTGATCGGGGCGCTCGTCGAAAGCGATGACTTCGGCCTGAAGGACCTGGTCGGTGGTCCGGGGGACACGTTGAACATCCCCTACATCTCGAACCCGACGGCCAACACGAAGACGGCCAACACCAACATCACCCTGGAGGTGATCGGCCCGTCCAGCGCGGAGGCCTCGCAGACGTTCACGGTGGCGACGCACCAGCACGTGGGCTTTGCGGCCGAGAACATCACCGCGGTGCAGAGCAAGACCGACCTGATCGAGAAGTACACCGGCAAGGCCGGCTACGCCCTGGCGGCGGCGGCCGAGACGAACCTGCACACGCTGCCGCAATCGTTCTCGCAGACGCAGGGCACCCTGGGGCTGGAGCCCACCTACGATCATTGGCTCGCGGCATCCCAGGCGCTGGACGATGCCAACTGCCCCGAGGGGGACAGGTTCATCGTCGTGCGGCCGGGGACCTACTACAGCATGCTCAAGATCGACCGCTTTACCCACGCCGACTACGTGGGCCCGGCGACGGCCGGCAGCGCCGTGCGGGAGGCCCATGTCGGCAAGATTCTCAACGCCCAGGTCTACAAGACCACCCTGGTCCGGGCCCCGGCGGGAGGCCAGGCCGACAACTGGTTCTGCCACAAGAAGGGCGTGTACTACTGCTCGCAGCAGTTGAAGACCAGGCCCCCGATCTATTCCGTCCACCAGGACGCCGAGGTCGTGCTGGCGACGCACATCTACGGCTACGCCGAGGCGCTGCAACCGCCCATCACGGCTGGTGGCGGCGCCGCGACCGACGTATTCAACGTGGTGGTGTACGGAACGTCGTAACCATGCCGCAGTTGCTCCGGTTCCAGGAGAAGGAGCTGTGCCCCGTCTGGCGGCAGGCGTCGGTGACGGTCGACGCTGACGTGGCGATGGTGCGCTGCTCCTGTCCTGCGGCGCCCTGCCACGGCTTCAAGATCGACGCCATGCCGCTCACCGCGAGCTCCCTGCAACAGCACCTGGCATGGGCAACGTCCCGCATGATCGAGCGGCTGGGCATCCGCGGCTACCAGCACAACGGGGACGAGATCGTCGTCCATGGGCCCACGTACAGTTACCAGCTCGACTCCCGCACCTTCGACCCGTCCTCTTCTCTATGGGCCGAGGCCAAGCGGCGGGGTGACCCCAGCCTGGTACTGCCGTTCGTCTTCGAGATGGATACCGTGGCGCCACCGCCCCTGCGGGACTACATCCTGTGGGGGAGGTTCTTCGCGTTCGAGTGGCGTGTCCGTAGCAACCTGTCGGAATCAGGAGGGGCCACATGGTAATGGCACCAGAGGCCCCGAGCCTCTATCCCGAGCTGCGTGAGGTAGAGGCCCCGCAGGCCAAGGGGCCGCACGGGTACTACCGCCGCCGCAGCGACACCGACTGGATCATCACAGCGGGGGCCTGGCGCTCGTACCGCAGCGACATGGAGTACAAGGGTTACGAATTTCTGGCCAAGTACGGCACATTCACGAACGGCACGTTCCGGGGGAAGCCACTTGAGAAGGACGCTCGCGGCGGGCCATGGAACCCGGCGGACGAGCCGTGGCGACTGCTGTTCCAGCGTGGTGGTGCCCACGAGTTCCCGGTGACGCAGATCATCGCCTACCACTGGCACCTGAGGCCGCCTTACCGAGAGGTCCAGTTCCCCCAACTCGTCGGCGTGAAGGTGACGGATTACCGCTGCCCTGAGTGCCCGAAGGAGGTGCTCTTCTCTGCCGTGAACCAGCGCGAGGCGGCCGAGATGCTGCGGCAGCACCTGATGTCCCAGATCAACGGCCGTCATTCGTACCGCCTGGCCGATCTGGAAGAGTTGGGCAAGATGTGGGGCATTGAGTTCGGCGTAAACAGAGTCAGCGTCAACAGCCCCCTGGCGGGCACCCACGCCGAGGCCCAGGCCGAGGAGGACGGCGTAGCGTCGCTGGGTGGGCCGCCCGAAGAGCCGGAGTTGGACTTCGCCCTCAAGTGCGACTACTGCGACTGGGCACCGAAGAAGGGCCGCCAGGCCAGCAACGCCAAACGGATGCACCTCTGGCACTGCAAGGCAGCGAAGGCAGCGCTGCCGGCAGCGACCGCCGAGGAACCCGCCGAGTGATCACGCAACGGCGGGGCATCGTGAGCTTCCCCGCCGAGATGGCCCATGAAGCCTGCTGGCCCAAGGCAGTCATGGCGGTGGAGAGCCGCTACCTGCGTGAGGCCCTGGCCAGGGCTGCCCACGAGATGAACCGCCTGCGCTCTCTGGAGGGGCTGGAGTACCGAGACGAGGACGACGTTCACGCCTACGGGCCGTTCCCGACCCAGGAGCGGTTACAGGCCATGCTCTGCGCAGCGGACATGGCCGTGACCCGGCCAGAGCACGGCGGCCTGGTCCTGGAGCGGGACTCGTCGCCCAGCGCCTTCGCGCATTATCTCATCGTCGCCAACTACCAGTACCGGGCTGCCCGCCAGGAGCGGGTGCCCCTGAAAGGGGTGGCCTAAATGGCATACGTGAACTGGGACCGCCGCGTGCGCAACGGCTGGACCCCCGACGACTACACGGCGGATCAGTCCGCCGACCCCATCTTCGCGGTGGTGGCCGGCAACCTGGTGGGGCCATTCTTTGCCCGGACCAGAGTCGTCTTCAACGGATCGGGGACCGCCGCCATCATCATTGTGGGTGACGACGGCGACACGGACCGTTTCTGCGCCGATGGGAACATGGACGAGGCAACGACAGGGGTCTACATGTTCCTGGGCGGGTCGGGCTCGAACTACACCGCCCTGGGCCGCCATCTGTACACGGCGGCCAACAACATCGACGTGGGCTTCACGGCCAACACGGCGGGGACCCGCACCACCGGCACCGCAGACTTCTGGTGCCACATCACCAGGGAATACCCCTACTAAGGAGTGATCGCAATGGCTGTATGGGATGTCCAGGGCGCTGGGGTTACTCTCCCCTCGCTGAACGCGGGCGCGGACGGCCCGGCGGCGCTCTCTCGCAGGGGCGAGCAGCTCACCGTCCCGTGGTATCAGGAATGGGTCAACAAGGGCCGGGTCTACCAGGCGAGTAACCCGACGGTCGGGACGGCGGTGGCCCTCAGCGGGACCGGCTACGTCGCCACGACGCCGGCCCTTCTGCTCACCGTGCCGGCGGGCACGACCGCGGTGCCCCTGCTGGTCAGGCTCCGGCAGGGTGGCACGGTGGCCGGTGGCGTCATCACCGTCCTGATCGCGGCCGACACCATCAACCGCTACTCCTCGGGCGGCACGGCGCACACCATCATCAACCTGAAGATCGGGGGCGCTGGGGCCCCGACGAACGGGACGGGCGCCCGCGTTTCGGCCTGCTCCTTCTACTCCGGAGCCACGGCGGCGGGCGTGACCACGCACATCCAACTCTACGGCGCGATCATCACCCACGACGTGGCGACGACGCCCAACGCCTTCCAGAACGTGGTGCCCGACTGGCCGCTGCCGGGCGAGCCAGCCCCACTGTTGGTCGGGCCAGCCTCGCTGCTCGTCCACTCCTTCGCAGCTACGACGGCTCCGTCGTGGCACTACGCCGTGCGCTGGATTGAGCTCGATAGCTAGCCCGTGAACCTCTATCTGGGCTCGGCGGTCTACCGCTTCGTCGAGACGTGCTATCTCGACGCCATGCTGGCGTTCGTCGTCCACCTGGAGCGGTCCGGCATCCCCTACTTCAACGCCATCACCCGCGGCGATGCCCAGATCGACCGCTCCCGCAACGTCATCGCCAGCGCCTTCCTGCGCAGTGACGCCGACGTGCTCCTCACCGTGGATTCTGACATCTGGTTCCGCGCCCAGGACGCCGTCGCACTCTGCGAGAAGGCCATGGAGCGCGACATCATCGGCGCCTGCTACGTGACGCGGGGCGAGCCTGCGCAGCCGGCGGTGATGCTGCCGCCGGGCGAGGTGGTCATGTTCATGCCGGGCGCCTCGCCGGTAGAGGTGCCCTTTCTGAGCACCGGCTTCATGGCCGTGCATCGCCGCGTCTTCGAGCAGCTCTCGGAGCGCGTGTCGCGGGCGCATCAGAACTGGCGTGGGCCCGGGGGCGACGACCAATCCTGGTGGATGTTCTACACACCCTTCGCCATTGAGTGGCCGGGGGACGTGCATCTGGCGCTGTCGGAGGACTGGGCCTTCTGCCAGAGGGCCCGGGACGCCGGCTTCAAGGTGTGGCTGGACCCGAGCATTCGGGTGGGCCACAACGGCGACCGGCTGCTCACCCTGGAGGAGATGTTGCGGCCCCCACGGCCAGCGCCCGGGCCCCTGGCCCTGAAGCGGGACGTGAACGGCATTGTCAGCGCGGGGCAATTGCAGCGGCAGGCCGTACCTGCTGGGCTGGTGCTGCCCAACGGCAAGAGTATCTCGGACCTGGCTGCCAGACAGGCAGTCAGTGGAAGATAGGAGGACCCCATGTCTCAGTTGTTCGTAAAGCCTGGGGTGAGCCCGGGCCGGGTCACCAGTGACGGT
>Ga0209520_10000269_pt1 | contig 28691 bp, 31 predicted proteins | sample Rifsed16ft1_FD_184009 | JGI IMG/M metagenome (GOLD analysis project Ga0209520, IMG submission 184009) | Soil microbial communities from Rifle, Colorado, USA - sediment 16ft 1 (version 2) | ecosystem: Environmental > Terrestrial > Deep subsurface > Rock core/Sediment | place: Rifle, Colorado...
CATTTGTCTTAACGAAAGCCTTGTGATGCTCACTTCCAGTTTTTCGAAAAAGCTCTTCCAGCTTTTCTGCGATGTCGAAGTCAGTCATAACGTTTTCTCCTTATTTATAGTTTGTGTATAAAGACGAACCTGTAAAGTAGATGAATCAATTCCCCTAGAATTACAATGAGTAGAGCACGGTAAATCCAGGTCTTAGCCCATTCCTTGCTTGCCATTTTCGCCCCAAACCAGCCACCAACCATGCTTCCAGCAGCAAGAATACCACCGATTTTCCAATTTACCTCATGTTCTTCATAGAAGATAAGGAGCGATGAAAAGCTGACGAAGAAGAGGAAAAGGGATTTTATGGCATTAGCACGAATAAGGTCATAACCAACACCTAGCACTAGAGCAAATAGCATGTATGTTGCAGAGTCGAGGACTATGAAGCCTGCCCACAAGCCGACGACAAACAGTATAAGCATCTGAATCCATACTAGATTCAGATGCTCTGCAGGTTTTTCTTTCAACCAGCGTTTCGGGCGTAATAATAGTATAAAGAACGCGAAAACAACAGCGGCGATTATAGCCCAGTTGAGTGTCTTCGAGGAAATAATTGAAGCTAGAAAAGATCCAGTAATAGAGCCGATTACAACCGGTATGCCAAGTCTTATGCCGTTTTTCCAGTCAAGTACCTTGGCGTGTTGGAATGTCAAAACACTAATAATTGATGAGGCTAGAATTGGAATTCGGTTAGTACCGTTTGCTACATTAGCAGGTAATCCGAGGAAGAGAAGAAGAGGCAATGTGATAGCAGAGCCGCTGCTGGCAAGTGTATTAACGAAACCAGAAAAGAGACCAGCTACGATAAGAATTATAAAATCTTCGAGATTCATTAAGCGTTCATATTTGACTAACGAATTTCTGACCTACTTTCTATGCTTCTATGGTAAGTAGTCAGCATAATACCATAAAAGCCACTCTGCATCTTCGTTATTTAGCTTAAAAAACGCTTGATTATGTGTGCTACCAGTGTTGCGAAAAAGATCTTTAAGCTTTTCTGCGATGTCAATATCACTCATTACGGTTTCTCCTTATTCTTAATTTGGTTTATTTGCTATGACTGTGCCTAGACTGACGTCTTATTCATATTAGTATGAATTGTTTTGCTATCATTATAGCTTTCGTCTTTCTCTAATTATCCGTCTTGCAAGAGTACAGTGGCAGCTAAGTAGTGTTTTACTTTATAATGCGGTATAGATATCATTAATTTGACAGGTATCTTGTATGTAGCGATAATATGTATATCTATTACATACTAGAGGTGTATCACTAATGGTTAGGGTAAATATTACGCTGGACGAAGAGTTATATAAGGAGCTTTCGTCAATCAAGAATAAGAGTGAGTTTATAAGGGCTGCGGTAAGAGAAAAGCTTAGGATAATAAAGGAAGAGAATCTAAAAAAAGTGCTTAAGGAGGGTTATAAGGGGGAAGGAAAGAACTTGAAGGAGTGGGAGTCAACTGTAGCCGATGCGTGGGATTAAGAGAGGAAGTGTGTGGTTGGTTTCTGTAGAACCTATAATAGGACGAGGGATAGGGAAGACAAGACCTGCGGTAGTTATCTCAAATGACATTAATAACGAGTATGCAGAGACCGTTACGGTGATTCCAATTACTTCAAGCGTATCCAAGGTCTATCCTTTTGAAGTGTTTTTATCTAAAGGGACCGCTAACTTGCCTAAGGACTCAGAAGCAAAGTGTAATCAGATAAGAAGTGTTGATAAAAGAAGGCTTATTAGGCAAATAGGCAGGGTTTCTCAACAAACTATCAAGGAAATAGAAAAAGCACTTCTAATTCATCTGGGCTTCGAAATGTACACCTGAAACGCGTCTTATCGCAGTGAGTAGCTATCGGCAAGAGTTGGGATGCGAATTAAAATGGATACGTGACAACGGTGTTGATTCAGTTGAAACTAATGTTACTTATGCTGTGGGGATTAAGTGAATAAAGATTTCTAATACTTATTCTTTGAATTACCGAAATGCTTAAGTCAAAAGTCAACGATTGGTTCCTTTATACATTCAGTTATAAATCAAATTTCTTTTATGACTATTGTAGTAAGATTAATAACAATAACTTTCCTAATAGAATAAAACTTTATTCAATTTTGAATAGTTATGTTGATCTTCAGGAAAGTGAAATATTTTCATTGTATTCGATTTGTTAATAGCACCTTCAAATAAAAATTCTGGTTCCTTCCCTGTTGGAATATAATATATATAAAAGATCCCGCTTATAAAGAATTTGTATATTGTTGTTTTACCATCTTTAAATCTTTTAGGAGGTATTATTAATTGTTTTACATCTAATTCTTGGTGCTTTGCATGTAGCAAAATACATGGGTAATCATGATGATTTTTGGGATCGGAATTAATAATCATTTTTCTTATTTCTTCTCCATGTAGGCCAAGTTTTACTTCTTTAAAAAAAACACTATTAGATATACTTGATTTCCATAAAATGGATAATAAAAAAAGTTTAAATTTTTCATAAGAAATGTTTTTTACAACAGTCCATTCTAATACTGAATTTTCAGATCTTTCTCTTCTATGTTTTATACCAGTAGTTTCTTCATTTCCGTAATAAACTTTCGAAGCATAGTTTTCATATCTTTGATTGATGATTTTATTGTCACATTCCCCACAAAGTATATCTGACTCGTATTCACCAGTTGGCTTTCTTTTAGGTTTTGATTTTCCCCCCAAAGTAATTTGATAAATAAAGTGCCTTTCATCATATAATTCTTTGTACATAAAATCAGGAATTATATGAGATTTTTTAATTAACGGTTTTTCTTTTAAACACAATTTACATTTCATATTGATAGATGTTATAAACATTATAAGTTGATTAAAATCGGATTACTTAAATTCAAGTTTTGCTGTTTCATATGTCCATTTTAATGCAACCATTCTAATTATTTCCTTTTTCATATATCTGAATACCTTTATGAATACCTTTATAGTGATATGCGAAACATACTTGCTATTTCTCAAAGGAAATAACATTTGCTTTTAAGCTGCAATATCCTATGAAGAAAAAGTGTCGTGTCTTGATTCTTAAATCAATCACTTCGATGAGCTTAAATAATGCATAATCTCCTGCCACTACACCCATAACATATTTTCTAGGATTATGCATATGAATTTGAGCAAAACAACTAATCCGATTTTAATCGCAATCCTTTTGGCACAACAACAAGCTCCAACAAATCAAACAGGCCTTGCACGAGAAGTGCTAGAACGGCTGCGGGGATAGCGCCTTCGAGAATTAGTCCGACATCATCAAGTCGGATTCCTGTAAGTATCGGTTGGCCGTATCCTCCTGCACCGATAAGCGCTCCAAGTGTTGCAGTACCCACATTAATTACCGCGGAGGTTTTAATACCGGCAAGGATTGAGCGTGAAGCCATGGGTAGTTCTACAAGTCTTAGCCGTGCACCTGATGGTAAACCCAATGCCTCTGCTGATTCACGAATTCCTACGGGAATATCTTGAAGTCCTGTATAAGTATTCCTGACAATCGGAAGTAAGCTATAAAGAAATAGGGCTACAATAGCAGGCGCTGAGCCAATTCCAAGTAGTGGAATCATAAACACAAGTATTGCCAACGATGGTATCGTTTGGATTATTCCAACAATTCCTAGGATTGCCTGTCCGATTTTTTCTTTCCTGTGTGACAAAATTCCTAGGGGAATCGAGATGAATATTGCAGCGGCTAGTGATATAGCAACCAGAAAAAGATGCTGCAAGGTGTTATGAACCAATCGGGTTAGAAAAGTTTCTTCTTTAGGCTCCGTGGTGATAGATAGATTTTTTTGGAGGAACTCTGAAGCAACAACACTCTCCGGTATTCCATCAAGCTTCACCTCAGCATTCATATCAATCATAGTTTTTTCTGGAATGCGTCCTTCCAATTTTAAGATGGTTTTTAGCACATCAGGGGCATGCTCCATAAGGTCTAAACGGTAAAGAAGGACTGCGTTGTATTCTGGGAAGTGATGTAAATCGTCATCTAATACCCGTAATTTATAGTAGCGGATCTCGGCATCAGTCGAATATAGATCGATGACGTCTATGCTTCCACTTTCGAGTCCTCGGTAGGCTAGGTCATGGTCTAATCCCCTTACGTTTGTCTGAGGGAGATTATAGGGTCTACGAAGGCTAGGCCAACCATCGCCACGATTCATGAATTCGTTTGTAAATCCAAACCTAAGCTTAGGATGCTTGCGTAGGTCGGATATTTTAGTGATGCCATGTCTTTCTGCAACATCCTCCCTCATACCTATTGCGTAGGTGTTGTTAAATCTTAAAGGACGACTCATTTGAATGTTTTTCTCAGCTAACACCTTTTTGAGTGTTTGTTCATCGCGTATATCTCTATCAGCTAAAATTTCCTGAGTGATAGTGCCAGTATATTCAGGGTATATGTCAATTTCCCCTTTTAATAGCGCACTCCAGAGTACACGGGTTCCACCAAGCCCTTTAAGATGTTTAACATTAGGCTCTTGGGTTCTAGCGAGTTGTGCTACTATTTCTCCAAGAATTACGGATTCGGTGAACGCCTTCGAGCCTACCTTTACTTCGGTTACGGGCGGGCCTGCAGTAGTGTTAGCTATGAATAAAAGCGCTAATATTAGCCCCGTTCCGAAAAGTACCATGGATAAGGAACACGTAGGGGCATAGCATGCTATGCCCCTACAATAAGAAATCAATCGACAAGTCATGCTACTATTCTCCTAGAGATTCTAATGGGCTACGCTGTGCATTAATGAAACTTGTAACAAATGGATCGGTAGGTGTGCGAACAAAATCCATTAGTGTTCCTTGCTGAACAATATGTCCATCTCTAATTAGAACAATTGAATCTCCAAAATAACCTGCCTCACCAATATCATGAGTAACCATTACTACGGTTTTGCCAAGTGTATGAAAAACTTCCTTTAGATCGTTCTGAAGCTCAAAACGAATTAGAGGGTCTAGTGCGCCAAGAGGTTCGTCAAGTAAAAGGGTGTCTGGGTCTAATATAAGTGCCCGCATTAAGCTAACGCGTTGTCTTTGCCCTCCGGAGATTTGGACTGGATAGCGATCAAGTGCATCAACGGGAAACTTTGTTAATTCACATAGTTCAACTATACGCTTCCCGATACGATCATTATCCCAACCAAGGTATTTAGCCATTAATGAAACATTTTCTTTTGCGGTGAGGTGTGGGAAAAGGCCACCATCTTGTATTACGTAGCCCATTCTTCGACGAATTGTAAACAAATTAATTGGTGTGAGCATTTCATCTTTCACATAGACGTTACCCTTGTCAGGTTTTATAAGTCCTATAATGAGGCGTATCAGCGTGGACTTACCGCAACCGCTAGGACCGATAACTACCGTCGTCTTATGAGGAAGGATTGTTAAATTAATTGAATCAAGCGCTCTTGTAGAGGCGTATGTTTTAGAGATGTTTTCTAGTTTTATCATGCTACGTAGCATCAAATGTTTATCATGATTTGCAAAGGAAATAAAGTGACTTTAGTGGCTTTTGTCATAACGATTCTGTAATTAGACATGTATCCGGTCACGAGCAAGCCTGCCCTGAGTCAGTCGAAGGGACCCGTGACCTAGCCCAATATTGTACTGTGGTTGATCTTGCAAACTAATGTTAGATAGTACGCTAGTCTTGCTGGCTAGGTTATGTTATGAATGCTGATGGTTTAAATTTTACAAGCCAAAACTCGGAACAGGATTACCACTCCTCTGTTCCTGGTTCTCCCTTGAAGGGTCCCACAATGTCGCTAGTGATCCAGCCACCGTAATAAATTCCCGGTTGAGGTATCACTCTTTCATCATCAACATAGCATGCATCCATTTTTTGAGGGTAGAAAGCAATATGATCTTTGATCGATTCATATCCAGGGGTAGGGTCGGGATAAGTCCATGCGGCGTTAGCAGCTTTTTTGTCGCCAACTATTATAGTGTAATAGGAAGCAACACCCTTCCACTCACACACTGTCTTCTTCCTAGTTCTTATAAGGTTCTCAGTCTTAATATCTTTAGGAGGTATGTAATAAACAGGGGGACCGCTGGTTTCTAATACCCTTTTTGCGTTGCGCGTTTCTGCAATTACCACGTTGTTAAAGATCACCTTGATGAGCTTTGTCGTGTCCTCAATGCGGGGAGGTCGTGGGTAGTCCCAAACAGATTCCTGACCCGGTTCTGGTTGAATACGTTTTGGTTCCATGATAATCTGCCATTTTGCCACAAAGACACTAAGACACGAAGGTTGAATCTTGAATAAAGTAGCCGGAATTCTGACTGCAGAATAAGGGTTATGAGTAGTGTCTTCTTGATTCTGAATATACTTTTATAACTCATATTATTCTTTGTGCCTTTGTGCCTTAGTGGCTGAATTCTTACCGGACTGAAAGATATTGCACGCTGAATTTTCCATCGTCATCAGTCCAAACATGTTTGACTTTAAAGACGTCAGAAACCAGTTGCTCAAAATCTTCAAGTGTGTACTTATAAGAATATTCGGTCAGGATTCTTTCACCCTTTTTGAAGAAGATTTCGTTGTTATTAATATGTACATACTGATTTCTTAAGCTTGTAAGATGCATCTCTATTCTTCCTTCGGAACTATTATAGAAAGCATAGTGTCTCCACTGAGCTAGATCAAAATCGGCATCCAGTTCATGATTGAGCCGCCTAAGTATATTCAGGTTGAATTCGGCAGTAATCCCGTTCTTATCATTGTAGGCAGCCTCTAATACACTTCTTTCCTTTTTAAGATCTACACCGATCAAAAGTCCGCCTGTCTTATCTGCTATTCTTGCAATTAGCTTAAGGAAAGTAGTTGCTTCTTTAGGGGTAAAATTTCCGATTGATGAGCCTGGATAATATATAACCTTATGTGACCATGGGAGGTTTAAGTAAGGTAAATCAAATGGCTGAGTATAGTCTGCGCATACAGGCACAATCTTAAGTTGAGGATAATCTTTTGCAAGTGTAGTTACGGATTTCATTAAGTGCTCGGCGGAAATATCAACTGGTACATATCCAGCGGGTTCTTCAAGATGATCAAGTAATAACCGTATCTTTTTGCTGCTACCACTGCCGAGTTCTATTAAAAGACATTTTTTGCTTAGGCAAGCCGAGATTTCATCAATATATTTGTTCATAATAGTCATCTCGGTACGTGTGAGATAGTATTCTTCCAGTTCGCAAATCTGATCAAATAGCGCCGAGCCTCTTTCGTCATAAAAGAGCTTACAGGGGAGTTGCTTTTGCAGTTTTTGAAGACCTTCTGTCACCTCGGCTAGAAGATTTTCATCTTCGGGTTCAAATTTTTGTAGTGTTAGTAAATTGTTATTCATCGTTCGACTGAGGCTCACGAACGTCTTTAGCGAGCCTTATTCCCATGAATTGCCATCTTGCATTAGGTGGGAAAAAATTACGATATGTTTTTCTAATGTGAGACATTGATGTGGCGCAGGAGCCTCCGCGAAGTACCATTTGATTACTCATGAATTTTCCGTTGTACTCTCCTAATGCGCCCGGTAGGGTTTTAAATCCAGGATAGGGGATGTATGGACTCTGCGTCCATTCCCAAACATCTCCAAACATTTGCAAAAGTCCACTGCTTGAAGAATCTTGATTTAGAGCATGAGGATGAAAGTTGCCACTCTCTACAAAATTCCCTTCCATTGGTAGTTTAGATGTAGCAATTTCCCATTCAGATTCAGAAGGAAGTCTTGCACCTATCCAGCGGGCATAGGCATCTGCCTCGTAATAGCTAACATGGGTGACGGGTTCGTCTAGATCAACTTCACGCATACCTGAAAGTGTAAAATACCACCAATGCCGATCTCTCTTTTCCCAATAAAGTGGAGCTTTCCAATCATTTGCCTCAACGGCATACCACCCGTCGGATAACCAGAGCTCTGGTCTTTCGTAACCGCCATCTTCCATAAATGCAAGATACTCACGATTGGTCAACAAGCGATATGCTAATTTAAAACTATTTAGATACACCTTATGACGAGGGGATTCATTATCGAAGGCAAAACCATTTCCGTCGTGCCCAATCCAATATACCCCTTCAGGGAATTGGACCCATCTCATTCCGGGTATTGTAAAAGGCCTAGGGCTATCGTGTTTAATATGAAGATAGACCGGATGGAGGGGATTAACTGAGAACACATGTTTAATATCTGTAAGTATTAATTCTTGATGCTGCTGCTCATGATTGAGTCCGATTTCGATTACAGGTGCAATTTCCTCCATTTGTGCCAGATCAGCCTTTTCAAGAAATTCCAACATGTGCTGGTCTACATAATGTCTATAGGAATATACCTCTTCTACAGTTGGTCTTGATAAAAGCCCGCGTTCTGGGCGAGAGTGCCTTTTCCCAACCTGAACATAATAAGAGTTAAAAAGGTAGTTATACTGTGGATGTAGTGACCTATAGTGTTTATTTGCTTTATTAAGTATGAATGTTTCAAAGAACCAGCTTGTATGCGCAATGTGCCATTTTGTCGGACTAACATCAGGCATTGATTGAATGACGTAATCCTCTGTGGCAAGTGGTTTGCAAAGGGTCTCAGTGAATTCTCGAACGATTTGATATCGTTCGGCTAAAGAACTGTTAATAGAATTACTTTGATCTTTTTCTTCAACTTTTGTTATGTTTTTTTTCGTATTCATCTTCTTCTCACTTATTTTATATCAAATTTTCCTTGTAAATACAAGTGTACTTCTGTGCATTATCTTTACTTTAATTTCTAACTTCTTTAGGTATTATTTATTGAAGTTTGAAAAATATATAGCTGCTATTATCAATCTATCCTTATGAAAAATAATAGAATCCATGTTGTTCTTTTCATCATAACTTTGGGTACAACTTTTTTAGCCGGGTTTCTTCAAGGTGGGAATGTCACAAGCGGAATTGCATTTTCAGCAGCCCTCATATTTATTCTAGGCGCGCATGAAATGGGGCACTACGTTTACGGGAAAAGGTATGGTGTTGATATTACACCTCCATATTTCATCCCAGCACCGCCGGTTATTTCTCCTATAGGTACATTTGGCGCCTTTATAAAAATTAAGTCTCCCATAGCTACCAAAAGAGCCCTTTTCGACATAGGAATAGCAGGTCCTCTGGTAGGTATTTGTGCGGCAATTCCTGTAATTATAATAGGAATCAAGCTATCGAGTATTGTTGATCCTTCGAGTCGCGAATTTGAGGGTGGAATGACCCTCGGTTCACCTTTAATTTTCTCTTTTCTTGCGGATAGTTTTTTTGGGAAGGTTCCGGATGGTAAAGACCTTCTTCTACACCCCGTTGCATTCGCAGGATGGATCGGACTCTTTGTCACTGCGCTTAACTTGATTCCAGCAGGACAGTTGGACGGCGGTCACATTATGTATGCCCTTTTTCCAAGAAAATGGCATCGTCGTGCATCTCTTTCTATGATTTTTCTCCTACTCATACTTGGTATTGGCACTCAGCCGATTATACAACTATTACAATCGCTATGGAGAGGAATACCACTCGAATCATATAAAGATATATTTACCTTTGATGGATGGCTCGGATGGGTTATGTGGGCGATGCTACTTTCTATCATGGGGACAAGACACCCGCCTACTATGGATGATAATATTCCGCTTGATGGTAAGAGAAAGCTTTTGGGTGTAATAGCGCTTCTTGTCTTTATCGGCTGCTTTACACCTGTGCCAATAGGTTTACCGAAATCGTAGAAAAGAAGACTCGTTGTAACAGAAGTTCAGCGTTTCTCAAATCAGGGTTAACTTATGAGTGATAAGGTTGGATTAATAACGGGCGGTGCTCGTGGTATTGGACGCGCAATTGCCCTTGCCTTGGCTAACCAAGGTTGGTCTATTGCTATTTGCTATCGAACCAGTGAAAATGAGTCTATAGAAACCATGAATGAAATAGAGCGAAAAGGATCCCGTGGCCTTCGAGTGCGGTGTGACGTATCTGATCCCAAGGCGGCTCAGGCCTTTGTAAAGCAGGTCGAGAATGAGTGGGGACATATTGATGCCTTGATTAACTGTGCGGGGCCATACCACCGTGTTAATCTTCTCGATGAGACAATCGAAGGGTGGCACTCGATGTTTGACAATAATCTCCATCCAGTTTTTTACCTAAGCCGAGCTGTCGTTCCTGGTATGAAGGAGCGTAAATGGGGCAGGATCATAAATTTTAGTATGGCTAATGCAGATCAGCTTGTTGCTCAACCTGAAATTACAGCACACTATATAGCCAAGGCTGGAATACTAATCTTAACGCGTTCACTTGCGCGTGTTCTTGCTCCATATGGAATAACAGTCAATTCTATATCTCCTGGTTTTATCCGTTCAGGGAGCGCGCCGGATGAGGAGCTTGAAAAAATGGCAAAGAGGATCCCCGCTGGTTATGTAGGAAGTATTGAAGATGCTGTAGCAGTCGCATCCTTCCTTCTATCTGAAGAAGCGGGATATGTGAATGGTGCTAATATCCAACTTAGTGGTGCTTGGGGTATATAGTCGGAAGTTTAAAAATAACTTTTAAAAAGTATTTGAAAAATTTCTAGATTAGGGTATAGGTATTTCACTGAGTATTTCTCATCAGCTTACGATAGGTATAAATGATGACCCGTCATTGCAAGTAGAGTATTGAGAGAAGAATCAGGGTATTGGTGCTGGGAAGGTGTTTGCCTTTCTCCCCTTGGATACTTGCCATGACGAATTTTAGTATAGCGACTGTTAGAGGTATATTTGTAAAAAAGGCTTAGCTTGTACTAAATATAAAGACTAGTTTTTTATTTGATCGTTTAAACCGAAACCCAATACACTAAAAGGAGATAGTATTGTGGCTAAAGAAACTTTGACGATTACTGACAATAGGACAGGGAAAACCTACGAGATTCCTATTAACTCTGGGACTATTAGAGCGATGGATCTTCGCCAAATTAAGATCTCAGAAGATGATTTTGGAATTATGAGCTATGATCCAGCGTTGGGTAACACCGCATCCTGCAATAGTAGAATAACTTTCATTGACGGAGAGAAGGGAATTCTTCTCTATCGAGGGTATCCCATAGAGCAACTAGCGGAAAAAAGCAATTATCTTGAAGTAGCTTACCTACTCTTATATGGGGAACTACCTTCTAAATCTCAGTATGATGCATGGGGTCACAATATTACGCATCATACGATTTTTCATGAGAACATAAAAAAGTTTATTGACGGTTTTCGTTACGATGCTCATCCAATGGGTATGCTTCTAAGTACGGTCGGAGCATTGTCTACCTTTTATCCTGAAGCAAAGAATATCTTTGACCCGGATTCGAGAAAGAAGCAATTCCATCGTTTGATTGCAAAAATGCCAACGTTAGCCGCCTTTTCTTATCGCCAAACCGTTGGCTTACCATATGTGTATCCGGATAACGATCTCAGCTACACCGGAAATTTTTTGAATATGATGTTTAAGATGACTGAACTCAAATATAAACCAAATCGAGTTATTGAAAGAGCGATAGATATACTATTTATACTTCATGCTGACCATGAACAGAATTGTAGTACAAACGCGATGCGCAGCGTTGGAAGTTCACTTCCAGATCCTTATTCAGCTACCGCTGCGGCAATTGCTGCACTTTATGGGCCTCTTCATGGTGGGGCAAATGAAGAGGTGCTAAACATGCTATCTGTCATTGGTTCAAAAGATAAAATTCCTGAATTTATAAAAAGGGTCAAAGCTGGTGAAGGTAGGCTAATGGGATTTGGTCATCGCGTTTATAAGGCTTATGACCCAAGAGCTAAAATCATTAAGCAGATCGCTCATGAGGTTTTTGAGGTTACAGGCAAGAATCCGCTACTTGAGATAGCATTGGAACTAGAAAGGATCGCTCTCGAGGACGATTATTTTATTAAGCGTAGGCTGTATCCCAATGTAGATTTTTACTCCGGTTTAATCTACCAAAGTATGGGGCTTCCACTAAGTATATTCACAGTGCTTTTTGCCATACCTCGTACGTCGGGTTGGCTAGCTCAATGGGAAGAGATGCTTTTAGATGAGGAGAGGAGAATAGTTCGTCCAAGACAGATTTACTTAGGTCCTGATAAGCGTGATTACGTATCAATTGAAAATAGGACCTAGAAATGAAAACAAGAACTATTGAAAGTTTGAGATAGCCTTCACTGCTAGCCAAACAACACCTTTTGGATACAGTCCAAGAACTATAACTGCTAAGGTTGAAATACCAATGCTGATTTTCAAATCAATGGGAATAGATATACGGCTAGTTTCTTTTATACCCTCTTCAATATACATCTTACGTGCTATGTTTAGGTAATAGGAAAGGGCTACTACTGTTAAAAGGGCGCCAAGAAATACTATAAAAATATAACCGGCTTCGGCAGCGGCTAAGAATATATAGAGCTTTGCCCAGAAGCCAATCACAAAAGGGATGCCTCCTAGAGAGAGAAGAAACACAAGCATGGCTAGAGATAAGAAAGGTGAACGACGGTAAAGCCTACTATAAGAGTCAAGATCATCACTTCCTGTAGCTCTGTGCACTACTTCTGCGACAAAAAAGGCGCCCATATTGGAAAAAAGATACGCAACAAAGTAAAACACACTCATCTCTAGTCCGAATTTGGAGCCGCTTGCAAGACCAAGAAGTATATATCCGATATGAGCAATTCCTGAATAGGCAAGAAGTCGTTTAATATTTCGCTGTGGCAGGGCTAGAAGGTTCCCAACTATCATGGTTAGAGCTGAAAGCCATATGATGTAAATTGTCCAAGTAGATGCTAAAGGCTCTAGTGCTTCAAAGAAGAACCGAAATAAAATTCCAAATCCTGCAATTTTCGGTGCAACCGAAAGAAAGGCAACAAAAGGTGTTGGCGCACCCTCATATGTATCAGGTACCCAAAATTGAAAAGGGAAAGATGCGATTTTAAACCCGAATCCAGCAAGGAGAATAATAAGGGCCAAGTTGCCTAAGGGATCATTTAACCCGATTAGCGGTTGTTCAGCAAGCCAACTTGTAGTTCCTGTTGCGGCAAAAAAGATTCCGATCCCTAAAAGTAGTAAAGCTGAGGAAACAGTTCCAAACATGAAGATCTTCAAAGCGCCTTCGACACTCCTTGGATTTTCTTTATCAAACCCGGAAAGTACATATAGCGGAATACTCATAAGTTCGAATCCGACTAAGAGAAGGAGTAACTCTCTTGAAGAAACAGTTATCATCATGCCAAGAAGTGAGAAAAGAAGAAGAAGATAGTATTCGCCTTCTCGTCCCTTAAGTTTTTTTTCTGTATGGCTGATAGAGCCTAAAACGGCTAGTCCAGTTGCTATAAGGAAAATCTGTTTCATAGTGACTGCAAAAGAATCGCTCACAAAGGTACCTGAAAAGGCCGTTCCATAAATTGACTTTGACATACTAATTCCTAAAACAATAATTAATAAAAGAAACGATAGATAACCTAAGATCTTCTTTGTCTCTCTTTGGAGAAAAAGGTCTAAAAGGAAGATTACGAATATTCCTATAGTAAGTGCTATTTCTAAAGTGAGCAGTTTAAACATGATCTATGTTTCCTCTAAGCATTCTTACTTTAGAACCCTCTGTAACAAATCTATTACAGAAGCATCCATCAGTTTTAAAAGTGGTTTTGGATAGAGTCCTACTACAATTAGAACCGCTGAAAGAATTATAGGTGCAATCCACTCAACGCCAATTGCGTCCTTAAGACCATTAGGATTTTCCTTATGGTTGATCTCGGGTTCTTTCTCAGTACCGAAAAAGATCCATTTAAGAACCCGAAGCGCATAAACTGCTGTGATAAAAGCACCAAAGACTGCAGGAATCAGCCACCAGGAATGTGAAGATTTCCAGGCTCCTAGAAAAACAAGCAATTCTGCGACAAAACCACTAAGACCAGGAAGCCCTAAGGAAGTGAGAGCGCCTATAGCAAAGAAGGTAGCTATGCCAGGCATACGCTTTGCAAACCCACCCATTTGGAGAATTTCGCGGCTGTGTGCCTTTTCATAAATGAGCCCGACTAGGGCAAAAAGGAGTCCGGTCATAATACCGTGTGAAAACATCTGTAGAACCGATCCATTAAGACCCATTTCGTTAAGCGTTGCGGCGCCGAGCATCACGATTCCCATGTGTGAAACAGATGAATATGCAACTACATACTTTAAATCCCTCTGCCACATCGCTCCAAGGGCTCCATAGACGATATTTATTACAGCAATAGTTCCAATCATAGGGGCAAGTGTTTGTGCTGCATCGGGGAAAAGTCCCATGCCTAAACGTATGATCCCATAGGCACCAAGCTTCATAAGAACTCCTGCATGCATCATTGAAGTAGCAGTGGGTGCTGCTGCATGACCATCAGGAGACCAGGTGTGGATGGGCCAAACACCTGCAAGGCTTCCAAAACCGACATACAAAAGGAGAAAGAGCCAATTTTGAACGGACGAAGGAAGAATGACCCCTTCAAGTGCTATATAGTCAAATGTTTTGAGTCCTGAGAAGCTATAGAGCCCTAGAATTGCAACTAGAATAAAAGCCGAGCCAAAAAGTAGGTAAAGGGTGAGCTTCATAGCTCCATATTCCTTACTCCCAAGGCCCATATCCATAATTGCTCTTGCAAATGGACCCTTTGCTACTATCTTGGTTGAAGAGCCCCATATCCCTATTAATAGATACATAGGAAGAACAGCGAGTTCGTAGAACAAAAAGAACAAGAAAAGGTCAAGAGAAACAAAAACTCCAAAAACACCTGTAACTAAAAGGAGAAGTAAGATATAAAATTCTTTGCTTCTAAAGGGTATAGTCCATGATGCAAAGACCCCAGCAATTAAAATAAAACTGGTAAGTAGAATAAGTACGATGCTTATTCCATCTGCCCCTAAGTGATAACCGATTCCTAGGCTTTGAACAATCGGGATGTATTCGTTAAACTGAAATCCACCAAGCTCAGAATCATAGTATAAAGTTGCAATTATGCTTCCAAGGAACGATATAATTGAAAAACTGAGCGCAGTAAGTCTTATGGGAAGATACCATCTTTCAGGTTGAAGAAGGAGAATTACAGCTCCAATAAACGGGGAAAGTGTAATTAAAGAAAGAATAGGTAAGGTTTCGCTTGTCATGTTTATTATTTTTCTCCTTCAAGATATTGAGAAGGCGCCTGGATGTGATCTTTGGGTTTTACTATCTCCTCGTTTATTCGGTCTTTGACGGGGAATACTCCTAGTGAAAGCCAGATAAGGAGAAGAAGCGCTGCGATTATTCCATAAAGGTAATCCTGGATGCGTCCTGTTTGAATTTCTCTTAGCTGACTGGAAGCCTGTTTGATATACCAAGAAGTAGCGTTTACTATTCCGTCAACAATGTACCTATCAAACCAGCCACAAAGATATGCAAGACCATCAAGAATACCTCGGTAGAACCATTCGTAAATGTCATCAAGCCAGAGTTTCTTCTCTAGGGCTGATGTGATGGGTGAGAGGGCTTCAGCTACATTTGACGGTTTAAAGAGCTTCATTTGGTAAATTGACCATGCTGTCATAATTCCAAGAATCGAGACTGAGAGGGGAAGGTATGCTATATAGGAATGATAAGATTCCGAATCATGTCCCAGGAATTTAAATAAGCTTTCTTTTGGAAATCCAGCAATTAGAGCAAGTAGTCCAAGAATCCACATTGGGAGAGTCATCACCCAAGGAGATTCGTGTGGATGCTGTTTGGCTTCTTTATCTCCCATAAATACGATAAAAAATGTACGGAACATATAAAGGGCGGTGAGAAAGGCGGTAAAAAGAAGGATGAAAAAGTGGATTCTAAATCCTTTAACATGCATCCAGACTAAAATCTCGTCTTTTGAAAAATGACCGGAGAAGGGAAATATTCCAGAAAGAGCTAATGCACCTATAAGAAAGAGTATGGTAGTCTGAGGCATCCTCTTTGAGAGCCTTCCCATTTGCCAAATATTATTAGTACTAATTGCATGGATTATGCTTCCTGCTGCTAAAAATAGAAGGGCTTTAAAGAAGGCATGTGTAAAGAGGTGAAAAAACGCAATTGATTTTGCCCCTGCGCCAGCAACGGCCATCATATACCCAATTTGCGAGACGGTTGAATAAGCCAAAATACGTTTAATATCCTCTTGTATAAGGGCAAGGGCCGCTCCGATTAGGGCTGTAATGGATCCAATCCATATGACAAAGGAAAGTACTTCAGGGGTGAATTGAAAGAGAGGGAAAAGACGAATCACCAGATACACGCCAGCTACCACCATTGTAGCCGCATGAATAAGGGCAGAAACCGGAGTAGGGCCTTCCATTGCATCTGGGAGCCATACGTGGAGCGGAAACTGTGCGCTTTTTCCCATAGCCCCAAAGAAGATAAGTAGCATGCATAGAGAGAGATATGCTGTCGGGAGTTCTGGGGCTTTTACAAATAGCTCAGAAAGAAAAAAGGTCCCTGTAGCACCCCATAGAATTACCATGCCTATTGCAAACCCAACATCTCCAAACCTTGTTACCCAGAAGGCTTTAACAGCAGCGCGTGAGGCCTCTGGTTTATAGTACCAAAATCCAATTAGCAGGTATGAACAAAGGCCTACTAATTCCCAGAAGATATAAATCTGTAGTAGACTTGAAGACGCCACAAAACCTAGCATGGAGAATGCAAAAAGGGAGTGGAATGTATAGTAACGCCCAAGTCCAGAGGGGTTCTCCTCACTCATATAACCAAGTGAATAGACCTGGACAATTAAAGCTACAAGAGAAACTATAAAAAACATAACTATTGAAAAAGGATCAAGAAAGAAACCAAATAGAAATGGAGAAAATAATTTTGCCGGAATCCATTCAAAGATGAGCTCTCCTCCTGGTCTTTTTATGAGGAGAATTAATGAGGCAAGGGTTGAAATAAAAACGGAAAATATGGCAAGTGCTGCGGCATATTTACTTTTTCTTAATGGAGGAATAAGCCCATTTAAAGCAAAAGAGATAAATGGTGGGAGAAGAACCGAGAGTAGAAGAGTCTGTGGATCAAACATCCTTTTTTTAACCTTTCATTAAATTTGTTTCATCTGCATAAACGGTTTTTCTAACCCTCTCTACAAGAAGGAATAGAGCGAGTCCTACGGCTACCTCTGAAACTGTTATAGCGATAGCAAAAAGAGCTATTATCTGTCCTGTAATAACTCCGTATGCCCAGCCAATAGTGACAAGGGCTAAGTTAGATGCATTAAACATGAGTTCAATTCCCATAATTATCGCTACCAAATGGCGTCGGCTTAGAACCCCAAATAGACCTAGAGAGAACATTAAAAATGCTGCCCAGAGTGTGGGGTAAAGACTCATATCTCTTTCTCCTTCCTTTCACGACGGGCAAGAACAAGTGCTCCGATTATTGCAGCCAAGAGAAGTAATGAAAGCACTTCAAATGGCAAAACCCATTCTTGAAAGAGATTCTCAGAGAGGGTTTTAGAAATTCCAAATGTGGATGAAGATGGAGATTTGGCTAAAGACTGAACCTTGGGTGAAGTCCAAGTAAAATAAACCAAGATAAAAAAGACTAAGGAAGAAGCTAGGAGTGCGGGAATTGCTCCGCGATGTGTCTCCTCTAGCTTTTTCATCTCTATCCGTTCTGTTAGCAAAATTACAAAGACTATCAGCGTAATCACTCCACCTGCATAAAGTAGAATCTGTACGCCAGCTAATAGCTCTGCACCAAAAGATATGTAAAAAATAGCCGTAAGGAGAAGAGATAAGGCAAGAAAAATAGCACTGCGAAGTAAGTGTTTTGAGATGACAACAGCGATTGAAGAAGCGACTAAACCAAGACACAAGATAAAGAAGGCTATTGTTTCTGCTTTCATGTAAATAAAACCAACCTTTTATTCTTGTACACTATTCGACAGAACTCCTCAGCAGATTATATGCTTCAAATGCTAGGTCTCTCGTCAGCTAGTTGTCTAAAATTACTTAGTCGCTAGATTGGACTAATGTCGATCAAAACACTTTCACTAACGACTAATTACAGACGGTTTTTTAGGTTCATGAAGTCTCTGTAATTTAAGCCCGGTTGCCCAGGCAGCATGATAGAGCTTTCCATTAGCTTCTAGCTTATCCTTGTCTAAAATTAAATCCTCCCTTCTAGTAGTTGGGGTTTCCATACTGTGAAGCATTACGATGGCATCTGTTGGACAAACCTGAACGCATAGTTCACACTGGATGCAGGCCTGAAGATCTAGGATGAAACTCTTTGCCCATCCTCTACCGCTATGTTTTTCCATCTCTACGGTGATAATCTCTGATGGACATATCTTCTCACATAGCTTGCATCCAATACAGTTTTCCTCTCCAGTTTCTGGATCAATTGTTAGAGCAAAGGTCCCGCCGCGCCACCTCTCAGGCAAGGGTCGCTTGATAAGTGGGTATTGTATGGTTACTGGTTTACGAAGTAGATTCTTTAGCGTAAACCAAAGCGCTAAAAGAGTGGCTTTTACTAATCTAGTGTTACTAACCTTTTTTGCCATCTTATATTCTTAGATTTAATTTACCTGCTTAAACTTACCCACAAACCGGCAACAAGAAGGTTTCCAAGGCTAAGCGGTACTAGAACCTTCCAGTTGAGCATCATCATTTGGTCAATTCTAAGTCTTAAAAAACTCCACCTTATCCAGAGAACAATAAGAAATACAATTAGGGTTTTAAGGGCTATCCAAACACCACCTGATAATAAGGGCCCGAGTGGGCCACCTAAAAAAAGGATACTAACAAGAATGGATACAGCTAGAAGGTGTGCATATTCTCCAAGATAAAAGTAAGCGAACTTCATTCCTGAATATTCTATGTTAAAACCTGCTACAAGCTCTGATTCAGCTTCAGAAAGATCAAACGGAATACGGTTACCCTCTGCAAGTGCCGCAAGAAGAAATGTAATGCCTGAGATTTGACCCACTACAGGAAAGAGAATAAACCAGTATTTCTCCTGGGCTAGAATAATATCTTGAAAATTTAATGAGCCCGCAAGCACCGCGGGGACAAGAAGAGAAAGCAGTAGCGGCACCTCGTAGGCCACAATCTGCGCTGCTGCCCTTAAAGCTGAGAGTAATGCGTATTTATTGTTAGATGCCCATCCTGCAATGAAAACGCCAATTACAATCAAAGACCCGATCGCGCTAAAATAAAGAAGTCCAAGGTCTATGTTTACTAAAACCCAATTAATGGTAAGGGGTAGGAAAGCAAAACCAAGAAGGCTCATTACTACAACCCATATAGGTGCTAGGTTAAAGAGAAATCTATCAGTTTTAGTAGGAGTAATATCTTCTTTTGAAAGTAACTTTAAGGCATCTGCGATTGGCTGAAGCCAGCCGTGAGGACGGCCAACCAAGTATGGACCTATGCGGGACTGAAGCCGTCCGCTAAACTTTCTCTCTACCCAAGTAAGGTATGTAACAACCCCTATAATGGCTCCTAATAGTATGGCTCCATGTGAAACGCTTTCAGCAAAAGTCATCTGTCTACATCTCCAAAGACCGGGTCTAATGAGCCAAGTATAGAGACTGTATCAGCTACAAGGTGTCCTGGTAGTATATGCGGAATAATGGCGATATTTGAAAATGAAGGGGAGCGCACCTTTACCCTGTAAGGTTTAGAGCTGCCATCAGAGACTAAAAATACTCCGAGCTCGCCACGAGGCGATTCCACAGCCGCGTATGCTTCACCCTTCGGGGTCTTGAAAAGGGATGGGGTTTTTACAGGTTTTCGAGAATGAATTGGGCCCTCAGGTAGTCCTCCTAGGGATTGGCGAACTATGGAAAGGGATTCTTTCATCTCTTTTAGTCTTACAGTATAACGATCGTAAGCGTCTCCTTTGTTACCGACTGGAACTTGAAAATTAAATTCTTGGTAGGCTGAATATGGCTTATTCTTCCTTATATCATAGGCTACTCCTGAGGCCCTAAGAACTGGACCCGATGCTCCAACCTCTTTTGCAAGTTCCTGTGGAACTATTCCAACGTCCTTTGTACGTTCTAGAAAAATAGGGTTATTTTCAAGCATTTCTTTATATTCGCTTATTCGTTTTTCCAGATAATCGAGGGTTTTAAAAACATCACGATCAAAACCGTCATAGACGTCGTACCTTACCCCACCTATTTGATTCATATTTGTATGAAACCGTGTTCCGGTGAGGGTCTCCATTAAATCCATAATCCTTTCCCTTTCACGAAAGCAGTAGAGGAAAAGTGTAGAACCGCCTCCTAAAGACCCGCCTAAATCAAGCCCGAAGGTGCCGAGCCAGACTAAGTGCGATGCAAGCCTTTGAAGTTCTGCTGTTATAACACGAAGGTAGTTTGCACGCCTAGGGACCTCGATTCCTGCGAGTTTTTCTACAGCGAGTACAAAGGCAAGGGAATTTGCTGTAGGAGAAAGATAGTCATCTCGTTCATAAATAGGAGGTAGCATATCGTATTCTAAGGTTTCTGAAAGCTTCTCTACACCGCGATGTAGGTAACCAATGTGGGGAGTAACTTTTACCACCGTTTCTCCTCTCAAATGTAGTTCTAGTCTAAAAACCCCGTGGGTTGAGGGGTGCTGGGGGCCCATGTTTATGGCAAGCTCCCCAAATTCACGCTCAATCACCCTTTCTTCCATGCTTCGTACTCCTCACGGGATGGGCGGTATGGAAGCCTTGGTGTTTCCATCGAATAGTCCTTTCTCAGGGGATGACCTTCCCAATCATCTGGAAGAAGGATGCGTTTAAGATTTGGATGACCAATAAACTCGACCCCAAAGAGGTCATAGACCTCACGCTCATACCAGTCAGCACCCTTATATATTGGGGCTAATGATGGCACCTTAGGATTTGAAGAATCCAAGCTAACTTTCCAGATATTTTCTTCATTCTTCTCGAATGAACGAACTACATACACTAGATCGAGCGTAGTGCTATAATCCACTGCAGTGATATAGCTCAAGTAATCAAAGCCGCTTTCCTTGAGATTATGTGCATGTTGTTTAAGTTGATCTGGCATCAGATAGTTTCCTGTCTTAGGCAAATCTACTAATTTTTTAGGTAATGGTTTTGTGGTTTCACGTTCGATTCTATTAGCTATATTTAGATGTGGTGTTAAATTGCCTTCAGAAATGATTTTTTGAAGCTGGATTATGCCATCCATAAAAGCCTCTGGTGTAGGTGGACATCCTGGAACATATACGTCAACAGGAATAACCCAATCAACCCCGGGAACAACACTATAGATATGCCGGTAGTGATCCCCTGAAATAGCGCAGCTCCCTGCTGCAATCACCCACTTTGGGAAAGGCATCTGGTCATAGAGCTTTTTAATGCGCTCTGCCATCTTCACTGTGACAGTCCCCGCTATTATCATTAGATCAGACTGCCTTGGCGATGCACGTGTAACCACTCCAAAGCGGTCAAGGTCAAACCTAGAGGCGAAAGTTGCCATCATTTCAATAGCACAGCAGGCAAGACCAAATGTAAGCGGCCAGAGACTCGATTTTTCAGCCCATGAAAACAGCTTTTTTGTAGAGGTAAGAAACATGTTTGCACCGGGAAGACGAATAAGTTCTCCAAGTGCTTCCAGTCCTAATTTAGGTTTGTTTTCATCTACTGGCGTTCCCACTTTAAGTCCCCCTTTTTAAAGGCATAAAACCACCCAAGAAAGAGAATTGAAAGAAAAATAAGCATCTCTATAAAAGCTAGTAGACCAAGTTTTGACAGGGAAAGGATCCAAGGAAATAGAAAGGCAGCCTCAACGTCGAAAAGGACAAAAATTAGGGCAATTAAATAAAAAGACACAGGAAAGCGAATCCTGGCGTCACCAACTGGGTCTTCTCCGCATTCATAGGTCGCAACCTTCACCGGATTAACATTTGGGTCAATGTACCTAACTAGCTTAGATAAAACTAGTGTTCCAACTGCGAATAAGAGTACTAGGCAAAAGAATATGAGAAGATTAATATATGAAACCAATATGAAACTCCTAATTTATATACAAAACTAGCTTTCTGACTCTATTTATTAAGATAACACACTTCTTCGCATATGCAAAAAGAATGCTTCTTGCTTTACAAACCGCCGATTTGCATGTTAAGAAGGACCTGATAATAATAATCTACAAGCTTTTCAAGCACGGAAAGAAAAATCTCTACGACTTTATATTGCCCTTCTTTGCTTCTTAGAAAATCGCTTCGATCATTTTCTAACCCTATGTCCTTTATATAGTTCTCTACGCTTTCTATAAATGATTTCTCAAGGAGCTTATCTTTGTCCCTAAGCAGTGCCTCAATTATTGCCTCGTCTTGAGTATCAAAATCTTTTCTCTTTGATAGATGTTGCTTTAATAACTCTCTTGTTTCTATCACTGGAAGTTCTGGGTAGTTACTTAGAATCTTCTCAAAGGCGATTAGTAACTCATCAATGTCCATCCTACTCCTTTCCAATACCAATTCGATTTTTTGACGGTGCATAACGAAGACTGTCATTGCGAGAAAGCAAAGCGACGAAGCAATCTCAGAAAGAATTAAGAGATTGTTTCATGGAGTTTACACTGAACGAAGTGAATGTGTTCGCAATGACAACCCTTTTTCAATGCACTAATATTGATAGAATCAGTATAACTTACTAATATACCTAAAATAATCACATGCATCTTTTACACTATGTTCTTTTTTTGAAAACTGGACACAACGAATTTTTTGCCTTATGAATTAAGTAGGGATGGCTTCAAGCTGTGACTCGGATTCGCACCAGGCTTGTCTTAGCACTGAGCTATATCGAAGGGTCGAAGGAATGACGCTCCAATTGCACAAGTTTAAAGTCTATTCAGAACTGTCCAGTTTTCGACCTATTCCTATTGACTACCAGTAATGTCTATATGAAAATTGTTGAGAAAACATCTCAGGAGGTTAGGTGTAGGTAATGGCAACTTCAAAGATCGCTTACGGTGATGAGTTTATTTCTGCAACACTCCCAGAGAGGACTCAGATTCTAAAATCACCGTCTCCTTTTCCGCCTCTGGATAATCCGGGACAAGCCATTCGAGATGCGCTTTATTCTCCGATTGCTCACGAGCCGATCTCTAAGTTGATAGGTCCCAATTCAAGAGTCACTATCGCCTTTGATGATCCTGTCATACCTCAAGTACCTATGAAGAAACCAGATTTTAGAGAAATGGCTATTACAATTCTTCTTGAAGAATTAGAAAAAGCTGGGGTCAAAAGAAGTAATATTAAGCTTATTTGTGCTAATGCACTTCACCGTAAGTTTACAAACGGAGAACTGTCAACGATTTTAGGTTCTAAAATTACATTAGGATTTGGACCCAGCCATCTCTACTGTCATGATGCTGAAGACAAAGATAATCTTGTACTGACTGGCGAAACGGAGCGGGGTTTTGAGGTTGAGGTAAATAAAGCGGTTATGGAGTCAGATCAATTATTTTATGTAAACATTACGAGTCTTCCTTTTCATGGCGGATGGAAATCTATTGTAGTAGGGCTAAGCAGCTATCGCAGCATACGTCAGCATCATAGACCCTTTCGAGGAGCAAGCGGCAAGTCTGTGATGGATGCTAAGAGATCATCATTTCAAAAGCTAATCTGGGAAATGGGAGCCGTTGTTGAAAAGGAGTTAGCCAAGAATGGAAGATGCATTTTTACAATTGAATCCGTTTTAAACACTGCTCAACCACAAGAACCGATAGCTGTATTTGCGGGGAATATTTCGGATGTGCATGAAAAAACGCTCGAGCTACTCTACAGGCAGCAGGTGATTTCCCTTTCCAAGCAGACAGACGTAGCCATATATGGTATTCCAAACCAGTCTTACTATGCAAACCTTTCTAAAATCAATCCTATATTAGTAAGAAACCAGGCGCTTTCCTATGCATTTGGACTTTACCATAACAGACCCCTTATTCGTGAGGGTGGGATTGCCATCTTTGTAAATCCCTGCTTAGTAGAGTTTAATGAGATGAACCACCCATCCTATGTAGAGTTTTTCAATCGAGTACTTCCAAAAACACAGGACCCCTATGATATATGGGATTTTTATGCCGAGGATTTTGCCCACCGGCCCGAGTATGTACATAAATATCGCTACGCTTATGGATTTCACGGGGTCCATCCGCTTATACTCTGGGGTCAAGGAGCGTTTCCACTACGTCACCTAGGCAGGGTTTTTCTTGCCGGGGCAAAAGACTTCGAGGCTGCAAAAAGGGTAGGTTTTGAGCCTTTTAAAACCTTAGATGAGGCAATCACTGAAGCGGAGTCAAGCCTTGGAAAGGATTGTAGTATAACCTATCACCCCGCCCCACCGGCCTTTATCACATCTATAGAGGTGTAGAGGACTTGAGAAATAAAGGAAAATTTATTTCAATCTGGAGGCATTCCCCAGGGGATAAGAGGGAGATGAGCCTCTTTGGATTTTCTTCTCTATTTTGGCAATCATCTTTTCTGTCATTTTTTTATCTAGGTACCAATCAGCGTAAACAGAGGGGTTTTTCTCTTCTATAACTTCTTTAAGTATCTTTTTTGCCTCCTCGTATTTCTTCTGTTTCATGAGAGTTTTTGCAAGGTATATTTTCAAGATTGTAAGGTGTGGGTCAAGCCTCATGGCTCTTCTAAGGTATATCTCTGAGATGTGAAGATCACCCCCCAAGAAACTAGGAAGAGAATAATACAAAAGACCGGTCATACCCAAACCATAGATATGGTTTGGATCTAGTTCAAGTATTAGTTCTAACTCTCTTCTTATCTTAGGCAACAAAAAAAGAGACCTTAAAACCCCATGAGTTTCTCCCAACGAACCAAGATTAGCTACATAGAAAAAATGTGCGTCCGGGTTATTCGGCTCAAGTTCAATTGCCTTTTTTGCCACATCCATGCCGTTCTTAAATACCCTTATTTTTTCCTCATCATTTGGAGCCTTCGCATATCCATAGGTGAGCCAGACCCTTGATAGGAAAAGCATAGCCTGTAAATTCTTTTGATCTACCTCTGTAATCTCATCTAGGATTTTTATTGATCTATCCAAGTTCATAGAATCCTTATAGTAATCAAAGTAAATCGCCTTAGCCTCTTCGAGCTTGGTATTAATCTCTTCTTTTGTTAAATTGGTGTAATTTCCTATATATTCGTCAGCTATTATCGGAGTTGAAAAAGGAGAGAAGTTAAATGTTAAAAAGGTTAGAAAAATTATATAGTATCTCATTCAATTAAGGTAGGTAAGAACTAAGCCAAAGCTGTTTAACCTTTCAAATTAAGATATTGAATCTCTTCTAAAATTGCAACAGTAAGATTTATAGTTTCTTCAATATCTTTCTTGTAAGCTAAACAACTTGGGGTGTGAAGATAACGAACAGGAACCGACACTGCTGTAACTCTACTTCCTTTGCCAGTAACCTGCAACGCAGTAGCATTTGTACTACCAGCCTTTTTGACGGTTATTTGATATGGGATTTCACGCTTTTGTGCAAGCTCTATTATAAATTGGCTCAAAGCTCGATCAGCAACAAGGTATTTATCTGTAAATCTTATCTCTGGTCCTTTCCCCACTTTGGCTAGAGTTTTATGTTCTGGAACGCCGGGAAGATCGTTAGAGACTGTGCCCTCGAGGGCAATTACAAAATCTGGTTCATATGCAGGGACAATAACATTTGCTCCTCTAAGTCCTACTTCCTCCTGAACTGTGGCGGAAACATAAAGATCGCAATTTATTCTTGGTTTTCGTTTAAGCGCCTCTAGGATAACAAAGAGACCTACTCTGTCATCTATGGCTTTAGAGATTACGGCGTCTTCAGTTTCTATAAAGGGTGAAAAATATGAAACTACATCGCCAACTTTTACTAAACTTGAAACCTTTTCTGGATCAAGTCCAAGGTCGATAGTACAATCCTCAACCTCTGGCGCTTCCTTTTCATGCTCTTTATTTACAATATGTGGCGGTAGAGCGGCGACCATTCCTACAAGTGGTTTTTTACCCCACACAACTACTCTTTGACCATAAAAAACCCGTGGATCGATGCCCCCTAAAGGGATTACTCTTATAAATCCCCTTTGGTCTATGTGTTTAACCATAAAGCCGACTTCATCCATATGGGCATCTAAAAGAAGCCGTGGACCATCACCTGGAATATGGGCAATCACATTGCCTAGAGCATCTGTCCTAATTTCTTCAGTAAGTTCTTTTAGATTTGAAATTATGATTTCCTTAACAGGCTCTTCAGCCCCAGGAAGCCCTGGCGCCTCGCAGAGTTGTTTTAGAAGCTTAATATCCATGATTAATTTTGATTATATATTAATGAAGAGGGGTTTGCCAATGTTATAGGAATTGGTTTACAATTCAATATGGATTTTTTGAAGATTAAGTAAATAAGTTTCAAGTCCTTGAAGATTATATAGATTAGGATTCTATCATAGTGATGAATATTAACATTTGCTACAAAATTGGAAGTTTATTCACAATACTCCGGTTGTAAATTGGCTAGAGCTTTAAATCAAGGAGGGTTGTAATTATGGTAAAAGAATACAAAAGTGAAGAAGTTGACGATGTAATAGATGAATCAACTGATGAAACAGTTCCTTACAAATATTCTATTACAAGTTACGGAGCGGACTACACTGTAGATATGTTAGTGAAAAGATTATCAAACGATGTGATTTTTGTTCCACCTTTTCAACGTAGTTATGTTTGGTCTCTTAATCAGGCTTCTAGATTTGTTGAATCACTTTTACTTGGATTACCAGTACCTGGAGTATTTTTGTCAAAAGAGAATAGTACTGGAAAAATGCTCGTGATTGACGGACAACAAAGACTAAAAACTCTTCAATTCTTTTATGAAGGACTTTTTAGAGGTCGTGAGTTCGAACTGAAAGGTGTTCAAGATAGATTCGAAGGAAAAACTTATAAGAAATTGGAAGAAGCAGACAGATTAAGATTAGATGATTCTATTATACACGCAACAATAGTAAGACAAGATGAGCCATCTGATGATGAGAGTAGCATTTACCATGTCTTTGAAAGACTAAACACTGGTGGTACTCAACTGCAACCGCAGGAAATTAGGGCTTGTATTTACCATGGTAAATTTAATAATCTACTTTTAGACCTCAGTAAGATCCATTCATGGCAAACGATTTATGGTTCACCAAGCAATAGATTGAAGGACCGTGAATTGATTCTACGATTTTTTGCACTTTATTTTGATTTTGATAATTACAAGCGGCCAATGAAAGAATTCCTAAATAAATATATGGGGAAAAATAGAAATTTGAAATTTCAGGATAAAGATACCCTTAAGTCAATATTTATTCCAACAATAGATTTGATAGCAAAAGCATTAGAAAAAAAAGCTTTTCGACCAGAACGGGCAATTAATGCTGCGGTCTATGATGCAGTGATGGTGGGAGTTGCACGTCGTCTAAAGCAAAATCCAATTTCAGATATTGAGGGTTTTATCAATAAGTATAATGAATTATTGAATAATGGGGATTTCATGAGTGCTTGTAGAACTGCGACATCTGATGAGGCAAATGTTAAGGAAAGAATCAGGATTGCAACAGACTATTTTGCTGATTTGAAATAATGTATATCGAAATTCATCAGGAGAAGCAAAAGTTAGATAACCTCTTTAAAAAGGTCTCGGTATTAGATGATGATGAAATGAAATCTCATTGGTCTAGATACTTATGTGTTTTAGTGTCTGGATTTCTTGAAAATTCTTTGAGAACTATGCTTTCCCATTATACGCTCTCAAAGTCCCATCCTAATGTTGCCAATTATGTAAGTAAACAAATTAAAGGTATAACTAACCTTAAGGAAAAAAAAGTAAAACAGTTATTAGGTTCATTTAGCAAAGACTGGCAAGATATATTCGAGAAAAACATATCGGGTGAGCAAAAGGCTGCTGTAGACAGCATTGTAGCTAATAGGCATCTTATTGTTCATGGTGTTTCAGTAGGTATAACTTATAGTCGTGTCAGCGAATACTATAAACACATAAAGGATGTTATAAGCATTATTCATGATACATGCATAAATTCTCCTTGAGATGATTTTTTAAATCAGTATCTAACCTTGAATTATCACTTAGCTATTACAGGCTAGTCTTTTTTCGGAAATACCGTCTGATATATTGAAGGTACTTAATGAAGGTAGAGAGGAAACTATTACACTCACAGAGTGGCTTGCTATTGACATGCCTAGATTGCTTCGATCAATTCTGCTCTGTGTAGGGCTAGCGAAGTTTAGTGAAGAGCTTGTTAAATTTGCAGAAAGTTTGGCTGGTGAAGGCGTGACGATCAGAGAAAGAAAGATCGGTGGAGCAAGGAATCCCGGACTAAGGAGACAGCCTGGATTATCAATCATGCTCTTCGTACACTACGTAAAAAAGAAGGCCTCTCTAAGGGCGACGGCGAATTAAAGCCTGTAAAAGAAATTTTAGAGAAAAGCCCTCGTTATTGATTTCCATTCCATCACACTCTAATCTTGTTTATAGCAGAAATGGGCAAGAAGTATTTGAGAGAAGATAAGAGTGGTACTTCGCTATTTGCACCTCCGAAATCCACTATACCTCTAGCAGAAAGAATTCG
>Ga0209520_10000270_pt1 | contig 28683 bp, 34 predicted proteins | sample Rifsed16ft1_FD_184009 | JGI IMG/M metagenome (GOLD analysis project Ga0209520, IMG submission 184009) | Soil microbial communities from Rifle, Colorado, USA - sediment 16ft 1 (version 2) | ecosystem: Environmental > Terrestrial > Deep subsurface > Rock core/Sediment | place: Rifle, Colorado...
CGCTCACGGTGTCCTCCATCCTCGCCACGCCGGGCGCGAACACGGTCAACATCACCTGGACGACGGGGATCAAGGCGCGCTCGCGCATCCTGTTCGGCACGGCGGCAGGCGTCACGAGAGCGAACGCCACGAGCGTGTCCCCGTGGAAGTACCACGGGATCCTGGACCCCGAGATGGTCGACTTCACGCTCCCGGTCACAGCGCACGACCACACGGTGAGCCTCCCGCCGGGGACCTACTACTACGTCCCCGAGAACTACGACCCGTGCGGCAGGCGCTTCCTTGGCGCAGAGGGCAGCGTCACGATTGCAGCATCTGGTGGTGGTGGATCAATATTTGGTGGCGGAGTAATAAGGTAATATAAAAATGTTTCTAGGAAATAAAAAACTTGATGAAAATCTAACATTTTCTGTGAATACACACTCCGCAACAACTGGTGCAGCAACAGATGCTGATTCAGCACCTTCATATAGAGTATATGAAGATGAAACAACCACCCCGTTACTAACAGGAACAATGGCATTATTAGACGATGCTAACACTACTGGATTATACAGCGAACAAATAGCATTAACATCAGCTAATGGGTTTGAAACAGGAAAAAGTTATACTATTAATATAAGTGCTGCGGTAAGTGCAGTTACTGGAACTACAAGCCATCATTTTGAAATAGAAGCCGCTGGTGCTGGACAAAGAGGATGGGGATTCTAATAGTCATTCGTTATATTAATGCAAAAAATAAATCTTAAAAATCTGAATCTTGACCGTCTGCCATTTTATGTAAAGAATCTTGCGCCAAAATGGTTTCCTCAATTAAACTATAATAATCCAATAGGGGATAAATCTAAATTATTAAATATCTGCCATCCAGAAAATATTGTGGGACATCAGCAAAGAATTTTTAATGTATATTGGGGATATGTTTGTTGTAGAGATAGCGGAGAAATAGGATTAGACGTAGGATCTGCCGGAGTACCGGCCCCCTGGTGTATAGGGATAGATAAATATATGGGTACGGAACCATTGTATAATGGCTATTGCAACAGTATGCTTAAGCATGCGGGGGAGGATTTATCAGATTTTGGATCCGAGCAGTTTTCGTTAGTCCTTGCTAACCATAGTGTTGAGCACATGTCGGGAAGTATTTTAGATATTATTGGGAATCATTGGTTAAGGGTATTGAAACCTAGCGGTACTCTTGCTATGATTATCCCCAATGCTGATACTATGGCAAAAAGCTTGTTGTTGGATGGCGATCATAAACATGCTTGGTCCGCGGATAATTTTCAGAAAGATATAATTGAACCGCTACTTGATAAAGTAATTGTTAGAGAATTCAACACTCTAGGTAATAACTTTAGTTATAATTGCGTATTGCGTAAAAAGGATACAAAGCGATTACATATTTCAGCCGGGGGGAATGAGAATATTGAAGGATTTGTGAATTGTTTGTGGAATTGGGAAGATAACCAAATAGACTATGATGATCAGACATTTATAGAATGTAGGATTTATAATCCAGGAGATTGGATTCTTAGACCAGACAGGGTAGAATTCAACCAGTTACTTGACGAAATGAATAGAATTTTATACCCCGGTGGGGAAATAAAAATTATTTTTACTAATCCAAATAATCCAGACAATACTTGGGTAGAAGTTAAATTCAATAATGCAAAAAATAGTGGTTTGATTAAAGATACCAATATAAGTGTTAATTTTGAAACAGGGTGTAAGGAATTATCTGCTAAAAAAGTAGCATAGAAAGGAAAAAGAAATTGCCAGCCTACGATTATGAGTGTTCAAATTGTGGCGAGATTTTTGAAGAATGTGTTAAATCTCCGCGGGAATTTAGTAAATGTCCCGGATGCAATGGAAAATCTAGAAGATTATATTCAGCACCTAATATCATATTTAAGGGTGCTGGGTTTTACAAAACCGATTACGAAAATAGAAATAATAGAAATGAAGAATAATGAAATTTTCTCAAGACGATATAAATAATGGGGCAGCATTAGTAGTCAATTATTTAACAGATACAACTAATGATAATCATTATTTGCGGATTAGAGAATTAGTAGATAGTGGAAATGATAATCAAGCTATTAGCTATCTTACAGGATTACTTGAAGGAATTGACGAATTTCTAAATTTTCTTGTACACCTACTTGATAGATATGAAGTAGGAGAAGATAAGCCAAAAGAAGCAAAAGAAGTAGATACACAAATTTGGGAAATGAATAAATTCGCGGATTTCTCAGTGTTGTTTGAAAATGAAGTAGCCAAAGAAGTAGTTAAACTAATACAAGAGATATAACTAAATGCCTTTTAGAGTATTATGTTTTGAACATTTTGAAACCTGCTATGGCTCCGCATATTTATTTGAGGGCCTTTGTCAAATATTAGGATCAGAAAATGTAGTAACATATCCTTGTAAGAATAGTTATTATAATGAAGTTGACAAAGGGTATTTGTTAGATGACGGAAAATTAGGATATACCTCTCCTTGCGAGTGGCAAACATCTAAATACCCTAAACAAAATATTGATAGAACAGAAGTAATTAAAAGAATAAAAGATGGATATTTTAATCTATTTATCCTGATGTCCCCCCGCACTCATGCAATAAATGCACTAAGAGATATAAAGAAAGAGTGTCAGGTAAGACCACTTGTCGAATGTGATTCGGAAGACTACGATGGATTTAAATGGGATGTTTTTCAAGAATTTCAACCAGATATAGTATTCAAAAGAGAATTGTTTGAAAACAGTGATTTATATAGACAATTAAAGGGAAGAGTATTTCCGTTACCCTTTTCTGCTTATTTGAATCCAATAGCCGATGTTGGGATAAAAGAAAAAGATATAGATATATTTTGCGCCTTCGGAAATACTCATCCACAAAGACAAAGATTACTGGATAGCCTAAAATCAATTTCGGGAATTAAATTTGTTGGTGGTGGAAATGAATACAGATTAAATTATAGGGAATATCATGAACATATAGCCGGAGCTAAAATATGCTTTTCACCCTTAGGCTGGGGAAATGACTGCGTGCGTCATTGGGAAATAAGTCAACATCGAACATTAATGTTTTTAGAAAGATCTAAACAAATAGTTCCTAACGAATTTGAACATTTAAAACATTGTGTTAAGTATACGTCCGATTTAGCAGATGTAGGACCGCTAGTAAATCACTATCTCGCACACGAAAATGAACGTGAGGCGTTATCCCTATCGGGATATAACCACTTAAGACAGTACCATACAACAAACAAGAGAGCGGAATATTTTCTAGATACTTGTAAAGAAAAACTTGGGATTAAATGGAGGTAATAAAATGAGTGGATTAGATAAAATCGTAGATTTAACTAACGAACTGTATACAGTATATGAAAGTTTTATACATCATCCAAATTTCAATATGCTGGAAGATGAAGAAAAAAACGAGATGAGAGATTCGATGGGAATAATTGGAAATCTATTAACTAAAGTCGCATATGTTCAAAGTTTGGTGTCAAACGACGGAGAAAAGATAAAAGAGGGCAAAGAACCAGAATACTAATTTTTAGAATAGTGGAGTTAAATAATGGTTTGGATCATAGTAAGAATAGACGGAGTAACAAAAGAAGTTACTGAACAGCGCCAAATGGGAATATTTAAATCAGAGTGTGATATTAATAATGAATTAATTTTGTTGAGAAAATATAATTATATAGATGAAAAAAATGCTACTTACAAAACAGAGAAGAGAGACTCGTAGAGAGGGAATCTGTTATAATGAACTGGAGTCACGATAGACAATCTAAACAAACCGGTTTAAAAATAGATTTTAGTAGATTTTATGAATATGCGTTTTTGCAGGATAGATTTTTTCCAAACTTTGATTACCATACAATAGAGCGGGGAATTGATCCCAAACGCCTACACGCATCACATTCAGAGAACTTGGTAGGTAATCAGCAAAGAGCATTCAATATCTACTGGGGTATTAAACAGTGTGGATTAACCGGATATGTTGGATTAGATATCGGTAGTGCTGGGATTCAAGCACCTTTTTGTTTAGGGACAGATAAATACAGCGGGGAAAGTCCACTATACGGTGGTTCATTAAATCCACAAATGAAATGTTCCGCGGAGGATACCTCGCTTTTTGGAAATGAAGCGTTTAATCTAATAGTAATGAACCATTCTCTAGAACATGTTGAAGGAGATGTAGCTAATTTTATTAATAATGATTGGTTTAGGATACTTAAACCAAACGGGATATTAGCAATTATTGTTCCGGATGGACAATACAATAGTGTTTATCAAATGGATAAGGATCATAAGCATTGTTGGATTCCGCGGAGAAATTCTAAAATACCGGAATTTTGGAAATATCAAATATTTGAAGACGAGGTTTTAGATAAAGTAAAAGAAAAATATTGCGTATATGAATTCGATACATTAGATAATGGATTCAGTTTTGATTGTGTGCTGCGAAAGCGCGGAACAGATAAACTACTTATTACAAAAACAGGAGTGCAGAGGTTTGCATATCTTGAAGAAAAAGATTGGAATGAGTGTGATCATTTAAATTCCGCAGATGCGGAAAAAAAATACTATTTAGAAGTAAGAATAGATGACTTTTTTAACGTAGAAGATAGCCTTAAAAAGTTCTTAATAGATAGTGCTAAAACATCTGCACTAACTGGAGCACAAGTAGGAATTATTTGTAGAAATAATGATGAAGTAAATATTGCTGTAAAGTTTATTTCTGAAAAATTTGGAACAGCTAATAACGCTGAAATAGAAAAAAGTGCCAAGAATTTAGTCTATGGAGTGGAGAGATAGTATGGGGAGTTTTGATCATTGGACAGTAACAACGGAAGATTACCAATTATTTTTTGGGTGTTCCAGAGAAGAGTTACTAAAAGACTGGGGTAAAGAACACTTAAATATCCTAAAACAAAAAGCATATTATAGGATGTTACGCAGATTCCCGGTAGTAACTGATTTTGCTATAAGAAATATGTATTGTGACGAGGATGTTACTTGTGAGGCTATCAGCGGCTACAGCTATGATTTTTTCCAAAATTTAGAAAGACAGTTAAATGAAATAAAAGATACAGATCCAGTATTACTTAATCTCCAAAAATATTATCCTAATAAAAATATATGTGTATTAGACTATGGGTGCGGTGCTGGCAGATATGCTATTTGGGCAAAAATGCTCGGCTATGAAAGAGTAGAGGCGGCAGATGTCCCGAATAGAAGTTTTCAATTCTTAAGATACCTGTGTAATAAAAATGGATTAAACATTATATTTAGAGAGATGAATCAAGAACTATGCTATCTAGATCACCCGATAGATTTCCTGATTAATAACGAAGTAATGGAGCATGTATTTGCGCCAGAGAAAGTTATTAAACATTTGATACGTATGGTAAGATTAAATGGTATAGCTTATATAAGTACGTTTTTTAATAATATTTATCTAGAAGACCCCTCACATCTAGAGCATAACCAAAAATATCAAGACGATAAACTGTGGTTTGGATTACTAGAATCTTTGGGATTGCAGAAAGAATTCACTGATCAAAACGGAGTACACAAGGGCTGGAGAAGAGTAAAGCAGGTTGATTAAGGAGAGGGCTATGAAATTAGATGCATTTGAAGCATACAAGGAACAAATAGGTGTCGGTGCTGGAGCAGATTGGATTGGAAGAAATAACAAAGGCCCGCATCTTCCCGTATTTGCTGAAAATCCAAAACCCGGATGGAAGTGCTTAGATGTCGGTTTTGGAGAAGGCCACGCTATTAAAAAATTCATTGACTGTAAAGCAGAAGCTTATGGGATAGATGCTTCCGAAGCCTCGATTCAAAACGCTAAGAAATTTGAGTGGGGTAAAAAAGCAAATCTCCACAAAGTAGATGCTAGTAAAGATAAGTTTCCATTCACTGATAATTTCTTCGACTTTGTATCTTTTGATGAAATAATCGAGCATCTTGAAAATCCTCTCCATGCAGTATTTGAAATTAAACGGGTATTAAAACCGGATTGTTTCTTATTGCTGACTCACCCGATGTATGTGAAATTTGACGAGCATACCTCTAATGCTGGATATGAATCCGGGGCGCATGGGCATGTATATCCAGGTCTTCTTGCTAGAGAAACATTTCAAAGATTTATGATGCAAGCATTCTTTAGCGTAGAAAAACTGGAAACAAATGGCGATACTGCTATTTGGTTATTCAAAAATCTTAAATTGGAAAATATGGTCGATCCGTTAACAATGGCGTGGAACAATTACGATACTGTTGATGTTTATGCGGAAGTGAAAAAGAATAATAAAGTGTCGTTACCCGACACAAAAAGACATACTAAATACGAGTGGTAATCTGAAAAATATAAAAAATATACTTTATATTTATGTAGATAGTTTAAGGAAAGATTTTATATCTTTTTATGGCTGGAACCATAATACCCCCAATATAGATAAGCTTGCTGAAAGATCCACAGTATTAAAAAATCTGATAACTATTCCATCCACATACGAGTCGCTTACACAGCAATTAACTGGATTATATTCGTGGAGAAATAAATGGAAAGAACTTGGGGACACCAAAACTATTTTTGATTATTTCCCCAGCAATAAAAAATTTATGGTATCATTGCAAAAACCATTTGGCGCTGGAGTAACAACTTCTGTATATAATTCTAGATTCGGGAATCAACCAGGATATTCTTTTGGGGATATGATTAAAACATTATCATGGTATAAAGAAGATCCATTTATAGGATTTTTTGGTTTCTGGACATTAAGAGATCCGCAAGGATATCAGCCGAGTAATGTAGATAGAGCAGTAGAAGATTACAAAGAAAGAATGAATTTGTTAGATAACTGTGTCGGAGTATTAATACAAAAATTTAAAGAATATAAATTATTTGATAACACTATTATAGTTTTTGTCGCAGATCACGGAGAATACTTTTCCGGATTTGAGAGACAATATAGTGGTACCTTTATAAAAGGTCACAATCATTCTAGATATGAGGAAGTAATAAATATACCATGTTTAATCTATATTCCGGGAATTGATTGTAGATTTTTTGATTGTACATTAGAAATTGTTGATATTACCCCAACATTGTTAGGATTATGTAAAGTAGATAAACAAAGTACAGAATTTGATGGTAAGGACTTCTCGGAAGAAATTCTTGGAAACATATCGGTACATAAGAAGCATGTAGTTATAGGCCGAACAGCCAATGCTAATTATTTAACTATTCGTTCAACAGACGATGGATACAAGCTTCTTTTGGATAATGAACAAGGGTACCGGCTTTTTAATTTCAAAAAAGACTCCGCGGAACAAATTAATTATGCTTTGGATAATTCAGAAATCGTGGAAAGTCTTAAAAAGATAGCTGAATCAAATGTACCAGCTAATGTTTCTTTTACTAAAGATGATTATATTGACCGATTTATTGGGTATAAGAACATAGAATATGTAAAGAAAGTTTTCGACGATTCTAAAATAGAAGATTGCTTTGAATCTAGAAAAAACTACGGCAAGGGAAATTGGGTAAACGATAAAAATTCCATAGAGGAGTTATTTAGCTATAGCGAAAAGGATAAAGGAAAACTATTAGATATCGGAAGTGGGGACGGTGTTGTAGCAAAAGCCGGATGTGACAAAGGTTTTGATGCATATGCTGTAGATCTGTCCCCAGCAATGCTACTGAAAATAAATGACAATCGCGTAAGAACTATATTCGGGAGAGTAGAAAAAACTTCTTTTGATGATTTATTCTTTGATTTGGTAATTGCCCGCGGATTATTTCAATATGTAGAAAATTTAGAAAAAGGGTTTAAAGAAATACACAGAATAACTAAAAGAAAAGGTGTATTTATATTATTTAATACTGTTTCTCCATCAGACGATCTTTTTGAAGAATGGTCTAGTTTACATAAAATTCTAGGCAGTAGAAGAATTTTAAGAAAGAGTTTAGATTATGTAAATACTATAAGTAAATATTTTGTAGATGTAGAGTATAAGAATGTAGTAATTAAACAAAGTGTTGCAAACTGGGCAGAATCTAACAATCTAGAGATAAATAATACGTTGAATATTCATAGAAACTTATCGGATTCCTATAAAACCTCTTGCAACTTTTTAGACAATAAAAATGATATAATAGTAGACTTAAGTTTTATTCTATTACGCGCAAAAAATAAGTAAATGTTCGAGCTACAATCTTTGAATTATAAAGGACTTGTGAAGAATTTACGCATTGACTTTTACTAGTTTTGTGGGATAATGGACAGAAATCTAGGGGAGACTATAATGAATGAAATGTATTGTTCATCAGAATTTACAAAGTTTTGTAAAGTTTCTTTTGTAAACCCCACTATTAGAATACGCTTATTAGATGATCTGGAGCAAGACATATTTGACGAAATAACTAAAAAGATAGAAAGTTTTTACAGTGCAAAAATCAGCAGCCCCTTCGGAACTTCTGGTTTTGATGTAAGTTTTGATAAGGAAATGGATTCAAGTTCTTTGTGGGATATACAAAGTTTGGTATATGCAATTCTAGACAGATATGCCTGTGAAGAGAAGAATGAAAATGGTTCAAAAGAGGAAAAAGAAGTTGAAAAGCCAAGCACTGAAACAGGTAAAGAAACTAAGACAGAAGAAACCCCGCAGTCAAAAGAAGCAGTACAACCAGCAGTAAAGACTATTAAACCCGCGGAAAAAGGTAAAAATCCAGTTGTTCAAAGTGCTCCGCTAACTTAGGAATAGATAATGATTAAAGAATCGTCTGTGGATAGAATCGTAGAAGAAATTATAGATAAGAAATTAGAAACAGAGGTTGTTGATTCATATCAAGTTCTTCTAGAATCATCTTCTAAATTCTACGGTTTATTGAATAATTTGGAAACAATGAAGACATTTAGCGACGAATGGGATTCAATAAACGATGGGGATTCAGTTGTTACCAAGTTGGTTAAAGCACTGGAGAAATTAAGTAATGGAGAATAATGATCCTGTTAAAATAGGAGATATTGTTCTTTATAACGATAAGTTATCGGCGGAATACATCCCAGCTATAGTGATAAAAGTATATGATTATAATACTGTTTCATTAGAAGCATTCCCTGAAAATTTTCATTCAAAAACCTGGAAAGAGGTAAAACACGGAAATAATATTGGAGAGTGGAGACACAAGTAGAGGGGAGAGATGAAGGTAATTCAAGTATCATCAACTGGTGTTTGTGGAATAGCTGTCTACACGGATAGAATTTGCGACAGTCTTAGAGCTAAAGGACACGAGGTAATAAGACTTTCTGTAGAAGATTCAAATGACGTAATAACGTCTAAATTCTCAAGCGGAGCAATTTTTCATCTACATACAGAACCATCGTATATAGATGATAACAGGGCTAAAAGTTTATTATTCGCGGCTAAAACTTCTGGATTAAAATCCATTGTTACAATGCATTATAGCACAAAAATGCATTGTGATCAAATGAGCAAAAATTGTGACTTTGTTCTACTACATAAAAATAATGGCGAAGATGCCGCGAATATAAAATACATCCCTATGGGATGTCCAGTATTTGATAAAAAAAACAAAGCAGAGCTACGTAAAAAGTACGGAATAAATGAGGGGCTCGCTGTTGTTTCTACATTTGGATTTCTTGTATCTTGGAAAAGATTCGATGAAGTAGCTGCTGGATTTACTCAAATTTTTAAAAAGAATCCAGCAGTTGTTTTACAAATGGTAACATCCTTCCATAAAAAAATGGAGGGAGATTCTATAAGTGTATATAATACTGTAAAGAAGATATTTGAAAAGAATGACGTACTAAATAGAGTAATATGGAAAACAGAATTTTTACACGAGCAAGAGATGCTTGAAAGATTAGCTTTATCAGATGTTGGATTCTTATATGCCCCAGTAGATACCGGGAGTATTAGCGCGGCGGCTAAAGAATTTGTATCTGCCAGATTACCGGTTGTTATTAGTAATTCCACACATTTTCAAGAGATGCAAATAGGGTGTTTAAAAGTTCCTAAAACAGCATCAGATATGATGGACGGTATTCAAGAATTGCTAGATAGCAATGTATTAAGAAATAAGCTAGAATTAGAATTAAATGAGCTATATGGAGAAACGAATTATGATAAGGTAACAGATAAGCATTTAGAGATTTATAATTCATGTCCTTAAAAGAACTACTATTTAATATAGTAATGTGTATTTACTCCAGAATAGAAAAGTGGTTTAAGAAGCGGTAGTGGAGAGGAAGAAATGAAAGCATTTGTAACCGGATGCCTCGGCCAAGACGGAGCGATGATATCCAGACTTCTATTGTCAAAAAATATCGATGTTTATGGATTAGTTAGAAGAACAAGTACGCGGTCTACATGGAGAATTGACGATATTAAAGATAAGATTAAAATAGTAGAGGGAGATTTAACAGATCAAGGTTGTCTCATAAGAATTTTGCGGGAAATTAAGCCAGAATATGTTGTGAATCTGGGGGCACAATCTTTTGTTGGCTTATCTTGGAGTCAACCACAATTAACATGTGAAGTAACAGCAATAGGGGCATTAAATTTATTAGAAGCCGTAAGGCTTTCTTGTCCGGAAGCTAGATTTTACCAAGCCTCAAGTTCAGAAATGTTTGGAAAATCGGTTGGGACAGATTCAAAACAAAACGAGGATACCCCGTTTAAACCAAGAAGCCCATATGGAGTGGCAAAATTATTTGCTCATCACATGACGGTGTGCCACAGGGAGAGTTATAATTTATTTGCCGTAAGTGGGATATTATTTAACCACGACAGTATTTTCCGGGGGCCAGAATTTGTAACCAGAAAGATAACCCAGCAGTGTGCCAGAATAAAATATGGGCTTCAAGAAAAAATAAAACTGGGGGATTTAACAACAAAGAGAGATTTTTCATATGCTGGTGATATGGTCGAAGCTATGTGGCTTATGCTGAATAATAAAATTCCAGAAGATTTTGTTGTTGGTAGTGGAGAAACTCACACGATAAATGAATTTTTAGATGGTGTACTAAAGAGGATGTCCCTCAGTAGGAATGTGGTAGAACTAGATAAGAGTCTACTTCGGCCCGCGGAAGTAACCCACTTGTGTGCAGACGCCACTAAAATTAAAGAAAAGCTAGGCTGGAAATCAACCGTTGGATTTGAGAAGCTTATAGATATAATGGTAGAGGCAGATCTTAAAAGAGCGCAGAGAGAGTCCCATATCTCTAAAATGGAATATGTTGACTAAAGAGAATAAATAATGTCGTACAATAGAAATAGAATTTATCAAGGATTTGGAAAAATGATCAAGCTGTATAATCAGCTTGATACATTTGACAATGATACTGTTGATGCGACATTTCAAGAAGCGCAAGCATTATATATAAACGACGATGATGATAGAATCTTTGCGGGCAACTTCTTATCTGATATTAATAGTGTAAGAATAAGTGCCAAGTCGTTTAAAGATTTAGTAAAATCAAGATCAGACGACTATACAACGACTGTTGTAAGAAACCTTATAGGAAGTACAAGTGGCGATGTATCAGATATTTTAGATGATCTCATGCGTTTAACAAATGAGGCTATTGATAAAGCTGAAGCAAATACTCTTGGAAATACAACACCAGCGGCTTACAAAGCTAACGGAAATTCTGGAAATCTGACAGTTGATGCTCTTACACAAATGTGCCGAAATGATGATTTCGTAGAAGTAAAATGTACAGGTGATGGAACACATGGAGAAGAGACCTGGGGTGTAACTAGTAAGAAATTCGGAACTGCTTCCGGGTCAGCTACTACCGGCGAACAATTTCACTTCACAGAAGGTGGCGTAAAGTTTACAATAAGGGTAGGGTCTATAATAGAAGAATATGGAGACGATAGAAACCAACTAGACGGTTGGGTACTTTCTGGGTTTGGAACAGGAAATACAGATGACGGAAATATTTATGTAAAACTAGAATCCTATACTGGATATGCTTATGGTTCCCGTACGGATATTTATCTTTACAGTGATTTCGATAGGACTAGCCTTATTGCTAGCGGAGGTATTACCGGTACCGGTACAGTTACTCTGGCGGAAGAGAATGGGTCGGGATTATCGGGAACAGTAATACTAAATGCCACTTACGGAAGCCAGGATACCGATGTTTGGTTAAGAGTTCCAATATTCCTAGAAGGTGATAAGTTCTTATTCGGACTAACATCTTCGGAAAACAGTTTATTTGTAAATTGGTTTAGGGATGTTTATGTTAAAGAATTACCATCAGCAGCTTATTATAACGTAACAATTCTAGATTCTTGGACTCAGTAAAGTATTATGAAAAGATTATTGCTTGTTCCCTTTTTAGTTATTTCGATTTCATGTACTACGCAGCACAGGTATAGAGAAATTGGGGAAGGTGATAATAAACAATTAGTTGTTGAAAAAACATCACCGGATTATGTTCGATTCGAAATGCCGTTTGGATTAGAATTATTTGGTATTCCTTTAGTAACATTCTTTTCCCCTAAGTGGGAGGAAGCTAATGAAGAAGCTCTTAGGGCTGGGATTCCTGACAATAATAAGCGTAATATTATTGAACAGTTGCAACCTGGTCCCGTACAACCAGATAATAGACAAGGGGAAGGAAGCAGCAGCGGTTCGAGTGGAATCACAAGCGGAGAAGGATCTAGCGGAACTGGAGAAGAAATATCCGGGGATCTCCAAAGAAGGGGGTTTCTTTGACCAAGCTAATAAAATATTAAAGGAAGAAATTGAACGCGGTAAACAGAATCTTGTAAAAATTGAATCACTCGAAGCTGGTAAAAAGGAATTAAGCGATAGATTTAGCTCTACAGTTAATGGATTACTTGGCGCGTTGGGTACAGCAGCACTTTCCGCATTGGGTCTATGGCTGCGTGGAAAACAGTGGAAAGCCGCATTTATTACTACTGGGCAAGCTATTGAGAAATTACCCGCGGATGTATCAACTCCGGTAAAAGAAGCTATTAGTAATAATGTAGAAAATTATGGAGCCAAGTTAGCCTCATTTGTATTCTCGGCGATTAAAACATATGTAGAAAATAAAGCTAAATAATCAATGCAACTAATTGCACTATCATTCCTATTAGGAATAAAACACAGCTTTGACGCAGATCATTTAATAGCTGTATCAAATTATCTAACTAAATCTAATTCATTAAAACACTCATTTAGGATATCATTATACTGGGCCGCGGGACACATGTTAACCGCTTCTGTAATTACGATTTTATTGTATAGTATAAGGGAAGAGTTCCTTAAAAGTTACTTAAGCTACTTTGAAATAATAGTAGCCATTATGTTATTAGTAATAGGCTTATATAGTGTACTAGATATATCTGTAAGGAAATACCTTGGTAAATCGCACGATCACAGATACAGTGGAGATCACGACAACTCAAGTATCCGCCACCATCATAAATATTTATTTGGTATTGGGGTAATCCACGGATTAGCCAGTAATGACGAATTACTTTTATTGCTTACGCTGTCTCTCGGTATTACAACGCTATGGGGAATGCTTGCCGGTGTGGCTGTATTTAGTATCGGCGTAATTGTGGGGATGTGTATATTTAGTTGTGTCGGAACAGCGGCATTATTCAAGCTATCGAGAAATAATTGGATAGTTACTAGAAGTATGATTATTTATATGGCTGGATTCTCCAGCATATTTTATGGTTTATACTTATTGTATAAATAGTTAGGAAATAAAAATTATGGAAATAGATGAGCTAAAACAAATATTTGATGAGAGATTTTCCGGGTTTAAGGAGAGTATAGAAAAAAGTATTGGTGAATTGAAAAGTCATATTGATGATAGGGTATCAGGTTTAGAAAAAAGAACAGACGAAAAAATAAATGGAGTCAATAAGCTGTATGACGTAAAGATTAGGACATTAGAGCAAGTTACGGCTATCCGCGAGGAAAATAATGAAGATAAGTGGAAAACACATTTAGATGATCATAAGGAATCCAAAAAAACCACAGTGGGGATTGTTGTATCTATAGTTACTCTTTGTATCATGACGATAGGATCTTTGATTAAATTGATTTTCTTTTCTAAACCGGATTAATAAAAATGGCTGCTATTATCGCTGAATCCGATGTGATAAGAATTCTTCGATCTGCTCCACCAAGCGGAAAGGGTAGAATTAGAATCGGTAGCGGGGCACAGGATAATTTATCATCCGCTGATACAGATAAGTTTATTCTTGAAGCGGAAGGTGAATTCAAGGCAATAACCGGGTTAAGCCCGGTAGCACCGTTTGAGGATATTCTTAAAGGGATTATTGCAAGAATAGCGGCATACTGGATCTATATTTCTGTAATGGTTGACGGCGACGGCTCCATACCAGAAAGCGTAAAAGCTTGGTATGATTGGGCCAACGCCATGATGCTGAAGGTAAAAAACGGTGAATTAGAGATTCAAGGGATTAATTTTGACAGTGCCTCTACCAGTTCTGCCCCGCGATCACAAGATGCATTAGAATTCAGGGACGAAACTGTTCGTTTTAATAATACTACAGACTTTATTCAGTTGGTTTACGAGAGAACTTTAGCGGGATCCGAGTCTGTTTACAGCGGACAAAATAAATCTGGGACAAGGTATGTTAGAGACACAGATTATGAAATACTGTATGAAACAGGAGAGATAAGAAACAAAGGCGGAATACCAAATAATTCAAATTTATATATAAGCTATAGATATATTGTTGAGAAGAAACAACCGAGCCGCAATCCACGTAGGTCGGGTATCTATAGTCCTGGAGAAAATTCTTACGAAGAACGTTACTAGAAATGTTATATTTTAATTATGATGATATATTTAAATTACTTAGAGAACTAAATGTATTTGAGGATCTATTAACAGACTCTGTAAAAGAGTTTTATGAATTAGAAATAAAAGATTACTTATCTGATAAGCTTAAAAAGATACTTAGACAAAAAGCATTAGGCGGGTATACAGAAAAAGAAATCGCGGAATCCGGAATATTTGATGAAATAGATACCATAACAGCACCGGATGCAATATTAAGTTTCTCAGCAATAAATGAATACGTCTTTGAGTACAACTTACCAGATAGTGAAATTCCGGATTCAATAAAATTATTAAATGTAACAGAGGAAGATTTAGAGGGTAATGAAAAATTTCTAGAAGAATTATTAGCAACTATTATTTCTAAAAATATTATAGACAAAATGACCGGGGTTATAGAAATTGAAGGCCAAGCAGCGGAAGTAATGTAAATGGCTGTAATAAGCACTGGTTCTGTAATAGAAGATTTTGTTGATAATGTAGTTGCTGTTTTACAGACAAAACAATCAGAATGGGGAATAGTAGATATTTATGACGCGGATGTACAACTCCTAAATGATCTTCCAATTATAACGGTGAATTTCACCGAGGGGCAATTCAATATACTTGACCCCAAGCGTGGAAGACCTATACTGAATGCTGATATCTGGTACTACTACGCGGAGTACCATGAGATCAAGAATAAGAATCAAATTGATAAAAAGGTGTGGGATATCGTAGAATTAATGCTTGAAAATCAATCAGTTAACGGCTTCTGTTTTAAGAACGAAGTTACTGGTTTTGGAACCTATATTAGAAGAAAAAATAGAATTTATGGCGCGGGGAAAGTAAGTATTAAAGGATATGTAAACGCTCAAAATATAACAACAACTTAGCTGCAAATATTTGCATTTAATTAGTTAGGATAAAAAATATGGCACAATCAAGAGCATGGGCCGGTACGCTTGGGTGGAGAAAAGAAGCTGCTTGGGGGACAAGAATTGCTGCTAATGCGTGGTTACAGCATTTTGGTAAACCGTCTCTTTTACAAAAACCAACATACAAAGAACTCTCGGGTACAAAAGAATCCCGTTCAAAATACGCATTTGTTATTACTAGATATGTGGCGGAAGGGGCTATTCCAGATATCGAAGTAGTTCGTGGAGAATTTGATTCCTGGTTCGAACTAGCAATGGGGACTGACGCTGGCGGTGGGGTTTATACGCTGGTAGATGGATCGTTACCGTCCGCTACAATTGAGGAAAATACAGGAAACATCAGTGGATTCGTAATGATGGGGGCAAAGGTAAATACCCTAACTCTTACCGCAAAAGCCAATGATACACTAATGGCTTCATTAGACTTGGTTGGTAAACAAAGATTACCTATCCCAACGGGAGATTTAACCGGTACATCCTATTCATCTAATAACCCCTGGGTATTCTGGCAAGGTGTACTAACGGTAGGCGGATCGGAAATATTTGTTCGCTCTTTCGAACTAAAGCTTGAAAATAACTTAAAGAAAGAAAACTTCAAGAGCGGAGATCCGTATCCTAAAGAATTCCCCGAAGGCGCTAGAAGCGTTAGTGGAAGTTTTGAACTAGACCTGGAGGATCTCACGCATTATAATAGATTCCAAACCGGATCTGTGGCATCAGCTTCGCTGGTATTTACTAGCGGGGCAAACAGCTTAACTATTTCAATGCCAAGATTAGTATTCAACAATATGTCGATTGAGAAAGATGACCAGGAAACTCCGCAGAAGGTAGAATTCTGGGCGCACAAGAGTGGGGTAACAAAAGAATTCACAGTAACTATAGTGTAAGGAAATAAATAAATGTTCAATACGGCCAATGAGAACTCTACAGCAGTTTCCGATCTGTCTAATGAAGTTTTTATAATCACTTCTGAATTAAAACAGATTGGGAAAAGTGCTGTATCTGAGGTTAAGAGAGTATTGTCAGATAAGACGGGTGAAAATAAATCTAGAGTAGGGGAGTTTGTAAAAGAGTTTGAGCAGCATACAAACAGTTTACTTCTAAATATAGACGAAGTTCTTGGAACAGTAGATATATTTGAAAATAAATCCGACGAGTATCTTTCCGAAGAACCAGAGATTGACGCTGGGGAGGAGTTATCTACCGGAGATGAGGAAGACCTAGAAACGCTTAAAAAGCACGGGTTTGAAGCATTGAAATTAGAAAATAATGAAAATAGAACACTTGAGGATATAGTATCTAATTATGGTGTTATGCACGATAACTTTATAGACTGGGGTAGAAAATTTAGAGAGTTGGTTGAAAACGAATTAAATTACAGTTTTGTAAACAAATCTATAGTAGATACGATTCAACTAATTATGGAATTTGTAGGCATAATTTCTATTTCTATAAAAAGTAGTAATGAAGAACTTAATAATTTATTGAATTCCGCGGAGCAATAATATGTCAATAGAGTATGATGCGACACACAATACATTTTATGAAACAGAACCAATACTTTCTGGTAAAAATGTATTTGTATATATAAAATTTCCTTCACTGGAACGCGCAGAATATGGCGTATATTTAACCGATGGCGGGGCTAAAGGAAATGAAATAGCTAGTGAAAATGTAGAAGAAACCACATATGATCCCACTACAATTGCTCCGCTGACAGATTTTAACGATGCTGTTAATGTACTAAAAGATGGGGATTCGCTTGAAGAATTTCCATATGTAGAAGTCAGCGATGAAGCGCAGTTTAATAAATTAGTAGAAGCTGCTGGAAAAAACAGAGAGAACGAACAGTATACCGGACCCGGAGTTTATATAATTTCTGGTTCAGCGTATACTAAGCAATATGAAAGTGTTGATAGCTACCAAGCTGATGAAATGAAAATAACTGCTGAAAGTTTAGTAGATGATATATTTTCTAGCGGAGAGCTAGAAGAAGCTGCAAACCTGTTACTTGTAAAGAATAATATGGAAGTAGAGGACTAATTTTTATCTGTAGGAGAGGGAAAAATGCCCGTCAAGATATTGTCCAAAGACAAGGTTATGGAGTTCGATATCGATGGAACTGTGTTCCAATATAAGCAAATGCCGGGAAAGGAACTCGCGCATTATGAAAGAAATGCGGCCCAAGTAATTGCTAACAAAACAGTGTTCAATATTGAAGGTGTAAACCTCCAGATGCTGGAGTGGGGTCTAGTGGGGTGGAAAAATCTCCTGGATTTGGATGGAAAAGAAGTTCCGTTCAGCAAGGATATAATCCAGTATTTACCCGGAGATATCCGTACAAAATTAGTAAGTATGATTAGGGCTAATCACGGATTAAGCGGAGAAGAGGAAAAAAAATTAGAGAGCTAGTCCAATGGCAACTAGCTAATAAAGATGTTCCGTCATGTGAGCAATGTTTATTTAAAAACAACAAATCTCATAATCCGCCCCCGTGTATTGGAATAATTGATTATCACTGTCCCAGATTTGATGAACCGGAATCTTTTGTGGGGGTAAACGAAGCACTTCATTGCTGGTCAGTTATGAAGATCTCTCACTCTTTGCCCGAGAGCGGCGGGGTATTGGATCAAGATAAAAGATTAATGGACATGATCCTGATAATAGAAGCTGAATTCCAAAAAGATTTAACTGAGAAAATAAAGACTAAAGATAAATAATAATGGCGATTAGACTAAATATTACTGGAGATGCTAATCAGGCTCGTACAGAAATACGAAGCCTGAATAGTGCTGTTGAAGGTGCTAAAGAGCCATTAGAAACAGCGGCTAAACATACGAGAGGGTGGACAGATTCGTGGGCAGGATTTATTGATAGAATAAATGTTGTTAAAGGAGCTATAAATGTATTTAAAGGTACTGTTGAAGCACTAGGAAAAGTCTGGGGTTGGATGGATAAGCAAGTTGATAAGATTAAAGAATTAGCAACTGAAGCTGGGGTTGCTCAGCTTGAAACGCAAAGATTTAAATTTGGAGTAGAAGCGGCGGGATTATCCTGGGATAAGGTTAGTGAAAGTGCAGATGTTTTTATACAGAAAATGATGAGGACATCTAGATTTAGCGATGAGGAATTACAAGCATCACTCCAGATGGGAATCCGTTTATTTCAAGATTATGCTGTAGCTGAGAAAATGACTGCTACAGCGGCAGATTTCGCAGCAGCTACTGGAAAAGGATTTATTCAAGCACAACAAGATATTCGTAGAGCACTGGAGCAGGGTGGATCGTCTATCAAAAGATATGATGCCTCATTAGCGATTTTGATCGATACTAATAGAAAGATGTTGCCGGAACAGGAGGCAATGCGAGTAAACTTGACTCTTTTGAGTGAAAGATTCGGCGGTGCTGCACAGACAGAGCTTGGAAACTATACAGCATTACTTATTCAACAGAAGAATGCTATCAATAACTTACGGCAAACAATTGGATCTTTATTTCTCCCAATTCTTTCAACTCTTACTAAAAACTGGACTGATTTTATTTTTATGTTAGATGCGGCTGTTAAAAAATCAGAAGGTTTCAGAAGAGTTGGACTTATTTTCGAGGAAGTTTCAAAAGTTTTACAAGGAAATTCTGAAACAAATAAAAAGGTTATTGAAGTCTTAGTACGAATAATTGACGCACTGGGAGTAGCTATAGAAATAGTTATTAGACATATTCTCGTAATTGCTGAAATGTTCGGGTTACTCTCGGATAAAGAAAAAGAGGCTGGGAAAAGCGGCTCGGTATTAAATGATACGCTGGATAAAATAGGAGACGTTGCCGAGATAGTCATAAAAATTGTTGAGGGTGGTTTAACAAAAGCTATAGATGGACTTGGGGCAATTCTAATAACTGTAAGATCTCGGTGGGAACAATTTAAAGCCTTTTTAGATGTTGTTGGAACCAGCATGAAAGTTACCGGGCTCACAATAGCAAAGTATCTTATTCTTGGTTTTGAAAAGATTCTTGAGATACTTCCAAAAGTTATGTCCGCGTTTGGGGAGTTCGTGGAAGGTGCAAGTACTCTAGTAGACGATCCGCTGATGTTAGAAATGGCGGGTAAAATAAAAGTTGCGGCTGGCAAAATTGAAACATACAAAGAAGAAATTTTTGGAGTATCAGAAGCAGACGAAGCGAGAAAAAAAGTTGAGTCTCTACAAGACGCATACGATCAGTATGGCAAAACTATTTTTGAACTTAATGAAGCCATGAAGTTTCGTCAGGCAACCGGGGATGAGAGTGGGGCGCAAGAGGCGGCTAAAAAAATTAATGATCTCTTGGTTATCAGACTTGGAATTCAAGATAAACTTGCAGAAGCCGAAAGAAGATCCGAGGATATGTCAGAATTACCAGAGCAACTTAAATCAGTAGAAGAATCTATAGAAAGGAAGAAAAAGCAAATAGAGGATTTTATTAAGGGGGTCGTGGCCGGAAAAGCCGATATATATGATGGAGACCCCCACAAAGGAGAAAGATTACTATTGTATCTTCGTGAAATGGAGAGGCGGAAAAAAGAATTAGAGGGGATGCGCGGTTTTGATTTTGAAGTAGATACGTCCCAAGCAAATTCGATTAACGAACTGTCAGTAGCTAAAAATTCTCTTGCGACTGCTACCGAAAAAGCCAATCTAGCAGAAGAAGCCTTGGGGATATATGCTGATAGACTAGCCGGTATAAAACCTATAGAATTAAAAACAGAGGTTAAAGGGCTAATTGAGTCTAAGATCGAAATAAGACCGATACAAATTGAAATTCGCGGGGATGGTCCGCAAACGATTAATTCCGTAACAATAGCGGAGGATATAGCGGAAAGAATTAAAAACGAACTAATTAAAGACGAGGGGCTGGTTAAATATTATAGTAGAACTAGAGAAGAAGAAATAGAGAGAATTAATCTTATTTATAACTCGCTCGCAGAGAAAATAAGAATTTCTCTTATGACTGGGCAAGAATAGTATTTGACTAAATGAAAATACAATATGGGTCATATACTTTTCCAGTAGATACTGATAAAGATGTGTTTGAATGGACACAATCTATTAGTCCTACTCTAGACGCTACTGGCGTAAACAGAATAAGTGATAAAATATCTTGGAAAATAACAGGTACTATTCAGGGATCATCTTTAACAGATATCAATACAAAACTCAATAATTTCTTAACAGCATTTGGATCCGATGCACAAGATATTAAGTTATTAGATGATAGTAATGTTATGCAGCAGCAAATGCTTGCTGCGGATTCAACAAATGGTGGGCCACATGTAGAAAGTTATGATGCACCAAGCACCGGATTAGAAGGATTATATACAACAAACTTTCAATTCAATGTAACAGTATCCACCGAGGAAATATCTGAGGATAACGAAGATCCGGATGTAATAGAAGATACCTTTACTATTACTATAGGAATTGACCAAGATAATGTAATAACACATTCAAAACGCGGTAAAATAACTACAAAGGCCGGGGCATCTGCTAAAGATAAAGCATATATAGCAATATCTACTTCTGTGTTTAATCCGTCAATTACACCGGTTAAAGTCCGCACAAATGATGAAGTAACATATAACGATACAGATACTGAAGCAAACTACAGTATAGTATATAAAAAATTATGGATCGCTCTGCCAACAAATGTTACTAGTGGGCAGACATCTACCAGTACAAGCTACAATGATGGATTAAAAGAAACAACTATTACAGGGAATTATACCGGAAGTGGAGCACTAGCTGCGGTAAATGCTAAAAGACCGTCTGGTAAAAAGCTAACAACAGATACTGTTAAACATAATCCGGACGATAACAGCTATGATTTTACATTTGCTTATACCGAAGCGTCTTCTGGCGGAAATCTAATAGCTTCTAACGAATCGGTTAGTATAACCACTAAGAGAAACTTTAAAGATCATAAGATCAAGAGAACCGGGGTTCAGGATTATAGGCAAATTGTTGGAAATCCGGATTATACTGTTAAAGAAAATGGAGAAATACGAGGAAAGACATCGTTTCCAACACCGCCGTCTAGATTATTGCCTTTCACAGATATGGAAAGTGAAGACATAGACAGATCGTTTAAACGCGGTGCGAGAAATGAAATAACAGAATATGTTACTCGTTACACAAGATCTTATAAAGTATTAACATCCCCTAATGTAAGACCCAGGACATAATGTCATGGATGTTTCTTTTGCGGGTAAACCGTGTATTGACGCTAGCTTTTCGCTAGAGCCGGGATTCTCCCCATCGACCGGTTCTATAACATTATCTAAAAGAGAAACTCCAGATTCATTATTTACAGGAGAAAATGGACCATATGCTTTAAGAATGGCGGATGAAAAATCTTCAATAGTTATTCAAGAATTGTATGTTAAAGAAATAGAACCAGATGAAGGACCGGACGGATCTGCAATTTATAGAATAAGTATTCAGGATAGGCGATGGAGATGGAAACACAAATATATTTGTGGAGAATTTAATACTTTAACAAAAGATAAAAAATCTGTAGAACCATTTAGCCGAAAGCAAACACAAGATTTAATTAATGACCTGTGTTTCGCATTGGGGGAATTCCCGGGGGGGATCAGTTCGGTTGGAGTAGGAGCAGATTCTAGCGGTATACCTAGATTCACAAACATTAAATGGGATTTTGATAATCCGGCACAGGAACTAGAAAAGATTTTTAAAGAACTTGGGTATGTTCTTTCGTTGGCAAGCAATAGTACCCTAAAAGTTTATAGAAAAGGTGTCGGATCACATGTTGTACAGCAGAATAGATTAATAAATAATAAGAAAGGAAAGAAGGATTGGGAAAAACCAGATAAAGTAATAATAGCCGGGGGAAGAAATATAAGAAAAGTGACTATAGAAAATCTAGTAGCTGTTGTTAAATCAGACGGGACAATTTCCGGGACCAAAGAAGATGACCTAGTAGACGTAGCTACTGCAATAGAATCTTGGGGACTTAATGAAATTAAGTGCAGGCAAGCTGCGGCTAAATTTCTAGAGAATAGGGACGCTTACGACGTAGTAGAAAAATTAAGGGTTTCGGATGAAGTCTCTAGTGAAGACGCAACAGCAGCGGATCCAGTGGCGGCAGCGGCGGAGCGCGCCGCAAAGGTACAGAAAAGACGCAAAATAATGCAGGAGTGCTTTCTAAAATGGTATAGACTACCAAGAGCACGGTATCCAACTCAAAGGTTTAGTAGACTTTCTGATACTACAACTAACTTTTTTAGACTCCCGATTCTGAAAGAAATACCAGAATTTTTCAAAGCAAACGAATCATCCGCAGATACATTAATGTATTCCAGGAAACCAATAGTAGAGGTAAAAATACAGCAGAAAAAAATGTTGCCAATTGGGGAAGCATCGAATTATGCCGGCATTACAGCGTTAGTTGACAGAAATGCAAATCAACCTATTCAGCAATATAGAAATCCGTCTCTTTATTCTAGACTAATGATAGAAGACTCAGATATTGTCTCTCTGGATTATGAAAACGGGGTTGTAAAATTTAAAGAACCGATTGGAAAATGGATAAGAAACCTAGATGGATCTATCCTAGGATCAACATTTGAAATTCCAGCATCTCTGTTACAATTTCCAGAGGCTCAAAATATAGATTTATTGAGGCTGGGAAACGGTTTTGTAAACTTAACATTTGCTCACGAAGATCATTTTGTAGAGTATAAGAATTTATTTCCTTATACCGAGGATAGTTATTTTTATGTATACCCGAATGATAATAATGAACAGCCCACACTAACAAAAAAATTTACGGCTAAAGTAATCAAAAGGCCAGAGTTACGTCTATTCATAGATGGAAATACAAAATTAAATTTAGAAGAACTAAACAAACAGGCCAAGCTAATAGCTGAAGAATATTTTAATAATTTTTTCCCGCCAACTGCTACAGAATATGTATATGCTGGCTTTATAGAAGCTAGACCGGACGGAAAAGTTACTAGTGTTAATTATTCGTTTACAGATAGCGGAGGATTGACAGAGGTAAAAGAATCAGATCTTACAACAACATCTAAATTAGTATTTGGTAGCCCCCCGAGATTCTATGGCGGAAGATCTGGAAACAAAGGTTCTGCATTTAGAACAAGTAGTATCCTGGGAAATAGATCTGCTGGTAAAACAGAGGAGTTGGAAAAAAGAGTTTATGAACTAGAAAGAGAAATAAAAAGACTCGGGGGACCGCCGCCTAGCGGCGGGGCACCTTCATTTGGTCTGATAAATACCTCTATGGGGGCATATATCCCACTGGCGGATTCAGAGAATAAAAGACTACATACAATATTCTGTAGAATTGTATCCTACGATACAACAACAGGCGCTTATACAATAGACAGGGTTGGGCCAGCTATTGGGCCTACATGGAATTCTACACAAGAGGGCTGGGAAATGGGGGGTGGTTCTGGCAAATTCCTAGAATGGACGCCAGCATAATATCATGGTAGATAGGGTTTCTATAATCAAATATTATGCGGAAAGAACAACTGGAAATATATTTCTTCCCGTAAATATAAGTAATGGAAAATTTATACAATTAATCTGGCCCACATTAGCAATAAGCCCGGCTGTTGAATTTCCAGACGATATAACTACGTCTGTAGCTGTAGAAATAGACGATGTAAAAACACTATATGCACTTGGGGCATCCCCGAATATATCCTGGAAAGCAATTTTTCAAGAGCCGGAGAGAGAAACAGAGAGCGATCCTGAATTCGTTGTTGAGTTAATCGCCGGCTTAGCTGAGATAACAACAGGGGATTCTGTAACAGCGACTATGAAACGTCGCGGCAGAGCGCAGATATATTTCTATGATAAGTATAAAAAAAATTATTACGGCGGATATCTTCTAGTAGATTTCAGAATTTTACCGCTTGGGCCATTTAATCTATACGTTGATTCGGCTAATGGAAGTCCACAATCTATTACATTGAATTGTTTCGGATATCCGGGGGCGTTAGAACAGTGGGTATCGAGTAATCACGCAATACTTTCCCCATCTGTAGCATATACTACAACCGTTGGAACTATAGGACAAGGCACAATACTCGGAAAGAATTCTGAAATAACTTTCACAGCTTCTAAAAATGGGACCACAACTATAAGTTATTTTGACAATAACGCAAGAGATCCAGATAATACAATTATTATTAATGTTCTTGATGGCGAAGCTCCATAAAACAATATGACAACGATCTGGAGACCAGAAACGCCAGTTCTGTTCGTCTCTACGCGAGACGCGCGACTAAGCTACTATGCTTACTATTATGAAGAAATAATGAAACAGATTACGGATCAGGCTACCGCGTGGGGGGCAAGAACTCCTGTTTGGTATAAGTATTTTAAGCTTGATGGATATGACGTTACTAAATCAGAAACCGACAATATAACTGCGTTGAATGTCCCAAATAATATTTTCTTTAGCCAGCCGTCTTATTATAGAAATGACCCGAAACCAATAGAATCTTTTAGAATGGTTTTTACCCCGCTAGACGGTGGGGCGCAGCAATTAGTAAAAGAAGTAGCGGGCAGGAACAATGGGGCGGTAGGAGTTACTAATAAATTTTGGACACCGGATTATATTTTAAGAAACTATTACTGGGATATAGTTGAATATCTGGCAAGATATATCAATACGATGAATGTTAGTTTAACAGAGAAACAAAAATCTGATAATTGGTGCTTACTAGAAAGATGGGGAATCGGAGGATCCGGAACCAGTGGCTTGAATGGAAACGTAGAACTATACAAATCCTGGTCTGCAAATGTTGATAGATCTGGTTCGTTTAGCTGGGGTGGTTGGGGAATAGATTTTAGTGACTGGCACAATGCAGTAAATTCCAAGAATTTTCAATTATATAAAGACTACACGGATGAATTGCCTAGATTTGAGACTACGTATTTTGAGAAGATTCTAGACACTCACTTAGATTTAGTAAGACCCCGTTGGGTTTTAACATTTCCTAAAGATTCTGGAATTGGTGTAATTGATATTTTTTCCGCGGAATATTCCAATACAGCAGATTTAAATCACTTAATTCATGACGGAAATTTAAGAGATCAGAATCTCAATACTATAAACGGGATTAAGTTTATACTAGAAGATAATGATTGGATAATGTCAAATGCTGGACATATAAGAACCTTTAGCTCAAGGGGAGAAGCATTATTAAGTTCATCATTTCCGGAAGAAATTCCCGCAGGGGATACCGATGGTTATGCAATTTATTCCGGGTTGAATTCAGCGACATCGGCTATATTTGTCGGGACATTTCCGGACGTTGGGGATGCTGTAGTATATGTAAGAGGTGGAAGTCTTTATGTTAGAGGGCTTCCAATTCCGCCAGCTACAGCTATGGGTGCGGAACGCGGCCCAATAAAAATCAGAACTTATGAACCAACAATATATGGATCAGAGCTTTTTCCTCTCTCCACGGAAGAAATAATAATAGCTGATGGTTTTGAATCTGTTTCAAAAATTAATGGCTGGATAGTTGTTAAAGATAGTAATGGAAAATACTGGAGCGTAAATGAGTTTATTGCAGATCCAGATCCAAATGACATATACATAGATGTCGATGCTGGTATAAATATAGATATTGCTGGAAAACCCGCATGGAGACCTTCCCCGACATTTTTCAAAGGTCAGGTAAAAAATGAAGATGGTGTAATAACAGTTGGGGCAACCGGTTTTCCGTCTCATAATCTAGAAATTATAAACTCGTCATTTGCTAGAAATATAAGCACTGCCGCAATAGAACATTATGAAGCACAAACATTGGTAAAAGCTTATGATGATCGGATTGCAGGAATGTATAATGATCGAGTCGGAATATGGGGAAGTGGTGATTTTATTGATTCCTGGGTTCTTAGAACGTTTGGGTATCCGCAACCTTGGGCTGTTAGATCGGTATTGGCTTATGTGGACGCAACAACTACTGTTGATGACTCAAATATAGGATACTGGAGGGTTGGCCTAGCTGGATATGAGGCAAGTTTTTATGACGTGGAATACCGAAGAGTTTATAGATTTACCTTTGATAAATGGTGGGATGCTGATAAACTTAGACCATTGAATTGTGCAATAAATCTAAGGTACCCTACGGCTGAATTTACCCCGGGTTTTGGCCCCCATTGTCAAGCTTGGCTTTGGGATAATTCTATGTCAATAAAAGCTTTTACGAGAAATAGCGGTATAATTTCCCCAACCGATTGGGATCTTGGAAGTACAGTTTTTTCAGTAAACTTGGGGGTTGGAGAAAAGATTCCAAAAGTATACAAATGGTTCAATTTTGATATACCAATAGCATTAGAATATGGTAAGGATTTAATTGTTATATGCAAAATGAATAATCATTCTAGGGAGTATTTTGATTCAGATAGCTCCGGTACTGGGCACTGGTCTAATGTAACGTCAGGGTCCGCTATTTTAAGCTATGCTGGAGATCCGGAAATAGCAATAACATCTGATAGCGGATACGGAAATAATGATTATGGCGATGATTACGGAAACTAAATGTCAATAAGTTTAAACAAGCCGACTACCGGAACACCAAATTGGGCATCATTAATTAATGCAAACTGGACTACTATTGAAAGTTGTTTAAATGGTGGAACTGGATTTGGCCCAATAGATCTTTCTGAAGGCCAGATAAATAATTTAAGGATTCAAAACGTTGGGGCTCTCCCCGGCGCTCCAAATGTACCGGGCAGACTCATATATTTAACAACCGATAATACTCTTTATTTTAATAACGGAACAACCTGGGGAACAATAGGCGGGGGTGCTGGAGCACATAATTTTTTAAGCACGAGTCACACAGATTCCGCGGCATCTGCCGCTGTAAGAGGTGGAATAGCTATAGTTGATGCTACGCCACAATGGACACAGTTGGCCGTCGGGGCAATGGGAAAAATCTTAAGAAGTGATGGTACGGATCTACTATATTCGACATTTAATATAGCCTCAACGTTTGCAGCCGGAGATTTAATTCACGCATCTTCTACAGATTCTTTAACAGCATTAGCTATAGGAACAACAGAGTTTTTTCTAAAATCTAATGGAACCCTGCCGACATGGTTTGATCTATTTGGAACAGCAAATAGCTGGACAGTGACTCAAAATTTTACAGCAGGAATGAATGTTACTGCTGGGCAAAATATAGATCTTGCTGGAGGATCTGGAGCATACTATCTTACAAGAAACGTTGGGGGAGATATAGAATTCTACACAAATTCAGTATTGAATTTCAAAATAACAGTTGGCGGAAATATAGTTTGTGGTGTAGAATCAGCACTTGCTACAGATGCAACCAGTGGATTTCTATATGTTCCGTCATCTGCTGGAACTCCAACAGGAGACATAACAGATTATACTGGAAAAGTTGGAATAGAGTTTGACACAACCAACCGTTTGCCATATTATAATGATGGTGCTGCTACAAACCCCTGGAGATTTGTAAGAGTTGGCAATGGAGTAGCACTTACTGATGAGGCTCCCGTAACTTTAACTGTTACAAGTGCGTATTTACATACATTAACAGCTACAACCGATAGAACAATTAATGCAAGCGGAACAGGAATATTTGGACAAGATATTGAAGTGCAGATCCAAAGTGATGCTGCCGCCGCTAGAACTATAACCTTTGGAACAAACTTTAAAGCTAATGGAACAATAGTTACTCCAGCAACTGCTGGAAAGATTGTATCTATTACTTTTACAAGTGATGGAACAACTTGGAATGAATCCGGAAGACAGACGGGCGGAGTTTAAGTAAAATGACAATATATAACACAAGAATGATTGAGGATTTAAC
>Ga0209520_10000272_pt1 | contig 28645 bp, 29 predicted proteins | sample Rifsed16ft1_FD_184009 | JGI IMG/M metagenome (GOLD analysis project Ga0209520, IMG submission 184009) | Soil microbial communities from Rifle, Colorado, USA - sediment 16ft 1 (version 2) | ecosystem: Environmental > Terrestrial > Deep subsurface > Rock core/Sediment | place: Rifle, Colorado...
CGGGGGCGGTTCCTGGTGGCGCCGCCCAAGGGGTGCAGAACTTCGTTTCCGTTCGCCCGCTGGGTGGGCCTTCGCGCTTCGGCGACCTCGCATTCTTTGTCACCGGGCTCCCGCAGCCGACCATCGCGCCAACGAGCGGAACGAATGGCGACGCCTTCGTGATCCGCGACCCCGAGGGGCGGATGGCGGGCGCGACGATCGTCGTGTTCTTCCCGCAAGGAGCGAGCCCCGACTTCGGCACACAAGTGCAGGGACCGGAGTTCAGCGCGGATGGCACCGAGGCTCGGGGAAGCGTTCCCAGCGGCATCGGCGCCGGCACCTACTTCGTCACCGTGCACATGACGAGCGTCAGCGAGCCACCGATCTTCAACGCTCTGGCCTTCAGCGTCAATTGAGTTTTCCACGCATGAGATGTCGGGCGGAGTCCGCTGTAAAGGACTCCGCCTGTGTGGTAAATGGGACGGTTCTATTAAAATGAAGAAATCTAAGAAACCAATAAAGAGAACCGTCCCATTAAAGCCGGTGTGGATTGTTCAGCAGAAATTAAAGGGGACGGTTCTCTTTATTTTTCCTCCAGCCACTTTGTCGCCCCATTTGCTTTATCTTTTCAGAAATCTTATACGAGGTCAGGAGGGTCAGAGACGAAAAAGGTGACAGAACTATTTTTACAGCAACAAATCATTAACGTATGCACTATGACCAGCCTTTTCCTGTCTTGCCCTTTCGCAAAGCCTTTCGTTTTGTAAGAAACTGTAATGGATACTTGGCTTGCTGTTATGAATAGTATATTAGCCATAATCCATGCCTTGTTTTGTCATACACAAACAGTAGTGTCCGGTTAAATTAAAAGAGTTGAATCCCTTGAAACAACCTGGGGGAAATTAGGGACAGATACCATTAAAGGTCCCATCAGGGAAATGGTCAATCATGGGGTCAAACCTTCATTATTCATTTATCAACATCCTCTTCAATGAAGTTTGAAGGTTTGACCCATTTTCCTTCTTTCTTATTTATCGCTTCCATTATTTCTTTCAATATGGTTTTGACATAGTAAAAGTAAGGTTAATGGGACGGTTCTATTAACTGCATATGTTTACGACAATGAAGGCTAATTGCAGGGGCGTTTTTCATATTGCTCCTAATTTTTTACCGAACCTCTATTCAATGGGATTGAGTTGGAGGTGTGCGCTTTTAATTATCTCTTATTCCAGAGATTTTACAGGATGAGAATAAGGATGGTATCTGAAATGTTCATCAAATGCAAAGACGAAAGAGGCATAGGGTCAGGTCTACTTTGTTGTCATAGGGAGATGAGAATTATGTTGCAACCCTGTGGAAGGAAATGCCTGAGAAGGCAAACGAAACTCCTTCTTCAGCGGAGAGTTCCGATTCTTTTGCAGACTTGAAAAGAGATTCAACAGTATTTCCGATGGTTACAGCGGTTTTTCCGGGAATGCTCCTTGTCCCGCATTTGGGGCATATATAGGCCGAAACATTTTCAACATCTGCGTAAAAGCCTTCTCTCTCAAAATGGAGGGTGGTTTTCTTGAGTTCCATGATGGTATGACATTCGGGGCACGGTTTTTCTTTTGTCATTGTTTTTACCTCTTTCTGATTTGGAAGTTAGTCCATAATTTACTATCAGGTATATAGGCTGTGATAATATCTATTTCTTCCTCCCATGAATAATCTACTACAACATGGAGTGGGATGTCAAAGTTTAACATGGAAAATATCAGGTACCTCTTACGGTTTGGATATTCTTCAATGACTTTGCCGTGTTCAATACAATATAAGATGTCATTGATGGATATGCCGTCTTTGAAGGATTCAATCATGGCATGGTCTGTTATATTGAAGCTGCCTGCCCTAGCCTTTGTCCTTATTTGTTCTATATCCATTATGGAGAGTTTATTAAGATGGGTTTGCTAAGTCAAGGGCAAAGCGCATCCTCTCCACTTTGTTCTGCGCGCACACTGTTACCATACATTTAATTCATTCTATATGCGTGTAAGGTAATTTTCCGCTTGACACCTGTTACCTTACAAGATAAAATAATCGCAATATTGTATGGTAACAGGGTGAATTAAAGATGAAGATTATAAAAGGGGTTCTTGAGGAGGAGCTTGAAAACTCCCGGCGCATGAAGGGTGAATATGAAAGGGCCATTGATGCCCTTCCTCGCGGCGCCCTTGTGAAAAAGGTAATCCGGGGGCGCAGCTATTACTATCTCATGATGAGAAAGGGCGGAAAGGTAAGATTTGAGTACAAAGGAAAACTTTCGCCCCAAGAAATAAAAAAATATGAGGAAGCAAAGAAGCTCCGGGCAAAATACAGGAAACTCCTCGGGCAGGTGAAAAAACAGATAGCTTTTTTGGAGAAGGCGCTGCGTGGAAAAGAGATACGCTCTTTGTCTTGAGGTGCTGAGGCACCCAAAGTGAAAGCGCTGTTTGATGATACGCCTGCCTCTTGGCAGAAAAGGGAAAATCCAGGGACGCTTCCCAATAAAGACATATAACTATGGCAAAATATTAGGTAAGGCTGCGGGTTTAGCGCCAATGAAGCTATTAAGGAATGCAAAGCGTTCCAATCTCCCCCTTGACAACTACATACTATTAATGCATACTAAAGCATATAATAATGCATATGCTGAAAGGGGGTTTTATTATGAGAACAACGTTAAATATAGAAGACAAACTGCTTGACAAGGCGGCAAAGTTGACCAGCATTAAGGAAAAAACTTCCCTTGTCCGGCTCGGGCTTGAAGCGCTTATAGCAAGGGAAAGCGCAAAAAGGCTTGCTAAACTTGGGGGAACAGAGAAGGAACTGAAGATGATACCCCGAAGGAAAGCAGTGGGCATATAAAATGGTTCTTGTTGACACCTCAGTGTGGGTGACACATTTGCGGAGTGGGACTGTCGGGCTTGAAGCTTTGTTGAATGATGGTCATGTTGTCTGCCATCCGTTCATTATTGGTGAACTTGCCTGCGGAAATATCAGGAACAGGGCTGAAATACTTTCTCTTCTTAAGGAACTTCCTATGACGCTCCATGCAGAACATGAAGAAGTAATGCGGTTCATAGATAATTATCGTCTTATGGGGAAGGGGTTAGGGTATATTGACATACATCTGCTTGCATCAGCCATTTTGACTAAGATATCCCTGTGGACGCTCGACAAGAGACTGCAAGAAGTTTCTTTAAAATTGGGATTGAAGTATTGATGCCGAACCTTCGGCATTGATTTTAGTGAACGGATAACAACTCGATTAAGCGGATAGAGTAAACCGCACTTGCTGATTTCAGATGTTGAGACTGTAGAAAAGGATATCCCGATACTGAAAAGCAAGTTCATTAAGCTTCTGGGCAAATAAATCATTATAAATGTGTGAGGAGGAGTAAATTGGGCTAAAGGTATGAAAATTACTACTGTGATTGGTTTGATAGCGGCAACCATTACGACACTCTCATTCATTCCACAACTTATCAAGACATGGAAACTCAAGGAAACAAAGGATATATCCTTATTGATGTTTGTAACATTGGGTGTTGGAATAATCTTATGGATAATCTATGGATTTCTTTTATGGGATTTGCCTTTGATTCTGGCAAATAGCATAACATTTATTTTCGTTCTGATTATACTGTTCTTTAAATTCAAGTATAAATAATTTCAGATATGAATATGAATATCACCTTTATTTTATTTCTTATGCTGATGTCGCTTGTAGCATTTCTTTATTCTTCTGTTGGGCATGGTGGTGCGAGCGGTTATCTTGCGCTTATGGCTATATTTAATTTCAGTCCTCAGACAATGAAACAATCTGCTCTTATGCTGAACATCCTTGTTTCAGGCATTGCATTTTATTATTATTACAAGGCAGGAAATTTTAAATGGAGAATATTTCTCCCATTTGTATGTCTATCTCTGCCTATGGCTTTTATTGGTGCTGGAATTAAAATTGACGCCTCGGTTTATAAAATTATCCTTGGAATATGTTTAATTATCGCTTCTCTGCGATTGCTTGGATTGATAGGAAAAGAAAGCGATGAAATTAAACCGATTCATATTCCATCGGCAGTTATTATTGGCGGAATAGTAGGATTTTTTTCGGGAATGATTGGGATTGGCGGAGGAATTATCTTGTCTCCTCTATTAATTTTGCTTCATTGGGCAAAGATGAAAGAAACTGCCGCTGTTTCTGCACTATTTATATTTGTAAATTCAATTGCAGGATTAGCTGGAGTAGTAAACACAGGAGCAATTTTTTCTTCGCATCTGATTTATTTCGTTATTGCATCCCTTACTGGAGGAATATTTGGTGCATATTATGGCAGTGGCAGGTTCAACACAGTTGTTTTAAAGTATCTTCTTACATCGGTGATGCTTTTTGCAAGTGTAAAACTTTTTACTGTTTAATTTTATGGTTACTGTTGAAGAGGCAAAAAATAAACTTTTTAAAAATATATTGATACTGCTGCAAGAACTGATTCGTATTGAAACGGCAGGCAGCAGAGTCTTGTGTGAAGATATTTATTCGTCAATCTCTCTTCCACCAGTCAATCAATCAGCGATGGACGGCTATGCATTGAAATTGCACAAGGGGAACAAATATGAACTAATTGGAGAAATTAAGGCAGGCGATAATCCTAAAATAAGGATCAAAAAGGGACAGGCAGTGAGAATTTTTACCGGGGCAGCAGTGCCAGCCGATGCCGATTGTATAGTTATTCAAGAAATAGTTCAGGAAGGAAATAAATATATCATTGTTGGCGATTATACACCGGAAAAAAACGATAATATCAGATTAGTCGGTTCTCACATCCAAAAAGGGGAAATTGCACTAAAAAGAGGAACTGTCCTGAATCCTGCAGGGATTGGGTTTCTTGCATCACTCGGAATAAAACATATCAAATCATATAAGAATCCAGTTGTATCAATTATTACTACTGGAAATGAGCTTCAAAAAGCAGGAAAACCGCTGACAGCAGGAAAAATATACGAATCAAATTCCTTTGCCCTATCTTCCGCATTGCAAGAGATAGGAATACATCCAAGATATATAGCACAATTGCGTGATGATAGAAAAACCCTTCGTTTAACTATTCAGAAATTACTTCGTGCCTCTGATGTTTTAATTATTTCCGGAGGAATCTCTGTAGGGAAATATGATTTAGTGAGAGGGATATTGCAAGAAATTGGAGTGCAGGAATTATTTTATAAAGTGGCTCAAAAGCCGGGAAAACCGCTGTATGCCGGAAGAAAAGGGAATAAAATGATTTTTGCATTACCTGGAAATCCTGCTGCAACAATGGTGTGCTATTATGAGTATATTTATCCTGCTATTAGAAAGATGCAAGGATTCAGTGAGTATTTTACATCAAAAAAATATTTTAAGGTGCTTAAGGCAATCCGTAAAAAAACTGACAGGGCATATTTTCTGAAAGGAAAAGCAACTTATAATGGTGTGCTTCCACTGGAAGGGCAGGAATCGTATATAATGAAATCGTTTGCCGAAGCGAACGCACTTATTTATCTTCCACTTAAAAAAGGTGATGTTAAAAAAGGTGAAAAAGTGGAAGTTCACTTGCTGTAAAGGACAAAAAAGGGTATTCATAAATGAAAATTAAGGTTATTGCTTTTGGATATATAGCTGATATTTTAGGTAAGGGTGAACTGGAATTGGAAGATGTTTCAAATACTGACTTGCTTAAAAGCACTCTATATACTAAATATCCTGATTTAAGAAAGAGAGAATATAAAATAGCAGTAAACCAACAAATTATTTCTGATAATATTTTATTAGATGAAAACAGTGAAGTTGTCCTGCTTCCGCCATTTGCAGGAGGATGAATTATTTAAAACAGGGTGAGCTGACAAAAGAAAAAGGGCAAAAACCTGATTAGCCACAGAGGACACAGAGGTCACAGAGAAAGGCAAAAACAAAAAAGCTTTAAAAGAATTATTTAACAGGGATGGACAGGATGAGAAGGATAAGGATGAAGATAATGGATTTTTGGTTAAAAAATATCCTGTTTATCATGTATATCCTTGTTAATATTTTTCTCCTTTTCACTGTTTCTCCATTTCTCCTTATTGTTTTCCTCTGTGTCTCCGTGCCTCTGTGGCAAAATTTTATAATTTCCTTAACATGAACAAAGTATTTATTGAAGGAGCAATAAATCCTGTATTCATTGCCGGTTCCGTTGCGAAGCACAGCAGCAAAACCGGTATCGGTGCGCATACAATATTTCTTGGTCAGGTTAGAGATGATGTTATTGATGGAAAGACTGTGCAGGCGATTGAATATTCGGCATACCATGAGATGGCGGAAAAAGAATTTCATGAAATCAGAGAAGCGGCTTTTGCAAAATATGAGTTGATATGTTTGCATATCTATCACAGTCTGGGAAAAGTGAAAGCAGGAGAAATAAATATGTTTGTCTTCGTTTCTTCAAAACACAGAAATGATTCATTTGATGCGTGCCGCGAAATTGTTGAGCAGATAAAAGCCAATGTTCCAATTTGGGGGAAAGAAATGTTTGACGATGAAACTTATGTATGGAAACAAAATAACAGATGAAAGCATAACATTATGATTAACATTACACACAAATCCTCTACTCTCAGAAAAGCCATTGCTCAGGCTGTTGTAAAAGTGAGCAGACAGGAAACTATAGAAGCGATAAAAAATAACACTGTTCCGAAAGGCAATGTGCTTGAAACATCGCGTGTGGCTGGACTTTATGCTGTGAAGCGCACCAGCGATATGATTCCTGACTGCCATCCGATGCCGGTTGAATTTACTGATGTGCGCTATGAAATTGCAAATCTCGAAATTTATATTGAAATTGAGGTGCATACAATTTACAAAACTGGCGCTGAAGTAGAAGCAATGCATGGGGCATCTGTTGTTGCGCTCACAATTTACGATATGCTCAAGCCGATTGATAAAGGAATTGAGATTTGCTCTATAAAATTAAAAGAAAAAAAAGGAGGCAAATCAGATTTCATAGATAGATTCAGGAAAGACCTGAAGGCTGGGGTAATTGTGTGCTCTGACAGTATTTCCGCAGGGAAAAAGGAGGATAAGGCAGGAAAGGCAATTATTAAAAAATTAGAGCAGTGCAAAGTTACAGTTTCAGATTATTCCGTTATTCCTGATAAATTAAAAGTTATCAAAGAAAAGGTATTGAAACTTTATAAAGCAAAGAACGATATTATTATCCTGACAGGAGGCACAGGGCTATCTCCTGCCGATATTACACCTGAAGCCATTCGTCCCCTGCTTGATAAAGAAATTCCCGGGATTGTTGAGGTGGCAAGAAATTATGGGCAGGAGCGAACACCATATTCTATGCTGTCACGCGGTGTTGCAGGAATGAAAGGGAATACGCTTATACTTGCACTTCCGGGTTCAACTAAAGGCGCACAGGAGTCAATGGACGCACTCTTTCCTTTTGTGCTTCACATCTTCAGAATTATAGAAGGAGCAAGACACGATTAGGATGCTAACTGTCCGACCACTGTTACAGAAATCATTTAGTTTCCAATAATTATGAATCCACTTATTGATAAGTATAATAGACGAATTAAATATATTCGTATATCTGTTACAGACAGGTGTGACCTGAAATGTCTCTACTGCACACCGAAGGACAGCGACAGCTACTCAAGGCGAAGGGCAATACTTAGATTTGAGGAGATTACACGAATTGTAAGATGTTTTGCAGATTTGGGTGTAAGTCGTGTAAGGATAACAGGTGGTGAACCTCTGGTCCGAAAGGATGTGGTATCGCTGATAGGTCAGTTATCCAATATTAAGGGGATAGAAGACCTTGCTATGACAACAAACGCTACACTCCTCTCTAAATATGCTATTGATTTAAAGAATGCAGGATTGAAGAGGGTAAATATCAGTCTTGATACATTAAAGTCTGAAACCTTTAAAATGATATGTGGAGGAGGAAAACTAAAAGATGTATTAGAAGGTATCAGGGGGGCAGTAAATATTGGCTTGACGCCGGTCAATCTCAATACTGTTGTAATGAAGGGATTGAACAATAATGAGCTTATTGATATTGTGCATTTTGCCATAGAAAATATGGCAAACATAAGATTCATAGAGTGTATGCCAGTGCGTCGTATTGTGAATTTAAGCAAAGAAAGGTTTGTCTCGGTAAAGGAGATAAAATCTCTGATTGAAAGTCATTTTGAATTAGAACCTGCAGAGTCATCAGGAGGAGGTCCTGCTTCATACTTCACTATAAAATCCGCAATTTGCAATCCGCAATCCGCAATCAAAATAGGCTTCATATCGCCAATCACGCAGCATTTTTGCAAATCCTGCAACAGGGTGAGACTGACAGCAGAAGGGATATTAAAATTATGTCTGGCTTATAAAGACGGAATAGATTTAAGAGACTATATTCGTTCTGGAATTAGTGACGAGTCTCTAAAAGAGATTTTTATAAAGGCTATTCAGGATAAACCACAGGGGCATCAGTTTTTAAATGACAAATGTATTCCTATTGAACAATCCATGTCAATGATTGGAGGCTAAATAAATGACCCTATTTATCATAAGAGTATAATTTATAAAAGAATTTGAAGAGAAAAAATATAAACTAAAGCATTATATTTCTTGACAATTATAAAGTTCAATATTATAATTGCCACATGTATATATCCCGTCTCCTATCTTCTAAATTAGATGAGGTGTTAAAGTATTTTCCCGCTGTATTGATTACTGGCCCAAGGCAGGCGGGGAAGACTACATTTTTACTTCACGAGACAGGTAAAAGGGCCGACTACATCAGTTTTGATGACCCATTGGAGAGAAACTTTGCCATTTCTGACCCTAATGGATTTCTTGATAGATTTGGTGATAAATCAGTAATTCTGGATGAAATTCAGTATGTGCCGGAAATCCTTCCATATTTAAAGATGAGAATAGATAAGGAAAGAAAGAAGAAGGGTAAATGGATTCTTACAGGTTCTCAACAGTTTCATTTGATGAAAAATATTAGTGAGTCTCTTGCAGGTAGAATTGCAATTCTTGAGTTGCTGCCGTTCAGTATTCTGGAAAATAAGAAGGAAAGAACTGTTTCTCTGGAAGCAGTAATCTGGAATGGAGAATACCCCGAACCATCTCTGGAGCCTGAAAAAAGGGATATATGGGTTAGTTCTTATATACAAACCTATATTGAACGAGATATTAGACAGCTTCAAAATGTAAAAGACCTGCGGACATTTGAGTTGTTTCTTTCATTATCAGCAGCCGCTCATGGGCAAACATTCAATACTGCCACCCTGTCCAGAGAAGTAGGGGTTTCACTTCCAACTATTAAGGCATGGGGCAGTATTTTAGAGGCTTCTTATCTCTCTTTCCTTCTTCCACCATACTTTAAAAACTATGGGAAACGACTCATAAAGACGCCGAAGCTTTATTTTATTGATTCTGCACTTGTTTGTGCTATAACGAGGCAGCCTGATGGGAAATCGGCGTTATCAGGCGCTATGGGTGGTGCGATATTTGAAGGATTTATAATAAGTGAGGCAATCAAGGTTTTTACTATGAGAGGGAAAAGGCCAGATATCTTTTTCTGGCGTTCTCACGATGGTCTTGAGGTTGACCTCATTATTCAGATTGGGAAAAAACTATATCCGGTAGAAACTAAATTAACAGCTACTCCAACACTTAAACACCTGGAACCGCTAAACAAATTTAAGTCTATTGTCGGAAGGGATGCTGCGGGTATAGGTCTGCTCGTATGTCGTGTAAGTAAAGCAACACCTGTGCCTGCAAACAATCTTGCTATGCCATGGAATTACTTTCCGGAATGGTTGTTAAAAAAAATGGACGAATAGTTGGAGAAAAGAGAGGTATGTCAAAGGTATACAGGCAATATTGTCGGCAAGGAATGTATTCCTATTGAACAATCCATGTCAATGATTGGAGGATAATATTGAATAAAACATAAAAAACATAAAAAAGTTGTGTTATTTAAAAAGTTGTTGACATTGATTTTAAATAATAATTATAATTACATCCCTGTCTGTAGAAAACCCCATTAGAAAGTCTTCACCTTTTTAACGGGGTAAAGATGTAACTTATGGGAGGAGATACTTGTATTTGAGGAGGTACAGGAATCACCTGCTATAAATTGCTTTCCTTTTGTTTTTGGGATTTTTATAAAAACCCACTCCTCATAAGATATTTTATAGTGGGCAAGATAAATCTTAATTTCCATACTATTGTGTTAGGCATTACTCTCTTGATAATGCTTATTAACCTGCCATTCGGCTATATCAGGTCAAAATCTGCCAAATTTTCCCGCAAAAAGGGGAGATGCATTTATATACCTATATTGATAAGCATCGCATTGAGAAGAATTTTAAGTTTGAATTATTATGTAATACCATTTATGGTTGCCGGGACAATCGCCGGTCAGTTTTTTGGTGGGAAAATAAAAAAGAGATAATCATTTAGCCACAGATTTACACAGACTTATATCAGAAGATAAGAAGTTGAGAATTTGTATTAGAAGCAAGAAACAAGAAAAAATCTTACCTCTTGCATCTTGCCTCTTGTTTTGTCAGTGAAAGTCAGTGGCTAAAAGGGGATAGATAATTTTTCTTGCAATTGAATTTTGTTTGGTATATAAATGACACCTATTTTTTATAGTCAAATTTAAACAGGTTTTTAAAATCTGTTTTTATATTTCGGGGTAATTCTTGAAGGTTCTATTTTCTTCATGGAATGACGAGATAATTGACAATAGAGGCGCTGACCCAGCCAACTGGAAGAACGCCCCTATATTAAAACTGCCTGCCGAGTTTGATAAGCAAAATAATATAACTGCATTTATGGGATGGAGCGGGATAATCCTGCTTAAAGACAATATCAATATTGTTGATATGTGCACCCGCTTTATAGAAAAGGTTCAGTGTGAATCATGCGGAAAGTGCTACTCAGGACGTATAGGGACGGCTGTAATGCAGAAATTATTAAGGAAAATCGCCAGCGGCGAAGGGGAAGAAAAAGACCTTACACATCTGTCAGTCCTCGCTGATAATATATCAAACGCATCAAAATGTTCCATCGGTCAGACAAGTCCAATTCCAATACTACATGCCTTAAAATATTTCAGAGACGATTTTGTAACGGCGGTAAAGAATAAAAAACCTGTCAGCAACAGTAATAGATATGAATCAAAGTGGACAGCCCCATGTTATGCCGCATGTCCTACCGGAATGGATATACCCTCCTATATTGAATTTATTAAGGAATGGAGACCTCTGGAATCCTTGAAGAGAATCAGAGAGGCGAGCCCGATGGCGGCATCACTCGGCAGGGCATGTTTTCATCCATGTGAAAAAAGCTGCAGAAGGGAGAATGTAGAGAGGGCTATTTCTATCTGTAAATTAAAGAGATTTGCATGGGATTATGAAGACCTCCATTCTGTTTCAAAGCCTGTAAATGAGAACAAACATAGTAAGGAAGATAAAGTGGCAGTTTTTGGAGCGGGTCCGGCAGGGCTATCTGCTGCATATTACTTAGCGCTGATGGGGTACAGGGTGAGCGTATTTGAATCACTCCCTGTTCCTGGGGGTATGGTAGGTGTTGGAATCCCTCAATACAGGGTGCCTAAAGAGGTTCTTCAGAGGGAGGCAGATTTTATTAGGGATATGGGTGCTGAGATAAAATACAACACCACTGTTGGGAACGATATAACAATTCCAAAATTAAGGAAGCAGGGGTATAAGGCATTTTTCATATCCACAGGTGCACATCTTTCAAAAAAAATGGGGGCAGAGGGTGAGGATGCAGACTATGATGGTTTTGTCAGGGGCATTGATTACCTGAGGGATTGTGTAATAACGAAATGTTATGAAGTAAGGGGCAAGAGGATAATTGTTGTCGGCGGTGGTAATGTCGCAATGGACTGTTGCAGGACACCTGTCCGAAATGGTGCAAAAGAGGTGACTGTCGTTTATAGGAGGACAAAAAAAGAGCTTCCCGCTGATCCGCATGAGGTTCATGAATCAGAGGTTGAAGGTGTAAAGTATATGTTCCTATCAGCACCAAAGAGGATTGTTGCAGAGAATGGAAAGGTTACAGGACTTGAGTGTCTAAAGATGGAATTAGGGGAGCCTGATGCCAGCGGCAGGAGGAAGCCTGTGGAAGTGAAGGGTTCTGAGTTTATTGTCCCCGCAGATATAATAATTCAGGCTATAGGGCAGGACTGCGACCTCTCAATATTAAATGGTGTTGAAGGGGTAAAACTTACAAAGTGGCAGACGATTGTTGCAGACCCTGATACATTTCAGACAGATGTCCCTGATATATTCACAGGCGGTGATGTCTTCAATGGTCCATTAACAATAGTTGATGCTGCTGGAAATGCGAGAAGGGCTGCGGAGAGTATTGACCAGTATTTGAGCGGTAGTCAGGTTACGCTTTCAATTGACCAGAAACTTGATAAGATTATAAAAAAGCTTGGTGCCTATAATAAGGATGAAAAGGTAGGAAAAAAGGCAGGATGGGAGAGGGTCCCAATGCCTACAGTAGAAATGGACAGGAGGTTGAGCAGTTTTGATGAGGTTGAGACAGGATACACACTACAGCAGGCGATAGAGGAGGCATCACGGTGCATGAGGTGTTATCAGATTGGGATGGTGGCACTGGAAAAAGTGTAAGTGCAAGTGTAAGTGTCAGTAAAAAATACTGACACTAATCACTGACACTGACACTGACACTAATATGGAAAAGGTAACATTAACAATTGACGGGAAGAAGATAGTAGCGGACAGTAAGAAGACTGTTCTTGAGGCTGCTGCTGATAATGGCATCTATATCCCCACCATGTGCTATCTGAAGAAGCTTAATCCGATAGGCTCATGCAGGGTTTGTCTTGTGGATGTAGAAGGGGCTGATGACCCAATGACATCCTGCCAACTCCCTGTCATGGAAGGGATGGTTGTTTCAACAAAGTCTGACAGGGTGATAGAGCTTCGCCAGTTGATGGTTAAGCTTATACTTGTAAACCACTCTGTTGACTGCACAGTCTGTGAGAGGAGTGGTGAGTGCAGGCTTCAGGATATAACCTATGAGTTTGGAATATCAAGGCAGGATTTAAAAGCAGAGCCTATTGAGAGGCAGAAGAGATATGATTGGAAACTTATAAGATATAACCCCTATCTCTGTGTTCTCTGTGAGAGGTGTATTATGGTATGCCACGAGGTTCAGGGGGTCTCTGCATATAAGATTAAAAACAACGGCTTCAGGTCTGTTATAGATACGGTTGATGAAAAGCCGCTTGACTGCGATTTCTGCGGACAGTGTATAGCAGTATGTCCTGTAGGTGCAATGAGCAGTGGCATTGTGCTTCAGGCGAGGAGCTGGGAGTTGAAGAAGATAAGGAGTGTATGCTCATACTGCGGTGTGGGCTGCTCAATAAATCTGGATGTAAAGAAGGGAAAGGTTTACAGGGTAACATCTGATGACAATATAGGCATAAATAACGGTAATCTTTGTGCGATGGGGAGATTTGGCTATCAGTTCATAGATACTGAAGACAGGATTAAGACGCCGCTTATCAGAAAAGGTGATAAGCTTATGCCTGCCTCATGGGATGAAGCACTTAAATTGGTGGGTGATAAATTTAAGGAGATTAAAAATAGCCATGGCGGGGAGGCAATTGCAGGTATAGGTTCTGAAAGGGCTTCTAATGAGGATAACTACCTCTTTCAGAAATTCTTCAGGACAGTCCTCGGCTCTCATAATATTGATAATCCCCTCAATATGGAAAACAGCTCTTTTGGCTCAGGGTTATTTGAGAAATTTGATTTACCACTTATTAACTCTACTGAATATATAAATAAAGCGGATGTTATATTCACTGTAGGTGCTGATGCCTGTGAAGAAAATCCTATCCTCGGAAATATAATAAGAATGGCAATGAGGGATAAGGAGTCGCGTCTTATTGTTGCAAACAGCAGGGATGTTGGGTTCAGGCCGCCACCTGATTTTAAAATGGTTTACAAATACGGCACTGAAGTTTTACTCATAAATGGAATTATAAAGGTTATAATTGACAGTCAAAAGGCTGTCGTCGGGAGTCAGGGTGGAGAGGGTATTAAAGAATTTTTAGACTTCTTAAAAAATGTCAATTTAAAAGATATATCTTCAAGGACTGGAGTTTCAGAAGATTTATTCAAGACTATTGCATCAAATTTAAGTAAATCAAAATCACCTGTGATATTGTGTGGTAGAGAGATATACACACATCCGAGGGGTGTTGAGATTATTTATGCACTCCAGAACCTATCAAATATTATAAATGGAAATATTATGCTCTACAGGGAGCATTGCAATTCACAGGGGGTCAATGATATGGGTGTCCTCCCTGATATGTATCCCGGCCACAAAAAGGTATCGGATACAGAGGCAAAGGGAAATTTTGAAAAAATGTGGGGGGTGACACTCCCTGTAAAGAGTAAGGTGACTACAACCAATATAATAGATGATGCAATTGACGGCAGGGTAAGGGCATTGTATGTGATGGGAGAAGATATTGTCCATCGTTCACATAATGGCGGTCATGCGAGGGAGGCTTTGGAGAAGATAGATTTTGTTGTAGTTCAGGATATGTTCTTGAGTGAGACTGCCCTGTTTGCAGATGTAATCCTTCCGAGTGCAAGTTTTTCAGAGAGGGAAGGGACATTTACAAATATGGAGGGGAGGGTTCAGAAGATAAACAAGGCAATTGAGCCGATAGGAGAGTCAAGACCAGACTGGGAAGCCATAAAAGAACTTGCCAATAGAATGGGCGGAAATTTCAAGTATTCATTTACCGAAGATATATTTAAAGAGATAACCACAGCAGTCCCGGCGTATGGAGGGATTACATATTCAAGTATAAAAAATAATGGTAAGGTAGTAAATTATCAGGCACAATTCAGGAAAAAATTTAGGGTTATTCAGCAGAGGGATATTGAAAGCATAGGTGAAAGTGATATGCCGTTTATACTCTTGAGTGGTAATACATTTTTTCATCTCGGGGCGTTATCAAGGAAGTCTGCCGCAATGAATATGCTTACGTCTGAGTGTATGGTAGAGATAAATCCTTCAGATGCGGAAAATTTAAAAATAAATGATAAAGATACTGTTACAGTAAAGTCAAAGAACGGGAGTATTACAATTAAAACTAAGGTTACAAATAAATCACCACAGGGTGTTGTCTTTATCCCTGTGAATTTTGAAAATGCATCTGTGAATGCCCTTACAAATAAAAAGGATGTAGTGGTAAAGGTAAAAATTACAAAGGCAGACAATGAGTGAATATATTCCAGTATTAATGATGCTTTTATTGGCGGCAGGGACAGCCGCAGGGATACTTATTGCAACTACACTGATTGGACCTAAGAAAGTTTTTGCAGATAAGATGGAGCCTTTTGAGTGCGGTGAGCATCCCATAGTATCACCAAAGCTGAGATTCTCTGTTAAATTCTATCTTGTAGCAATATTTTTTGTAATATTTGATATTGAAGCTGTATTTTTATATCCGTGGGCAGTCCTTTTTAAGGACCTTGGGTTGTTCGGCTTTATTGAGATGATGATATTTATAGCGATACTTGCTGTTGGACTGATATATGTATGGAAGAGGGGGGCACTGGAATGGGAATAATAAACAGTCAGCAGTCGGCAGTTGGCAGTCTTCAGTCTGGAGAGGAACAGGTTCTTGGGAGCAGTGTGCTTCTTACGAAACTGGATGAAATAATTGGCTGGGGAAGAAAATATTCCTTTTTTCTTTATCCTTTCGTTACTGCATGCTGCGGGATGGAGTTTATGTCTTTGGCAGGACCACGTTATGACCTTGACAGATTTGGCTCAGCACTGCCAAGATTTTCTCCGAGACAGGCAGACCTCCTTTTTGTGGTTGGAACCATAAGTCATAAACAGGCTCCAATATTGGTAAAGATTTATAATCAGATGACAGAGCCAAAGTGGGTGTTCTCATTTGGTGTATGTGCAACCTCCGGCGGTTTTTATGATAACTATGCTACAGTTCAGGGTATTGATACTCTTATACCCGTAGATGTTTATGTCCCCGGATGTCCACCGAGGCCTGAGATGGTAATAGATGGGTTATTAAAATTACAGCAGAAGGTTGCAAAAGAAAAATGGTCTGATTGGCCAAGAGGTGAAGCACCGGTAACCCAAAATCAAAATTTAAAAATCAAAATTTAAAATTATGGATAGTGTTACTTTAAAAAAGTTAAAAGAAAAATTTTCTGATTCAATAGTAGATACACATTCCTTCCGTGGAGATGAGACTGCAACTGTAAAGAAGGAAAAAATCGTAGATATATGCAAATTCTTAAGGGATGATAATGAACTCCTTTACAATTTTATGATGGACATTACAGCAGTAGATTATTATGGAAGGGAGCCCAGATTTGAAGTTGTTTATCACCTCTACTCATTAAAATATAACAGGCGGGTGAGGATAAAGGTGCCTGTCCCTGAATCTGACTGTACCGTTGACTCAATTATCTCTGTGTGGATTGGTGCGGACTGGTTTGAAAGAGAGGCTTACGATTTATACGGAATAATTTTTAAGGGGCATCCGAATTTAAAGAGGATATTGCTATATGAAGGTTTTGAAGGACATCCATTGAGAAAAGATTACCCTGTGAAGGGAAGACAGCCCTTGATAGGGCCGAAGAATTAACTTATGACTGATTTAGCAAAAAATTTACATACAGAACACATGGTTATAAACATGGGTCCGTCCCATCCTGTGACCCATGGGACTGTCAAGTTTCTTGTAACCCTTGATGGAGAGACCATTGTTGATTTTTATGTTGAGATAGGGTATCTCCACAGGGGATTTGAGAAGATGTGTGAGAACAGTACATGGGAGCAGGTATTTCCATACACAGACAGACTAAACTATTTATCCCCCATAATTAATAATGTAGGTTATGCCCTTGCTGTAGAAAAACTTATTGGCATAGATACACCTGAGAGGTGTAAGTATATTAGAGTTATTACCAGCGAACTCTCCCGTATGGCAGATCACTATACGAATATTGCAGCAAGCGCTTTAGAGCTTGGTGCCCTTACTGCATTCCTGTATTTTGTGGAGGCAAGGGAACTTGTATGGGATTTACTGGAAAGTTTCTGTGGTGCAAGACTTACATCTAATTATATAAGGATTGGCGGACTTAAAAATGACCTTCCCGATGGATTTAAGGAAGATACAAAAGAGGTATTTAAAAGATGTCGTGAATTATGGGTAGATGTAGATAAACTCCTTACAAAGAACAGGATTTTCCTTGACAGGATGAGGGATATAGGTATTATGCCGCCGGATGAGGCTATAGCATGGGGCTTTACAGGACCCTGTTTAAGGGCAAGCGGGGTTGCATACGATGTAAGGAAGGCGAACCCCTATCTTGTTTACGACCAGATGAATTTTGAAATTCCAATCGGTGAGAAGGGAGACAATTTTGACAGGTATCTTGTGAGGATGGAAGAACTGAATCAGAGCATGAGGATTGTAGAACAGGCGTTAGAAGAACTCCCCTCCGGACCGATTAATGTTGATATTCCTGAATACAGATGGCAGTCAAAGGATGATATTTATACAAAAATTGAGTCTCTTATATTTCACTTTAAGACAGTGACAGGGGGTATAAGAGTACCGCCGGGTGAGGTTTACTTTCCTGTAGAGGGTGCAAATGGTGAACTTGGTTTCTATTTAGTAAGTGATGGCAATGGTAAACCATACAAATGCAGGGTAAGACCGCCATGTTTTCCACTTACTGCTGCAATGCCGAGGATGGTGAAGGGTGCATTAATCGCAGATATAGTTCCTACCTTTGATATGGTGCATATGATAGGTGGGGAGTGCGACAGATAATACAATTGAAGATTGAAGATTTAATTCAATAGTCAATTTTCAATATTCAATTGTCAATATTTATTATGATAGCAGAACTTATTGAGGCAGTAGCAAAGATACTTTTTATATTCGGAGTAAACATGGGTTTCTTTGCACCTATATTGGGTTGGGTGGAGAGAAAGCAGAGTGCTGTCATGCAGGACAGGGTTGGCGCAAACAGGGCAGATATACTTGGATTTACGCTGATAGGTCTCTTGCATCCTCTAACAGATACAATAAAAATCTTAACAAAAGAGGATTTTATCCCTGCCGGTGCAAATAAATTATTTCATACCCTCGCACCTTTTATAAGCCTAACACCTGCACTGATAACTTTTGCTGTTATACCATTTGGCGGGCAGTATGAAATATTCGGCCATAGGATTAATCTTGTCATTGCCGATCTGGATGTCGGGATATTATTTATATTTGCATTTGCATCACTGGCTACTTATGGGACCGTTCTTGCAGGATGGTCATCAAATAATAACTGGTCTTTTTTAGGCGGATTAAGGGCAGCTGCCCAGATGCTTTCTTATGAGGTTGCGATGGGGTTTTCCATAATAGGAATTATTATGGTATATGGCTCACTAAGGCTTACAGAGATAGGTGCAATGCAGGAGAATTTCTTAAGGTGGGGCATATTTTTACAGCCCGTTGGTTTTATATTATTCCTTACCTGTGCCATAGCTGAAAACAAGAGAGTGCCATTTGATATACCTGAGGCAGAAACAGAAATTGTCGCAGGATATTTTACCGAATACAGCAGCATGAAATTCATTATGTTCTGGATGGCTGAATTTCTGGAGGTGGTTACGATAAGCGGGATTGTTACTACTCTATTTTTGGGTGCATGGCATCTCCCGTTTGTTAGCAGTGAGAAACTTCTATCCCTCTTTGGATTTGCAGGACCTAATTTGTCAATTGTACTGCTTATGTTGACAAATATCGTTACATTCTTTGCAAAGATAATATTCATGATATGGCTTCAGATGACGATTAGATGGACACTCCCGAGGTTTAGATACGACCAGATTATGAAATTAGGATGGAAGATACTCCTTCCGATTTCATTGATTAATATTTTCATTACGGGATTAGTGGTGCTTCTTAAATAAGTTTAGGAGTTATGAGTTATGAATTATGAATTAAATTATACAATTGGTTCTATACCTTTGGATAAGTTAAAGCCAAAAAAGGTTAGAAAAAATATAGAGCTTACACTCTGGGAGAGGCTGTATATACCTGAAATCATCAGGGGGATGTATATTACAACAAGACATTTCATTATAAATATGATAGGTTTTGTCTTTCCGCCGAAAGGCAAGAAGAGGAAGATATTTACAGTATATTACCCTGAAGAGAAGCTGACAATTCCTATAGCCTATAGAGGCAGACCTGTATTAGTTCAGAGAGAAGACGGCAAGGAGAAGTGTGTTGCCTGCGGTCTTTGCGAGAGGATATGTCCTGCTCTTGCCATATCAATTGTAGGAGGGGAGAGACAGCGCGGGAACGATATGGAGAGATACCCTGTAACCTATATACTGGATATGTCACGATGTGTCTATTGCGGTCTGTGTGAAGAGGTGTGTCCACATGAGGCAATTGTAATGAGTGATGAATATGTGGGACTGGCAGAGTATGATAGAAATAATATGATTTATCCAAAGGAAAAACTTTTGATTCCTGTAGCAAAATTGATAAATAGAATAGAATATGTGAGGAAGATATACGGTAAAGCAAATTATACAAATAATCTAAACTCTAAATCCGAAATTCTAAATTCTAAACAATGACCAAAATTCAAAATCCAAATGTTCAAATAAGGTTTTGAATTTCTGTCATTTGAAAATCGGGACACCTAAACGAAGTTTGGGTCGTGTTTCGGATTTCGATATTAGAATTTAGAATTTTATAATCTTTATGCAACAATTAATGTTTTACATAATCGGCGGTGTGGCAGTTCTTTCGGCACTCATAATGGTTACGAATAAGAAACCTGTGTCTGCCGCTATGAGCCTGATTGTTACAATGTTATGCCTCGCAGGTATGTATGTCCTTCTGGATGCCCATCTCATCGCAGCCTTACAGATTATTGTATATGCAGGTGCAATAATGGTTTTGTTCCTATTCGTCATAATGCTCCTGAATATACAGGAGAAAGAGGGGAGATTGTCAGGTCATAAGATTTTTTTACAGTTCGCATGGATAATGCTTGTAGGCTACATTTTTATAAGCATGGTTAAATTGATAGGGGGTGGGAGCCTTCCGGCAAGGATAGAAGAAAGTATTAATGGATTCGGCACTACGAAGGCTGTAGGGGAAATCCTTTTTACGGATTTTCTGCTCCCATTTGAAATAGCCTCTATATTGTTATTGGCAGCAATAGTCGGGGCTGTAATATTGGCAAAGCAAAGGGTCGATTAATTATGGTTCCATTAAGTCATTATTTAATATTGAGTGCGATACTCTTTACAATCGGTGCAGTAGGTGTATTTACACGGAGAAATGCACTGATTATTTATATGTGCATTGAGCTGATGCTCAATGCTGTAAATCTTACTTTTATTGCATTCTCAAAATTTTTAAATAACATGGATGGGCATATATTTACATTTATGATTATGACTGTAGCCGCTGCTGAGGCTGCGGTAGGGCTTGCAATCATACTTGCCATATTCAGGAACAGAGAGACTGTCAATGTTGATGACATTAATCTAATGAAAGGGTAGAAATGCAGGCAATAATATCAATTAGACCATTTCTTGCAGTGCTGGCATCTGTTTTTGCCACAGCACTCATATTGCTGTCATGGAAGCGTCCGAATATAAGGGAATTCTGGTCTGTCCTGGCAGGGGTGATTAAGTTTGGCATTGTAATATCAATGGCACCACTCATCTTTTCAGGACATACCATTGAATATACCTTAGTAACATTTTATCAGGGGATAGATATTAAATTCCGTGTAGACCCGCTGGGGTTGACCTTTGCGACCATCTCATCTTTCCTATGGATATTTACGACCTTCTATTCTATTGGATACATGCGTTCAACGAAGGAGCATGCACAGACAAGATACTTTGCATGTTTTGCAATAAGTCTCTCTGCTGCCGTTGGTATTGCTTTTTCAGCAAACCTCATTACACTATTTGTCTTTTACGAATTTTTGAGCATAGCAACTGTGCCGCTGGTTGGCCACAAGGAGACACCTGAAGCAGTAGCAGGTGCAAGAAAATATTTCTTATATCTATTCAGCACATCAAAAACACTCCTGTTGACAGGTATCTTCATAATCTATGCGGTCACAGGCTCAACCGATTTTAATGCACATGGATTATTAAAAGGAACGCCTGAATCAACACTCTTATTTGTGGCATTTTTCTGTTTCCTCTTTGGTTTTGCAAAAGGGGCAGTAATGCCTGTTCATAGCTGGCTACCTGCTGCGATGGTTGCACCTACTCCTGTCAGCGCCCTCCTGCACGCAGTTGCAGTTGTAAAGGCAGGCGTATTCTCCATCCTCCGGGTAATCTTCCATATATACGGTGTTGATATGATGAGCAGGTTACACCTTGGTATAACAACCGCCTATATAGTTTCTTTTACAATTATTATGGCATCAGTTTACGCATTGACAAGGGACAATCTTAAGGCAAGGCTTGCATATTCTACAGTTGGTCAGCTTTCCTATATTATACTGGGTGCTGCACTCCTGACGCCCAGCAGCATGGCAGGAGGGATAATTCATATTGCAAATCATGCATTCTCAAAGATTACGCTCTTCTTCTGTGCAGGCTCAATCTATGTGGCATCACATAAGACTGAGGTTAGCCAGCTTTCAGGTATTGGGAAAAAAATGCCGTGGACAATGGCAGCATTTTTTATAGGCTCACTCAGTATGATAGGTATTCCACCAGTTGCAGGTTTTGTGAGCAAATGGTATCTTGCCATCGGCTCCATTGAGGCGAAGGAATTGCCTATACTTTTAGTCCTCCTTGTTAGCAGTGTTTTAAATGCAGGATATTTTCTGCCTGTAGTTTATAAGGCATTTTTTGAAGAATTTAAGGAAGACCACCACCATCATGGCGAGCATCATGAGGAGATAAGAGAGGTGCCATTTGTCGTTGTTCCTCTCGTATTGACTGCCATAGGCTCTATAATATTAGGATTATATCCAAATTATTTTCTGGCACTTGCAAAGGAGGTTATCAGGTGATTAAGAAGGCTGTTGATTATATAGGTAATCCTGAGAATTCGGGGAAACTTAGGAGATTCTTTTATATTACGCTGATAGTGATTGTTCTATTGGATATTGGAGAACATCTGTTCCATACTGAACATCCTGTTGATTTGCCCCAAGGTGAGCATGCGTCTGCTAATTTGTCCCATAAAGGGCATGCTGCTGATGAGGAATTCATTGGTGAAGAGATATGGGGATTTTGGTCGGTCTATGGATTTATAGGCTGTATTATCATGATAATAGTTTGTAAGGGAGTGGGGCATGCGTGGCTTATGAAAAAGGAGAATTATTATGACTAACCTGTGGATAAACCCCGCCTTTTTATTTATTCTGGGTAGTTTTTTAATCCCTATTCTGAAGGGGAGGGTTAAACATACATTTCTGTTGTTAGTCCCTGCTGTTGCATTTTTAGATGTAGTGCTAATGTCACAGGGTACCTATGGGGCTGTTCAATTCTTAGGTATGGACCTTATCTTTGGAAAGGTTGATAGGTTGAGCCTTGTTTTTGCCCATGTATTTACACTGATGGCTTTCATTGGTGTCCTTTACAGTCTCCATGTCAAGGATGATGGGCAGCATGTAGCTGCCTACCTTTATATGGGAAGTTCTCTCGGTGCTATCTTTGCAGGAGACTATGTAACACTTTTCCTGTTCTGGGAAATAATGGCATTCTCCTCCGTATTTCTTATATGGTATAGAAGGACTCAAAAGGCTGTCAATGCCGGGTTTCGTTATTTATTAGTTCATATTGTTGGGGGGCTGTTTCTCTTTGCAGGTATATTACTCAGACATGGAGAGGTTGGGAGTTTTGCATTCGGAGCTATCTCCCCGGAAGGAGTTACACTTGCAACTTACCTGATCATGATAGGTTTTTGTTTAAATGCAGCCGTTCCCCCGATACATGCATGGCTGCCAGACGCCTATCCCGAGGCTACTGTTACAGGAACGATTTTTTTATCTGTCTTTACAACCAAGGTTGCTTTATATGCATTAATCCGTGCCTTTGCCGGTTTTGAAATACTAGCCATTATAGGACCCATCATGGCGGTCTATGGTGTTTGTTATGCCGTAATAGAAAATGACGCAAGGAGGATTCTTGCCTATCATATGGTCAGTCAGTTGGGATACATGGTCTGTGGAGTGGGGATGGGGACTGAAATGGCCATAAACGGAGCTATTGCCCATGCCTATGCATATATCATTTATAAAGGCTTGCTGTTCATGGGGACAGGTGCTGTTCTGGAGATGACAGGGAAATCTAAACTGAATGAACTCGGTGGTCTTTATAAATATATGCCCATTACTCTTCTCTTTACAGTAACTGGTGGAATTTCTATCTCAGGCTTTCCACTAACCAGCGGCTTTATAGGTAAATCTATGACTGTTGAAGCAGCAGAGAGTTATAAAATTTTTATATTCCTCATGCTTATGATAGCCTCAATAGGCACCTTCCTCTCAGTTGGATTGAAGCTGCCGTACTATATATGGTTTAACAAGGATTCGGGGATAAAACCTAAAGAGGCACCGCTGAATATGAAGTTAGCTATGGGTATTGCTGCTTTTATATGTTATTTTTTAGGTGTCTATCCGAAATTCCTGTTTGATATGCTTCCTTACCCGGTTCACTGGGAACCTTATACTATATCCCATTTTGCTGAGGTTATGCAGTTACTGCTATTTACAGGGCTGGGATTCCTTCTATTGTTGAAAAAGCTTACTCCTGAGCCGACTTTAAACTTAGATGTTGACTGGTTTTACAGAAAGGGGAGCAAGGTGTTTATGTGGGTTGCCAATAAGCCGATTGCAATTTATGAGGAATATCTTGGCGAGATATATAATAAATGGTTTACAAATTTCACTTTAAGGTTTTCAAATTTTCTGTGGCGTATATTTGATGTTAAGATTATTGACGGCATTGTAAATGATATTGCCGGGTTCTGGAAAGACCTCGGCGGTGTTGCAAGACTCAGCCAGACAGGACTGGTGAGAAATTATGCATTTTTCATGCTTTTGGGGGGGATTCTCTTTATTACCTATTATTTATTCAAGTAATATATATGATTAATTTTCCGATTCTTTCAGTTATCACATATTTACCGTTGGTGGGTATTCTTCTTATACTATTTATAAATAAGGAGAACTATAAGCTCATCCAGTGGATTGCATTCATTACTGCTGTAGTTAATTTCATAATCTCAATCCCGCTATATTTTAATTTTGATTCAAGGACATGGGCGATGCAGTTTGTTGAGAAGATACCGTGGATAGAGGAGTTTGGTATAAGCTACCACATGGGGATTGACGGCATAAGCCTCCTCCTTGTCCTTATGACGACACTCCTCTCAGCACTTGCAATACTCTCTACATGGAGTGCTGTAACAGAGAAGGTTAAGGAATATATGATTTCAATCCTCTTCCTTGAGACAGGGATGGTCGGTGTATTCTGCTCACTTGATTTCTTCCTCTTCTATGTATTCTGGGAAGTGATGCTGATTCCTATGTATTTTATAATTGGTATATGGGGCGGCCCGCGCAGAGTCTATGCGGCAGTAAAGTTTTTCATTTATACAATGAGCGGGAGTGTCCTCATGCTTGTTGCAATACTTGTTTTATATTTCATTAATCATTCACAGACAGGCGTATATACATTTAATATCCTTGACTATTACGGACTGAACCTGCCGTTTGGTGTTCAGTTCTGGCTGTTCCTTGCATTCTTCCTTGCCTTTGCTATTAAAGTGCCGATGTTTCCATTTCATACATGGCTGCCTGATGCCCATGTGGAGGCACCTACTGCGGGGAGTGTAATCCTTGCAGGTGTCCTGCTTAAAATGGGGACCTACGGATTTTTGAGATTCAGCCTCCCGATGTTTCCGCAGGCAACAATTGATTTTATCCCCTTTATTGCATGGCTTTCACTCATAGGGATTATATACGGTGCATTACTCTCAATTGCACAGGATGATGTGAAGAAACTCGTTGCGTATTCAAGTGTCAGCCACCTCGGTTATTGTATGCTCGGCATGTTTGCACTTAATGCCCACGGGATTCAGGGGAGTATTCTTCAGATGATTAATCATGGTTTTTCCACAGGCGCCCTCTTCTTGATGGTTGGGATTATCTATGAGAGGAGGCATACACGATTAATATCTGAATATGGTGGGATCTGGAAGGTAATGCCGTTCTTTGCGCTATTGCTTTTAGTTGTGGCATTTTCCTCAATGGGTGTCCCCGGGACGAATGGTTTTGTTGGTGAACTGCTTATTCTCATTGGGACATTCAAATTAAATGTCTGGTATGGTGCGGTTGCAACAATCGGGCTTATACTTGGTGCCATATACCTCCTCTGGATGTATCAGAGGGTGATTCTTGGCGAGATTACGAATGATAAAAACAGGCATTTGAGCGACATGAACTTCCGTGAATACGCATACATGATTCCGATACTTGTCTTTATTATATGGATTGGCATATATCCAAAGCCGTTTCTGGATAAGATGCAGGTTTCAGTTGAGCACCTGATTGAACAGATTAAATATACAAAGGATATTGACGAAGGGGAGAAGAGAGAGGCAAAGAAAGAAGTTAAGGAGTTAAAGAGTAAAAGAGTAAAAGAGTTAAACTCCTCAACTCCTGAACTCCTCAACTCCTGAACTCATAAACTGTTATGGAAATAATTATACCGACAATTAATTTGGCAAGCATATATCCGGAGATTGTTGTAACTATCTTTGCGATAATAGTATTGCTATTACATGCCTTTACACCCCACCATTCCACTTCTTATAAAGGGGGGGCTGGAAAGGGGGGAGACCATCTGGGATATATAAGTTTTATAGGTGTAGCCTATGCCACTTTCCTTGTATTTACACAGGAGGGAGGGACCGAATATTCATTTAACGGGCTGTGGATTCTTGATAACTACTCCCGGTTCTTCAGATTAATCTTTCTGCTCGGCACAGGGCTGACAATACTCATCTCAGTGAAATATGTGAAGGACGAGGGCATCAATCATGGAGAATATTATTCCCTTATTCTTTTTGCCACTGTCGGGATGATGATTATGGGAGGCGGGGCGGATTTAATTACCATCTTCCTTGGGCTTGAGCTTATGTCCATAAGCCTCTATGTTCTTGCCGGCTATACAAGAAACAGACTGACATCCAATGAATCGTCATTAAAATATTTCCTTCTCGGTTCATTTGCTACAGGTTTTCTCCTTTACGGTATTGCACTCCTCTACGGCGCTACAGGCACAACAAACCTCAAAGGGATTTCAGGATTTATAGCTGAGGCTAATTTTGGGAACCCAATTCTTATAATGGGAATGGTTCTTCTTGTGGTGGGATTTGGTTTTAAGATTGCTTCTGTTCCATTTCATATGTGGACTCCTGATGTATATGAAGGCGCACCTTCGCCTATAACAGCATTTATGTCTGCAGGTCCGAAGGCAGCGGCATTTGCAGCCTTTGCGAGGGTATTTTTTGAGGGACTGCCGTCACTTCAGGGTGTATGGGTTGATTTAATCTGGGTGCTCGCAGTTTTGACAATGACTGTCGGAAATGTGATTGCACTTGTTCAGAACAATGTAAAGAGGATGCTTGCTTATTCAAGTATTGCTCATGCAGGATATGTGCTTGTGGCGTTTGTTTCTGCGAATGAGCTTGGCATTGGCGGTATATTATATTACATGCTGGCATATACATTTATGAATATAGGCGCATTCGGGATTATTATTGTGGTTGGAGGGAAGGGTGAGAAGAAGGTTAATGTAGATGATTATACAGGGCTTGCCTATAGGCATCCTGTTGCTGCTGCAACAATGAGTTTATTTTTATTCTCACTTGCAGGGATACCCCCCACAGCAGGTTTTATGGGGAAATTCTATATTTTTTCTGCCGCTATAAAGTCAGGTTATATCGGCCTTGCAATTATCGGGGTAATAAATAGTGTAGTATCTGTTTACTATTATCTAAGAATAACAGTGGCAATGTATATGAAAGAGCCTGAGCCAGCCTTGTCAGATGCGGAGTTAAGACCAAATCTGGTTTTCTCAACGGCAATGATTATTGCAATGATTATAGCGGCTTATGGTGTATTGCGTATGGGCATACTCCCCTCTGATTACATTGCGCTTGCACAGCAGTCATACCTCTCATTTTAAATGATGAATTAGCCACAGACTTACACAGATTTAGTAAAAGAGGTTAAGAAGTTATGAAGTTAAGAAATTAAGATTGAACTTTCCCATATTCTAAACTTTTTATTTTCTCATCTTCTTTAAATCTTTAGTCAGTGAAAGTCAGTGGCAAAATAAGGATAATATGAAGTTTATCTTAACTTTAATTTTCCCCCTTACTATTTTTTTTACTCCGTTAACTTCATTCTCATTTGAGGGGAAGGGGTGTGCAGGGGATTGTGCAAGCTGCCACAGTCTTACAAAAGATGAGGCAGGCAAGATTTTAAAGATAGAAGTCTCTGAAGTGAAGACTGCTGCTGTGAAAGGGTTATGGGAGATAGATGGTGTCCAGAATGGCAATAAGATAAAGGTTCATATAGACTTCAGTAAAAAATATGTAGTGCTTATTAGCAAGTTAATACCTGTGGATGATATAGGCAAACTTCCCCCCATCCGTAAGATTGATTTGAATTTAATACCCCTGACTGATGCCCTTATAATAGGGAATCCATCAGCAAAAAACAGGGTGATTGTATTTACTGACCCTGATTGCCCTTATTGTAAAAAATTTCACACAGAGATGAAGGAGACAATAAAAAAGAATAAGGATATTGTCTTTTATATAAAACTCTTTCCTCTCGTAAATGTCCATCCTGAAGCCTATGAGAAATCAAAGGCCATTTTGTGCAAGAATTCCCTTAAGCTGTTAGATGATGCCATTGAGGGCAAGAAACTGCCTAAAGCTGACTGTGATACAAAGGCGGTAGATGAAAATTTGAAACTGACCGAACAACTCGGCATAAATGTTACACCTACCATAATACTCCCTGATGGGAGATTAATCCCCGGCTTTATTGACAGCCCAGCCCTTCTTCAATTGATTGGAACAAAGCAGTAGATTGCACTTAGTCCTTGCCATTTAAAATAAAATCAATAAAATAGAATAGGAAGGGTAAATTATGATATTACAAAAAGAACCCAAAGACAGAATAATCTTCCCACTTGATTTTCCAGATTATAATTCTGCGAAGAAATATGTAGAGATTTTGAAAGGGCGTATTGGCTTATTTAAAGTCGGTTTAGAACTTTTTGTAAAGGAAGGGCCTGAGATTTTAAAGCTCATAGCAGAGGAAGGGAAGGCAAAGATATTCTTAGACTTAAAATTTCATGATATACCTGAGACCGTAAAAGGGGCGATGAAATCGGCAAATGCCCTCAGTGCAGAATTTATTACTGTCCATTGTGATGAGGGGAGAAAACTCCTTGAAGCAGCAG
>Ga0209520_10000278_pt1 | contig 28424 bp, 42 predicted proteins | sample Rifsed16ft1_FD_184009 | JGI IMG/M metagenome (GOLD analysis project Ga0209520, IMG submission 184009) | Soil microbial communities from Rifle, Colorado, USA - sediment 16ft 1 (version 2) | ecosystem: Environmental > Terrestrial > Deep subsurface > Rock core/Sediment | place: Rifle, Colorado...
ACACGGCCGCACGAAATCCGGCAAGTGGCGGCTGATACCGCACAACACCGAAACAAAACGCGCACTCAAAGTGCTCTGTGGAGCCGACGGCCGCCACGTCCTGCCGCAGATACACCACAAAAGTTTTTCGCGTGCTTTTGACAACACCCTGCGCCGCGCCGATCTGCCCGGATCTCTGCACTGGACCCGCCACACCTACACCAGCCACCTGGTCATGAACGGCGTCCCGCTCCGCACCGTGCAGATTTTGCTCGGCCACAGCAGCATCAAAACCACCGAACGCTACGCTCACCTGGCGCCAGAATACCTGGCCGCCATGGCCAGCAAAATCGCGCTTTAATGCACTGCATCAAAATAAATGACTTAAATCCAGAGCTACCACGCAACGCAACGACACACCCCTATGCTATGGCATAGGCCGGATTTGCTGCCCGTACAGGCTAAATATTTCGCTTTATTCGTAAGTTGTTGTTTTTATTATGCTTGCTTATAACTTATAGTATTGTATCAGTACCAAAAATAGACATAAAATGTCTAAAAACCAGAAAAATAGGCGTTGCAATAGTACCGTTGCGGTACTATTATTAAATCATGAGATAGATGTTCTATCTCACCCGCGCCTCGGGGAACCAGGGGCAAGAGAAGAAACATGGCAAACCTCAACACTTACAAAAGATTGGACGACGGCAGCTACGGTGCCTGGATACAACTTGACTATAACAAGGGTCAATTATTATCCGTCCCGGCTGGTACAACCGTTAAAATCAAAACCCGCAACGGCGAGACGCATGAGCGCGTGGTGGCCAGCGTTGTCAAATCTTACAAATCAGGTTGCATCGTGTCATTGGTTGCCGATGCAGTGGTTGCTGCCAAAGCCGCAGCACGTTACCAGGCTGCCAAGACAGTTAACCCGGCCCCGTTGTCCGCGCAATCTAATTTTAGCAATGCCGCCAAAGCCAGACTGTACGATAATCTCTATAACGAGGGCGGCGATGGTTACAATCCGTACCGCGATGAGAGTAATGATGCTGATTACACAAACCGGCGCACAGATTGCATGGATGATTACCTCCAGTAGTCCCCAGCTACAGCCCATCCGCAGGTGGGCTGAATGGTGGAGATTCCTCCGCACGTATGGCCGCAGCGATAAATGCGGTAATTGGAGCAAAAAAATGAAAACATCGATTAATCGCAAGATATACAACACCGATACAATGGATACCTTGTGTAGCAAAGATGCTTACAACAACGGCAATTTTTGCGGCAGTACCTCTATCCGTAAAACAAAAACCGGATTATACGCCGTGGTTGTAACCAGCAACGGACAGGATCTATACCGTAGTGCCTATATCAACGCAATCGATAAAGATCAGATCGCGGAATTTATAGATGGATGGCCCTTGGACGACGATGAGACGCAGACTCTACTCGCCGAAGGCATCCTCACTGAGGCCTGATGACTAACCACCCTAACCGCAACTGGCGCAGCAGGTGGCGAGTTGACCTCGCTGCCTGCACGGCCACACACCAACCGACCGGTATCGTTATCACCTTCGCCAGGGATGGCGACGCGTGGAACGGCACGATCAAACAAATCGATCAACTCAACCAGATGATCGCCGAGGGCGGTGCCACCGCTCAATCAATTGCCCGTCTCATGCGCGAGGCCGGTGACATCTATCAAGAGGCGCTCGATGACCTCCACTGAATTTACCGATCACATCAACTCGTTCGGCTGGTCCGAGGACCAGGTCACAGCGATCCTCGGTATCAGCCGCAATACCTATTTTGTCTACAAACGCGGCGAACGCGAAGTGCCGCAATCCATCGCGTTGCTCATGCAGATATTTGCCGAACACCCGCGCATCCGGGAAAGATTCGTTAAAATAATCTGTAACCATTTTGTCGCCATTCCGTAGCCGCATATGGCCGGATATGGCCCTATGGCACATACTGTCAGTGACCGCTACCGCCAGACTGGTGATATAATGGCGTCCCCAACCGGAGTCGAACCGGTGTTGCCGCCGTGAAAGGGCGATTCTGTATCTGTAAAATCAATTAGTTATATAGTCGCTGGCGCTTTTTTGTCGCCACGCTGTCATTATATATAGGAGATAATTAACATGAAAAATAAAGGTTTCACACTGATAGAACTGGCCGTCGTGCTGTTTATTGTCAGTCTGTTGCTGGGCGGTCTGCTGGCGCCACTCTCAGCACAGATACAGGCAAGGCGTATCAGCGATACAAACAAATCACTCCACGAAATTAAAGAGCACCTGCTTGGCTTTGCCATCATCCACAACGCCAGACTGCCATGCCCGGCCACTGAAACAGATCCGTTTAACATAAATTATGGTTTGGAGAATTGTTCTGTTACTGAGGGATTTCTACCCTACCGTGTGGATGTGAATTACCTGGCTGTATTTTCCATGAATACACACACCGCTGATGAATTAATTATTCTGGATGAAGCTGGCAATCCAATGACAACTATTGATCCGGTTGCTGAAATTTATGAGTACACGGTAGCTATCATCTATTCAACCGGCATGAATAAAACGCCAGACGGTGAAAACGCAGTGCCTGATAATATTTTCCAGTACGGTAATCAATCAACAAATTATGATGATATTTTAATCTGGTTAAGCCGTGCACAATTATTCATGCAATTAGAGTTCGCAGGAACACTGCCTTGAAATTACGCGCTGTATATTTCAGATGCCACGTGGATTACGTTCACATCACCATTGAGTGTGCCGCCTTTCTCAGTAAAAGTTGATCCATCATATTCATGGATTTTTCCTGACACTCCGTCAAGCGATGTATAGCTGCCGCCAGCCAATAATTTATTCTTATATTTGTTCATGGCAAGAATACTACCACCAGAAGAAATTACAAAATCACTTTGAACTGGTGAACCTCTTTTAATTATATCTGTATTAGCAGCATATATATCACCAAGAACTGAAACGATACCACGATCACCTGCTCCTAATGTAGCTTCAGTAGGATTATCATATTCTTCACCACCAGTTATCACGGTACCACTACTGTTAATTACTTTATTAGGTGTGTATTCATCAGTATCTATCTGAGTAAAAATATCATGCTCCTCAAATGGACCAGAATCATAGGAAATATATACATCACCTGAAGAAAATACAAAATCATAATCCCCATGTGCGATGAGAATATTATTCCCAAGAGACCAATTAGAACTGGCAAAATGCACAGCATTAAGTTCAGCAACAATCGTATCACCCCAATCAGTAACACCGGAAGAAATATCTGATGAAGTAACCCCATTAACTGTGACTCTTGTCAATACAGCTTGGCCACTATCCTCTGTATCCTCATTACCTGCACATCTATAATCGGGTGAAAATCTTCCAGTTGATATGTTGTACATCCCAAAATTCAAATTACCTGCTGATATTTGTCCTGTTCTTGCAGAACTTTCCTTTCTATCATCACCACCAATTTCATTAAATGATAATCCACCAGTTTTTATTAAACTGGGATTAACTTCTACCAATGCTTCAGTATTATCTTCATCACGCCATCCTGAAAATGAGCCTGAGCAATAAATATCATTAGCGAATGAATTTAATGATCGTGCCATTCCTTTGCCACCACTAGCCAACCGTAGTTCTAACGGATTAGCATCTGTCCCCCCAACGTTTTCCCAATCTAATAAAGCCCTGAAAACGAATCGTGGAGCACCTCCAATGGATGTTACATTAACATCAGGCCCACCTGAATTTTCTCGTGCTTTAAAAGTATCGCCTGAAACGGAAGATGCAAAATAATATTTTGAAGCATTCAAACCTCCAGGCATTGAACCAGCTTCAAAGAAAATAACATCGTCGTCCAGAAAATTATGGCCTACTGCCGTGAAAACATCAGTTGATGCATTAACAGTAAAAGAAAATTTATCATTCACCGTTTTACTTTCAGCATCCGGTAATTTGACTATAAATTGCTTCTCATTACAGGCGTATAATGTGCCATTCAGTATGGCAATTTTTACCCTGGTCCCTGTACCTAACCATGGAACAGCAAGATTTGCATCAACCCTGACCGGAGTAATATCAATCCATGTAGATCCTGATAATCTTCTGACAACTGGTCTTGAATTTAAAATTCCACCAATATAAATAACTCCATTCAATAAAATAACATCAGTCACACTGATATCAGCTATTGTGCTGCTGACCTGTGCCCACTCTAGAAGAGTATCATCCCAATACGCCAATCTTAAACAAGATTCACCGCCAGCAGTGGTAAAGGTTCCACCGATAAACAACGATCCTTCACCTGTGCCTGCGCCTCGCGCGTTCGGATCGATATTCGATTGAATAAACGCCCCGAGGGCGGAGCGGTTGAAACTCTGGAGGGCCGTAGACATCAGGTCACTTGAATGGTTTTGAGTCCTGCGGGTTCATCGAAGGCGGTGAGGGTGATGATGGAGAAATCAGCCTTGAGCGATCCGCCGTCGAGGTTCGTGGTGGCCCAGGTGCGCGGCTCGGTGCTGCGGGAAAGGTCCACGGATCCGCCGCTGATCTGCGCGGTGGTCACGGCGTTGCCTGAAGTTTTCTTGTGGTTGTCGTATACCGTGCCGCCGTTCACCGTGAACGTGGTCACGGTGTAGTCGCCGTCCAGGGTCAGTATGCCGCCGTTCACCGTCACCGTGGCAATAGTTGCCGCGGCCTGCACCTGGTTGTTGCCGCCGTTCTGCGAATAGTCCGTTACGGTCACGCCCGGCCCCACAATCACCTGCGACTGCGTATCGCTGGCAGGCACGGAAATAATGCCCACCGTTGCCGTTTCGCCCGGTCCACCGGTGGCAATGCCGACACCGGCGCGCGCCTTGCGCACGTAAATATCATGATCGGCGTGCGACATGATCAGCTGCACCGCCGTCATACCGGTTTCTTCCGGCGCCGAGGCGGTATCATGCACGGTCACGATTGAGGCATTAGCGGTCGTGTTCTTGATCTTCAGCCGCCTGGAGCCAACCGGCGCGCCGGTGCCGAAGTGCTGGCCGATATCGCAACTGTCAAAATCGATATCGAGATACTGCTCGCGATATTCCTGGTAGGCGGTGTTGAATGTTTCACCGTCAGCGCTGGTGCAGAATTTGAACGACGGCAATCCGATCTTGCCGGTGTAAGTCTGCTCGATGCGCATGTTGACCAGGTTAATTGCACTCTGGCCCAATCCATAACACACATTCACCGAATTGTTCGCAAAGATAATCGTGTCAGTGTCCACCGGCGCAACGCCGTCAGACCAGTTCTCCGGCGTGCTGAAATCAGACGGCCCCTCACTGGCTGTGGTCACGGCAAAATCGGTCACGGCGCCGGTACCGGCGCCGGTTTCCGTCAGCGCCGCGACAAAGGCCACCCCGGCGGTATCGGCCGTGCCGATAATGTCGCCAGCGGTACCGCTCCAGGTGATCGCGGCAAAATAAGGATGTGTACTGGCATTCAATGCAGCGCGCAGGGCCGTCGCTGTAGTGGCCACATCGGTATCACCCACCACGGAGATTGCCACACCGCCTATCGTTACCGTGAAAGTATTGTTCGCCGGCGTGGCGTCCACCGAATCAATGCTACCGGTATGCACTTGCGCCACCGCAGCAGCACCGCCTATCCACGATTTTGTTGTCATTCGTTATTCCTCCACGGCGGCCCAGGCACGGGCGTCAAGGTTAAGGTCCAGCCATTCAATTTTTTGTGTATTGTTCGGGTCGGAAAACACGCCACTGCCGCGATTAACTCCGCGTATTGCATAGATTTCGTCATCCACTGTATAAGACGGCACGATCACCTGCTCTTCCGTTGCTTCGCCATCATCCGCCGTGCGCGTATCCACTGCGCTGTAGGTATAAGTAATGCCGGCACGTTCCAGCACGCTGTTGCGCAACAGCGGCGGTTTGGCAATATACACATCCACCGCTCCCTGTTGTGTGCCATCGAATTCGCTGCACACCAGGTAATCCTCCGCCACTTGCGTAATCACAAAACGGCCAACCGTAATCTTGTTCGCCCCGGCGGCCTGACCCACCAGCTGCAACGGCGGATTCGCGCCGCCGTTCAGGCGCACGATGCCTTGCTGCAACTGGTTCAACTGCTTCGCGCGCAACAGTTGGCCGCGCTGATAGCGTTTCGGCGTTTCGGTGATTTGCCTAGATGACATTCAGCGGCCTCATGTCAATTTCGTTATAAAGCCTGGCCACACCGTAACCGTTCGGCGGGTTGATCGTCACGTCCTTATGCGGCTGGCCGGTGTCCGGATCGATATAAAAATAAGTCGCGTCCCAGGTCTTCGGTTCGTACTGAAACCGGTAGCCCACATCGTAAGTCTTGCCGCCGTCGTTCGAACCGCCCTCGATCCCTGTACACAGCAACGTGCGGGGCGCAAACGCGCCGATGGAAACGCTGTTGACCTTGCCGGCATACAGCATGGATTTCTGTATCGGATTATTATTTTCGCGGCGCTGGTATTCGATCGACGTCATCGGCACCTGCACCGACAGCGACGGCACATAGTCTTCCGTGATTTTCTCGCCCTGGTTGCCGTCTTCGTCGACCGGCGTATAAGTGAACGTGGTTTTAATCAGGCTTCCGTCCTTGTCCTTGCTGGTGGTACTTTCCTGCAGGGTTGAGCCGACCTGAATCACCGGCTGCACGGTTTCGTTCGGTTCTTTTTGTTCAAACGTCGGGAATCCGTAAGTCGCCGTCACTTTCGCCCCGAGTTCATCCGGCGCAGCCACAATGCCAATCACAACCAATCCCGGGATCACCGGGTGCGGCTCGCCGACGCGCGGCACGCCGGCGGTCAACAATGAATTATATAAACGGGCTGGAGCAGCGCCGGCAAGTTCGGTTACAAAATAAACACGCGCGCAGTTGCTGCCTTCCGCGCTGACATTCAGATCGCCTTCCTTGATGTCGCTGATCACCGCCATCAGCCGAGCACCGGCACGTTAGGCCCCACCTTGCCCAGTATCTTTTCCAGCAACGCGTTGGTCTTGTCGATCTGCGGGTTCTTGTCTTTCTTCATGCGCCCTTCAAAGCCAAGCGCGAAGCGGGAAATATCGCCCTGAAACAGATCGAGCGATGGTTTGTTGTCCTTCGTCTTGGCGCCGTCTCCAAACAAACTGTCCAGCCCTTCCGTGCTGATCTCACCGGCAACCTTTTTGGTCTCCGTCATTTTTTTCGCAATTTCTTCGGCGTTGGATCTCGCCTTTCCCAGAAAAACGTCTGCAGTTTTACCCAATGTTTTATTACTAATATCATCCGATAATTTCAATATGCCAGCCCGAACTTCATCAGCCTCTTTGCTGAAATCTTCAGCCATAGAAGAAAATAATCCACTATCTTTACCGGGGATGAAGGAAAGTAATTTACTGATCCCCTCGCCAACTGTTAATACGGCCAGACGAACGACATCAAACCCAAGGCGAATCCTGTTTATCCATTCAATAGTGCCAACCGCTTTATCTGTAATTTTATCTAATGCGGAGGTCACCCGGTCACCCATATCACCGCCCGCCGTGGCCGCTTCCGTAAATTGTTGTGATAATGCAAGAATGATCGGGGATATCTTGATCGCCACCTGTGTCGCAATGCCGGTCAGCACGTCTTTCACCCTGCCCCAGGCATCGTTGGCGGCTTCCACCTTGGCCGCATCGATATTGGAAAAAGCCAGGCCGGCTTTCTCGGTGTGCGCCCTGACTTCATCCAGTTTACTGCGCAGGTCCGTCAACGTGTTCAGGTTTTGAACGCCCTGGCGTCCGAACAAGCGTGCCGCCACGGCCGCCCGCGTGTTCACATTACTGATCCGGTCCAGTGCTTCCGACACCTGCAGCATCAGCTCCACCGGTGACTTAGACCTCAGCGCATCCATGCTGATGCCGATGCCATCAAACACACGCTTCGTCAGCAAACTGCCGCCAGCAGCTTCACCGGCCGCCTTCGCCAGGAACTGCAGCATCTTCTGCATGCCTTCGGCACTGCCGCCGGCTTCCTTGGTGGCTTTATTCAGCGCGATGATGTCTTCCGTGGACGACCGCAAGCGCGCCGCCAGCTTCCCGGTGGTATCGATCTGCTGCATCTGCTGCCGTACCATATAGGCGCCGGCGGCCACGGCCACCGCACCGAACTGTGCCGCGCGCCGGGTCACGTCGCCCAACTCGCGCTTCACCCGCTTCATGCCTTTCGTAAACGAACTGGTGCGCGCCAGTATTGAGACCGATAACGTGCCGGCTTTAGCCATTTTTCTTCACCTGCTGGTTATGCAGTGCGGCGAACAATTTGAATTGTGCTTTCATCTCTCTCCAGTCCTGTTTCTTGCGCGGGCCGAACTTCGGCATGAAATCAGCCACCTTGAACGGCCGTTGCCGCTTACCCCTGTTGGCATTGGCAATGACACTCGCAATGATGGCGTTGCCCATATCCAAGCGCGCATAGCCGAACGGCTCCAGTTCGTAATAGTCCATCCAGCTGATCAGTTTTTTTGCAGTCAGACCATCCAGCAGCTTGTCGATGTCAGGCTCGCCGAGCTCGCGCGCCAGCCGGTACACGAACACCAGCGCCGGATGGTCAATCAGTTTCCCGGTTCAGCGTCCTTGTCTTTTTGCAGACCGTTGGCGATGTTGAGTACCGCGTGACCGAATTCTTCAATCACGCTGAATGGCTGGTCCAGCCAGTATTCAACATCAATATTAATCAACGTGCCGCCCTGGTTACGCGCACAGGCTGCACACACCGCCGCCAGGCTGGTGACGGCCTTGCCTGGATCGTCCCTGGGAATGTCACCGATAGCGCACAGCGCCACGTATTCCCGTGCGCTCAATTCTTCATGCACAAAAAGCTCACCACTGATTTTTTTTACATTCATACACCACCACTTGTTAAAATTATGTTAGAAATATTATGGAGTGATCGTGCCGGTAAACTTGATGGTTGCGTTGGCTGTCATCACCCCTTCTTTCGTCACGTTGGTGATTTCAAAACCGGTCATGAACCCGGAAGCCGCCGCCGTTTCCGCATCCGGCCAGGTGATGGTCACGGTTTCCGCCGCGGCCGTCAGCGCCGTCACCCAGGCGGAATCGGTATCAAACTGCATCTCCACGCTGAGTTCGCCGGGGTCATAAGTATCGCCGGGCATGAACGTCTTGCCGCCGGTCGTCGCCAGCGTGGTGGTCTCAACTGAAGCGCGGTTGATGCCGCCCCAGTCCATGCTCAGCAAATTCGCAAGGAACCCGGTTTGAAATGCGATACTTGCGCCGCTGCCCAGGTCCGGCGTCATTGCCACACCAAAACCATACATACCTGACCAGGCTGGATTGATGCCGGCACGCCGCAAAGTTTGATCGACAACAATACCGATCATTGCCACAATTATAAAAAATAGATTACATATAAATTTATACATGGCGGTCTCCTGTTGGAAGATTAAAAAATATTGTTTACTGGATACTGGCATTCGCCAGTAAGACGGCAAAAAAAGAAATTAAGAATTAATGTGCCGGTATGCTTTCGGCGTAAGTGAAAAAGAAATCCATGATGATGTTGAAATTACCGGTGTCGCTCGCATCCTGCGGCGGCAACAGGTCGTCGGCCTCGTTTTCCAGCGTCACCAGCCGCACATCGAGGTTCGCGCTGCCCATGGCCTTGTCGTAACCATCCAGCCACAGGCGCAAGGCATTGCGCACATCTTCGGCTTCGAGTTGTGAGCTGGCGTAAACGTCGAACTGCACCCGCGCCCGCGCCAGGCCAGAAGGCGAAGTCATGTGCGGGAACCGCTCCGAGCTGATGCGGTTGAATACGATATAGGGCAGTGCGGCATCCTGCGGCGCCTGGCCGGGATAAATGCGCGCCGCCACCAGATCCGTCACGGCCGTGCCGAGTGTATGCGTGCCAGTGCCGGCGCTGGTGATATCAATCGCCGCACCGCCGGAAGTCAGCGCTGCTTTCAAAGTGCTGCCGGACACATCACGCGCAAACAGATCGGTATCCGCAGACAAGCCGCCGGGTAAGGTCGTGGTGCTGCCTGAGCGAAATTTGTCGCCGTCCACCAGGGTATGCCCGGTCGCGGTAATCACATCCGTGCCGGCGTCTACGGTGAACGCAAGATCGTACTGCCCAACAAGATGCGAATAGATTGCTTTTTTCAGGCTCATAAACTTTCGATGCCGGCGCGGATTTCGCGCGCTATAATACTCATGATTAACTCGCGGTCGTCATCCACGGCACGGCGCAGGAAGGACTGGTGTTTGTATTCCACCACGGCCGGATAAAAATATTTTTCATCGTGCGGAATGCCGAGTTGCTGCCGGGTCCCGGTTTCAACCTTTGCACCGACGGCGCCACGCACGCCGGTCAATGTGCGTATGCGCAGGCTGTCGCGCAGCCGGCCGGTTTTCACCGGCACCAGGATTTTTGCCAGCGCCAGCACCGGGCGCGCGGCCTTCATCATGGCACCCTTGACAATCTTGCGCTGCATCTTGATTTCAATTTTTTTCAGCCGCGCCTGCAGTTCCTTCTCGCCGAGCATTTTAATGTCCAGGAATTTATCAGCCATGCGCTTTCACCTCTTTGCATTCCACCTGCCGGCTGATGATTTCGGTGAACCGCTGGGCGAACTGGTCCGGATCGGCCACCTCGATATGCGCGTTAATCAGGTTCTCCAGTATGCGGATATACATCAACCCGAGCGGGTTCACGCGCGTCCTGATGGATAGGTTGTCATACATGGCTCACACCTCTTCCTTGCAGAAGATCTGCAGCTTGCGGTCACGTTCTTCCATGTCGATGATCGATTCGATATGAAAATACCGGTCCGTACCGTCATCCGTCCATTTAATCCGTTGCTTCGTCGTCAGCCCGGGATATTGCCGGATGATGACCTGGTGCGTGATGTCCGCCCGGATCTGGTCCGCATTCAGATATTCCCGCGCCCGGATCGGCGCCACGTCACCCCACACCGTCACGGTATCGACCCAGGTTTTGGTCACGCCGCCCTGGGCATCGCGGGTTTCCGTCGCGGTCTGGAAGGTCAGCCGGTGGCGCAGCAACCCGGCCCGCACCACGGCTGTCACAGAATGTCTACCCGGTTCGGCCACAGCAGCGATTCAATGCTGTGCGGCACGTTGGCGATCGCGGCGCCCACAATTACCGGTTCGCGGTGCTCGTATAAATGGCTGAGTAAAATCTTCATGGCGTGTACGATCTCTTTCGGCACGTCCACAACATCACCGTAACCGCACACCATGCGAATGGTCACGTTGTTCATCTGCTCGCGCACCGAGGGCCACGATTGCCCCCAAGCCAGCGCGATGCGCCCCGGTTCGGAAGCGATGTCCACGTCATAAACCGAGCTGGTCACGGTCTGCTCCACGCCATCGATGTCGATATATTTAATCGAAGTAATGGATTGCAATGGCGGCAGCGGCACCTTGAACGGTGAGCACGGAAACCCGTGGTCCAGTTTCCAGTCCCAGGTCTGCGTGATCATCGCCCGGTGCAGATAGCCCTCTGTCCACATCCGCACGGCCTTGCACAACTGCTCAATATAGGCATCATCAGCATTGTGCGTCACCCGCAGGTGCGACTTGGCCATTTCCACCGAGACCGGCTCGGCGGTGGGCTTGGTGATTAAAGTCAGTGCCACGAATCAGCGCGCCTTACTTCATGCCGGTGCGTTTTGAAATACGCTCAAGCACACCCGGTTTCTTTTCGGTGGTCTCTTCAGCAGGTGGTGTTTCTGCCGCCGTCGCGGCCGGTTTGTCCTGCGCTGTCACCGCATACCCGCCGGCCAGCAACAATTCGCATTCATTCACGTCCAGCACATGGCCAACTGTCGTTTTCGTACCCGGCGGAAAGCTGCCCTTCGGGCCGCAATACTGGTTTTTCAGTTCTATCACATCACCGTTTTTCAGTTTCATATTCATCTCCTAACTATTTATCGCGCTATCACTGGAACAATAATACTTTTCTCGTAGGTCCGCGCCGTGGCGTTATTGGTCACGATTTTATTTGTCAAAAGATACTCCACGCCCGCCGTGCCGCCGGACAAAAAGATCGTGGTAGTCGTATCCGCTTCGGAATCGGAATCCTTGGTAATGCCGGTAGGCACCGTCCAGGTGCTGGTCGTGATCGTCTCGCTGTCGGACAATACGTCCGACCAGTCGAGCGTATAGTCCACCACATCAGCAGGGTCTTTAGCTTCAACATATTCCATCAGTTCACCGTCCGGTTAAATTGGTCTACAACAATAGTGCGGTTGCTTTTCGCACTCACCGTGCGGCTGCCCCCGCGCACTTCCACCGACTTTATAAACTCATCCACCAGTATGCCTCGATCGAACTCGCCGACGATAATCACCCGGCCATCCGGTGTGGTTACAGCCAATGCTAAAATAACATTATCTGCAAAATGTTCGTGCAGGGCGTCATTGATAGCCAGTATATGCAGCTGGGTCAGATCCAGATTGCCGGCCGTATGCCCGTGCAGCGCGTTGCTGATAATCAGGCTAATACTTGTATCAAGAACAACATTATCAGCCGCGTGCGCATGGACTGCATCGTTGATGATCAGCAGGTGCAGTTGGGTCAGATCCAGATTGTCTGCCGTGTGGCTGTGCGTCGCATCCTGAACGACAAGAACATGGGCCTGGGTTAATACCAGATTATCAGCCGTGTGATCGTGCTGTGCGTCCTGAACGACAAGAACATGGGCCTGGGTTAATACCAGATTATCCGCCTCATGTGCATGTTCGGCGTCCTGTACTGTCAGGACGTGAAGCTGTGTTAGCGTTAAGTTGTCCGCCTCATGCGAATGTTCGGCATCCTGAACGACAAGAACGTGGGCCTGAGTCAGTGCCAGATTTTCAGCTTCGTGGCTGTGCTCGGCATCCTGAACGACAAGAACGTGGGCCTGAGTCAGTGCCAGATTTTCAGCTTCGTGGCTGTGCTCGGCATCTTGCACCGTCAGGGCGTGAAGCTGTGTTAGCGTTAAGTTATCGGCTTCGTGCGCGTGTTGTGCATCCTGGACGACAAGAATATGAACCTGCGTCAACGTGAGATTGTCAGCCTGATGCGAGTGTTCGGCGTCCTGCACGGTCAGCAGGTGCAGTTGGGTTAAAACTATATTTTCAGCTTCGTGTGCGTGTGTTGCATCCTGAACCGCTAAAATATGTAGTTGCGTTAAATCCAGATTATCTGCGGTATGACTATGTTCAGCGTCTTGTACGGCCAGCACATGGGCTTGTGTTAATGCAAGATTGTCTGCTGTGTGGCTATGGGTGGCATCCTGTATGACCAGATCAACAGCCGTTTGCGCCAGTGAAGATATTGCAGCTTCGGATATACTATGAAAGCCGAGCATTACAGACTACTCGTTTTTTTCTCAAGATCATTTAGTCTATCTTCTATGCTTTTCGGTTGTTCTATAACTTTATTCGCCTCGGTATTCCATTCATCCGCTATATTTTGCTTTTCAGTATCTTCCAGTTTTATAACTGTATGTTTGCCAGTTTTAGTGCTGACAACCACTCTGTGACCCACGTCATTTTTTGTAAACATTATGCTGCCCTCAGACCATAGAGTGTATAGTTCATTGCTTCGATATTTCCAGATGAAAACAGTAACTGGAACGCATTAACAGCCGCAGCGCTTTCTCTTACACCAACACCCACTGACTCTGCTAATCCACCAACAGGATTGATGTGTGCTTCCTGGTAATTGATAAAAGTAAACGTTATATCTGCGGGACTATATAACCTGATAGTACCTGCTCCGAGTTCGTTGGCCGCTGTACCGAATGTTGTTGCATTTGTAGTTGAACCGCCGATTTGTATCTTGGTATCACCAGCGTTTGCCTCATTGAGGTCTGTTGGCGTAACTCCATGAGAGGCATGAACATTCCATCTGTAATTACCCGCGCCTGCATCAAATGATGCGCCGTTGTTGGCATCAGTCCTAGCCCATAAGGTAACACCATCTGTTGCTGGAATAAGATTATTATAAACCAGCATATACGCCCGATATGTCGCGGACAGATCAGTAAAATCCAGCGATGCAGCGGCACTCACGCTGCCCTGGGCTATGATCTCCAATCCTGCTGTATCAAACTTTTCCGCAGATTCGGATGAAATCGTACTGAAAATTTCAGCATCACCGGAAAGGTCAAGTAACGAACCTGTACTAGAAGCAATCAGGTTACGGGTCAGTGTCGTACCTGTGTGCGTATAAACACCGTAGCCTTCTTCCCATGCTGTCCCGTCAGTAATAGCGTAGTCTATCGTTTCTCCGTCCAGTGCGGCGGGAACGGCCTGAAAACCGGAAACAGCGGCACCCAGCGTAACCGTGCCGGTGCCGGTTGTGGCAGTAGCAACCTTGACCCGTGGAGGAAATTTACGCGCCATACGAAATTAAGTCGGAGCCAGAATTTCAATGTCCCAGGCCGGGAAATTGACCGTATTCCCGGCTGTCAATGACTGCGAAGTACAGGTGGTGACGTAATAAAGTAAAGTGCCGGTAGATTTGGTTAGCGCGATGTATGTGCCTGTGCCAGTAGTATCTACAGGCACACTGGATTTAGCCGCCACCGTGACCTTGCGCCCGGAGGTATCGCCGTTGGCTTTGGTAAAGTCGGTGTCTGGCGTCATGGCGATATCTGCCAGCTTGAAGGTCGTGATGGCCTCGGTGTAAGTCGTCGGCTGGGCGCTACAGACGGTCATTAGATCCGCCTGATCCAGCACATCAAACGCCCCGTCAAGTACATTAGCGTGCACAGTTTTAGCCATGTCTCAGCCCCCTACCTTGTCGGTGACGCCCAGTGTTGAATTTTGAATATCCAGGTTCCTGCCGTGGCTTTTATCACGGTCGCCGGTCTTGACGACCCCATCCAAATCCTCAGCCCAGCCGTTCTCAACAAAACGCCGTCCGCGCTCATCCTCCACCGTGCGTATTTCATCCTTGAGATATGTATCCCTGCCATCCAGAAACTTTTCTTCAAGTACTTTGATTTTCATAGTGAACTCCGGGTTAAACTTTATTGATTCTCTGCTCAGTGTTGCCGTTACCGTTGCGTACGCAACGCCGCGCAACGCATCTTCTGGTCCACGTCCTGAGCAAAACTGGTGCTGCAGGTACGCTCGAAAAACCGCAGCCACTGCCGGTGAAACCGTTCCGGGATCGACAGGATGAACCGCGCCACGCAGTCCACGCATTTGAAGTTATAAATGCAGCGCGTGCTACAGCAGTCGCAGGTCATTTCTTTTCTATTGTTTCAACTGTCATTACAACATGAATGTTATATTCATCGTCCCTGCCAGAAACTATAGAAACATATTGATCGGCAGCTCGATTCATCGCTTCTTCAAAAGCGCCTCCAGCACCTCTGTTTTCACGACACGCCGGCGTGATAATTGAATGTGATGCTTTTAAGCCGGGAATGTTTGTGTTCACGCCTTCCCCGCCTGAAATGCGCTCAATCCGAGCAGCACCACGGCCTCGTAATATTTCAATGCCCGGCGGCGCATGAGTGGTTTCAACGGTTTGCGCCACCAGTTAGTATCGTTGTTAATTAAATGATTCAGATTGCGCAGTAACGTATCATCGGCGAAGTCCTTGTCTTCAATCGTCCGTCCTTCGTAATACATCCAGTCGTGGATCCAGCAGGCCCAGCTGATATCGAGGCCGTAGATCGTGTCCGGGATGAAATCAAACTTCGCCTGCGCCGAGCCGCAGCCATTGCAAATCAGCGCGCGTTCTTCCAGCGTCGCATTCACGTACGACAGCGGCGCCGCCAGCCCGGACGGCATCCGCGCGAGCGTGAGCTGCATTCAGATCACTCCGCCGGCGCTGGCGCCGGGACCGGAAGCGGTGGCCGCCCGAGCATCGCATTAACGATGCCGTCCACGATCGCCGGCGTGACTTTCACCGCGTTGTCGGAGAATATTTTTTCCACACTCGCGCGCATTTCCGCGGACGTGGAGCCGACGACATCGCTGGCCGTGTAATAGAAGTCACGCTGGCCATCGCCGTTCAGGTCCACTTCACCAGCCACGTGCGCCTTGTCCTTGCAGTCCCACCAGCGCACGGTGAAGGCCTCGCCGTCTTCCAGATCCGACTCCACCGGCTGGATATATTCCGCCACGGTGCAGCCCTGGAAGTTCTGCGGGTTGTAGTCCGTCAGCTCCGTGCTGCCGCGCCACAGCGATTTGCCTGGCTGCGTCGAACAACCGGCAAGCAGCAACACACAAGCCAGCACCAGTAATAATTTATTCATTGGATTCACCTCGTTGATTTTTCTCCACCAGCCGCGGCGGTGCGATATAGGTCCGGCTTCTGAATTTTTGAATCTCATTCGGGTCGGTTAATAAATACGTACGCCGGTGCTCATAATTACTGATGCACGCCGCAACCATGTCGATCACTTGCCCCGGTGGAATTCCAGCACGATATAAATTATCACGGTATATCTGACATGGAGTTTTACGTACCCCCCCATCATCGCCATACGCATCAGTAAACAGCGATGCAATAAAAATAAACCCGGCAACCACAAACGGGCTCACCGGTATGACGTGCATGGATGCACTAATGTCGCGGGCGCAGGATGCACAGGAGCGACCCGCAATCACTGCGGCCAACATAGCCAGCAGTGTCTTGCGCGGGAGTTTCACGAATCCTCCGCACCATACCGCAGGTTCTGCGCGATACGCCGCGCCCAGCCTTTGCCATACAGGTTCCACTTGTCCAGTGTTGTCAGGTAAAAAAGGCGCTCCGACAGAATCAGCATCACCAGATCGGCCTCCGTATATTGCGCCATCTTGATTAATGTTTTCGGTCCGACGATGCCGTCGGCAACCAGTCCGGCCGCCCGTTGCAGCCGCTTGATGGCAGTCTTTACCCCGCCCTGGCCGCTGTTGATGGCGAAGTCCAGCAACTGGTAAGCCACGCTGTTGGCATAGTGATCGGCGCGTAACGGCTGCAGAAAGTCCTTGATATAAATTTCTGCTGCCTCGTCAATCGTCAGGTTTTTAATATCGAGATGGCTATAAGTGTTCGCGGCAATACCAAACTTTGTCCCTTTCAGTTCACCCTGGCCGGTCTTGCCGCCGGTCCAGTTGCCATCATCATCCGGATCGTTACTGTAACCCGCTTCATGTTCAAAAATGCGTGTCAGCCATTTGCTGACCGTTGCAATAGAATCGTTCATAACCGGGCCTCGAGCTTGATCATGATATCGCGCATCGAACACATGGTCGCTTTCATATCACGTATGGCGCCGACGAAATCCTTGCGTTCCTGGTCGTGCCGGTCGCCGATCACCTGATACTGACCACGGTGATATTTTTCGGAACGCTGCCACACGACGAGCGTCACCACCCAGCCGAACATCGCCACCATCAGCGCCGGGTTGCCTTGAAACAGCGCAGCAATGAAACTGATAATCCTCAGTTCTTCCATCGTTCACTCTCCAAGGCCAGGTTGAAACAGGTTTATTTTATCCAGATGTAAAACGTGCCTGACTTGGTATCACCGCCGCTGCCGATGATCACTTTCAGCCGGTCATTGGCCACGCAGACAGGCGCTTCCACCGGTTCGCCTGCCGCCGCATACAGCGAGGCGCTGCCGTCTGCCCCGTGCGTCGCCTGCAGATAGACGCTGGTGAACGCGCTGGTGCCGATATCGTCGTGGTTCGCCACCACCACGCCGCTGGTTTCCAGCGTGATATCAAGGTCCGCGCCGGTATCGAGCGGCGTGGTAGCGTGCGGCACGTAACGCACCTGCGCCACGCAGCCGGTGACGACCGCGGTGTATTCCGTATCAGCGCCGCCAGATGTGGTGGTGATCGAGATGGTTTGCAGTTGCACAAACTCGGCGCTGGCAGGAAATACTGCCAGGCAGAGCAGTGCCGCTAGCAGAAGTTTACCGATCTTCATAATTAATCGTCCTGCCGGATATAACTGATCACGACAGTGCCGTTCAGCACACCATCGGCATCGGCATTCGCGCCCCAGCCATCGGCCAGGTTGACATGTATCGTATGCGCGCCGGCCGTGGTGATCTCCAGTGGGGCGCCGGCAGTTGGTCCGGCGCCCTTGACGGTCGCTGTGCCGTTGGTGTCTGCCGCTACCTGGCCGGTGATAACGTCCTCGAAAGTCGCAGTACCGCTTAATGCAGTGACAACACCGGAGGCGATGACCGTGCCCAGTCCGATTTCCGGGGTATCAGTGGTGGTGGTCACGCCGGACAGGTCCACCGACATATAGGCGTCACGCACCAGGTTGGCGCCGGCGGGTAGCGTATAGATCAACGCGCCCACACCGAGGTTCTCACTGGATCCCACCGTGATCGCCACGTTGGTCAGCGTCAGAACAGATGTTACGTTCACGCCATCGCCGTAATGCACAGCGGTAACGCCGGTCTCCATCGTGCCGTTGTTGGCGTTGGTTTGTAATTTTTTGGCGGAATCCACCAGCGCGGCCTTGGAGGCCACACTGTTTGCCACCACCGAACCATCCAGCAGATTTATCTCAGCGCCGGTGGAGGTAATAGTTGTGGCTGCCGTATCTTTTAAAACGCCGTAGGTCAGAATGCCGGCGGCGGGCCAGGTGTAATCATCACCGGTATCCAGCACGACCGCCTTGCTCGCGGCGCCGGTACCCAGCGTGGTGATGTCCAGGTAATTCAATTCGGCGGCAGTCGCTGTTACACCATCGGCGATATTCAATTCAGCGGCACTGGATGTGACTGCCGTGCCGGCGATCTTCAGTGCGCCGCCGGATTCAATGTCCAGTTCACCACCGGATTCCACATCCAGCGAGCCGCCGGAACCGATCGTCTGACGGGCACCGCCTTGTTCCACACAAATCGGGACATTACAGGCAGCGAACCCGGTCACAGGCAACATCAGCACTGCCGTCGCCACAACAAGAATTTTGATAAGATGTTTCATTTCGTCACCTCGTAAATAAAATAAAAAGGCGGAGCAAGCCCCGCCTTTAAAAAGTGCTGCAGATTATGCAGTGCCTTCAGCCGGGCTGACATGCAGTTCCGCGTCAATGGTGGCGCCATGCGATGTCGGTTTCACCTGCGCACCGTACTGAATTGCATAGATCGGCCCGGTGGCGGTATTGGCGCCGCCGCGGTCGATTTCACAGCGCACATAACGGTCGCCTGGCTTATAGACATCGATCAGGAAACTGTCGTCGTTGTCACCGGGCACGACCTTCGTGCCGGTTAGATCGGCGAATGAGCTGTCATCGGACGATTGCGCGACGTTGGCGAAATTCGCAGCGTCGGCCGTATCGATCTGACCGATAAATATCACGCCTTCGAAACCGGCCATGTCCACCGAGTCACTGTTAATGGCAGTGCCGGCGCTGGCCTGTGCGTCTTTCACCATTGTTACTTTCACATCTTTGCTGAGGTTCATGATTAAACCCTCCAATCAGTTTTATAATAAAAACGGAATTCAGAAAAAAGCCCGCGAATCAGCGGGCTTTTGATTTACAGATTGCTGGTTAACCCAGTTTCACGCGGGCGAACGCTTCACCCAGCACCGGCATGCCGTCCCCTTCATAGCGGGCGATGTAGCCGTTCTGGTGTGTGGCGGCATAGAGCTCCAGCAACACCTGCACGGAGAGATCCATCGCATCAGCAATCCAGTAGTAGCTGAAGTCACCGAGGATGCCGACATAGAGTCCGGTGGTGAAGGTGTTCGGTGCGTATTCCGACATCAGCACCGGACGACCCATCAGGGTGTCCGGTTCGCCGGCACGCACTGATTCACGCCACATGTACTGGCCTTCGCCATCTTTCAGCTTGGCGATCTGCTTCACGCCGTCACGATGAAATATCCAGTCCGCGTTGCGCCAGTAACCAGCCTTCAGTGAATATTTGGCATTCGTCAGGCCGTCAAACGTCATCGCGGTTGTAGTGTTGTCCGTGGACACATCGCGGCCGGTCGGAATGCCGTTGGCGGATGCGGTGAACACGCCCAGCGGCTGCCCGGCGCCAGTGCCGGTCAGATAGGCCTTCTCCATTGTCACACCGAACTTGTAAGCCAGGCGGCTGATCACGAGGTCCACAATATTCAGGCTGGAAATGCGCACCAGTTTCTTGGAAATCTTCACCAGTTTGGAACAGAGGGTGGGTGTCAGAGTGCGCTTACCGAAGTCCATCGCCGTATCTTCATCCACGGTGACGATTTCACCGGACCAGGTGCCATCTTCCGGATCGGCATCGAGTGACGGCGCGCCAAGACTATCGGCCTTCTCTACCGGTAACACGGTAGCGCGCTGGCGGATGTAAAGCACATCATCAATGGCCTTGATCAGCATGTTTACGAATGTTTCCGGCACCACGGTATAACCGCCGGCCTCGTCATTATCTGCCTGCAGGGCATTCAGAATCTGCCGGTCGTCAGCGCCCAGCGAACGACCTGCCAGCAGTTTCTGGAAGGCATTAGTGAATTCCGGCGTGGCACGGCGGCGGTCTGCCACCTGCAACCGGTTTTTTATCGTTGCTGCCGGTGTCTCAGGCTGCGCATCCGGGTCGATGCCAGCGGCCAGGGTTTTGTCCAGCGCTTCCTGTTTTTCCGCGCGTTCGATACGGGTCTGGTATTCCGCCTGCTTGTCCATCAGATCGTTATATTTGGCGTCTTCTTCAGCGGTCATGTTGCGGTTTTCCTTTTCCGCCTTGTCGTGCACTTCACGCGCGAGATCCACGACCTTTTTACGCTCACGGCGCAATTCATTGGTATTCATTTTTAAATCCTCCAGAATAGAGTTAATGGTATCTATTTAGCGTCAACTTCTTCGGAAGTCAGCAGCCAACATCAACCCGCAGCAATCATCTTAGGATGATGCCGAAGGTTTCCGGTTATAGGGAATGGTTAAATTTCTGCTGCGAGTAATTCGAGCGTGCGCCGGCGGTGCGCTGCCACGCGTTTCATTTCTTCGTCGTCAGTGGGCAGCGCCGGGTCCTTTAATGCCTGCGGCACGTTTTTGAAATAGTCCAGTTTGAAACTGGCCGCGGCCTTCACCGATTCAATCATCTCATCGGCAAAACCGAGTGCGACAGCATCGGCGGCCGTCATCCAGGTTTCTGCGTCCATCATTTCGAAAAGTTTCTTTTCATCCAGATTAGTCTGGGCGCGGTAACTGACCATAATGCTCCCGCGGATTTTATCGAGGGCATCCGCCATCTTGCGCATTTCGGCAGCATCGCCGACGGCGAAGCCCCAGGGATTGTGGATCATCATCATCGCATTTTCCGGCATGATGATTTTGTCGCCGGCCATGGCAATCACGCTGGCGATACTGGCGGCAATGCCGTCGATGCGGACTTCAACCTGCGCCTTGTGGGCTTTCAGAATGTTGTAAATAGTGTTGCCGTCAAACACGTCACCGCCCGGGCTGTTGATGCGGACGATGATCTTGTTGATATCGCCGAGGGCCTTCAGTTCGTCAGAAAAGCGTTTTGCGTCCATGCCTCTACCGGACCAGAAATCTTCGCCGATGAATTCATAAATCAGGATTTCCGCTTCGCCATCCGCCAGCGCTTTCATTTTCCAGAATTGTTTCATGTCCGGCCCTCTCATTTTGCAGCCAGTGCTGCGGTGATTAATAACTGGTGATACTGCACGTTTTCAAAACGGCCACTGACGTCGCCTTCCGCTTCGATGGTGTCGTTCCAGCGGTCGATGCTGCGGGCACAATAATCGGCGGCGTCCTTGTCCGTCACGCCGAGCACATCGGCCACGAACTTTTCATGCTCCTGGTAAAACCCGGCAAATGCGGTTTTGCGTGCCGCCGGCGTGGTGTTCTTTTCAAACAGTTTGCGCACCGCCTTGTATTCTTTATTGACGATGCGTTTGGCCGCGGCTTCCGTCAGTTGCTGTTCGCGGCTGTTTGCGGGTTCCGCTGCACTAGATCCCGTCTCCCCAGCCTCAGCCATGTTGCTCGGCTGTAAATATTCATCCAGTTCTTCAGGCCCGGGGTTCAAATCTTCCAGCAGCCGCACTTCGTTGCGCGTCATGTGACCGTCGAGGATGCCCATGCGGTAGGCCTCGAACCGGGTCTTGATGTCACCGCGCAGCAATCCATTAGCATTAAACTTGATGAACAATGATTCTTTTTCTTCGCGGGTGACGAACAGGTCACGCGCGGCGGATTGCTCCCAGCGCACAAACCACGGCATCAGCGAATAGATCACAAATTCCAGCGACATCTGCGTGATGTTGCTGAACGTGGCACGTTCCAGATCACCGATCATGTGCGGCGGCACCAGAAACATGCGGGCAATGTCCGTCACCGATAATTTCCGGCCTTCGACGTATTGCGCGTCTTTCTGGTTGATACCGAGTGCCGTGAATTCAATGTTGTCCTCCAGTACCACTGGCGCATGACGGTCGATGCCGGTGGTCTGCTCAATAAAACTGCGCCGGAACTCATTGCGTTTTCCCGCGTCCTTGAAATGACTCGGATGCTTCAGGATGCCGGACGGTGTCGCGGCATTGGCGTAGAACTTCGCGCCGTATTCCTGCATAGCCAGGCCGAGACCGACCGTTTCCCGATGGTATTCGATCGGGTTCAGTCCACTCAATCCGCCGTTCACCGACAACCCGCGCAGATGAAATATTTCACCGGGCAAGAATATTTCCTGGCCGCCGCTGTCCGGATCGGTGTAACGATAGGCCATCTGCCCGCGCCGGCGGTTCACCCAGAACGGCCGCATGTTGTCCGGTGGCAGCGGGTTCAATGACTCGATAAAACCACCGCGCGACATCTGTTTGTAGGCATAAGCATTCCCGCGCAGCGTCAATCCGGCCATGCAATACTCGCGGAACTCCATCGAGGTCTGAAAGGCGTTCGGCTGCGTATGCAGCAACTGGTACAGCTGCAGGTTTTTGGCTTTCTCTTTTTTGTCATCACCAAGATGACGGAACAAATCCAGCGGCAGCATGGCTACGCCTTCCGATAACCGGCGCACGGCAGCGTAGACTGCAGCCAGCCGCAGGGCGGTGTCCGGCGTCACGTTCTGCCCGGAGCTGGTGCGCATGCCGCCACTCAGCATTTCCACCAGCACCGGATCGCCAGGATGCTGACTGGATGATTTTGTGGCGGCGCAGATCTGTTGATCGCGCAACGTGTTCAGTATTCCCATCAACCCGGTGCCCGGTAACTGGCCAGCAGCAACCACACGCCACACCACACCCATGCCCAGGGCCCGCTGACTTCAAACAGCCCGAAGGTGGACACGCCGAGTCCGGTAAAAAAGAAAATATCCGTGGCACTGATCGGACTTTTGAATTTTTTATTTTCAGGCATCAGTTGAGTACCAGTAGTTTTTCAGTGTCGTAAATGGTGCCGCCCGAGCCTTCATCTTGCAGCCACAAACCAGCGGACATCACCAGTGCCACGTACGGGTCGATCATGTCTTTTGATTTTTCCTTGTCCGGCTTGATGTTGCCGGCCGGATCCTTGCGTGCCACGACGTTCGATGCGCACCACAGCAACACCGGATCGCCGTTGTGTTCAAATTCGCCGGTAAGATACAGGCGGTCCATTTCGCGCAGGGCCGGGTTCATCGACACGTAACCCTGGCCATACTCGACCATCTGGACACCTTCCGCCACCAGGTCGTTCACCAGCTGCGACACGTTAAACCGGTCGTAGGCGATCTCGATATCATCAAACAACTCGCAGAAATCGAGAATGTCCTGCTTGATGAAGTTGTAATCGGTGATATTTCCCGGCGTCAATACCAGCCAGCCATCGCGCGCCCACTGGTCGTAAGGTATATTGCTTTTTTCAGTACGTTTTTTAACGGTGTCTTCCGGCAGATAATGCCTGCCGAAGTAGCGTTTTTTGCCGTCCGGCAGCATGAACGTCATCACGAACGAACTGATGTCAGTGGTGATGCCGGCATCCAGCCCGGCCTTGCAGCGCAGGCCCTTCAGGTCCTGCAGCTGATAGACCTCAATCTTGCCGTGCTCGTCCTTCGGCCGGCACTCGGCAAACTTCAGCGTATCGACGTGCGCGAATTCCGCATTCACCCAGATGTTTAAATGCTTCGTCATGAAGTTGGCGCGTTCGCTCGGCGTGGCCATAGCCTGGCGGAACTGGTCCTCCAGGTATTGCATGGAAATGCTCACGCCGAGGTTCGGGTTCGCCTTATGCCAGACGGGCTTGTCCTGCCAGTCGTCATCTTCGTCAAGTGTGTAGATCGCGCCGAAAAATGCATCATCTACAATGACACCTTCCAGCACCTTGATGGCGTAGTCGCGCACTTCAAAACAAATGCAGGACTGCTGGAAACCGGCTGTGGTAATCACCCAGTGCAAAGGTTGTGCGCGGGATCCGGAAGCGGATTTCAGCACGTTCCAGACTGACGCATTCGGGTGCGCGTGAAATTCATCCACCAAGCCGGTGCTGACATTCAATCCGTCAAGCGATTTCGATTCTGCTGCCAACGGCTCGAACTTGCTGAACGATTTCAGATCAGTCAACGACTTGTCCAGCACGCGCAACATGCCGCGCAGTACCGGGTCCTGCCGGACCATGCGGCTCGCTTCCTCAAACAACAGCCGCGACTGGTCGCGCTTTGTCGCCGCGGAATACACCTCGGCGCCCTGCTCGTTATCACCAACGAGTCCATACAAACCGGCGCTGGCCAGTTCGGTGGTCTTCCCGTTTTTCCGTGCCATGTCGTCATACACGGTGCGGAACCGGCGCGTGCCGTCTGCACGCAGCCAGCCGTAAATATTAAGTTCCTTGAAACACTGGAACGGTGACAGGTCCAGCGGCTTGCCTTTCCACTTACCTTTCGAATGCCGGCAATAACGCGCCGTGAAATTGAATTTCCTCGCAGCGGCGTTCTCATCCAGCCGTAGCCCGCGTTCATGTCCGGTGTCTATGTCGCGATAAAACCGCTCGACTGCAAGTTTGATATACCGGTTTTCAACCCGCCGGCCGCTGCGAACGTCGGCGGCATATTGCCATGCCCGTTCGATGCATATCTCGGCCGGTGTGCGCACATCTTCTGCCGTCTGCATCAGTCAAAGTTAAGATTACCCTGGTCAGGGTTAATCGGATTCACCCGCACCCGGGCAGACGGCGTCAGCCCGAACTGCTCGCCGATTTTCAACATCTGCTCCACGGCCCTGTTGCGAACGATCCAGTAGGCCGACACGGTTTTGTAATTTCCCGGTGTCAGTTGAATTACGCCATATTTTTTCTCGCCCTCTTCCGTGCTCGTATCGATACCGGTGAGGCGTTGTATCTCTTCGCACATCTGCCTGAACGTGCCGTACGTGTCGCAGTAAATAGTGAGCGCATCTTTGTCCAGCGTGGAGATCAGATCATACCGCGCGAGCTCTTTAGTGATCTCCTTCCACTTCGTTTTCGCCATACTCGACAGCCACGACGGACATGTCGGGATCTCGGTTTCCGTCTTGATGGATTCCGGCAACGGCCGGTGTGTTTTATCGGAGCCGCCAGTCAGCCGGACGACATTGTCCGGCATTGGCTTCGGTCCTGGTCTGGCCATACTTGTTTACCTGTTTGTGTTGATTGCGCGCTGTACGATTGCAGCGATCGGTGTACGTCTGAAAATAAGTTGCTGCTGAACTGCATCATGCAGTTGCTTGCCGTGATGCACGGTGCCGTTCTTTTTCGAATCATGAAACCGGTAATACCGCTTCCCGTCTTTACCAATAAAACTCATTGGTCACCCCTGAAGCGTTGCGTGCGCAACGCTATGAAATTCTGAACTGCCTGATATCCCCATGATCCAGATACCCCCTGTACTATAATTTGCGGAAAAAAATTCGTGATTGGGCTTACGGTCTATGAGGAAAGGGTTATAGAGATTTCACCCCCTATACCCTTTATGTATCTTTATTGCGTCGCTCATTATTGCGTGCGCACGGGTTTCTCCCGAAGCCACCATCTTCCGTCGCAGTCTTCTGGTTATGATGCGTTTCGCACAACGTCTGCCAGTTACTCCTGTCCCAAAATAAATCATAATCGCCACGATGCGGGATGATGTGGTCAACCACCGACCCCGTTGTTGTTCTATCTATTTCCAAACAGCGCACACACAACGGATGCTCATCAAGCCACGCATTGCGTGCTCGCTGCCAGGCCGCACCATACAATCGTTGTGATGCAGTGCCGCGTCGTTCATCATGTCGTTTACGCTGCTGCTTCTTGTCAGGTAGTCCGGGCGGCCGATAAATCCTGGTCTTATGTGGCATACACACGCCCACAAAAAAGCCCGGGCTTGCCGGGCTTATACGTCATACCTGTCTGCTGATTAATAATCACTCATGGAGGCAATCCTCATTCGGTGTTGGCCTACTCATCTGGCAGTGACAACAATACCAAGATATGCCAATCATAACGCATTCGTCTCGGGTCATGTTCCCACCTTACCGAACCACTTGATATATAAGCGTTCATGGGCGCGATCCAGCCTGCGAAACAGCGAGGCAGGACTACACTTGCATACCGTGGCCTTGAACGCTTTGCTACCCAGCTGCAGGTAATAGGTGCGCATCACCAGCGCCTCCTCGACTGGCAGCGCATCAATATCCTCGGCTGTCATGATTGCCTCCTCAACCTGCTGTGCACTGAACTCAATCCGTGTTGATGTTACGCCAGCACCAACACCTCTATAAATACTGGCATTACTCAAGTGACCAATCCCGTCATCGCCACTCAACGTCACCACCTCAACCCAACGCTCAATGCGCGGCTTGGTGTAAACATACACCTGATACCTAACACCAAGCTGCTCAGTCATAAGCGTGCGAGCGCCCTGACAAAATATAATTAATCGTCCGTTTTGACACATCAAATTTCTTTGCAATCTCTGATGGGCGTAAATGTTCCGCCAGTTCCCGTATCAATCCGATATCATTTTCATCCAACTTGCTGTTCGGGTGCGACGATCCAATGCGGTGCCCGGTAGGACCTTTCCTCACTACACGCGGTCTGCTCATGTTCGTATCTCCCGGCCTGTTGGCGCGTTAATCGGAAAGTCTGCTTCCTGTTCACCTGTGAAGGGTTGTTCGTAAATCAACGCATTCACCTGGCCTTCCTGCTCGACGTGCCGCAGGAATCCCCAGCCCTTGCATTTCGGCGTGTGCAGGAACAGCGTCCAGGTGTTCGCTTCAATCCACACGATGCGATGAAAGGTGCGTGCGGATATATGATTGATGCGAAAGCGTTTCACATTGCGCACATCAATCACCAGGCCTTCCACCGGGTCCAGCCAGCGCAACCGTTCTTCCAGATAGCCGCCGCACAACGGAATGCCGCAACTCCATCGCCACGGGTGATTGTGCAACCAACGTTCTTCATCTTGCGTGACAAACCGGTGCAGATACACCGTGAACCAGCGGCAGCGAAACAACGCATACCGTTCCAGATACGGCTGGCCATCGATGTAAATCACCCGCACCCGCAGACGGCCGCTGAACCACCACAACAACGCATGCATGAAAGACTCACGCCGCGCCAGCAGCAGGAACACGCGCCAGGTCATTTCCTTTTCTCCTGGGCGAACATCTCGGCCCATGTGCGTAAATCGGCCACGCTCATGCGGCCGCTTTCGATATCGGCAATGTCATCAGGTGAGAACTTCGAGAATATTTCTTCTGCAGTGATGTCCAGTCCGACGCACGCATCGGTGATGGCCGTGCGAACCGGCCCGGGCAGTGAATTAAACTTATGTGGTTGTGGTTGTGGTTGTGGTTGTGGTTGTGGTTGTGGTTGGTTTGGTTGGTTCTGGTTGGTTGTTTCCCTCTGTATCCTGTAGATGTCATTTTTCTGACACTTTTCCGTGTAGCTATTAGATAAACTGTCATAACCAACCAAACCAACCACGGTCTGTTCCAGTTTCCACGTCTGTTTTCCACGGGATAGATTCCCTCGAACAATGCGTAAGCCATTGGAAAGTCTGGATTCCCACTTGCTGATCCGGTTCCCCAAACGCCTGCTGTTGACCTTGCTGCCATCGGCCGCGATCTGGTGCATGGCGTTGCGTAAATCATCAATTTCAGCCAAAGAAGAGGTCGAATCGTGTATCATTTGATGCACAGTGACCTCTTTTTCACCATATTCAGCCCACCACGCAGCCAATAATTCAGCGTGATTTTCCCTCTCCGGGTCACTTATTTCGACTCTGGTACGTGTTTCGCAGGGGTCAATCGCCCCACTCCACACCAAAGGGGCGCGAACGCAACGGGACCAGTCTTCAAATCGGCCGAACGGTTTCAACCCTACATCAGGTTCTTTCGCGGCGTGGTAGGCCTTCAATATCGTCAGCGCTGCGTTCACCAGGGCATGCCGGTTTTCCAGTGCATATTTGCGAATATCCTCGCGCCTGA
>Ga0209520_10000304_pt1 | contig 27307 bp, 30 predicted proteins | sample Rifsed16ft1_FD_184009 | JGI IMG/M metagenome (GOLD analysis project Ga0209520, IMG submission 184009) | Soil microbial communities from Rifle, Colorado, USA - sediment 16ft 1 (version 2) | ecosystem: Environmental > Terrestrial > Deep subsurface > Rock core/Sediment | place: Rifle, Colorado...
ATCAAGTTGAGCCACTGGCATAGCAAACAACGCCACATCAATGGGTGGAGCCCCAGGTTGCACGGCGTTCATGTCTGTCAACGGGGTAGTCAGGGCGACTTCCACTAGTTGTGGAACTTCGTCCTGGGTTCCGTTGACTGCTTCCCACAACCAATTGTTTTGAATGGCAATTGCTGGCTTTGTCCAGCTCAGAATCCCTTTTACGAACGGAGCGGTTTGCGCCCAAACGCCCAATGACCAAACCAATAAATAAACCGCTAGCAAAACAAATTTCAGCGATCCCATCCATATTAATTTTACCTTTGAATTTAACATTGATTATGGTTTTTCCTTTTTAGCTTCTACTTGTGCAGCACCCTTACCAAAATCCGCAATCGATTGCCCGCCAATATAAACTCCAGCCAAAATTTCCAGAGCCTGTATCTGATCAATGGATAAGCTAAAATAATCTTTCAAAAGAACAACTGCCGAAGCAACAACAAATACCGTAAGTTTCTTGGAATTATTGCCAAACAAAGATGCAATGGTATTCATATTACCGCCTTTTTAAACTTATCAGCAGCCAATTTAAGACTGCCTGTAACGATACCAAGGATGGTCAAAAGCAACAATTGCTTATTGTTAGTTTCCTCTCCAGCAAACTTCCTGACTTCTTCTCGCTCTTTTCTAAGGGCTTCTAAATCAACCTGAATCGCCAGTACCCGTTCCAGATCTCCAGCCTTTTGGGCTTTAGTGAGTAAAATACTAGCTGTATCAATTTTGGCATTGAGAGATTGCAATCGCTCAGTATGCAAACCAACACAGCCAAGCATTAAAAGGATAATAAAGGAACCTACAAAAAATCTCATTTGATCTCCTAGATTAATTAACCTTATAAATCATCCTAATAATTTAATAAAAATAGAACTTGCTCCACCGCTCGCAGTTGCCAAAATAAAAATAATAACCCACAAACGTAAATCAAACTTATGTAGCCTATCCCCTTGAATCTCAAACATCTTCTTAAATTCATGAAGGCATTCTTCTATTCTGGTTTCGAGTCTGATAAAAGCTTTTTCTTGAGATGTTGATCTTTCCTCAAGAACGGCAACTTGTTTAGCCAACTGCATAATTTCATCCATTTACTTCGTCTCTCCATGCAAAGAGTTTTATGCTCTTCAACCATATCGGTTAAACGTATCGTACCTAACTCAATACGATTGTACGCATCTCTTACTTGCTTCAAATTAAACTGTGTCGCATCAAACAGTTGTTTATCCATTTTTCACTTTGGTAAGCTTCTCCTGTAAAGAACGAACTAGTTTAATCATCGGCTCAACCTGATCTATTGTACCACCAAATTGAGCTGAAGATAAACACTTGATCAATAATTCTAATTCTTGAACTGTAATTTCTATTTTAAAATTAACTTCCGTCATATTCCACCGTTATATTTTAAGTCTCAATTTCAACACTTGCCTTCAAATCTCCAGCAGTAGGAGTTAGACCGGCAGTAGTATACTGCAACTTAATTCTATCTCCAGCAACAAAGGTATCCGCATCCTTGGCCTGTGTTGTAGCTTTAAAAACCGTATCAGTAGTATTTAATTGGGCTATCAACCCAGTTGCAGCTCCATTTTTATAAACTTCTACATCGATAGTTCCTGCCGTTACCGTGGAAGTATATCTTGTGCAAACACCGGTAATTGAACCGGCTCTAATCATAACAATCTCATCTATGAACGCAGCAGCACCGGGATCATGATTCATATCAGCAGGACCGACACCACCAGATAAATTATTTATGTACCACGGTTCAAGTATGGTTCTAAATCCTCCGGCAGCTTCAATATCCCCAGAAAAAGACACATTACCAGTAGCACCAATTTTTAAATGATCCCCACCACCATAACCAACAAATACATAATCATTAACTGGATGGAAAGCAAACGATGCTTTAAGCGTTCCAGAAGAATTATGTAAATTTAAACTGGTGTTACTGGTGTTAGTCGTTTGAACTTTAATCGTTGCACCAGCGGCCTGTACTTCCAATGGAGTAGATGGAGTAAATGTTCCACCGATACCAACAAAACCAGAAACAATTAAACTGCCATCGGTTCCTAAAACATTGACCGCCGACCTGTAAATATTCGTGTCTTTATTGAACTCGATTACCCCATTAGGTAAAATGTGTACTATTCCACCAGAACTTCCCCCCAACGTACCGATGGCTGTAATGCCAGCCGGGATCTTGTTGCCGGCAACAAAACACCCTAGAACATTAACCGGATCGACAAAAATAGATCCACCGATCGCCCCAACATTATTTCCTGTAACTGAGACACCAAGAAGTTGAGCAACTGTACCTAATTTTATAAGCGAGTATGCAGCACTACCACCGCCTAAAGTATTTCCACAAATAGAAACACCAGCCCCTTGGCCTATGTCTATACATGGAGTGCTATCAGTTTGCTCGAAGTAATTCCCACTAACCACCAGACCAGTAACAGAGTTGAATAACAGAGCTGTCCCAGGACCAGATTCTAGATCATTACCAGTAATATTCCAATTATCAACATTAACAGTCGTCTTGATTTGATGGCCCGTTGCTAGTGCTCCCCTTAATCGGCAATTTGTGATAGAAACATGGTTATTCGTACCATTAAAAGCCGGATCGACAAGAATGTTATCGAGATTTTCCTGAATTTGGCATTCATCGATTGAAACTGAAACCACCGGATTTGTCGCGGTGCCAATAAAATTAATCCCGCATACCGCCCAGTCGTCTATATGGACCCTATTGAACTGAACATTCGAAACCCCCAATAGTCTGATTGCTCTCGTTCCAATAACCGTCTGTAATCGCAAATCTGAAATGGATGCTTGCCAGTCCTCACCGCCAACTCCTACGAAATCAATGCCAACTCCAGCGGCGGTGCAAAACAAAATAGTTGCACCTTCGCCAGATCCGATCATCCTGATTTTCTTTTTGAAAGCAAGTGTCGTGAAATTATACGTCCCAGGCGGGAAATAGACCAGGCCGCCATTTACCTCCGCTGCATCCAGCGCCGCCTGAATAGCTACCGTATCATTTGTTGATCCATCGCCTTTAGCGCCATAACCTGTAACATCAAATAAACGTAACGATCCTTGGGTCGCTACCAGCCCATTAGCTCCGATGGTAGCCACGACCGATGTTCCTACCTGAAATTGATGTACACCACCACCCTGTGTCTTATAGAGGGCATTCTTGGTGGTAACCGGAGCAACCGTAGTAGCCCCATCCGACTCAATACGTACCGCTCCTCCACTACGCTGAATCTCAGTAAGTATAACGGATTCTCCAGCCATATATTAACCTTCGGAATATTCCATTGTTATATTTCAAGTTGTTGCAATCGTAGCCGTTCTGTACGTTCCATCCGATTTACGTATCCGGATGGTCAGATTGTTAGTAGATTCATTCATCCAAATATTCAGATGCGAGTTGGCTATATCTCCATCGGTTGGCGCAGTAGAACGTTGTTTTATGAATAGCCGCCCAGTACTGGTATCTATAACTAGAGTCGCGGTATTATCTGTTTGCCCACCAAATACCTGCCATAGCCCATCGCTACTGAGCCCAACATACCCAAGACCGCCAACAGTATCTAATAGTATGAATGGCCCTGTCAATGACGATATATGGAACTGAGCCCTGCCAGTAGCATTGGCATTATTAAACCGCGCAATAGTTGAAATACCGGCAACCGAGTGCTCAATATGTAGTGGATTTACTGGCGTAACAATTCCAACCCCTAAATTACCGGTAGTAGTAACAGCAACCCCAACAGCACCTCCCAAAGTACTGGCAGGTTGAATCTTGAAAGCATCGGAATCGGAATCATCTATACCGAGAGACCATGTAGCCCCTGAAGGGATAACAAATTGATGTATTGGATCTCCAGCAACACCAAGATTAGTTATAAGAGTTCCAGTTATAGTATCCCCGACCTTGAGAACTCTTAAATCGACTGTAGCCTTGGTTGCTGCATCGGAAGATCCAGTAGGAGTAGCAAGATTAGTTATTCTGAAAGCACCTACATTCCAATCTGCTGTAAGCGGTATCGTCCCATCCTTACGAAGATGCCCGAGATTAGACACCCCCCAATCACCAATTTCAAAGGTAACCCCAGACGCTCTGCCTTTCAGCTTTGCCGTCACCGTCGTATTTGGCCAAATCATTCCATCTTCGAGAATAGATGTAGGATCGGAACTACCGATAAAATTAGTTTGAAGTGCATCGAACGCATCATTTATTGGCGTCAATGAATCGGAAAGAGTAGTACCAACCACTATGGGGGGACTAAAGACTTGGCTCATAATTAACCTTTGGAATATTCCAATGGAATATTTTCATTTGTAATACTCCTAGAAACCCGAAGCAACATAATCAATCGTCCTGGTTCCAGAAGTCAATAATACATCTGATGAGTTCCTAAATTCAATCACAAAATTAGTTAATGTCTTAGAAGTAATCTTGAAACGCTCTCCATTACCGAGATCCTGGCAAGTTATTGTCAAAGAGTAATTTGGAATTCCTCCAGAATCATTATGAAAGACCGCCGAAGTATTAAATGAAACAGTAGCTGGATTAGCAGTTGCCATATTCAAAGCAACATTCTTCTTCGAATCGAATATTTCAATGGCATCCAAATTCATTTTAAAATCAGTAATCTTACCGGAAAAAGATATGTCCTTCGTACTAAGCAGTAACTTGAATTGCGCGTATCTAAAAGTAAGTTCCTCAAACACAAAATTATTATAAGCAACAGCCGAAAGATCGGCTGTATTACCGTAACGAGCTTGAATAATAGCAAAAAAGTTAAATTGCCCAATTGTACCCTCCCATGTCCTATTTTTCGCCGTATCCGAATCCCATGTAAAAGTAGCATTAGCCCAAGTTAGAGAAGTATCTATTTGTTGGGATTGCATAAACACGGCTACTCTCGAACGGGCTAAAACACCTTGATCAATTACCGCCGTTTCGTAAATACCGTTTTGCTGCCCTGAATCAAGCTTAAGCTCTCCAGTAACAACAGAGACATTAGTTTTGGTTCCCGGCCATCCAAGCGCATCTTCATCCCTCGAAACAAAAGATTCGATGCCAAATCCAGGTTCCACGGATACTGTAACGATAGCTTCCGTTACGGAATAATTACCGGAAGTATCCTTGGCTTTAATTAAAAATTTCTGCGATACCGAAGCAGTTGGATCGGCAAAGAAAAGCGTTGTTTGATAACGAGTCGAAAAAATATTTGTTGCAACAATAACCGCACTCTGCCAGTTCGATCCTGTTCTTATTTCATACCCAAATAAATCCTCATCTGGAACACCATCCCAAGTAAAAGTTAAAACATCCAGATGACGGGTAACTCTGAAAGTAGACACGTTGGCTGGATTAGTTAGCTTGCCGGTAATACTCACAAAAATATTTGCTACACTTGCCGGTAATCGTCTAGCCCCAAAAATTGAAACGGGCGTCACCGCAACATAAACAATCATACCAGGAAAAAACGGTCCAGAAATAAACGCATTACCACCTTTAACTTGAGTTACAGCAGGTATCGCCGACCAGTTTATTACAGTGCTATTATTGACCTTCAGCCCAACCCAAACATCAGAATAGGCAAAAACCGAACTCACTGGAACTTCGAAAAATACATCTATTCCACTAACAATAGTTCCATCAATTTGAGTAACCAAAACTTCATTGGCAGTTAAGTTTGTTACATCCGCTGGAAATTCTTTTGGAGTAAACCCAGGTTTAGAGACAAATGGATCAAGGGTAGTGATCGTATCCAAATACACATTAGGATCGTATTGCAACCCAAAAATCTTTACCGTCAAATCATTCTGCAACTGCATATCCACAACTTTGAATTGCTTAACAATATTCGCCGTTTCACCGATTGAATAAGGTGTGTATTTATCAAAAGCAGAAGACGCTGTGGTAGACAAGGTTATCTCGCCATACGTCCCAGGGGAATTCACCGTAAAAAATTCCTCAAACGTTCCATCCTTACGGAACAACCTGATTTTATATGTCTTACCAGAATCTAGTGTAACTACATGATCTAAGATAATAATTGTTGTAGTTGAGCTAGAAACTAATCCAGTCGAATGCCCCCAAAAAACCGATTCAGAAGCATACTCAACAACATCATTCGGTTCGCACCTGATCGCTCCAACATCAGCTTCCCAAGTAGCATAACGAACCAAAAGTTTATTAAAATTAACTTTATAGGTGCCTAAACGTAAAGCCTGTCCACGTCTTGTAACCCCAATAAGTTCCGTGGATTCTTTTACGTATTTCCCTGTTTCTGTAACACTTTCATCGAGAGCTACAGCAATATCTTCAATATAATTATCTGCTTCATTAAGATAGGTGCTCTCTACATAATTAATTTTTCTTGCAGGATCAGCATACCCACAAACAAAATTCTTGGAATTACCAGCATTAAAAAGCATTATCGGAGATCCAGCTTGATCCGGTTTAACCCGGTATTTTCCTCCCGCCCTGAAAATAGAAATAGGTACCGTTTGGGCAACAGCAAACGCCCATTCATAAGCTTCCTTAACATTGTCGATAACCCCATTCCAAGTTGCCCGTACATGAGTCCCACCAGCACCATTAGAAACTGAAGTGTCACAATAATCTTCCGTGTCGATAAAAGACTGAATGAAAAGATCATTAACCGAAATAATATCTCCTAAACCAGAACGAGCATTAGAAAGTAAATAAAAAATAACCCATGCCGGATTATTGGTATATTTAAGTGCATAGACAAAATCATCCGAAGAAGCGGCATAAGCCCCATTACCCGTAGTACCAACTAATTCAAATGTAGTCGAAGTCACATTGGCAATAACCCAAGTTCCATTTGCCGCTGTATTTCCAAGAACACCTAAAACAGTAGCGCTATCACCATTAATAAACCCATGTGCTTTTGAAGTGGTAATTACAATAGGTGCGGCATTCGTAGCATTAGTAATATCGCGATAAACTCTAAGCCTTTGCGACTCGGTAATAACATTTACCTCGGGAGGACCGCCATGTATCTGTTCCGTCGGTATAAATGACAAAGCCAATAAAGCTTTATTTGGATAAGCAAATCCACGATTAATATTTTCAGTAATTTCAGTAAGCTTGATTTTAGCTATCGGGCCATAAAGTTCATTCCCAATCAAAGAAAGCAACACAAGATAATACAATTCCACAATTTGAGGATTTGTTGCATTATAGGCACCCAAAATAGATGCTGTTGCAGTAAAAAAAGAAGTCTTAACTTCATCTGGAGTTGGAATAGGTTTTAGATCATCATCTTCTGCCACTACTAGCCCATATAATTTTTGTTTAATTAAATAATTAACAACATAAGAATCTGCCTCAGCTAAGGTGAGCGGCGCATATTGCCTTTCTACACGAACACGAACATCAATTTTCCGTGAATTTAAATTTTCGATTCTATGTGGAACTAATTTCTCTACTCTTATAGGCCCATAAGCAAGATGAATAGTTTCTGTATTCGCCCAAGTTGTTGTTCCAGAAACACGCCAGTCTATCGTCAAATATAATCCAGCACCAACTGGATGTGTATGATTAAAAAGATTATATAAATACTCAATCGAAAATACTAAATCAATCGAATCAACTTCAAATGTTCCATTATAAATTACTTCGCTGGACGGAAGCGTATTAAGATTGATTGTCGCCATTTTGAATTGAAAACGATAACCAAAATTAATATGCGAAAAACCTGAAAAATCATAATCCATCAAAAGACTTGAAGTAGGAGTTATCAAAAGAGCGGTTTCATTGAAATTTGGAATAATTGATTGATGCTTCCTACCAAAACGAATAGATACTTTGATTCCCTGTAACAAACTAGCTTGATTATTATTAATAAATAATTGGTCGCTAAAACTAGAAATATCTAATTCATCAGGATCGGTATAGCCGTCATTATAAATACCGGCTATCGAGTTCCATCCTTCTTCCCCCCCTTCCCCCAAACCAATCAACATGAAAAGCTTATCATCTTGAGTCTGGTCAGGAAGAATTTTTCTCTCAACTCTATTTTGAAGAAGGTGCCCACTAATTTTTATTTTACCAAAAACAAGATTTATCGGTGTCCCATTTTTTGTGGTCATCTGCGGAGTATCAAAACCATACTGCGAAGATTCCAAACGATCTGGACGAATCTTTTTCGGTTTACCGACAATCGCACTGATAGCTAATTGAAGAACTAAACCAACAGCAATTGAAATTAGAATTGGAGTGACCACCGGATCTTTTGGTACAACCCGGAAAGAAATTTTATCCCCATCCTTGAGATAAATCTCTTTCAACTGCTTATCATCTAATTCAATCCCATTCCTGACAACCTGCACCACAACATCCGATTCTCGAATATGCTCTGGAATCAAATCATAAATTGTCTTGGATTCCAACCCACTATAAGGAATAAGAATAGTTTCTTCACTTTTTAATGGATTGTATTTCTCGATAAGCGTTATCACGCTACCAATTCTACATCACGGCAACGATAGACACCAGCAACAATATTTTTTATGGCATAATAATAAAGTAAATGCGTTCCGACAATCTGATCGACATTCAAAATAAATTTATTATCCAAATAAATTGCCGCATGATTTGGAACTTTCGATTCACGGACGCAAACTAAAAGCACATCCCCACATTGTGGAGATTCCACCTGAAAAAAATTAGTCGTTGCATATTGCGTCATGTAATCGTGACTACTCCACCAATCAGGATCGTAATGAACTGGATCGGCTATTTTCAACCCAATAAGATCAAAAAATGTAATCACCAAACCAAAACAATCTAATCCTTTCAAATCCCGCCCATAATACTTGTATGGCACGCCAATAAGTGACTTAGCAATAGAATTCAAATAAACTGCAGTTATCTTCATATATTCCAATGGCATATTCCAAAAGTTAAAACTTATACCAATCAAAAAGAAAACGGTCCGTGGAGGATGCCAACGGCAGCTCCAAGACGATTAATATTATCATGAAGAACACAATCGCCTGGTGTTCTAAGGCAAGTTAATTTTCCACCAGAAAGCAATCTCCAATAATCGAATCTAGCTTGCAAAGCAGTAGAACGGGCAGCAGAATATGTTTCTGCCGTTAACCCAGCCCTTAACTGCACTCCATTCAAATCATTTCTAGTAACCGAAGCAATGGCAGCGCCGTAAACAACATTTTCATTAGCTCTAACAAATAATTCAAACAAACCGGCAGTCTTTTTAATTTTAAAAATAGATTCAGTCCTGGCCACATCATAAATCGATGCATACGAATTATCATCCATCGAAAGCAATTGAACCCTGTCAACTCCGGAAAAACGTCTTCTACCAGCTAACACCCAATCTTGAGTAGTATCCGAATCGGTACAAAAAAGCATTGCCAAGGTTTCATTGTCCTCATCCCCAGATGAATTAAACTTAACTTCCACTTCAAAATTAGTAAAATCTGCTGAAGGAAAAAGACGATAAAGAAAAGGACCGGTACGCGTTGAAACATTCCATTGTGTATTGACCGTAGCCTCGACTTTTATTAATAACTCATCTAAATAATCGTTATCAATACTCATCAAGCTGGCATTGGAAGCATTCATAATCTTCCAACCATGAATAACGTCTTTCCCATTAGCCTTGGAAGTATTAATTCTTACCTTCGATATCCCTTTAAACTCATCCCTACCATAATCGCAAAATCCAATCGACTTATACACCCATTCACAGCGCGAATCCTGCCATCGATTTTTAGGTAATTTAACCTCAAAAAGATTCGCCTGCCCAACTTCAAAATTTACCGAGGCCGAAGTATCGTTAATCTCAGCTGAAATAATCTGATAGACTTCATCAAAAGCATAAATTACCGTCGCATCCTGCTTCAAAAATACCCAAGTTATCTTCAGAGAATTACCAAGAATCTTTCCAGATTCAAGATACAGCGCTATAGCTTTATCTATATTCGCCACGGTAATAACAAAAGAAATTTGTTCTGGTTTGGAAGTTTGAGGAATCGCATCATGGACGATAGGAAACGGTCGATAATTTTTAGTGGCATAGGTTATTTGTTTTGGATAATCAGTAAGATATTCGTTAGAAGCATCACCGAACGCTGTATTAGCATTAATTTGAACTTCATAGAGATGCGCCCATGTACCTTTCTGATTCATCTCAAACACAGCATCTTTTATGTCAGACGATAAAGTTCTCATAAAACCTCTTCAAACTTCAATTCACCGGAATAAACACCAGCATGATTTTTACTCAACGGTATCGCGTCATCCATCAAATGCACCAGCGCTGTTACCGAAGCTGTATTAGTCAATGGCGCAAACGCACCAAGAGCCGTATAACCAGATGTCGGTTCAGTAAATGTTACCCCTGAAACCGTACTTGTCCCCTCAAGATGCCCTATACCAGGAAAATCTTGTCCAACATACAAATTAACCGAAGTTACATAGGCGGGAAATCTAGGAACAGTAATTGAAAATAAATTATTTACTGAAATTGCAATCGAACGCTCGACCGATTGTCTTGTTTCACCGGCCGAAGTAAGCCAAGATATTCCATAATAATACGTCCTGGAACCAAGTGCTCCACCAGCTACTTGAACTGCCGAACCAGGATAATCCGGTGTAGCGATGGGATCTGGAAGAAGATAATTAAATGAACCGGCCGCACCTACTTGATTAATAAAAAAAGACTCAATATATTCCTTTTCAACTTGATTAAGAGATTGCCAGCGAAGAACGAATATACGTTTAGCAAAAGGCCATCTAGCTCTAGTTTGAACATACCCCAAATCGAATGGTGTTTGGAGCGTATTCCAATTAAGCACATAATCGAAAGCATACTCAGGAATAAGCGTAAATATTTCAGCCATATCAACTCAAATTAAAAGCTTGTCGAACTTCAGTATCCTCGCCTTTAGCCGCAGAAATCATAATTTTCTTTATAGTATCTTTTTCTTTTTTAAACCAAGATTGTACCGATTGCGAATCAATGGCTTGAATATTAAAAGTCACATTAACCGCTTTACCGCCACCAGATAATTGCACTGGTATTTTACCACCACGAAGCGGTATTATTGCTTCCGGACCTGCTTCACCTAAAATTCTTTGTTGACGACCAAAAAATACCCCGCCATGTTGAGAAATAGGCGGGTCATGAACTACAGGAGATGTAGGTGTAGATGGTGTAAACCAACCACCTATAGCTTTACCTAAAGCACTTGAAGCAATCGTTGTTAATAATCCAGTAACAAGTTTTTGTGCTGCAAATTTAGCCAAAGCGCTCTGAATATCACCTAGAAAACTTACTACCACATCTTTAAGATCCTTAAGCTTGCCCTGCATTATTTTAAGAAAAGTATCGCCTAGATTATTTTCAAACGCATCTAACAATCCTTTGGCTAAGGTTGCCCCCATCTCCCTTCCCTTACGCTTCGCAAAACTATCAAAAACTTTTTCTAATTCATCGGCATTTACAATAGCCGCAGCAATACCGTTATCTTTTCCAGAAAAAATAGCTTTGATCTTCTTGGCAACATTAATAAGGGCAATCGTTAAATTTTTCGTTAACTTTTCCTCAAAAGAACCACCAAACAAATCTTCAATCCCAAAACTTAACGCGTTAATAAAAGAAAGAAAAGAAATTTTAACCGATTCAGCATTACGTTCAGCATTCCTACTCATCTCATTAAAATCCATTTCAGCTAAATGAATCGCCCTCCGAATATTCTCAAGTGCCGATTTAACCGCTTCTTCACTACTATCCTGCATCTGCGCAAATGTTGCCGATGCTTTGTTACGAACCTTATCCATGATTTCACCGAAAGAACGGTCAAACTTGGTAGGTTGCATCTGATTCCAAAATTCTTTGATACCCGAAGCAATAGCTTCAAAAGAATTGTTAAAACTTTCAGCTTTAGGTATTGCTTTAACAACTAGCGCAATACCCTCAAGAACATTTAAAACAAGCGATTGAATCAATATTCTAAACCCTTTAATCGATAAATTCATACTTGCAAAAGTAGCCGCAAAAGCTGTCCCTATAATCCTGGCTGCATCGACACCGGCAATCCCTGCACTAACAATACCTCTAGACATATCCTCTATAAGTTTTTTATTATCAAGTAAACCATTCGCTAATTGAAGTAAAAATTCTTCGAATGCAGAAACTACTTGCTGAATAACCGGTAAAAGTTCTTGTGATAAAGATATCCTGAACGCCTGCCAACGTTCGTTAAATCCTAAAAACGCACGTTGCGCTTGCGCACTACCATCCATCATCGCCTTGAAAAAATTAAGAATCGGACGTACCGCAAAAACCGTAATAAGTAAGAAAAAAGTAGTTCTTAACCGCGCTATAGCCCTGACGACTCTACCAATATTATTAACAAACTGATTTAGCGGTCTATCAACTTCACCAAATGATTCCCTGAACTTGAATACCGAAGCCGATGTATCTCTGATAGCTTTCCCACCAAATTGCACTTGTTTAAGCCAATTAAAAATACCTTGAGAAGCACGATTAGCTTTGATATCAGAAGCAACAATAGCCGATTGAAATGTTCTAAATGAATTAGTAATTTTGGCAAGAGCTCCAGATACCAAATCTCTAAGAACAGCTTGTATTTCAAATTTTTCAGCCATTTTTACTCTCTTTTTTGTTAGCCATCTTTGCCTTCCTCTTGCTCCAAGATCACTTGCTCAATAATGGCTATAGCCGCCAAAAAAGTAGCACTCTGGTCAAGAATACCCCCTTGAACAGGCAATGCATTGAACTTCTTGCACAAGGAATACATCATGAGAATCTCTCTAGTGTCATCGGTAACAAATTTACCAGGGCATTCATAAAGCTTGATATCCCCATATTCCAAAATAGGCACGGGTAAAGGTTCATCACAGCCTTTTAATCTTCTTTGTTCTTTTGACCATTTGGGGCATTTATCACATTGAACCTTGTAATACCCACCGTAGACAAACGCCCCAACGATCAGTTTTTTCTTTCTTCCCCACTGATTATGTTAAACTCCAAAATCGCTTTTGAAAGTTCGGTTATTTGTGGGAGCGTTAAACAATCCCAATTATCAGTAAGAGAATTTTCTTTAAACAAAATATTCTCCCCATCCTGGTCCCTTAAATTTTCCCAACCGGTAACACAAGAATTGAGCAACACATAAACCTTATCAAAATCCAAAGACTCTGGAGCATATCCAGAAATTAATTCCTTATATTGACTTGCTCTTACCGGTTTGATAAGAAAAACCGTTTGATCTTTTTTGGCAAGTTTCCTATCGCTTTCAAGGATATACCTGAAACATTTGTTGGGATTGATCCCCACGGCCATGGCTATTTCTCCTATTTAACTTTTGGAATATTCCAATGGAATATTTTACGTCAAAGACAATTGAATATCATCATCAGCAGTCGAAGCATCCGATTCATTCATCGGAGCATTGAACGCAAAAGTAAGTGTATCAGCACGGATAGAATCTCGATCTCCCTCAGATACATCAGTTACTTGCGCTAGAGCAGAAGGAGAACTGAAAGCTAATCTATTACCGGCTATACCTCCGACTGTAACCGCAAAAGCACCCACAGTACCGGCAATCAATCTCCCTACAGATCCAATTGTCCACTCCGCGAGTAATGGCGTCTCAGGATCTACCGTGGCAGTCGATTTCCTATCGGTAATGAGAACCGATCTAAGCCCAGTAGAAGCATTTGCATCGAATCTAGGTGATAATACATTACCAAGATCGAAATTCCACGTCCTCAAAAGAATAACCGAAGCACTAAGGCCATGCCATGCAGCCGAAGCTGATTCAAAAATAGGTGGTTGTTGATTATCGAACCCAGTGGAGAGAACCGGGTAAGCTGCATCGGCCTCACCGTTGTAAATACCCATAAACTCCCAGTCAATATAAGCCAAAGAACCGGCTTCTCCGGTTATTCTGAATGTACCACGACAATCTCTAGCAGACCGAACCAGACCATCCTCATGCACCTCAATCGAGAGCACCGTATTACCATTAGCACCGGTATTATCGTAAGCCAAGGATGATGGTACCGTCGGATTGTAAGTATTGGACACGGAAGCAACCGTCGTCGTCTTGAACCCACAAGCCTTAATAAATCTCGACCATTTAGGCTCAGTACCAGCGGCACCGGAGCCCATTATCTCGGTCCTGAAAGTAATCCTAGCTAATTTATTAGTATTCGCAGCCGGTCCCTTGGCAGCAAACGATTGACCAATAAAATCTCTGACAATAATTGTTGGTTCGGCCTTGAAAACCACATCTTGCACCAGAAACAAGGTATCCGTGGCATCAGCAGGATTAGTAAATGTTCCTTCAGCGGCCTGAAAAGCAGCGGCAATAACAGTACGTTTCTTTAAGCGGGGCAAGTTAGACTCCTTTTATAATAAATCGGGGAAACCGATTCGATAGCGAAAATGGATATCCACTCCAATATTTAATCCGCCATACGGCATTGTTTCAGAAGAAAGAATAGTTTCATTCGATATTAATTCGGTGTAATAAGCATTTCCGCCCCTGGTAATATCAAGCTTCAAGGCTTTTTCAATCATCGCCAAAGCCGACATCAATTGCTCAAATAAATCGTGATGCTCGAACGCCAGATACTGAAGCACAAGATGAGATTTACAATTTGTTTTAGTTACCGGAGAATCCTCATTCATATCCTCAGAAATAGAAAGAAATTGAATGATCGGAAGTACCGCATATTCAGAAAACGATTTAGGCACATTCGACACTTCGCCCATATTGAAATCATACCCATTAGCGACGGTAATAGATTCCAATACCGTTTTTACATTATCAAATATTTTTTTTCTTACGCTATCTGCCATTACGATTCAAAATTCTATTAATTCCCAATTTGTATTGCCCATGAATAGTCGGTAAATATTTACGAATGGTTTCCAGGGCTTTCAACCTTGCCGGAATATACACGGAATAACGTAAGGTATGAGAAAATTTACTGAAAACCGTATCAAAAAGAAATGCCCCTCCACCCTTGGGTTTAACAACTTTAAATCGATTCGGGTAATTAGTATCAACATGCGGTTGAAACATGTGATACCCACCCGGTCTAGCCCAAGAAAATGGAATTGCTAGAGAAGCCCGCTCTTTTGCTACAATCATTCTACCATGTTCATGAATAAATGCATAAGGACTTCGAGAATAAACTACCATACCGAATCTATCCTTGGTTAACCAAGTAGAATACTTAAAAGAAGCCGCTAATCTGCCTGTCCTAGAAGTTAATCCAGGTGGACCAGATAACCGTTTCTCAACAATTCTATCGCGCATCTTTCTAGCAAAACGACTGGCAAATCTCTTATTATAGGTATTCAAAGAAGTAATTTTACGTTTAAAAGAAGCTTCTATTTTTTTAACGTCAGAATTAACTGAAAAAGTTCCTGGTAATGCCATTAACCTAAATTCCTATGAAGATCGAGCACCTGCTCGACTGAAGGAAGAAATTGTTGTTTGAGTCCGACTGTCATACTTCCCCCTCCTAAAGCAGCAGAAACGATACCTAATTGCCCTCGATGTTGATACCTGAAGGCTACCTCCGTAGCACAAGCAGACACAATATCTGGAAAAGCTGTCTCAAAAGCATCAGTGTTAGCAGCCATACCACCAGTATAAGAAATCTTCAATACCCCAGGACCAGCAAAAACAAATATTTTATCGAAAGTAAACACGCCATTAGTTAAATCGGCGTAATAATCCGCCGTAGAAATAATCGAAGAAGCAGCAAACTCTCTCGATGTATCGTTCCAAACATTGGTAATGATAGTTATCGGGAAGGCACGAATTCTAAATCTTCTCTGCCCAAGATCGACATCAAAAATTTCCGTTCTAGCGATAGCTTGGGTATTTCTATCTAAATACGATTCAATTTCAGCCGAAACATTCCCGATGAGTTCCTGAATGATATCATCATCCCGGACATCTTTTACCCCCAAAATATTCTTGACATCATCGAATGTGCACAGATCCACAAATTAACTTTCGTCGTATTCCAAAGGCATAAAGTATAGGGGAGACCATCAGTTTATCTCCCCTATACCAATAGAAGAAACACCGAGTGAAGACCAGGCACTACTCTTAATTCGCGCTAAGAGAAGCAAAACCTCCGTAAAGCAAAACCACGCTGATAAGAAGTGATGGAGACGTTCCTGAAATCGTCGTCACCGCACGAACATATTTCTTTCTGCCACTAAGGCTGAAAGGAATCATCAAAATCGTATTATCGCTTGTTTCGCTAATTGATGCCGACACCGCGCCAGCAACATCAGCAGTATCTGAAGCAAAATTCGATACACCAGATTCATTAATCTGGACAGTAGCAACAACGGTAGTACCGGTAATAGCGCCAAGAACGACAATTGCCAATCCCCTACCGGTAGATCCAGTAAGTTCTACCCCGGCAGTAGGAGTATTGGTTGCAGTAATCGTCTGCGGGGCTAGCAAAATCCCCTGTTTAACTTGAGATTTAATATCCAAATTCATGTTAACTCCTGATTAATTCAATGACTTCTGAATGTAAAAACTACCTTCATGCCTTGGGCCGCAATCAGCATAAAGAATAGCTCTGATCCAGAGCTCATTTTTCTCAAACGCCGTAGAAGTCTCAGTTGAAGCGGCAATCTCCAAAACATTCCACATGGCCAAAATAAAATCATCCCAACTACCAAAATAAGCATCATCAGTAGCTGCAGGAGATACCAAAGTTGAACGTACAACTGGATATCCCAACAAAGTAGTTGGAGTAGAACCAGAAAGACCACTTTGATCGGAAGTCTGAAGAATCGAACGCTTATTCGCATCAACAATACCGGCTAGCTTCCAATAAGAAGTTGGGTTCATTGCCCACTTCGCATTGTCAAGCGAAGCATTAGCATTCTCAACAGATTTTGCCGCCAAAACCAATTCGGCCAATGCCGTTCCAGCATCGGTTGCGTCAAAATCCGCATCTGAAGTAATTGCCGGAGTCCAGTTAAGCAAACCAAGCGGTTGACCAAGAATCCCGGTACCTTGAAAAATAGCCTTATCCAAAGTTTCACGAAGCACATTTACCAGATCGTCACGGACACCCTGTTCAACCGAAGGATTACTCAAAAGTACAAGATTATTTGAGATTTTGGTCAAAGCACCGGCCATATGCGGCGTCAAATTAAGTTGCCCAGTAATTTGATCCGAAGCAGTGATCGAAGTTCCTTCGGGCGCAATCCAAGTACCGGTAACACCGGTCTTGATCTTCGGGTAAATAACCGGAGATCCGGTAAGCCCGGTAAGCATACGCACGCCAAGCGCTTGAGCTACCAATTTAGGCCGTAGAAGACCAATCAACTCAGCAATATACTGCGGAGGAATAAGCGCCCCACCAGCAGTAAAATCCCCAGCAGTCATAGTCTTCATAATCATATCGCGATGCTTATCGCACTCTTCTTTTTCAAAAGGCGCAAAAGTCCAATCCTTTTTAGCTACCGCAAAAGCAAAACGTGCCCAGCCCCATTTCTTTTTGGAGATGGTCCCATCGGTAGCCCGCTCTTTATCACGCAAACCGATCTGCTCACGAAGAGCTGATTCAAGACTTTTAATCCGCTCTTCATAAAGTTTGAACTGTGAATCAACTTTCACCGTTCCATCATTAAAATTTTTACCAAGAGTCGTAATTGACTCCTTGATATCTTCGAGAAGTTTTTGAGACATAATTAATCCTATTTTATAACCAGCGATTTAGAAACTTGCTCGATCTCCGATTGAATTTGTTTCAAGTAACTCTCAGTCATATCTTCCACTGGCAATTTGCCGGAAGCAGACAAGTCATTCGGCATAAATTCAGCTAGAGACGCCAAGTTTTTTACTACAGAAGACAACTCCACAATCGCTTTGGAATTATCACTGAATGAACTTTTCAATTCTGCTACAAAGGTTTTAAGCTCTAAAATAAAAACTCCCATATTTTTTTCAAGCGATTCGATTGAACGTTGCAGCACTTTCTTGAGTTTACCGATAACCGCTTGAACCCCTTCGGCAATATCAATCGTCTTGAATGAATTTTGATCGAACTCCAAAGGATCTTTCTGCCTGAATCTCAAAGAATCTTCCTTTTCATCGACCTTTTCAAAAGAATAATCGTGCTCAGAAAGCCACTTCTTGGCTTCCTCCACAGTAAACTTTTCTTTATCGAAAATAAGCGTTTGCACGGTAGTTGATAGAGCTGCCTTCTCATCTTCTTCATCCTCATCATCCTCATCATCATCCATCATCGGATCATGTGGCTCATCTTCATCATCATGCCGCCCTTTTCCAGGCGATTTTTTTTGGAGCAAGGCAAAATTCTTACTCTCAAGCAAACGCGCTTCAAAAGAATTTAAAACACGAAGAGCATCTTGATGCATCGGCACCGATACCACTGAAATTTCAATAAGTTCTTGTTTCTTGTAACGAATCGGCGGAAACCAAGAATCCTTGAGATGCTCTGGAAGCATTTCCTCTTCCACCTCATCATATTCCATTGGCATAAACCCAACTGATACACCCTTAATAAAACCTTTATCCACCAACTTGGAAATAACTCCGGCAAACGGGTAAGTTTTATCATCGGCAAATTCCACATCCACCATCATTCGCTTACCCGGTATGTCAAGAAAAACTTCCCCCTTGCCAATAGGCGGTTGCCCATGATCATGCCCCCAAAGAATCACTGGATTATTGAGATAATTATCTATTTTCCATCCATCGACTTCGATAATATCCCCACCTCTATCCGGAGTATCGGCTGAAGCTACAAACCGAAATTTATTAGAGTTATCATTAGCTTTTGTAACAGTGCAGAGCAATTCTTTAAATACCGGTTTCTTTTTCATGCCGATCTCCGTTTTAAACCGTTCTGAATGGTCATCAATATCTCCATGCGAGCAATTTTCGCTAACTTTTCTTCAGAAGTCAACTCATTGAAAAATATTTTAACATTTTTCATTTTTTCTTCAGTAGTAGTACACGTACTAAATCGTTCCGACAAAGTATCATTAATTGATTTATTCAATTCAAAATTAACTTTCTCAAATTTATCCGGCAAGCTTATCGGTAATACAGCTTTTAACGAACGGAATATTCCATTGTAATATTTTTCAAGCCGTCTAACTAGCTTCGTTTCCCATTCCGGAATAGAAAACAAAGTTCCATCCTTGACTAATCTAGCCAATTGATACGAACGCAAACGCCACAAATAATTTTTTAATTCCTTCCGGATAGCCAAATCGACTTGTTTGAATGGATTAAGTTTAGCCAAACGTAAAAACGCTCGACGATTCTCATCGTCCGATGGATTTGTCGGCTCATTGGGCGTTTCCCCATCGGGTTGCTCTTCATCCCCAGGAGTGATCGTATCATTGCCTGTTGGTGTCTCAGCAGGACCACTAGGCTTAACCGATGGAGATACCTTGCCGGACATGATATCAAGAATCGAAGCCACTGAAGCATTCGGCCACCAAATATCGCCCCATTCCTCAGTTGGCATACCCAATTGCAATCTGGTATTGATATGATTAATCGGATAGCCCATTCGATACATCAATTCAGCATTCTTGATCTTCTCTGAAAGCGAATCTTGAAGAGCTGGAACCGTATCAAAATCGAAAAATACCCGTAACCCCTTGGCAATATTAGGTGCAATACCCCTGACAAACATGCCCATGAGGACGGCAATAATGTTCTTACCGATAGGAATTAGCGTCTTTTGCCAGTAAGAACGATCCTGGGATACCGCCGTGGCATGGGCAATTTCCTCATAAAGCGACAACTCGGACTTGGGAACCTTGAGCACGGCCAGAATTTCATCTCTGGTCCACTTCTTTTGCTGGATAAATTCCATTTCTTTTTGCGATTGCCCAGTTGGTTGGTACTTGGTACCAGAATGGAGCATGGCAACTCGATGGGCATTGCCCGAACCACGATGACGTTCTTCCCACAGGTCAATTTGCTGCCTTGCCTGCATCGTCGTCATACGCTTATCGGTGGTAAGGATACCAGATGGGATACCGCCATTCTGAAAAAACGAATAAGTATAATTGCCAATCGCGTAATCAACCGAAATACCACGCATGGCCGCTTGAATCGGTGACAACCCTCGGATCGGATCATAAGGGTTAAAAAATCTGAAAGTAAGCACTTGATCAAATCGTAATGGGATCGCTTCACCAGTAAAATCAGCTCGATAAACCCAACCTAAAAACTTTCCGGCACCATAATCAATAATTGGCTCCATGAAAGATGCGCCAACTGGTGTCATCGAACGGGGAATTTCATTGATCGACTCACGGTCCAACACCCAATGAGCCACCCCGTCCAGATTCAAATAAGCCGTGGTGTACTCGATAAGCTGGTAAGAAGTAACCAGATCATTAGGCCGTTGAAACAATTCATACAGTTGTAATTGAGCCCCGGTACTGAATTCATCAATATCTTGCGGCTGATCCTTTGGCCCATGTTGCCAACGTAACGAAACACAAGATAAATTTTGCGCTATTGACCTGATTGCCCCATACACCCACGCATTGGTACGATAGACATCAGAGGAAGAAGGCTGATACCAGTCCTTCGGATAAGTAAAAGCACTATCGGCAATCAAACCTACAGGCCCATGAACAGCAATCGAAGCCCCAATACTTTTTTTGATGGATTTTTTAGCTACAACGACAGATGAACCGTTTTTCCTGGCCATGGCGCGATTATATCGCACTGTGAATACTAGCCCAAAAAAAATCCCAGATAATTTTCATTACCTGGGATAAAAGGAAAAAGATGAATCAGTTAACCTTTGGAATATTCCAATGGAATATTTAAAACTCAACTCCGACAGCCGTCATTTCCTCTTCGTAAAGCTTATCATTGATAGTCGCAATCACGTCAGTAAAATCATCGTGCCCACCAATTGCATGAGTTACGGTCATCTGCCCAGAAGCTAAATATTTCACTTGAAGTGTACGAAATTCATCAATCATATCTTCGTTATACGGTAACGAAATGAGCTCTTGCTTGATAGTCGAACGAAGCTTACCGTACTTCTGCTTATGCATGGACGCTGTCCATACCTCCACAATCACGTTCATACCCTTGGCTTCAAGAGTCTTAGAAAAGGCATCGGACTCATATTGATCGGCAATAATTTCAAAAATATCGTACGCCTTATATAAGTAAGCCAATTTTGCCACGGCTTCGTCATGAATGTCCCTATCGTAGGTAGGCTCAATTGCCTCAAGAACGTCGATTACTACCCTGTTTCTGTCATTTGCAGCCGGTTCTGAATGGCCGACCCCAATAACAAACCTATCCCGATCTCCGAAGGCAGTATCAATCGCCATAACATACTGAAATTCCTTCTTTGGTAATAGATTTTCATTATCTTCTCTACATACCCTACGGACATCTCGTTCTGGTACCAAGGGCGACAAAGCTTCACCAAACTCAGCTCCATACTCCTGATAGTAAGCTAACGGTGAAAGACGTTTATGTTTCTCCAATTCCTCTTTAGGAAAATCAGGCCGCATTTTCCAGGTGGGGGATTTGATCACCGTGTAATACTCACGATTCTTCAGGCGATCCCTGTACCGCTCCCAAAGAAAACCTCGTTTCTCCCCTGGAGAGGAAAATATAACCCGCTTCGCTAACGAACCAAATTTAATTTGCGATGGAAGAATCGCATTATAAATATCCCAATCAGTCACCATATCCTTCGATTCTTTAGCATAATAAGCAATTTCGTCAAGAAGCGCGCAACCTATTCCATATCCTCGCCCAACCCTGGCTGAACAAGGGAGAGCAGTAATTGCTGCACCAGTTTTGAGTACCATAACGCCAGTCTTTGAATAAGGAAACTCCGAACGTTGCGCCATGGAAGGCGAATCAACAATCAGCGAACGTAAATGCGGCGAACGATGGATTTTAGAAAAAATCATATTCCTGCCGATATCAATAGCGTGTTTCTCGCGCACGGAGATAGCAAATACCCAAGCCATCTCACTACCTTTATTGTAATCCGCCCAAGGATTGCAACAGGCTTCATAAGCGGCAATAATCGAAGCTAGAGTAGACTTGGAAGACTGACGACCTAGAATAAAAATAATCTCTTGAAATTCTTTACCCCGCCATTTAGGCATCGAGGAACCAATGATCGTCCGAAAAGTCTGTTTCTCCTCCAGATCCATTGGTATCTGGTAAATCCACTTGAGCACCGCTACTTGGGTAGGCAGCAACTGGAAGTTCATCAATACCGGATCGCTCGCAAACTCGATTATGTTTATCTTCTCCCGTAGATTCATTTTCCTCAAAATTCACATCAACAGGTTTTCCAGGTTTCTTCATTACTGCCTTGGCTTCAATGTAACGGGCAAAAGCAGTATTGTCCAGAGAATTAGAAGAACTGCCCTTGAGCGACGCTCTGATTAACTCTCTTCCCTTGGGGTTCAATCCATACATGGCTAGTTGAAGTTGGTATAAAGAAAGCAATCTAGGGTATTCCTTGGCTAGATCCGGAAGAAAATGAAAGATTTCTTCCCCTTTACCAATACCCTCATGAATATACCCATACTGGTTGAAATACATCTCGAATAACACAATAACCCCGTGCAAGGAAGCTAACGCCCTCAAACCCATATCATCACCACGTTCAGGATTGATAAACTCTGAACGCATGGCATTCAGAATGAATTGCTCAGTGGCTACCGCCATGGCACGACAAGTCGAATCAGTATCGTTAGCATAAGAACAAGATTCACGAAGGAAACACCTAGAACAATCACCAATATGTACGGTAGTCTGGAGAACCTTCCGTTCCCTGGCCAAAACTGAAATAATATTTTCTTCTTTATGTTTACGTTTGACTACTGAAATAGATTTTTTCTCGGCAACTAACTTATATTTATTTTTCGCCATGAATCTTCTTCCGTAAAATCTTTTTCCATTTCAATTCCGGCACCTCATACCAGTTATCAGTCTGACCAGAACGCTCATCACTTGAACAATGGTAACATAGCCAATACTCTGGTTGAGTTACAACAAATTTAATCTTCCTACCGTGAGTAGTAAAGATCCCACAAAGAAGACATTGATGTAACTGACGCTTTTCTTCCATTTTTATAGTTTGTATTTATTCCATTGGAATATTCCAAAGGTTAATAATAAACATACCATCTGACGAAGAAGAATATGATAACTGCCCATACGGCAACAGAAAACAAAATCCAACTTAAAATTCGATAATCTTTTTCCATAGCCCTGATACTACCATAGATTAAAAAATAATCAACCAGATTTTTAAAATTTTTGTTGACAATTTTGTTGGGTATGATAAGATATGGGTACTGTTAAGGCGTTACTAGATTGTTTCAGACTAACCGTTTCCATGGTAACGCCTTTTATTTCAAACCAATGACTTACTTTTTATAGGAGACATAATGGAAGAGAACTATTTTCCAAAATTCGCGGACATGATGACTAACGCTATCAAAACTAAATTTTCCAAGGATATTATGGAATGCTGGGACAAAAGAGAGATTGGGCAACTTGATCATCTTCACTCATCAGTAAATATTCCGTTAACCATAGAAGCAAAAATGATGCACGATAAAGGACTGGGGGCTTTTATTGTCGAAGCTAGAATAAAAAACAAAGAATTTCCAGAAGATGGCAGTTGTATCGCACGACAAGTATTTACTGATAAAACCTTAGATTCAGCAAGCCTCTCAATCATACTAGCTCAGGTATTTCATGGACTCTATGACGATATAATAAATGCCTTCATCGAAAAAAAATTAATCAAGGGAATTAGAAATGACTAGTGTGTTTATTCGCTACAACCCACAAAACAAACTTCGTTACCATCTTGCCATGGCCTGTTTAGAACGCTGGGCAATGGAACCGGAAGCAGACATCGTTTTATGTGTTGACAAAAACTGTCCTTACTTCCCACATACCGATTTATCCCATTGGAGAAGAATGTTTTTACCCTCAGAATACTTCTGGATCGAAGCCAAGAAATACGCCGAGGAATGGACTCAATCGAATATCTACGTAGTCGCCGATGACGATCAACTACTTCTAGGTACGAACTGGATTAAAAAAGGCGTAGAAGTACTAGAGGATAACGAAGAATACGGTATGGTAGCAGCCTGGAGTAAAAACGAAGAACATAAATTCAATTCAATGGATAGTCCTACTAGTGAAATTAACGATTTAACTAATTTTTCCATCGGTTGCCCTTATTTCATTAAGAAAGGAACGATAAAGAAATTCGCTGAAGCACCCATCATGAAACAGGATTCGGTACTATCCCAACATATCAGAGAACAAGGATTGAAACTAGGATTCGTAAAGTGTTTGAGATACAACCATCTCGGTACTGGATTCTCTACCGCCGATAAGAACCATTGGCTAGCGTAAAATATTCCAAAGGCATATTCCATTAGTTAATTTAAAAAACAAGGCATAACATGGATAAACTAGAAAAACCTAAATGGACTGAATTTGATGGAACCAGTAGTGAACTGGAAATGAGTGAACTGCTCTATGGACTGGTAAGAATGTTAAAACCAAAATTACTAGTTGAAACTGGAACCTACAAAGGTTTCACAACAGCATGGCTAGCTGACGCGATAAAAGAAAATAATTACGGAGAATTTATCTCCTGCGATATTAACGAAGAATATATCACGCTAGCCCAAAAATATCTTAGCAGTTTAGAATTATCTAAATTCGTAGAATTAAGATGTATTTCCAGCTATCTCGTGGAAGAGTTAAAAGAAGCAGACTTTATTTATTCCGACAGCGATTACCAATGTAGAGCAAAGGAAATAGAACTAGCTAAAAAAGGCTGTATTATAGTTATCCACGATACTACTTTAGAGAGCTGGAAGAGGTATTCCCCAACTTCAAAATATTTAGGGGATACGCTAGCTACTTATGATGGATTAACCTTCGATGTCTCTAGAGGATTCTCCATCATCCGAAAATAATAAAAGCCGGATATTTCTACCCGGCTTTCTTTGTTCGTTCGACTAGTATGGGGGTACCAACTAGACCAGTATTCTATCTCACCTACTTGTTTAATCAAAAAAATATTTAAAAATAAAAAAACATACCACTCGCATTTCTGCAAGCAGTATGTTATATCGAATAATATGAAAAACCCGATGGGTTCTCATCTTGACACCACCTACGGAAAAGTCAAGGATATTTTTTGCCTAGCCCAACCAGTAGACAAGCATCATAAACTTGTAGGGCGAGATACTAAGCAGACAAGCACAAGAGCAGGCGCTGTCTCCCCTGACAACCTGCAACTGAACTCCCAAAAGGATTACTTGCTTGGATCGTTGTATCGTGGATCGGGTATTTCAGTCTACGGGAAGACACATCCCTATCTGAATTTAGAAGATTTGGTCTTCTACATTCAAGGCAGTAATAGTTACCTTAAAAGAAATAATTCAGCTTGGAAGCGGATTAGCCCGATTGCTAATTATTTTGATTCTGGTAACGAAAATAATTTGTTGAATATTAGTGATAGCCGACAATTACTCTTACTACCCTTGATTGTTAGTATTTCTAGTATTTCTAGTTATTTAGGTTTAGAACACTAGTACGTTCCCGCTCGCTTCACTCGCTAAACACAGAAATACAGAAATACAGAGAAGACCGGATACGCCAGCTCGACGACTCGCTGCCCACTTCTAAGTTCAGTAGGTAAAGGGGATGATATATCTAGATAATGAAATAATAGTCAATTAACTTATGGAATATGCTAATTGAATAAATACCCAACACCTAGTTGATGTTGTTGGAGTATCAAGGTTACCATTGATAATGATGTCACTAATTCTTACTCAGTCTTTATTTAGTCAGACCCTTACTACCCACGGGATTGTAGAGGTGGGGACCGTATTTAGCGACTTAAAGCGTCTCGCTGGTCATGAAGTATCCATCGGAGACTTCTTCGCCAATTTTAGGTTTGAAATCAGCTATGGCAGTACCAATATCTACTTTGACTGGATTCCAAAAGAAACAACTTTGGATTCTACAGATTGGAAATATTCAGATGCGTATGTTGCACGACCATATTTCCTTCCCGGTATAAATGTACACTGGTATGATTTGCAATTGACATTTGGTGCATTTATAGCAAGTGGACTAGAACCTATTTCATCTGTACCTACTAGTTATTATCTATCTGGTCCTCTCCCATTATTATTATCGAGACGCTACGATAAGGGGGTAAAAGCAAAATATCATCCAAATGATGTGATAACATTTGAGTTAGCCGTGGTGGATGGGGATTGGACTCTTGGAGATTCCGATGTTTTTGCATCTCGCACTGATTCCAACAACTCCTATCCGTCATACGCTATAGGATTTGAGGTAACTCCGACTCGATATATTTATTTTGGTACAACCAACACAACTGGTGATACTGGCAGTTATCCCGGAGATAAGAGGCGAGAGGATGATATTATCGTCTATACTGGTTTTCGCCACTCCTTAGCATCAGCACGCACCTTTATCTCTTTCATGGGGCGCAACCAAACTGGAGACGGAAGTGGGAGACATACTGATGCCGTGCATACGGGAGCCGTGGGATTGGAGGTATCTTATTGGATTTTTTATGGTAGTGTTTGGTATATGAAGAATTTTAGCAATCAACCAGATGGGGAGATTTGGTTTAACTATACAGATAATCTATTAGGATGGTCTATTGGAGCAAAATGGAAAATGGTAGGCGTTCAATACGAAAGACTAGGTATGGATAACATAATTGTAACTAGTATTCAATTAAACTGGTAAAAATCGATGTAATTAATAAATAATATCCAATTAACTTATGGAATATGCCGATGGAATATAAATCTATGGAAACACTAGCCAACCAAACTAATCGTGCCTTCTTCAAAAAGATTTTAGATGACTTGAATCGTAAGTTATACGACTTAGATATCCGTCTAGAACAAGTAGAAAAGAAAATAGAAAATATCGAAATAGTTAGAATAACAGATAGAGATGATGCAGTTGTTACCATTGATGATTTACATACCGTCAGAGATGACTTGACAAGTAGGATAGATGATATCTGGAAAGCAGTTAAAGAAATTTTGAAAAATAGTGAAAAAGGTTCTTGACATTTGTTAAACCTGTGATAGAATATGGGTACACT